>Ga0268262_10002898_pt1 | contig 19246 bp, 18 predicted proteins | sample TergutNc150P3_FD_190354 | JGI IMG/M metagenome (GOLD analysis project Ga0268262, IMG submission 190354) | Nasutitermes corniger P3 segment gut microbial community from laboratory colony in Florida, USA - Nc150 P3 (SPAdes) (version 2) | ecosystem: Host-associated > Arthropoda: Insects >...
CGGCGTGTCCGAGCGGGTGGCATTTGCCTTCTCGTGATGAGTGGGTAACATTGGCAATGGCCGTCGGGGGTACCGGTAATTATGGTTCAAGCGGTACAGGTGGTAGGGCGCTGAAATCGTCAAGCGGTTGGACAGATCTTCGCGGGAACATAAGCGACAAAGGTAACGACGAGTACGGGTTTTCGGCCTTGCCGGGTGGCTTACGTAGTTACAGCAGTTTCAACGGCGGCTATTTCTTCGAAATCGGTAGCTACGGCTACTGGTGGACGGCTACGATGGGCAATGGCGGCTTCAACTTCAACCGGCGCATGAACTACGCCAGCGACAACGTGGGCGAGTCCGGCAACGATACGAGATACGGCTACTCTGTGCGTTGCGTTATGGATTAGGTGCGCCAGTTCGGCGCGTGTACTATAGCACGGTGAAACACCGTGTCCGGCAAAGTTTAGCGAACAGCCGGTACCAAGCCTTGAAGCCGAAGCCGCGAGGTCAGGTTTAAGCGTAGGCATGGGAGCGTAAGAGCCGCAATGCGAAAGCGTGAAGCGATTGAGCCTCGTAATAAATTGGAGCGGAAGCCGATGTACTCTAATCTACAGCAGGCAGCAATGCGCACTCGTAAACGCGAGAGTGCGCAGGTTCCGTCGGGGTCGAAGAGCGTGGCGAGTACGCAAGGTATTACACGTGTACCTGGGAGATCTGACGGTCTCCGCTATGCATTGGAGTCGGTAGGGTCAAGCGAGGTCGTAACAGATCGGAGCGAGTCCCGAAGGGTCGTCAGAAGTCGGATCATCTCATAGTAGCGTAGAAACGCGTGAAAGCGCGTGGAGCGAAGGGGATGACAAGTCAACGTCCAACCTCAAGCGAAACACGGAAGGCACAAAGAGGCCAACTGCCGTGACACGTGAGCGAGAGGCGAATGAGGCGGAAGCCTGAAAAGGCAGAAGCCGAATGTTGATTTGAAGAGTCGTGTGCGTTAATAGCGCAAGCACGGTTCTGTGAGGGGCGGGCGGCGCAAGCCGACCCGTCTACTCGCCATGTTCGGAGCGGTTTTCGTATTGTAACGCCATAAACAAAACCGTATTGTTGAAGTTATCGGTGCGGTAGAGTCAACGGGGCGGCTCATGTAAGGCCATCGTGATTTCGTAATTTCGCCGAAGCCGTACACACCGTCCGTTTTTAATTGCGGCAGTCCTTTAATCTGCTGACCGACTGCAAATGAGTCAACGAAAAGAAAGTTTTTGACATTCTTCGGTTCAAGCAACGTAAAATCACCGACATTTCTGATTTTTTCCTGACGTACCAATAAATTGCCCATCCGAGTCAACGGTCAAATTGGCCATTACGCAATGCGCGTGTAACTGCGGATCGGGCGTTTCGTCTTCTTCGGGTGGGCGTGTGGTGGCGTGGTTGAAAACAGCAAATACCGCTTTGCCCGTTTTTTCGATGGAAACAACGCCGTTGCGCTTGTGCCTGACTTGGATAAAACTTTCAACATAATCCAACGACCGCTGTACCGCCGTATCAAACGCTTTTCGGATTCTTTCGTCTTGAAACGAGAGGATGGACACGAATTTGGGCGCGGAAAATGTAAAATACGTCCCCCCTCGCCGACCATCATCTCCGGCATTTTCGACTATGGCAATGGGCGGTTCACCGCCTCTTGGATGGTAGCCTTGCAATAATTTTGTAAAAACGTCGGGTTCGACCTCGCCGTCGCCGGAAAGCCTCAAGGTTTTCATTAGTTCGTCGTGTCCGTACCAATACCCTGTCTTTTCAAGGTAGTAGTCGTCTTGGCCGTAGTAATCCCCGGCGTCCTTGGCGTGTACTGATGTTTTCATGCTCAGCATTAGTTTCCGTCCTTGTTAGTAGCCGGGGGAGGCGGCACGTTTATATTTTGCGGGGCTTTATTTTCGCCCTCGTCCTTTGGGACTGTTTTATTTTTAGCCTTTTCAGCCTCCGCCTTTGCCGTTGCTTTTTCCGCTTCGGCCTTTTCAATTTCAATTTTGACGTCGGGACAAACATCTCCAAGAAGTTTCAGGAAGTTCTCCGGCGTCGCGGCGTTTTCGCCTACCTGTTTCCGGTAGGTGTCTAAACATCCGGCAACGAAAAGATGTTGCAGGTCATCTCGGTCTTTTCTAAATTTAGACCGTAGCGTCGCAAGGTTCGTGCTATAATCCAAACAACTCACCGTAACAATCGATTTTAACTTGTCGGGCAGGTTCTTCCTGACGCTGTCCAAATAAACAAATATCGTTTTTTCAGACGCGGCTACAACCTTCTGCGCCTTTGCCTTTATAAGTTCCTGCCTGATACACCTCCGATATAAGAGTTAAAGTGAAAGTTTTTAAAAGCCAAGCCGTTTTTCTTGAAACCTACGCGGATTTTTGCGTTTTTCCGTAGGTTTTCCGTAAGATTCCGGCAAAAAAATGGCTTAATTGAGCTGTTTTCGGGGTTTTGGCGGGTTCTGACGGCTTTTTTGACCATGCTCCCTGTCGGGGCGTTGGTGTGTGTAGGTAAATCAGGGCAGTTGACGTTGTTTTTTGGCTTTGGCGGGGCTTTTCCGAGCGTGGGGGTTTCGGTGTGAATTTTGTGATAGTGTATGCCTCGCCTTTATGGGTACGTACAATAAAACGCGACTTTGGCGCGGATGCCGCCTTTAAGTCCGCCCACAGAAACAACGCTACCTGTTCGACGCTGAAGCGTAACGCGGCTTCAGGGTCGTCACTGCGGAACGGGGCAATAGGCGGTTTTTCATCAGGCCAACCTACCACAATCACCACCAGCATTGCTAGAAAAGGCTTCCCGGCATCAGGGCGGCCAAACACCCAAAAATCACAAAAATCCCGCGTCGACCGGATACGATCTATTGTAGTATTAGGGTGATTCATTGAAAAAAGTCCTTTCTTAGGTTGATGTTACACCCGCCCACAGCAGTCACTGTAGGGTGGATCTTTATTTTGTCCATAGCGGACTTAACGGGTCATTAAAGTAGTCGATCAACGTGGATATCGACACATAGTAACGGATACCGTTTCGGTATGAAGGGAGTTTCCCAGCTTTCACTAGTCGTAATAGTTAACCGTATGAAAGGCAAATCCCCCATTTTTTGAGAATCTCTACCGCAACAGGCAAAGTTACGTTTTTTTCCGGTATTTCCGGCATTGATACTCCCGATAAGTCTTTCATAAAAGCCTCCTGTTTTTTGTTATATGGTTTTGTTCAAATATCCTAAAATATGGGCGGGTGACGGGTTTACGGCCCCAACCCGCATCTGCTGTCCCTGTTTCCGGCGTCAAAGCGGGGCTTGGCGTAGATATTGCCTCCTTTTTCCGTGAAATTTTTTTATTTTTATCTTGCGTTTCTCGTAAAAAAATAGTATATTAATAAAAAAGCATAAAAAAACCGTAAACTTTCTATATATAACAGCTAATTCTAGGGCATAAAGTCAATAGTTAGATATAAATTTTTAAAATTACAGAAAATCCATAAAAAGGAGGCTTTATGGCGATAGAAAAACAGGAAGAGTTGCGGAAGAAATTTGCGGCGCGGCTCAGCAAACTCATGCGGGATAAGGGTGTAAATCAGCAAAAACTGGCTGAGGCCGTGGGGTTATCCCAACAAACTATTAATGATTACCTTAATAGTTATGGTAAAGGGGCGGCGCCTAAGTTAGAGAACATAATCGCTCTTGCAAAGTATTTTGGTGTGTTCTGTGACTATTTGATGGGGGTTTCCGACGCTCCGTCGCCTGATGTTGATTTTCAGGATTTCGCTCGTAGGTACGGGCTGAATGAAACTTCCTTAAAAAAACTTGAGGATCTTGCCTCACCTGATGGGAAGGTAGGCGTAGATATGTCAAATCTAAAATGTGAGATTATTGATACAGAAAACCCGCGCCGCCCTCGTGTAATATTAAAGTACGAAGAACCCACAACCCTAGAAGAACTCAAAAAGAGAGATGCATTTAATCTTCGTGCCCAAAAGAGGGCAAAAGATGCCTTAAAAACGCTAAATGATATTCTATCGTGCCATAGTGGGGTGGAACTGTTATCGCACCTTAATGAATTTTTATCATATGATGGGCGTTCCATTGATCACATTGATGACATGCCTATTAAATTAATGCAAGGCGAGCGCATCCTGGATTATCAATTAAAGCCGAATACAATAGGTGAGATTATCTTTTCGGTGGTAAAAGAGGCGATATATAGACTCCGTCATGCTATCTTGTACAATCACGATCTTTATTAGGTTAACGATTTTTTGAAGGAATTATACACGTTTATCTCAAACGTGATGAATGAAAACAAAGAAATAAAATCATCAGAACTAAAAAACTTAGAAGACCTAGAAAACCAACCACCAAAAAAGAAAGAGGTAGAAAATGGCCAGTGTTAGAGTTCGCGGCAAACGCCGCAAAACGTACCTCGTCACAGTCTCCCTCGGCTTCAAGGCCGACGGTAGCCAACGGCTGAAGACAACAACTTTTATCCCTCCACCCGGCCTCATCGAAAAGCAAGGCCTAAAGGCGGCTAAGGATTATGCCATCAAATTTGAGGCCGAATGTAAGGGGCTTCCCAACTTCAACGACTCAATGACTTTGAACGAGTTGACGAAGTTGTATTTCGACACCGTCGCCCCAAACAAATTGCGTATCCAGACATTGGAGGTGCGGCGCGGCGCGTTAGCGCGCCATATCCTTCCGAATCTCGGCGGCAAGAGGCTTAGGGAGCTGACTCCGGCCTTGCTTTCAGCCCATTTTGCCGACTTGCGCGGCGTTGTGGGACTATCCCCTGTAACGGTAAATAATACAAGGGTCAACCTTAGCGCCGTATTTACCGCTGCCGTGAAGAAAAAAATAATAACTGCTAACCCGCTAAGTGACGTGGACCCTCTCCGGGTAGAAACGAAAAAACAAGCGGTATTGTCTCCGGGGCAGGTCAGGGCTTTTATTGATGGTCTTGCTAAAGTAGATAATATCGGGGTACGCGGTCTACTGTTTACACAGTTACTCACCGGAGCGCGTCCCGGAGAATTACGGGCGCTTACGTGGAATGACATCAATTTCGACAAGGGGCTTCTTGATATTAATAAAGGAGTTGACGGCAAAGGGCGCGTAGGCCCGCCGAAGAGCAAGAGTAGTTGCCGTGTTTTGAAAATTGCGCCCTTTCTGTTTAACTTCTTAATTCAACACCGCCGCGACGTTGAATACCTTGCCGCCGGTATGGGGTCGGCGTGGACGGACAAGAACCTCGTTTTCCCAAATCCGCAGGGAGGGTATTTGCACCATTGCGCATACGCAAGGGCGGTCAAGAACATAATCGCCGGAACGGACATCCCCTCCGACTTTCACGCTCATAGCCTCCGTCATACGTTTGCCTCTTTGATGATAAAAGGTGGGACGGATATAAAGAGCGTTCAAGCAAGTCTCGGTCATGGCTCTGCCAAAATGACTTTAGACATCTACGCCCACAGTTTTGCGGAGGCGCAAGCGGAGGCAATGGAGAATACCGCCGACACAATAGGCCGGGGCGGTTGGTGACGCAATGGGGACGCTCTTGATAACCAACGCACGGACGCACAGCGACGAAGAGGACGGCCTCTCAACCTAGAAAGACGTTATTCATACTGTTTTGGTGGGGCACTTTGTCTAAAGTTTGTCTAAAACCAAATGTAATTTTAGACAATTTCACAAAACGCGGTGAAAGATTAAATTTTGAAAAAACGCTTAAACGCTATCAAAAACGCTGTTTTGTTCTTGTATGTAATGCGGTGAAAGGTGTAAGAAGATATTATACATGTCGGCGCAGGCTGCCGCGGCTTTCTCTACAAGCTCTTCAATATTGTCGGAACGGACAGGGTCGGACGAGGCTACTAAGTTTCCGTTTTCGGTTTCGTATATTTCTACCGACAAAGTGAATTTTGTTCGAAGTTTGCTTATAATCCCTCGCACTATGTAGTCCGCGCCGATTTTGCTCCCGAGGACGATTACGCAGTTTTCTTCGGCGCAATCTTCAAGGACGGCGCTGCCCTGCGCCTGGACGGTCTCAGAGGTCATTACGTTGTATCGGCCCCGCGGCAGGTTGTTTACCGCTTCGCGGCGAAGTTCCGTACTTCGCACGGGTTTTAGCTCTATGTTTGCCCACCGCTATCCGCCCGTATGCCTTCACCTCCTGATCGGTAGCGTACTTGATGGTTTCCATCGGACACCCCGGTTACAGCCGCACGGTCGCTCACCTCTTCGTACCGAAACTCGGTTAGAGTTGGATGGGCAGTGCGTGGAGAGTGCCGCAATGGCTAAAAATATTGATCAAACCATTGACATTTGTTCGACAATATACTATATTATTGAAAGACGATTGTCCGGCGGTATTCGTTAATACGTATTTACATGGAGGCTGGGATGCAATTTTTGACTATGCGTGAACTATGTAAGGCGCCCAAGGCGGCTCTTTCGAAACTTACGCGGGATGGCAAGGCTGTCCTGACTAGTAACGGAAAACCGACGGCTCTTATGCTTAATATAGACGAGGGGAGTTTTGAGCGGGTATTCGGCATTGTACAGGAAGTAGAAAGACAGCTGACCGCGGTCCGCGTTTCCAACCTCAATGCAAGCGACGCCGAACGCTCCGAGGCGTTTGAGCGGCTTATGAACTTTCCGAGGGTGAAGCTGCCGGCGGATTTTGACTGCAAAAAAGAATTGGCGGAGGCAATAGATGAACGCTTTAACAGTGTTGATTGACACCGATGTCCTTATAGATTTTCTGACCGACCGCGAGCCGTTTACCAAAAGCGCGAAAGAAGTCATTGAAAGATCACGGGCGTCGGCGATCAACGCGTTTTTGGCGCCGCACAGTATCACAAATATTTTCTATATCCTGCGTAAACATTATTCAGCCGCCGATAGGAAGCGGCGCTTGACCGATTTATGCCTGTCTGTGTCGGTTGCGTTAATAGATGCGAATCTGGTAATGAAAGCCCTCGTGAACAATGATTTTGATGATGTCGAGGACAGCCTGCAAGCGGAGTGCGCCGTAGCCATAGGCGCCGACTATATCGTTACCCGCAATATTGAGGATTACGTTAAATCCAAAATTCCCGCGATACCGCCCAACGAACTATTATCGTTGGCTTCATAGAAAGACCGGCCGATATGTCAAACCATTCTCGAGTGTCGTTGATAACCGTATCGACTATAACATTGGCAATAACGTCAATAATAGCGCCGTCATTGGCAATAATGACGGTCGCCGGACTCGTCAACCCCGCGGCCGCCCAGACCGCGGCCCCGTGCGTCGACATCTCCGAGTGGTCGCCCGGACGTCCTCAGACCATCGTCCCGTCATTCAAGTCGCCGCATATAACGGACGAGTGCTTTTCCGCGCTTGTGTCGTCGCTCATCGCCGCCGACAAGAGGACGCTTTCGGACTCGCTCGCGTCGATCTTCTCGGCGCGTACGCCTAAGAACCGCTTTACCGTCGACCTCCTTTTCTCGCTCTACAAGGTAAAGCCGCTCTCCGGCGACGCGGCGCTGTGGGGGCGGGTCGTCGATATTTGGGCGTCGTCGTCCCCGCAGACGCCGGACGCGATACTCGCCGCCAGCGGGGAAGGGGGCAAGATTCCGGTCGCGGATACGCTCTACCGCGTACTTGACGCGGCGGGCCGCCTCGACGCCAACGGGCTGCTTCGTTACGGGCGTGTCAAATGCCTGGTGGGCGACTACCGCGCCGCGGCCTCGATATACTGCCGCGCCGCCGCCGACAAGCGTTTGGAACACGTCGCCGTCACGCAGATGGAGCAGCTCTTTGCCGACGCCGACTCCGCGGTAAGATCGGACGCCGTGCGCGCCTTCCGCAACTGCGTCTTGGCGCTTCCGGCGGCTGACACCGTCTTTTACCGCAACCGTCTCGCCGACTTCTACGGTCGGTACGGGCACTTTGACGAGGAGATATATATTCTCACGGCGTTTGGCGCGAAAACAGCGCCCGCCGGACGCAGATTGGCGGAGACCGCCCGCGCCCACTTCTCACAGCGCCGCTACCGCTTGGCCGCTTTAGCCGCCTCCGCCGCGTACGGCAGAATGGAGGAGGGCGACCAAACCCGCGCGGCCGCGGCGTTTACCGCCTATCAGGCCTACACGCAGCTAAAGGCGCGCGATTCCGCGCTTGTTTGGTTGCGCGTATCGGGCGCCACGGACAAGGATGCCAAGATATTGGCTGTGGCGCTCAACCAGGAGACAGGCCGCTTGGAGGAGGCCGCCCGCCTATTGGAGCAGCTGCCGCCGTCGCTGTCAAAGGACACCCTCGCCGTTCGAGCGTACGTATTCTCCGGCGAGATAGGCAAGGCCCTGAATCACATCGCCACCGCCACTACGCCATCGTGGGTCATGAGTCCGAGGGAGCGCATGTTGTGGCGCGCGCGCTGCCTGATCTTCCAAGGGCAGCCGTACGATGCCGCTCCGACGCTCGATTCGCTAAAGTTCATGCCGTCGTGGAACGCTGCGTCGGAGACGCTGCGGTACAAGTACTGGCTGCAAAAGTTGGACGAAGGCGGCGCTCCGCACGGGGCGGCGCAGATTTGGGGGAGGCTGGAGTATTACGTCTACACGGGGGACTTAGGCGCGGCGGCGAAGATGCTCAAGGGATTCTTTGACGCCGCAGGCATTCAGGCGGACGGCGCGGGCGGCGCGGGGGAGGCGATGGCGGTGAGGCTGGCCGGGGCGTTGATAGGGAGTTCTAGGTTTGCGGAGGCGCTTTCCGTCTTGGATATGGTTGGCGGCGGCGGCGGGTCTAAAGTCAATCTTAATCTTAACCTTAATCTCAAATTTGATGTTGACAGTAAGCGTAGTCCGGAGTATATGTTTGTGAAGGCTGAGGTGTTGAAGGAAGTTGGGCGTGCCGACGATGCGCGTAATATCGCTCAAAAGATTTTGGCGGAGTATCCGGGGGATGTTTTTGCTCAGAGGGCGAGAATGTTATTGGTTAAGTGATACAACCCGCACCCATTCTCATGTGTCAACTCCGCGATCTTCCGCGGTGATTCTTCTAGTATCTCCGCCGCCTTGTTCAGTATCAATGAGAGATTCGCGGGTTCGTTGAACTGGCCGGCCGCTCCGTACGGCAGTATGTCGGGGCTGTCCGTTTCTATCAACAGTCTGTTTCGTGGAACTTTCTTTAATGACGCTGTCGCCCGTTTGTTGTTGGGGATCAGTATAGATCCCGAAAATGATATGTGGCATCCCAATTCAACCAACTCATTAATTAACTCGGGCGGGCCGCTGTAGGAGTGGACGGCCCCGCCGAATTTCAGGCCGCCGTTGTCCCTTAGTATATTTAACATCGCCCCGAAGGCTTTGCGGCAGTGTATTGATACGGGGCGCTTGTATTGTTCGGCGATCTTTAGTTGGCGTGCGAAGACTTCCGCTTGTTTGTCGTCGTCGCGCGGGCTGACGGCGTGGTCAAGCCCGATCTCGCCTACGGCCGCGGACGGGTCGTCGGCAAGGCGTCTCGAAAGCTCATCCGTCCAGTTATTATTGTCGAGATCGGCACTTTTTATGTGGAACGGATGCACCCCGTAGGCGCGGATCACCCCGCCGTCGGCATACGCCGCCCCGATACGTTCCACGTCGCCCCAGTCCTCTACGCCGCTGCCGCAACAGAGCATACTCGTAACGCCGGCGCGGTTGGCGGCGGCCACGATTTCACCTGCGCGGGCGGATATCCTATCATCCTGTAAATGGCAGTGGGTGTCGAACATATTTCATGGAATATGCTCTGGATTGCTTCGCTTCGCTCGCAATGACCGTCATTGCCTTACGGCGAGATAAACAAGTTGGCTTCGCCGCGATAAACACGGTGCGAGGAGCGAAGCGGCGAAGCAATCCAGACGGTTGGGAATCATACAACGTTATCTCGCTAGCCGCAGACTTGCTTAATCAATTCTTCAAACCTGTCCAGCGAAAAGGGTTTGACCAAAAACGGCGCCGGTTTTACTGCTTCCCCGCAGGATTCCATATCCGCGGCGGTGCCGACTATCACGGTCTTGCCGACCGCGTCCGGGTTTACGGTTTTCATGCGATCCATGAAACCGTCTGGCTCTTCCTTCACGTAATCGGCGGAGAGGAAGACCAAATGCCACGGCTGCTCGGGCGGAGCGGGCAGCTTGGTCCAAAAGCTCTGCAGGCTCACGGCGCGCTCCACCTTCACCGCCTTGAAGTTGATCTCAAGAACGTCGCGCAGCAACCGCTGGTTGCTCATGTAGTCGTCGGCGACCAATACGTTTGTTTTATTCATACCGAATAATATATATTGTGCGTGGCGTTTTTTCAAAATCAAAGTCAACATCAACATACGCCCTCCCGCCTCCCGCACATAGTATATTATATTGTCGGCTCTTTTTTTAAGAGTAAGGAAATGACGTTAAAACCCCAAAAAAGTTGAAAACGACAGTAAAAAAATATGCGCCGCACCGCTCACATATTGAAGATGGTCGCTCTCTGGATAGCCGCGGCGACGCTTGCCGTTATCGTCCTTGTCTTTGCCGCAAGCATCGCCTTCTACCACATTCTGACGCTGCCATCCGTCCAGGAGCGCGCCTTGCGCATTGCCGAGGGGAAGATATCCGATCTAGGCTTCTTTAACGGGGACATAACGATAGAGCGGCTGGAGTCCAATCTTATCTCCTACGTTGATATTTACGGCTTGCGCGCCGTGGGGAAGTCGGGGTACGGGGACTCCGTTTACGTGGGGCACATAAAGGCGCGTTACTGGCTTCCGCCGCTCCTCAGGAAGACGGTGAGCGTCGGCAAGGCCACAGTCACGGATGTGCGCGGGCACGTCGTCATGTCGCCGGACGGCGACATCATGATACCGTTTATGCCGGTCGAGTATTACGATAAGGGGGCGGATTCCGTCGCGTTGAGCGATACGTCGGCGGTTGCGGTTCCGGCGCCGAAGCCGAAGCATCATCATTGGCGGCATAAAAAGGCGAAGGCGGACGACGATGACGACGACGGGCCGCCCGATCCGTCTAAGTGGGCTTGGAAGGTTAAGCTCGGGAAGGCGCGGGTGAACGGGATAAACGGCGTCTACCGCGATTTTAAAAACAACATGGTGGGCGAGATAGCAAACGCCACGGCTCAAGCGAAGTTTTACGCCCTCGACTCGTTTTGGGTAGAGCTTCGTGTTCCGGAGGGGTCGTACACCAGCCCTTGGTGGAAGGGGGCTATTGATACAATCGGGGTGTCGGGGGTTATTACCTGGCGCAACTTAGAGGTGCGCTCCCTGCTGCTAAAGGGGGCTACGACGCGTGTTACGGCCGCCGGAAAGCTCTCTTACTACGAGGGGAAGCCCTGGAACCTTCGCGCCGATTTCATCACATCCATTAGCCCGTTGCCGGTGCTCTACGAGAACGCGGAGGGGCTGGGCAAGGACGGCATTTTGGAGGGGACGGCCTCCTTTGGCGGCACGTTGTACGAGCCGATCTTCGGGGCGCGGGTCAAGGGGTACGGGATAGTGTACAGGGGGTACGACCTTACCTCCTTAGACGTAGACGCCGCCTACGGCCGCGACGAGTACGGGCGGGCGCGTGTGCGCGGCGGCAGCGCCTTCGGCAACTTTGACGTGGACGCGAAACTCCTCATGAAGAATTTGATGCGAGGCCCTGCGTTCGGCGATTACAGCGCCGCGGCGTACCTGAGCGGGCTTGACGCGAAGCGCATTGCCGAGGAGCTTAAAATCAATCTGCCGCTCCCCATAGACGGCGGGCGGCTGCGCCTAAAGGCCGACGGCAAGTGTTTTGAAATACCGGCGCAGGCCGACCTTAGGGCGGAGTTTGAGGGCGAGAATCTTGCGGGCGGCGCAATCAACGTCAACGCGCGTCTCAAAAATGATTCGTGGGAACTCGACGGAAACTGGGGCGCAAACAACGCGGAGGGGCGCGGCAAGATAGACTTCAAGACGCTCGCTATAGGCGGTACGGTGAACGCCGACATTCCCGACCCGTCGGCGCCCGCCGTCACCTTCGCCAAGGAGCGCGCTCAGGGCAGATTGGAGATCGCCGCCGAGTTTGACGGACGGCTGAACGCCGTGGAAAAGTTCGCCGTATCGGCCGAGGTGAAGGGGGACGGAATCCGTTGGCGCGGCGTGCGCGCCGATTCGCTCGAGGCGCTGCTGTCGTTTGACAGCGGGAAAGTGAGATTGCGGAGGGCCGACGGGCACGTGTACGGACGCGTCGATTCCGCGGCCGCGTTCTTCGGGCAGGGCGGCAAAGTAGGCGGGTACATAGACGCCGACGTCTCTATGAAGGGCGGCTTGGAGGACCCGCTTATCAACGCGCGTCTGCGCGGGTACGGTTTGCGCTACGACAAATACGTCGTGGATACGCTCGCCGGATTCGCGTCCATGGAAAAGGACACCATACGTTGGAACAGTTTCTACATACGCGGAATGGGCACCACCATAGAGAGCGGCGGACGCTTGATCATAGGCCCCGAATTGGCGCTAAACGGCGGCGTCGAGCTGTTTGAAGAGCATCCGGACGGTTCGCGGGCGTCGGTCGGGCGGCTCACGGCGAACGGCGTAATCACTTCGGATTCGGTCAAGGGCGGTTGCCGCCTCACGTCTCTGCCGCTCCGTATGCTCGACCCGTGGATACCGCCGGAGCATAGGATGCGGGGCGTATTCTCGTTTACCGGGGATTTTTCCGGCACGGCGGCCAATCCGAGCGGCAAGGTCAATTTCAAGTTAACCGACCCGGTCTACGCCGACCACGCGATCCACTCCGTTGTCGGCGACGCGTCGCTCTCCGATTCCCTGCTGATCGCCGCCGCCTTTATCAGAACGAGCGCCGCGGCCATTCCGATAAAAATCAACGTGCTGCTGCCGCTCCTGCCGTCTTCCGGTTACGCGATTGACGAAACGGGGATACGCGCGGCGCTCATAAGCGCCGCCGCCGACAAGTTTGACCTGGGCGAGTTGTCGTCAAGGTTTTTGGAGCCGGATTGCAAGATCGCCGGCGGCACGGCCTTTGACGTGAAGCTTACCAATACCGGCGGGAAGTGGAATATCGAAGGGGGGCTGTCGATCCCCGACGCCGACGTGCGCTACAAACCGCGAGAACTGAGCGTCGGCGGCGTCAGGTTGAACGTCGGTCTCTCCGGGACGCCGCAAAAACCGCGCGCCGCGTTTACGCTCGCGACCAAGCAGGCGGAGATGGGGCTGTTGCGCATGGACAAGAGTTTCATAAATGGGCGCAGCGGCGTCGATACGCTATATGTGGACTCCGCCCGCTTCGTCTTCAGGGACAGCGGCTTTGTTGACCTGAAGGGCATGCTCCGCTACGGCGGGTTGGACTCCGTTTTTCACAACCAAAACTTTTTCGCGCAGTATTGGGTGAGAGGGCTGCCGACCTCCGTCTTCTCCCGCCTGGTGCCGAGCGTCAGGCTGCGCAACGGCGTTTTTAACGGCGCTGGGCTGATACACGCGGCGAACGGCAGGCCGCTTGTCGACGGGACGCTCCGGCTGTCCGGGTTGAACGTGGTCATTCCCGACATAAACCCGACTATCGGCCCGTTGGACGCGAGTCTTAGATTCTCCGACAGCACGGTCACAATCGCGGCGCTGAACGCCCGGTGGGGGCGCGGCAGTCTTTCGGTGTCGGGGCGAAGCGCTTGGAGCTTGGAAAAGATCGGCGACATCAATATAAACGTGAGGGGCAAAGACCTTGCCTTCGATCTTCCGGAGGTGGTCAACGTGGGCGTGACGAGCGCCGATTTGCGGATAAGCGACCGCGGCGACAACATCATCGTGGACGGCAGGGCCGTTATGGGTCCCACTAGCTACGTGCGCGACCTCAATATCATGGAGATGATAAACCAAATGCAGGTCGCCGCAGATGTCCGCCGGACGCCCAACCCGTTCTTGCAGAGCATCCAGCTGCGCGTCGCTCTCGACCTCGCCAACAACGTCGGCGTCGACATGAACGTCGGCACGCTCCTTATGGACGGGCGGCTCACGGTGGCGGGAACCGCCGGCGCTCCGGGGATAGTGGGAGAGATAAAGGTCGTCGACGGCTTCGTCTACTACTTAGACCGCAAGTTCACGATTTCGGAGGGGGTCATCTTCAACCCCGACCGCTCGAGGATCAATCCCACCCTCAGAATCACCGCGAAGGCCGACGTCTCCACGTTTTCGCCGGACTCAAGATCGGAGCAGTTCACCATAACGCTGAGCGTTACGGGAACTATGGACAACCCCGTCGTGCGCTTCATGGCCGAGCCGGCGCTTAGCGAGCTTGACATCCTTAGCATCCTCACATTCGGCGAGAGGATGGGCGGCATGGGCAGCGACATAAACAACCGTCTCATGAACATCGCCGCGCAGCAGGCCATAGGTCTGGGGACGCGGAGGTTGGAGAAGCTGCTGAACTTAGACAGGGTGAGCGTGAGCGGCGACGTGCTGGGAACGGGAAACAGTCAGAGCGCCGGGGCCACGATAGGCGTGTCTAAGCGCTTTACGTCGCGCTTGAACGTTACCTACGAGACGAACACCAACAAACTGAGCGACAGAAAAGTCACGGCGCAGTACCGTCTGCTTCCGAACTTATTCCTTGAGGGGCTGACCACCAGCGACGGGGAGAACGCGTTGGACCTTATCCTGAGGTACAGCAGATGAGGGGCGCGGCGCTGAAATACGCGGTCTTGCTGTCTCTGCTGATATGCCGGCCTTTCCCATCGCGGAGCGCCGCTCAAACGTATTTGGACTCGTTGATACAGCACCAAAGGTCGCTCCAGGAACAGGAGATGCGCCGGTATGGGGAGAATGGGCGTGATTCGCTGACGGAAGAATCGCCGCTGCGGGGCGGGCGGGCGCTCACCCGCGGCGAATTGCGGGAATTTGAGCGTCAGCAGCGGATAGAGCGCCAGCAGCGCGAAAAACGTTCGTGGCGCGTACGCACCGTGGTTTTTACGGGCAACAAGGCCTACGGCAAAAAGGATCTTCAAAGTTTGATGGAGTTAAAGCGCAAGTCGCGTTTTACCAATTATCTGATGAAATCCGATTTGGACGCGTTGACCGCGTTCTACAAGAACGGCGGGTTCGAGTACGTGAGCGTTAAGGCCGAGAGCGTGGAACGTGACAGCTTAAAGCGCAGAGTGGCGATTCGTATCTCCGTTGAGGAGGGGCCGCGCATTCAAGTAAGCGAGGTTATGGTCGACGCGCAACGGTTCGCGCCCGGCCCCGCCGTGATGCGCAAGCTCGCGACCAAGCAGGGCGCGCCGCTCGTCCACTCCGACGTGCGCCAAGATTGCCGCAGGCTCAAAGAGGTCGCGGGCGAGCGGGGGTTCCTCGAGGCCGTGGTCGAACCGGAGGTAATGATAGACACCGCGGAACATCAGGCAAGCGTGGTCTTCAGTGTGAGAGAGGGGCCTGTGGTTACGGTCGGCGGTATCAGGATCGAGGCTAAGGGATTCAGAAATTACACAGTGGCTCGGGAACTCTCCATACGCGCCGGCGACACGCTGAACCTCCGCGCGGTGCGGCAGTCGGAGCGCAATCTCTACACCACCGGACTCTTCAACTACGTGCAGATAAAGCCTGATTTCGACTCCGCCGTCGCCGCGGTCACCCTGCCGGACAGCGTCTACGACGTGCTGGTGCGCGTTACGCAGGGCGAGTACGTCCGCGCGCAGGCGGGCCTCGGCTACAGCACCGACGAGGGCGCGAGGGTCTCCGCCTCCGCGACGTGGAAGAATATGTTCGCGCTCGGACAAAGCCTCACGCTGAGCACCAAGATTTCGCAGGTCTCCCAAGGCGCCGAAGCGGTTCACGCAATACCGTGGTTCCTTTACATGCCGCTGCAGCTCAATACCAAGCTGTATTACACAAGGTTCGATAAACCGCAGCTCTACGAGGGCAATTTCGACGGCCTGCGCCTCTCGCTGGGCCGGCAGTCCAACTACGACATCCTCTACCAGGTCTGGTCGCAGTGGGAAGAGGTGCACTGGGTCAAAGCCCCGTCTCAAGACGCCGCCGTAACCGACGTTCCCGACTACCCGACGCAGAGCATCGGCGGCGATATAGCCTACGATGTGAGAAACGACCTGTTCAGCCCGACCAAAGGCGGCTTTGCCCGGCTGGGCGTGGAGTTTGCGGGCGTCTTCGGCGGAAAATCCAACCAATTCATAAAGGCGACCCTCGATTCCCGTATCTATTTCACCCACCGTTCGCGCTACCACCTGTCTATGGCCGCCCGCACCGGCTACGCGGTACCGTACGGCAACAGCGGCGACGTCCCGGTGCAGAGCAAATTTTACGGCGGCGGCAGCACCACCGTCAGGGGCTTTCCGGTGGACAAGCTCGCCGTCCTCCCGAACAACGATCCGTTGCTGGGAAATTTCTACGTATTCCTGAACATAGCCGACGTCCGCGCCCCCATGTTTTGGTGGGCGCGCGGAGACTCCTTCCTGAATTGGTTCAACGTGGCGGCGTTCGTGGACGCGGGAAACGTGTGGCCGAACTTTACCGATATAGCGTCGGCCGGGGAGTTCTTAGACGAACTGAGATGGTCGGCCGGCCCGGGATTGCGGATAGACACGCCGATAAAGCTGGTGGCGCGGTTAGACTTCGGGTTCAAGCTGGACAGGAGGCCGAAAGAGAGCGTGATGGAGATACACTTTGATTTGGGTCAGCCGTTTTGACGTTTGAATCAACTGGAAAAATCTTCTCGCACCCGCCGTCGATAATAGCCTGAAATTCCGGCATAGCGGCGTTGTACTCCACGATGTCGACCCTAAACGGCAGGTCCGACTCCGAAAAGGCGTCCGCGAGCCGCGCTTGCCTCGTCATATCCAGACGGTCGTCCCCCGCGCCCACGAAAGCGAGGTCGAGGTCGGAGTATCTTCGATGTTTACGGTGGTAACGCGAACCGAACGCCCGTACCTCGAATTGCGGGGCGTGTTTTGATATGATGTCCGTGATGATCTCCATCTCTTCTTCGGAAACGCCGATCATGCTATATCCGTTTCTCAATAGTGTCTACGAACTCACGCAGGTCGTCGGCGAACTTCTTCGCGTTTTCGTAGACGTTGCTGGCGACTATCAAGTCGTAAACGTGGGATGTAGTGTTTCTGGCGTTGTGATACGCCAGCCAATGTTTTAATTCAGCTATGAGTCCTTTCTCAGCCGATACTCTGAATAGGTCTCTTCTTGTTAAAATATTAGCCTCTTCTTCGCCGATATCCGCCTTAATGAATCGTAGCATCGTTTTCCAGCACATTTCGTAACAGATTTCAAAATGCTTTATCAAAGACGCCCGCACCATCTCAAACTCATAAGGATCGCGGTCGCCGGGCGCTTTAGCCTCTACCTTGTTAGCGAAAGCAAGCGCTTTGTAAAAGGCCTCTGCGGCGGCTTTCAGGGCTGAGATGCTGAGTTTGTTTTCCATACTTCCCAAAATAATAATTTGCGTTGAGCGGCGGCATTTTTTTTAAAACTTTTTTCACCTGCCTCATCTTTTGATATCGGACTTTTTTTGCCAAAAAGTTGCCTTTGGCGGCAAATTATAGTATATTTATTACATTAACCGCCGCAACAACCGCCATAGGAGGCCCCCAATGACGCCGGAAGAACAAAACGCCTTTCTGTCGGCTGAATACGCCGAATCTATCCGTTATATGAACAACGCCAAAGAGACGTTGAAAAGGGCTGAAAAGCAAGACGATGGATGGTACAAGGACGGAAAGTACGTCAAATCCGCCTGCGGAATTGCGCATTTGGGCGTCTTAGTTGCCCTTGACGCGTGGCTCAAACTCAAAGAAGTACCCGAACCGAGCCAAAAAAAGCGCAAGTCTATTGGGTATTACACAGACAATATCGCCAAAATCGACAATAAATTGTTGGCTATCCTGAAAACAGAGTATGATATCTTGCATCTGAGCGGGTATTACGACGGAGTATGCCGCGTAAAGGTGATCGAAGACGGCTTTGACCTCGCCTACGAGATCATCGAAAGAATCAAGCCCGAAGTCTTCGTTGAAGTCCGGGACACTCGGGGCGCCAAAGTCAAGAGGGTGTGGGATAGACTGCTGATCTCCTTGGCGGTGATGTTTCGGTTTTAGATTGATATTGGACTTTTTTTTTTGCCAAAAAGTTGCCTTTGGCGGCAAATTATAGTATATTTATTACATTAACCGCCGCAACAACCGCCATAGGAGGCCCCCAAAATGACGAATGAAGAGCAAAACCTCTATCTGTCGGCGGAATACGCCGAGGCGATGCGTTATATGGATAATGCCAAAGAAACGTTGAAAAGGGCCGAAAAGCAGGACGACAGGCTGTACAAGGACGAAAAGTATGTCCGGTCAGCCTGCGGAATAGCGTATCTGGGGGTACTGGTCGCTCTTGACGCGTGGCTCACACTGAAAGGAGTACAGATACCTAAAAAGAGGAAGCACACGACAATAGACTTTTATCTGTCCAATGTTACCAAGATAGATAAAAAATTGTTAGACTACCTGAATTCTGCATACAACGTTTTGCATTTGGATGGCTATTACCGCAAAGAAAAAACTATAAAGGTGATTGAAGGCGGGTTCGACGCCGCCTACGAGATCATCGAGAAAATAAAGCCCGAAAACCTCGTCGACGTTCCTGAGACCAAGGGCGACAAGGCTAAGAGGATTTGGGACAAGATGATGATCTCCTTGGCGGTGATGTTTCGGTTTTAGGGACCCGCCCCCGACCGCGCTTTTCAACTTTTTTCACCTACCCCTTGACATTGATTTCCGCATAATATATTTTATCTATGGCGGGGGATTTTTGGGGTAAAAGCCTTAAAATCTTTTAAATCTTTTTAAGACGAAGCCTTCGGCTTCATAGATAAATGCGGGGCTGAACCCCGCATTTTCAGTCAAAGTCAAAAGACTTTCTAGATTGGCTTCGCCGAGATAAACAAGTTGCTTCGTCGCTTCGCTCCTCGCAATGACCGTCATTGCGAGCGAAGCGAAGCAATCCAGTGTGTTGACGTTGCCGTTGACTGAAGTTCGGGGGTTTAGCCCCCGAACTATCTATGAAAGGCGAAGCCTTTCGTCTAAAAAAGATTTTAAAGACTTTGATTTTAAAAGATTTTAAAAAGGATACGGACAATGGTTACTACGCTATTTTTGCTATCTGTATTTATCGCTGGCGCCGCCGCTGTCGCGTCGGCGAACGGCTATTCATATCGCGGCGCACAGATTAACAATACCCCC
>Ga0268262_10002899_pt1 | contig 19244 bp, 22 predicted proteins | sample TergutNc150P3_FD_190354 | JGI IMG/M metagenome (GOLD analysis project Ga0268262, IMG submission 190354) | Nasutitermes corniger P3 segment gut microbial community from laboratory colony in Florida, USA - Nc150 P3 (SPAdes) (version 2) | ecosystem: Host-associated > Arthropoda: Insects >...
CAAATTTTATGCCAGAGTCCGCCCGCGGGCCGTAAGGGCGACCCTTCCCGCACGGCATTTTTCGCCGGAGACCTTGATGTGCCACCCATGTTCAGTCCGCCCCCTGCGAGGCGAGCATGTCCGCCAGCTCGCCCCGCATTTTCTCTAGGTAGTCGTTGAAGTTGACCGCCGCGTCGGAAACCCCGTCTATGTTGTCCGTGGTGTCGGGGGCCAGCTCTGTGACGAAGTTGTACAGCGTGTCGGCTATCCGCTTCAAATCCTCCTCGAGCTCGTTCTGCGCCAGCTTTTCGTTTGTCCTGTCGAAGATAATCTGTAGGCAGCACCTGACAGGCTCCCCGTCGACGCCGTCCAGCGTCATGGGCACGGCGTACGAGCCGTGGTACTGCGTTTTGCCCATGGCCACCTCCCTGATCAGCGCGTACTGCTGCTTGCCCGTGGCGAAGGCCCTGACCGCCGGGCAGCGCACGCACCCGTCCTTCACCTCAAAGCAGTAGGTGGCCTTGCCGCCTATCACGTCGAAGCACTTCTCCATGCAGAGATCGTCGACGGACTTGCCGTGGGCGCGCGCGAAGCCGCTGGAGGCGTAGATGATGCTGAGGGATTCGTCGACTATCGTGAATGTGGCCGGCGTGGCGTTGAGGATGGCGTCGGCGAAGGACGAATGCGCTGTGAACTCGCGCACAGTGCTGTCGGGGAGGCGTCCCTGCGCGTGGCCGCCGGTCGTTTCGGCCGCCTTTTTTAACCTCCGCTGGATCAGCCTGTTCGTCTGCAGCATCCTGACGAAGGAGGTGGTCTCCTCCGGGGCGGTCAGGGTGTCTCTGTCCATGGAGTCTTCATCCACCATCCGGACGAACTTCTCCACTATGTCTGGGTCGAACTGTGTGCCCGCGTTTTTCTTTATCTCTTCCATGGCGGCCGCGTGGCCCATGCCATTCCTGTACGGCCTGTCCGATGTCATCGCGCTGTACGTGTCCGCCACCGCGGCGATCCTGGCCTCCACCGGGATTTCCTCCCCCCGGAGGGCGTTGGGGTAGCCGGTCCCGTCCCACTTCTCGTGGTGCGAGATGGCTATCTCCCTGATGGTCTTGAATGACTCGAGGTCCGGCAGGACCAAGTACGTGAATACGGGGTGCTCCCTGATGGAGTCTATCTCCCAGCCCACCAGGCGACCGTTTTTGTTCAGCACCGCGTCGGGGACGTGGAGCTTGCCCAGGTCGTGCAGCAGGCCGCCCAGCATCGCGTTGTAAACGGCGTTGTTGCCAAGGCCCATGTAACGGGTCAGCTTGGAGGCGATCGCGCTGACCTCGCGGCAGTGCCGGGAGGTGTACGGGTCCTTTTTCTCCAGCAGCCTGATCAGGCTTCTGACGACTTCGAGGAACACGGCGTTCGTCTTTTCCTTGAACTGCATCTCCAGGGTGCGGTCAACCAGCACCTCAAGGACCAGGCCCTCCTCGCCGTCGACATTGATGGGCACGGCGAAGTCGTCCGTGTAGACCACCGAGCCGTCCGGCATGATGTCCTTCCGCAGGATCCTGTGGCCCCGGCCGTCCTCCATCGCCTTCCTCACAACGCAGGCGGTGCATGGCGTACCTCCGTTCAGAGCGTTGTAGCAGATGTCGCCGAGGATTTCCTCGCGCTTCAGCCGCCTGAGGCGGAACAGGCCGTCGTTCACGAACCTGACCCTGAATGATTTGTCGGTGATGATGTAGGCCACCGGCGCGTTCTGGATGATTGCCCATAGCAGATCCTGCTTCAGCTTGGGGCTGCGCAGGTCCAGCCTGCCTTTCTTTTTGGGCTTCCCCTTTTCGCCGGCGCCGAGTCCCCAGAGCATGCTGCTCAACCGCGGCTTTCTGCCGAAGGGGCCGCGCTGGACAGGTCTGCCTTCAGACCGTCCAGGTATTCGCTGAAACTGCCGGCCTCCCGGGTGGTCTCGCGCGCGCCGGCGGCTGCGTCCAGGACAAGCCCCTGGGCCAAGGCGCGCATCTTGTCGATTAGCTGCCGGAGGTCGCCCTCAAGCGCGTGCCGGGCGGTATTCTCCCTTGTCCTGTCGAAAGCTATCTTCATGCAGCACTTTATCTTGCCGCCGTCCGCGCCGTCCAGCAGCAGCGGCACGGCGAAGCTGTCGAAGTACAGTTTTTGGCCGGAGGCGTCGGCCTCCGCCGGCGTCTGCTGGCGCTCGCCGGTGGCGAAGGCCTTTGCCACGATGCAGCGGGCATTGTCGCCGTCACGGCGCTGGCACTGCAGGCCGATCCCATTGCCAATTATGTCGAAGCACTTGCAGGACAGCATTTCCTCGGGGGACTTGCCGGCCACTGCGGCAAGGCTGTCGGAGGCAAAGAGGATGTTGAAGCCCTCGTCGACGATGGCGTACAGGGCGGGGGTATTGTTGAAGACGGACTCCAGGAAGGCGTCCGACGCCATTGCGTCCTTCAGGCAGTCCGCCTCTGCGCGGCCGTCGCCGCTGGGCCCCCACCCGCCCCCATGATGCTCGTAGAGTGTGAATTCCGGCGCGGGCACAGCGTACTTGTCCGGCAAGGCCACCAGGGTGTCCCTGTCCAAGCCGCCGTCCTCGACCATCTGGATGAACTTCCCGGCGATGCGCGGATCAAACTGCGAGCCGGCCTGCCTGTTTATCTCGGCCATGGCTTCGGCGTGGGACAGCGCCCTGCGGTGGGGTCTGTCGGACGTCATGGCGTCGTAGGCGTCCGCGACGGCCGCCACCCTGGCCTCCAGGGGGATGTCCTCCCCGCCGACCCCGTTGGGGTAGCCGCCGCCGTCCCACCTCTCGTGGTGCGAGACCGCTATGTCCCGAAGTGTGCCGAAGGAGGTCAGGCCGGCCAGGAACCTCCCGGTGTAAACGGGATGCTCCTTGACCGTCGAATACTCCTCGCTGCTAAGCACCATGCGCTTCTCCAGTATCTCCCGTGGGACGAAGAACATCCCAAGGTCGTGGAGCAGGCCGCCCAGCGCGGAGTGGAAGACCGCCTGCGACCCCATGCCCAGATACCGCGTCAGCTTTGTGACAATTGCTGCAACGTTCCTGGAGTGGGCGCAGGTGTGGGGCGACCTTCTCTCGAGCTGCCTTATCAGCGAATAGACAATGTCGAGGAAGAGGCGGTTGTTGCGCTCCCAAAGCAGCATCTCATTGGTCCTGCTGACCATCACTTGGAGGATGCAGTCGAAGTCGTTGGTTTGCGGGTCCTTCCTGATCGGGACGGCGAAGTCGTCGGTGTACGTGACGGTGCCGTCGGGCAGGACGTCCTTCCGGAGCATCCTCGCAGGCCGCCCATTTTCGATGGCCTTGTGGACCGCGCACTGCGGGCAGGGCACGCCGTTGTTGATGGTTGCGTAGCACTTTTCGCCCACCGGGACGGGCCCCTCCATCTTCCTGGCCCGCATGAAGAAGTCGTTGAGGAATATGATCCTGTAGTCTCTGCCAAGGACGGCGTAAGCAGCGGGCGTATTCTGGATCAGCGTCATGATGAGCTGGCGCCTCAACCCGGGACTGTTGACATCTAGCCTGTTCGCCATTCGACAGAATCTCCATTGTCCAGTGTAGCCTAAGTCACTTGAGCCAGTTGCAAAACCCCCTGGGTTTTGCAACTCAACGGAGTTGAAGGCTGCGGCCGGCCGTAGCAGGCTCTGGCGGAAGTCACTGCAAACAAGCATCATACCGAATCCAGCCAGAGACGGCGGATGGCCGGGAGCAGACGTACACCAAGGTTTTGAAACTGCCTCACTTGCAAAACCGGCAGGTTTTGCAAGTCGCCTGCTTCATTGAATGTCTGTCCACAGATCAATCTTGTTCTGGTTTGGAAGGGCTTTGACTATAATCGTTAGGCATTGGGGGAACCGCTATAGAATATCCGAATGCGCTACTTTGACCGGGACAGGCCATGAGAATCAGTTTCGCCGGCGGCGAAGAAATAGACATCGAGATCGAGGTTTCGCCAGGCGAATCCGTGGCCGAGGGCCTGAAGCGCGCCGGCGCCGGTCATGTGGGTCTGTGCAGGGGCCACGGCCGCTGCGGGATGTGCGTCGTGGCCGTGCACGAGGGCATGGACCGCCTGGCTGCGGCCGGCGAGGCCGAGGCGCGCGCCCTGCGGCTTCTGGGGGCAAAGCCCCACCAGCGCCTTGCCTGCCAGGCGCGCGGCCAATAGCCGACGGGGCCTTGGTGCTAGGCCTTCGCCCCGTCCAGGTCCTTGACTATTTTGTAGATCCGCTCCTTTGCGCGGAGCTTGGCCTTCTTCAGCTCGACCTCCTCAAGGGACTCCCTGGACGTCAGCGTGGGTTTGCATCTCAGGTGCGCGAGGCGCTCGTCGGCCGCCCTGTGCTCTTCCATCAAGTGCCTGAACTCGAAGTGTTCCTGCATCAAGTGTTCCTGGACGTCAGGTCTTATGAAATCCACGGTCCCTCCGGAAAAGCCCCTCAGCAAGGGGGAATTGGCACAGATCACTAAGCGAAAGGATACCCTCTGGGCCGGCGCTGTCAAGAGAAAATGGTGCATGAACCATTAATCGAAGGACACAGCACGCCCTATTGAGGCTCTTGCAAAACTCTGCTCCGCGTCTGCTCCAGACCATCCGCTGTCTCTGGCTTGATTCGGCATCATGTTTGTTTGCAGTGACTTCCGCCAGAGCATGCTTCGGCCGGAATGGGTTTATAGCGGCTCCACTAATGATCGTCCCCTATATCTTCATGGTTTTCGGCCACTCATTTCATTTCTAATTAGTTCGTGCCACAATCATTCTCCACACAGTAAGGAGGTGGCCATGGCACGCAAGCCGCGAGGCATCGAGTTGCTGGAGACGGCGCGGGCGCTGCTCTCGAAGTCCAGGGACGCGGACGAGGTGCGGACGCTCCAGGCCGTGGTGTTCCCCCTCGATCTCGGGATGTCCATCCAGGCGACGGCCCGCGCCATAGGGCGGAGCGTCCGCTGGACGACCAAGGCCAGGAACGGGTTCATCAGCGCCGGGGGCCCGCCCGGGAAGGCGCGGCCCGCGATGCGGTGCAGGGCGCACATGACGGAGGGCGAGGAGGAGGCGTTCCTGGAGCCGTTCATCGAGGCCGCCCGCCGGGGCGGGGCGCTGGTCGTAGGCGCCATACACGCGGCGCTGGAGGCAAAGCTCGGGCGGCGCGTCGCGAAGGCGACCACGTACAACCTCCTGCACAGGCACGGGTGGCGCAGGCCCGCCCCCGACAGGCGCCGCGTCCCCGCCGACCCGGCGGCGCGGGGGGACCGGGAAAAAAACTCCGCGCGCGGCCCGGGCGGATCGAAAAAAGGTGGAAGGGGCCGGACCCGATAAGGCCCGTGTTCCAAGACGGGGCGCGGTTCGGGCGCATCTCGGACGCGAAGCGGCGCTAGTCCGAAGCCGCATCGGCCCCTGTGCCCCTCGACGCTCGGCCGCGAGCGCACGTACGCCTACGGCGCGTGGGACAGCCTGGCGCCGCCGAAGGGCGACGCGGGGTGCATGCAGGCGTTCCTGGACAAGGCGTCCAGGCGGCACAGGGGCGACCGCATAGTGATGGTCCCGGACGGCGCCGGCAGGCACAGGGGCAAGGGGCTGGCCGTGCCGGAGAACATGGGGCTGCTCCGCCTGCCGCCCTGCTCGCCGGAGCTGAACCCGGTGGAGAACATCTGGGACGAGCTGCGCGAGAAGTTCTTCGGCAACATCGTCTTCGGCAGCATGGACGCACGGAGAGACGGCTCGTCAAGGGCCTGCGGCACCTGCGCGTGGCTGGTCATGTGCATATGCAATTAACGCAACTTGGTATGAGGACAGCGAGGGCAACGAGTTCGCCGTCCGCCTGGTTGACTGGCGGCTTGTTGGCTAGAGGCAAGACAGACCCCCGCTCCGGATTCGGGGCGGGGGATTCTGCATGTGGACTGACGTTTTTCTAGGGTTCATGCCTCTCTGCGTTCACTCTGGTGCAGGGGTGTCCAAGGGTGAAGTTCACAAAAAATCACACAAAATCGCGTTTCCACTGTCATTTTTTACTTCGATAAAGCCGACCAAACAACGATTTCTTACAACATTTCCAGCATTTACAGCTATTTCAAGGCACAAAAAAACCACTGAAAGAATCAGTGGTTTCTACTGGTAGGGCTAACGGGATTTGAACCCGTGTTGCCGCCGTGAAAGGGCGACTAAATGGATGTCTTGAACGCGGATGAAAATTCTCCTGTCTTGAAAACATTACCTGTTGCACTTTTGCGGTCAACCGATGTATAATGGTGTTCAGGAAGTGAAAAGGACACCAAAAGGACACGAGGAAACCATGGCAAGGACCAAGAGAAGCGCAAAACTGGACACCTGGAACGCCAGGAAGAAGCTGGACATCGGCAGGCGCCACCAGGAGCCTCTGGCACAAGGGATGATCATTTGCTACAGGCGGCCGAAAACCGGCGGCGCGGGGACATGGCTCGCCCGCTGGACAAACAGCGAGACCAAAAAAGAGTCCATGGAGAGCCTCGGCATTGCGGACGACTACCAGGACGCGGACGGCAAGGGCATTTTGACCTACGCCCAGGCCCAGGCCAAAGCCATGGAATGGTTCCAAGCCAAAGAGAGGGAGGGGCCGGACTACGAGCCGCCGCCCAGCGGCAGGTTCACGGTCGCCGATGCCTTGGACACCTACTTCAAGGACGGGGAACGGCGGGGCATGAAAGGGCTGGGCGTGGCCAAAGCGTCGGCAAACGCCAGGATAGTCCCCGCCCTTGGCAACATCGAGGTGGCAAAGCTGACCAGGACAAGGATTGAGAACTGGCTCCACGACCTTGCCAACAGCCCCAAGATGATACGGACAAGGATAGGGCAGCCACAGGCCTTTGCCCCCGCCCCGAAAACCGAGGACGAAAAGCGGGCAAGGAAGGACAGCGCGAACCGGATTCTGACGATACTGAAAGCCGCCCTGAATTTCGTCATCTACCACCGCAAGGCCCAGAGCCACGACAAACCATGGCAGGACGTGAAGCCCTACAAAGGCGCGTCCCGTGCCAGGGAGCGGTTCCTGCAGCCGGACGAAGCGGCGCGGCTGGTCAACGTGTGCCCCCCCGACTTCAGAGACCTAGTCAGGGGCGCACTGCTAACCGGGTGCCGATACAGCGAACTGGCGCGGCTCCGATGCAAAAACTACGACAAAAACGCCCAGACCATATTCATAGCCGAATCGAAGAGCGGCAAACCGAGGCACGTCATGCTGTCCCCCGAAGGCGTTGCCCTGTTCGACGGGCTGACCGCCGGCGGACGCGGCCCCGATGACCTGGTTTTTGTGCGAAGCATCGTGAAGAGCCAGTCCAGGGACGCCAAAGGGAAGTTCGACGGCGCCGACCAGGAATACGAGACGGGCGCCTGGGGGAACGCCCACCAGCACCGCTTCATGGTTGCGGCCTGCAAAGCGGCCGGGCTGGAGTACATTTCATTCCACGAGCTACGGCACACCTACGCCTCCATGCTGGTGAGCAAAGGGCTGATACTGCCGATAATCGCAGAACAGTTGGGGCACTCAGACAGCCGCATGGTGGAAAAGCACTACGGCCACCTGGTGCCGAGCTACAAGGCGGAGATGTTCAAGGCCGCCATGCCCACGCTTGGCATCGTGGAGCCCGCCAAGGTGAAGAAGCTGAGGCTTGGGTAGAATCGGGAGGGGCGACGGATGGAAGACGAAAACATATTCAATGAAACGGAAATCTACAAAGCGTGGTTCGCCGGGCTGAAAGACCGGAAAGCCATTGCCCGCATCAAAACACGAATCAGGAACGCCGCAAAGGGCAACTTCGGCGACTGCAAGCCCGTGGGCGAGGGGGTGTCCGAAATGCGGATAGATTTCGGGCCTGGCTATCGGCTATACTTCTTCAAGCAGAGGAAGCAACTCTACTGGCTGCTGGGAGGCGGCGACAAGGACACCCAGAGGGGCGATGCCGAACTGGCAAAGGCCATCAAGCGCAGAATCCAAGGGGGCGAGAAATGCTGACGCGCAGGGACGGAACACCCGTCACCATTGAAAACCTCACCGATGAGGATGTTGCTCTGAGCCGCTGGAACATCTTGGAACACCTAGGCAGCGAAGAGGAAATCGCGGACTATCTTGAGGCCGCGCTGGAGGAGTGCCCTGGTGACATCCGATTCTATTCGGTCTGCCTCGCCGATGCCGCCAAGGCCAGGTTCATCAACCGGCTCGCCCTTGATGCTGGAATAGACCGAAAGGCCCTGTGCGACATGTTCTTGGACACCCCAGACAAACCCGATGCCCCGGAAATAAGCCGCGATGTGGTCGTGAAGGTGGCCAAGGCATTCGCCGTGCCAGTGCCGGTGTAGGAATGAGTTTGTCGTGGTGCAAGAAATAGCGAGGGCTCTTGACTAGGATGGCGAACCAGAAAGAGGTTACAATCCAGTCAAGGCGGCAAAGAATACGTACATCATGCGTTCAAAGATTTCGGAGCTCAAATTCGGGCAGCTCGCCAGGCTGTTCTGCGTGAACCTTAACGCGACCCAGACAGCACAAGTGACGAACCTCAACCGCAACACCGTCAACAGACTCCTCCAATGGGCTGCGCGAGCGGACGGCAGCCGCCTGTGATGACGGGTCGCCCGTGAGGGGCGAGGTGTAGGCTGACAAGTCCTACTTCGGGGCGTGGAGGGTCAGGAGGAAGAGGGGCACGGCACCTCCAGCAAGACCATCGTCTTCGGCATCTTCAAGAGGGAGGGCGGCGAAGCACCCGGTTGGAAAAGTCCGTCGACTAGGGTACACTACTCATTTCAGAGGATGTGTACATGGCTAGACGAATGCAGATGGTAGAACATGACACTGAAAGGGTTTCGAGGCTCAACACTTGCCGTAAGGGACTTGATGAGATTGGTCTACCCAAACCAACATGCATTTCTGAAATTGCCAGGTAAGGAGGAACCACAATGCTCATTGTCTATAAGTCAATTCATCTCATCAATTATGAGACACAACAAGCTACAATGCGTACTGCTCCGCAAACTTTTGACGCATATGTTACCGAATTGATACATCATATCAACGAGAATAATAGAGTGCGTGAATACAAAACACGCTCGAATGCGACAGAAGTCATAGGGTGTATATTATCTGTTTGTGGTAATGAAGACTAAGCTTTTGTATCTGACAAAATGAACACAATAGCTATGCGCCTTGTACGGGAAGAGATGGAAGCTCAGAGTAGAATAAGGCGCACGAATACTACTGTACAAAGGGGAAGTCTAATTCAGGCATTGCTCCATGATGAAGATTTAGAAAAATTCATTTATCTTTTAGCCAAAGTCGAACATACAGGGTGGGTTGACGATTCTGACTTTACATTTAAAACGGGCTTTTCAAAAGATGCAAAATCGATTTGGAAATCTTGCCTATTTGATTTGTCTGATCTGACTGCTGGTGAATTTCATGCTAGAATATATTCTGATACTTTAGCACAATATTGGAGTAGCGGATTTTTGGAACTTGACGAAATGAATAGTAATGAATTAAATACACAGCGGGCGTTTCATGCGATTGAACTAGTATTGAAAAACGGGTTCAGAACAATGAATAGTCCAGATGAGACAATAATCAGGAATTCATTTATTAATTATATGAGAAGTAATGAGCTTATTGATTATTCGAGAATGATTGAAACAATTATCGGAAATTATCCACCAGTTGATCCGAATGTAACGGCAGAAAAAATCGAAAATATCAAAATCCAGTTGTTAGAACAACCTGAAAAAAGAAAATTCGATGTTTTGTTCACACCAATTAGAAGTGCAATCAATGCAAAAATTAAACGCATCTATCCAGTTAATGATGGCATTGAGCTTAAAATATTCAGTAACATACAAGATATAATGCAAATAATTAACGCTATTGAAGAAGACGGTCTCCATTACATAAAAATTAGAACAAACAACGATGCAACCTATAGGCAATTTTTATTCAACGCAGGTAGAGCTACCTGAGTGATGAAAAGGATTGTTAACCGTGAAACTGTTTTCTGAAATCACAAGATTATTTCAATGTCATGGGATCAATTCCTTTGAACGGTTGAGTACTATTGATGCATCATTTTCTATTGAATTTCAGAAGTTACCAAATGCAGATGAAATTCGATATTTATTTTCTCTTGTCCCAAAACGTGATACTTTAACTTTATCCTTGGAAACAGATAGTGAGGAGATACTTCGTATTAAAGATGGTTCTGTCGATGAATGCGCTCTCTCTAATTTGGTCGCATGTTTATCTGAAGGTGATGAAATTTCAGTAAAAATTCAAATTGATAAAACTGTTGTAGACATGAAATTTTCAATATTTGATTTTGCTTCATTTTCCAATGATTTATTAAAACGTTCATTGATTGATGTATTGAAGTGGTTTTCAGAACGATTACGCTCTTACGAATACTTGATATTTGAAATATTTGATTGCGACATATCATTCTCAACGAGAACAATGGCGTTTGAATCTGGCAACAATCCCAGTTTTCGACCAAGCATTAATAGACTACAACGATTAAACGTTTGTAAGGAATCGGCACATTTTTTCAATATGGATACATTTGAACTTATCCCAGATGATTTCCTTGTCGAGGGCGTAGTAAGGTCTGGAAATATTCTTGAACCGCTTTTTGGTAGGCTTGCTACTATTCTTTCCTTAATCTATGTTGTTTCATCTGCATCAATTTCTGGGTCGGTATTAAGACTACAACTAAATGGTCATCGAACTACGAACCATGAACTTAATATTATTGATATTCGGGAAGATAAACGATGGACTTCTATTTATTCTTGGATATTCACAGATGGCAATCCTATAGATAAAGCGTTGACTGCGCATAATGCCATTAGTCTGTATTGCAAGTTTGATGCTATCTTAAATATTGATGCCACTGTGTTTGAAGCAATTAAAACCAATTATAATTTATATTTGCAAAAAAATATTGATCAATATTTAAAATTGAAACATGATGTTGCCAAGTTTATTCAGGATGTTGTTGCAAATGTCGGCGACTATGCTCTAGCCATCATGGGAAAATTTAGAACGAACCTAATTGCAATATTTAGTTTTCTTTTTACGGTAGTATTGACTCAAATCGGTTCTATTAAGGGATGGAAAGATATTTTTTCAGAGCACACATTTTTTCTTATCGAAGTTTTTGCTGTTTGTTCTGGAATATATTTATTAACTTGTGTTGTCGAAACTTGTTACAAACTTCAAAAGATTGTACAAGGATATGACAAACTTAAACAGAATTATTCAGATGTTTTATCTGAGCTTGAGCTAAAAGAGGCATTTAAGAATGACGAGCTATTGAATGCGACCAAAAAAACTGCGCGAAACGGCATGATCATATGGTCGCTTGTTTGGAGTGGCTTGTTAACGATAACTATTGTTGGCATTGAGTTTTTCACAACTAATCATGGTGTGTTTGTCTGGGCATGGAACAAAATGTTTAGAACAACAGATTGCAGCACTCAGTCTCTGCCGCCAAGCCCTAGTGCCGAAGTGGTGAATCATCAGCATTTCACCTATATTTCAACTAAATGTGTTCCCAATGACAGACTCCAACCCGCTCCGCATCTTCCCGCTGGAATCCAATGTCACGATTGCCACGTTACCAAAGAGTAAGACATTTGTTCATGACAATGAGACTGGCGATGATGAATGGGATGGCGATCTTGCCTTGGATACTTTGCTCGACTTTTGTGCTGATGTCAAACACGTGCCTCCATCAATCGAGGTTCTGCTATAAATTATTAACATTTAAAATCTCGGTGCTTCGCACCGAAATCAAGTATGTGGTTCGAGGCAAGCGGAGGCGGAGGACCAATGGTGACATTCAGGCGTTTCAACATCCTTGAATCCTTGGACAGCGAAGAGGAAATCAAAGCCTACCTAGAAGGGGTGGTGGCAGACATTGAGGCTGGCGAGTGCGAACCAGCGCTTTTCTCCGTAGCCCTAGCCGATGCCGCCAAGGCCAGGCTCATAAACCAGCTTGTGCGGGATGCTGGCATAGACCGCCAAGCCTTGTGCGACATGTTCTTGGAGGTCTCGGACAAATCAGAGGCTCCCGAAATAAGCCACGATGTGGTTGTGAAGGTCACCAAGGCGTTTGCCGTGCCTGTGCCAGTGTAGGAAGTTAAATGAGAGGTGGCCATGAAACTCACGACACGAAAGTTTCTGCCAGACTACTGGAACATGGATTGCAACTGCTTCCCTGGCAAGGATGACAGAGAAGTCAAACTCCGCCGCAAGATAAAGAAGATGGCCAGCAAGGCCCGCCGCCAGGACGACAAAGCGGCAGTGAAGGAACAAAGGTCTCTTTGACCAAGGTGTAGCCCCCAAAACCGTTGGGTTGGTCAAGGGCATTGCGGAGGGTCAAGAAACGGCGCATGTTTGCTTGGAGGTGGACATGGCACAGCAAAATGCGATTGGCATCCGATTTTGTAAAGCGCATTAGTGTCCATTGCTTTACAAATGTGCTATCCTGATTCCTGAAGGGAGTGTCCGACATGGCTCAGTCAATGGTCAATTTCCGCATGGACGAAGAACTGAAAAGTGGGATGGAGCAGGCCTGCCGAGAGATGGGCATGAGCATGACAACCGCTTTCACGATATTTGCGACCAAAGTCAGCAGGGAAAGAAGGATTCCCTTTGAGGTGGCTGCTGACCCGGACCCCTTCTATGCCGACGCAAACATGGCGCGGTTGAGGAAAGCGATTGCCGACGTGAAATCCGGGAAATCGAAACTGAAAGAGCGTGAGATCATCGGGTCGGCGCATGACTAAACTCTGGCACGATGACGCCTGGGATGATTACCTCTACTGACAGACACAGGACCGGAAGACCCTCAGGCGCATCAACAAGTTGCTGGAGGACATCGAACGCAATGGTTACAACTGTATCGGCAAGCCTGAGCCGCTCAAGGGCGATTTGAGCGGTTTCTGGAGTGTGGAGATTGACCAGAAAAACAGGATAGTCTTCCGCATTGACGAAGACGGCAACCTTGAAGTATGGCAATGCGGTTCCCATTACAGGGACAAATGAGTTTGTGACATAGCAGACCCCACAGCAAATACTCCCCTTTGGTTAGCCAGCGGAACCCCAGACGGAGGTTACGGACAACGCGCAGAGGGATTCCCCTCGCACGGACATCGAATGGCTGCGCAGTTACAAGCAGGAGGATAGTCTTATCGAGGATGTCCAGCAGCCCGAATGTGTGAAGCTCCTGCGGAACCACGCTATTGCCTAAAAGTCGGGAATAGTCTCACTCAGTTTGCCCGTCACCCCGAATGTGTGGAGCATCCAGCTTGGACTGGTGTCGCGGAGCGGCGGGCTCGAGGCAGCCCCTTGCGCTCCAGAGCATGCCTCGCCCCACCATCCCAACCCCGGAAAAAGTTCGCAAAATCTAGTGATTCCAGTCACACTTTATTCAAAATCTCTGATAAGTTTGCACAAGAGTCAAGTGCTTTGGGTCACATTTTTTTGTTTTCCAAAATATTTTTGTTAATTGTTCACTAATAATATATACAAGTCAAAAAAAAATCAATTTTTCCAAGGCTATTGAATAAACCCGTCCTTGTAAATGTGTGGCAAACCAGCAGGGTGAGACCAGACATGAGCCTCGGCCGCGAGACCACCTTCATGCACCACGTGAACCTCGCCATGTGTCAGTGAATAATGTGCAATGCCTCGGTGCAGATGGCTATTTCTTGTAATGTTGCAGTACCACGATTGCCTTGCACCCAGGCCACAGTTTGCCGTGTGCCACGGTCAAGTAACACAGAGGGTCAAAGCTTGTTTTTTTTGACTTCACGAAGTCCACCATCTCGTCGAATCTCAAAAACTGGATGTTGCCTGACACATCAGGCTCAGGCAGGCTTCCGCCGAACTCGCGAACCCAGCGGTATATCAGGGTATGGCTCCTCTCGAACATCAGCCCCAGCGCCCTGAAGGACCCCTTCGCCATCGAGTGGAGCAATACGCACATGGCCCTTACCGCCGTGTAGTTTTCCGCCCTAAGGTCCCCCTTACGGTAGTGGTGGCCACAATTCTTACAGAGGTACCTCTGCTTCCCAGCGACAATGCCGCTCTTGACCACCTGCTCCGAACCGCAGAACTTGCACGCAGGCACTTTGTCCATCTTTTTTGCAGCCAGGAACTTTTCCACCCGAAGGTCCCCCTCGCGGAAGTGATGGCCGCACTTATTGCAGCGGTACCTCTGCTTCCCGGCGACCTTGCCGCTCTTGATCACCCGCTCCGAAGCGCAGAACTTGCACGCGGGCAGTGTGGCCACAATCTCTCGGAAGTAGCGTTTGCACTTCTTGCAGTAGTACCTCTGCTTCCCATCGATAATGCCGCTCTTGATCACCCGCTCCGAAGCGCAGAACTTGCACGCGGGCAGTGTGGCCACAATCTCTCGGAAGTAGCGTTTGCACTTCTTGCAGTAGTACCTCTGCTTCCCAGCGATAATGCCGCTCTTGATCACCCGCTGTGAACCGCAATACTCGCACGTAGTCAATGTGGCCCCCTCATGGCAACAAACCTAATAACTACCATTCATGTATATGTCGTAGCAACAAAAAGTATTCGAATTTATACACAGGGGCAAAAAATGGACGCGGTGTCCACCCCATGCACAAGGAGATGCAAATGGCAGAAACCCAAGCAACACATACACCAGAGCGAATCTTCGCCTCAGTCCTGGACGCGGCGGAGATGTTGTCCGTTTCCAGGGGTACCGTTTACAACCTCATGAAGGACGGGTTGTTGGACTACCGAAAGATAGGCGCCCGGAGGGTCGTCCCAATAGCCGCCCTGCATGACTACGCCAAGCGGCTGGAAAGAGTTGGTTTGGAAGGGCACACCAAAAGAAGCCAGGGACACCCAGAGGCCCGTCCCGTCCAGAACCAGCACCCCAAGAATGCCGCAGGCAGGGTTCTTGGGCAGAAGAACGCCTGAATTTGCTGATTACTAAGAGCCAATCGATACAGGAGTAAAAATATGATTGACCCCAATTCATCAATCAACGATCACACACTACCATTTCTAGAAGCTCTCGCAGGCGGCGATTTCAGGCTGACCTTCCAGACGTTTTACGACAAGCCCGGCAAGCGCCGTGGGCTTGCAAGACAGTTCCACGGCCCATTCCAGAGGCACAGGAGCGCCCTGGAGTCGATCAACGGGCAGGGGGCTGGCATCTTCGTTGCCGTCAACCAGACGGACGGCTTAGGTCGCTCCAAGGCCAACATTGAGGCATTGCGGGCATGGTGGACAGACCTTGACGACAAAGCAGCCAAGGAGCCATTCCGGCTTGAACTACTGCCCCTGCCGCCCACCATTGCCGTCAAGACCCCTGGGGGCTGGCATTGCTATTGGATTATGAAGAATCCAGAGCGATGCGATGAGGCACTGCTGGCAGAGCATGAATCTGACCTGAAGCGGATTCAGGCCGCACTGGCTAGGTTCGGTGCCGACAGGCAGGTCTGCGAAGGCGCAAGGGTATTGAGGCTGCCAGGCTTTTACCACTGCAAAGCCAAGCCGCAACTGGTGACGCTGGAGGCCGTGACCCGGCACAGATACAGCCGTAGCCAGATACACGATGCGTTCCCGGCGATTGATGCCAAACCAGCGCAGTCGGCAGAGGACTACAACGCCTGCGCCCTTGGCAAAATGACCCTTGACCAAGCCAGGAATTACGTGGACAAACTGCCCCCCGCCATCGAGGGGAAGAAAGGCTCCAGCACAACGTTCACAGCGGCACTGAAACTACTGTCCAAGGGCCTGCCCGAAGCGGAGACCCTTGAGGTGCTTATGGAAAAATACAACCCACGCTGCAAGCCGCCTTGGACAAAGGAGGAACTACAGAGAAAGGTTCAGTATGCTGCAAAGACCGTTTCCAAAACCGTTACTCAAAGAGGAGGTAAGCAATGAAAGACTTCGCGAACGTTTACATCAATATTCATGCAGATGAAAAGTACCATGACCTGGACGATTTGGGGAAACTGGTATTTTTGACAATCTTGACGCACCCGTGCTTGACATCTATAGGAACCATAACCCGAAGCATAGAGGAGTTCATTCTCGGATTGGGACCAGACTGCGAACCTGAAAGGTTCCAAGCTAAGGTTGCCAGTTTCAACAAGCTGGTCGAACTGGGCATGGTCGAGTATGACTCAGCCGGCCTGATTGCTCTCCCAAACTACCTCGAATACAATCCGCCCAGTAGCCCAATGACCGAGAAGGAGTTGCAAAAGCTCTTTAACGCGCTCCCAGACTGTGAGCTGAAGAACCACGTCATTGCTAGATACAATGAAAAGGAAACTGAGTTATTTAGTTTCTGGGACGATGTCACATTTATGGATATAGTCAGTGCCTTTTCCGAGACCGTCGGAGACAGGGGGGATGAGTAATGGCTTGCTTTCGGAAAATTGACAGTTATATTCATAGAGATGAGAAATATCGGAACCTAGACGATTTGGACAAATTACTGTTTTTAACGATACTAACACAGTCATGCCTGTTGTCAGTGGGTGCCATGGCCCGGAACATGGTGGGGTTGATTGGCAGCATGGAACCCAATACTGCGTCAAAAAGATTCAAGAAGCTAACAGCCAGTTTCAACAGGCTGATCGAACTAGGCATGATCGAGCATGATCCAATCGGTCTGATTGCGGTTCCAAAGTACCTCAAATACAACCCCCTCCCCATTGGTGAAAAGAGCGAGAAAGGGTGGCGCAAATTTTATGATTCCCTCCCTGAATGCGAGCTAAAAAACCGCGTCGTTTCTAGGTGCGAGGCATCAATTAGTTTGCCGGCAACTTCCGAAGGCCCTTCGGATGCCCCTTCCCATGGCCCTTCGGATACCCCCTCAAGTGGGCCTTCGAGTCCCCCATGCGATGCAGTAGTAAAGCGTAGCATAGTAGAGCGGAAGTTTTGTAAGTTTGTAATCGGTGAGAAATTTGTTAACTGTGAGCCAAGGCAGGGCAGCAAGCTCACCCCCGATTCAGAGGAGGTGCAGAAGGTTGTGAAAGCCGTTGTTGCTATGTGGCCCCCTTACGACGACGAACAAGTGAAACAGAGAACATCCAAAAAGGGCTTGCGTGAAAACGTAACCAAGATACTGAACGAGCACGGCGAGTATGAACCTGACTTTCTTGTTTCCCTAGCGGAGTACTACATCGAAATCAAGAAAGCAGCCCAACAGAAAATTTTGGCCCCGCAGTATTTCTTCGGTCAGATGAAAAGCGGGGCCAGGCCTTGGGAAGAACGTGTAGATGAAATCTTGACACTTTTGAAAGACGGGGGCCAGCCTAAGGAACGTGCAAAGGTAGTCTCGGCACATTTGAAAGACGCGGCCAGGCCCAAAGAACGTGTAAAGGCAGTCTGCATACAATACGACCTTGAAGACTACAGCCCTGAATGCGGCGAAATTGTAGCCCGCGATGTGGAAGACTGCGAGGTTGAAGACTACGATGAAGCAGACTACATCGAGGAAGACTACGACGAAACAGCGGATGATGCTGATTACCATTGGGATCAAAAGGGCACCGCTTAAGGGGCTGAATGGTTTGTGGCTGGTATCACAACACGCCCCGCCACAACCGTCAGTCCCTGCCCAAGCAGCGAGGTTTGAAAAAAGCGCCCCAGAATGCCCCACAGTCCCCCACAGAGGGGTCGGAAGGCATCAGGGGCGCTACCTTGCTTGGGAAGACCCCACGGACCCGCCAAACGCGACGCAGGGCAGTATGGCTCCCCGCCATGCAGTTACTTTGGCGCCGACCCCTTCCAAGCCTCACGCAGCCTGAGAATCCTCTCCTTCACCTCGCAGAAGCTCCTCAGAAGCTCGCTCTTTTCGGCAAGGGTCAGGGCAGCCGTAGAGAACTCCGCAATCAGCGAGGTCATCAGCGCCCGCTCCCCCTCGTTCATTTCAGCCCACCGCTCATGGGAGATGGTCGGCGGCGGGTCCTTGGGGGCGTCCAGGAACTCCATGACCGAGCATCCCAGGACCGAGGCCATGTGGGTCAGCGTTTTCAGGTGCGGCCGCTTTCGTGAGGAATCCTGTAGGCACTTGCGGAGCACGTCCTCGTTCAGATTGAACATGTCCGCAAGGACCTCCATTTGCACGGCCCCGCGCTTCGTCAGAAGCCCGTTTGCCTTGCAAAACTCCTTCACGCGCTCCGCAAAGACGGGTTGTTGCGGCCACCACCTGTTCATAGACTTTACCCCAACAAAAAAATGTCAGGGTTTGAAGGGCTAAAGTTATTGACATATCACCAATATTGACCTATAATGGGAAAATGGAGAGTAGAGTCACAACCCACCCGACCCCAGGCCGCGCCACGATGCTTGGCGGATTGCCGCTTGGCTGCCTGACGGTCATCACTCACGTAGCCATCTTTCACCCTTGTCGCGCTGGATTTAGGTCTGGTGCGGCTTTTCCTTTGTGATTAAGGAGATAAGCCATGAACGTCAACCTTTTGTCCGCCAAGACCGTGAACCTCTTCCTCATGGACGGTGCCCCAGGCGGCCGCATTCAATGTGGGCTCGCCAACTGGACGGGCGTTGCATACAAAATCCCGCGCGTCATGCTCCCAGAATGTAAAGATATTGACCACCTGAACAAGCAGAGCGGGGTTTACTTCTTGTTCGGCAAGGACGACAACGATGAGCCATTCATCTATGTGGGTGAGGCCAGCGTGGGCAACAAAACCGATGGAATAATGAGGCGCTTGGGTCAACACCACTCTAATCCAAAGGAGGGGTTCGAAGACTGGATAGAAGCCATAGCGTTTACGGACACAAACGACTGGATGAGCACCACGGAAATAGACTGGCTCGAAAATCACTTCTACAACCTTGCCAAGAGTGCTGGTCGCTACACAGTCAAGAACGGCAAAGAGCCTGACAAACCTTCCTGCAGTCAGGCAAAAGCGAGTGAACTCATGGCCTATGCGGCCAACGCAAGAATCGTCATGGGTATTCTGGGGCATCCTCAGGTGTTTGAGCCGCTCCCCACCAAGCAAGCCCCCGCGCCGGTGGAAAGCGGTCAGACCACGTCTGGTTCTGAGGCAAAGCAGGGCGATTTTGAGATAAATCAGGGCGATGTCGCAGCCTACGGCAGACGCACAAGCGATGGTTTTGTCGTATTCAAGGACAGCAGGGTAAAGACGACAGTTGCCCAAGCCTGTCCCAAGGGCGCAATGAGGCAACGTGAACTCCACGCCGCAAAAATCTCACCCGAC
>Ga0268262_10002900_pt1 | contig 19237 bp, 15 predicted proteins | sample TergutNc150P3_FD_190354 | JGI IMG/M metagenome (GOLD analysis project Ga0268262, IMG submission 190354) | Nasutitermes corniger P3 segment gut microbial community from laboratory colony in Florida, USA - Nc150 P3 (SPAdes) (version 2) | ecosystem: Host-associated > Arthropoda: Insects >...
GTTCACGTCTTCAAATTTTGTGCCTTCATATCTGGAATCTCTATGGAAAATAAATTCATACTGTTCGTTTAATAAGATTCCAAACCACACTTTGCCTAAATTCGCGTTGATGATATAATTCTTGACCCTTTCAAAATTCATGTTCAGGGCGAGTACGCCCAGCAGTTTTCCGTCATTGTCAAACAATGCCCGCCCATAGGCGACGACAATCGTAGGCGTCTCTGACATTATGCTTAGATACGGCTGCAAAAATACTATTTCGCCGCCCGCCGCCACCGCTGCTTTGTACCAGGGGCGTTCAGCAGGGTTAAAATTTTCAGGCAGCGCGCGATTCTGTCCGTCGAGCAGCACTCCCCCAAATACGTCAAAATAACCGAAAAGCCCGTCAAGGTCGGCAAGCTGTTCCTCGTCACTCAGTAAATACTCGGTTATTTCATTCAGATAAGTATGCACTTCTTCTTTGGCTGCGCCGTGCAGGATCATCTCGCGCACGGTTTCGGAACTGCCGCCCAGCAGCGTTCTTGGCTCCTTGAGGTCTGTCGCGATATTGGTTTCCAGATAGTCAAGCGCCGCAAGCGCGTTGTCCGCAAGCTGTTTGCTTACAATATTGGTCATAAAGTAGGAGCTAAGAGCGACCATGAGCGCAAACGCCAGTATGATGATCAGAACCAGGGCATACGAATGTAATTCCCGGAATCTTATGGCGTTAATAATTCGCTTTATCCGCATCGGTACTCTCTTTGCAAACGCTTTACTATCTATCTGACCAGTTTTCCTACCTTTCTTAACAGATCGTCATGCTCACACGGCTTTTTAATATAATCAACCGCCCCCATTTCCTGCGCCTGTTTAATATCTTTCGGATCGGTTGAAGATGTAAAAAACGCTATCGGAGTATTGTGCAGATTGCTTATGCCTTTAATTCTTTTGTAGGCATCCCACCCGTCCATTTCAGGCATTATTAAGTCCAATAATATTAAGTTGGGAACAAGACCCTGATAGAATAAGCTCAGCGCTTCTTTGCCCGATTTAGCGGTAGTTACATCATAATCGTCGCTTAATACCCCTTCCGCCATTACAAGAATGGGCGCGTCATCGTCCACTATAAGGATTTTTTTCTTCTCGTTGCCCATGGAGTCAACGAATTTATTTGTCTCATTCTTCAACGCTTCAAAGTTTTTGTTGTTTTCCTGACTCATTTCGTTTACAAGAGTCACCGCAGAGCCTATCTTATTAATACCTTGAAGTATCTCGTTCATGCCCCGTACCGTTTCTTTGCTGGTCTTTATGAATTCGTCTGTTTCATGGACAAGAGTTATTCCCGAATCCGCCATATGATCGGACCCGGTCTTAACCGAGGCGGTTATATCCCGCAGTCGGCTTATGGATTCCAATATTTGTCTTCCGCCTGTTTCCTGTTCTTCCATCGCCGCGAGAATATTTTGCTCATGTTCGGAAACTGTTTTTACGCTTGAGTCTATGGCCCCGAAACGCGCAAGTACCTCGTTGGAGGATTTGGTGATATTGTCTATGGACGCTTTTATTTTTTTAAGCATTGACGCGGTAGTTTTGGATTGCTGCCCCGATGACTCAGCCAATTTGCGGATTTCATCGGCGACTACGGCAAAGCCTCTCCCAGCTTCTCCGGCGTGGGCTGCCTCAATAGCGGCATTCATCGAAAGCAGGTTTGTCTGGCTGGCGATATTGTTCATGACCGAGTTTATTTCCAACAGACCTTCTGAGTCTTTCGATATTTCCTGTATCTCCTGTGCCACTGTCTGAACGCCGGTTTTGCCGTTTTCAGAAGCTTCGGTCAAAGCGTCAACGTTTTTGCTGTTATCCGCAAGGGTTTTGGTTACCGAGTTAATATTTGCCGTCATCTCCTCAATGGCGGAAGACGACATATTTACACTGTCGGTCTGTTCTTCTATCATCTTTTTAAGACTGTCGATGTTTTCCTTAATGTCGCCTACCGCTTTGCCCGCTTCGGTTGTACTGCTTTCCTGCTTGACCATGAGATTTTTCATGTTGTCAAGGTTCGATGTAATCTGCTGTACGGCTGTAGAAGTTTTATCCATATTAACGGAAAGCTCATAACTGGTATGGCTTAGTCCGTTGATTTTGTATTTTATCGCGTTTATAAGGTCTCTTATTTTTTTGATCGTAAAGTTAAAGTCGTGGGCAAGGCCGCCTATTTCGTCCTTTGAATTGATATCGACTTTCTTGGTCAGATCGCCTTCGGCTACGATTTTCAGGGTATTGGCTACCGTAATTATTGGATTGGTAGTTCTGTCTAAAACAAGATATATAATTAATGCCGACACTATCATCGCCGCAAGCGCGAGCATAATGATAAATTTGACCATCGCGTTAACATCTTTCATTATGTACTCTCTGGTTGAACCCACCATTATAGACCAGGTTGTGTCAGCGGTCCCTAATTGAATAGGGATAACCGAGATTTGCAGGTAGGTTTTTAACGTAGGGGCAAAACTAAAGCAGGAATATTCTTTTGCGGATTTAACAGCCTCAAAGGCTTCGTTTACATGGCTGCCGAATTGTTTTTCCGCGTCAACCATCATTTTTCCTACACGCTCCGGCCTGTAGCTCGCCATAATAAACCCGTTGCCGGAGTAAACAGATATTGCGGCAACTTCCTCAAAGTTTTTGATAGTGGCCTCTATTCGGGGCTGTATCAAATTTATATTTAATTGACAACCTATGCCTCCGACTACTTCTTTGTTTCTGGGGTTGACAATGGGAACTACCAGTCTAACCACATTGGCTTCTTGTCCCAATAATGTAATTATTGAAGGATGACTCACCGAGTCTTTATTGGCGTCGGGTCCGGTAATATGCGCCATTACTTCGTTAACGACAAGGCTGGTTTGAGCCACTGTTTTACCGGTTTCATTTCCTAACGCATAAGCGAATTGTCCGGATGGGGTTGATCCTAACCGTCCTGTATTACGGGCGTCCAGGCCGTCCATGGCATTCGGTTTCCAGACGGAAAACATACGGACAAAATCGGGCTGCTGCGCGAAAACAGACCTCAACAACTCTTCATACATATCCCGCCGTATTCCTATGTCCATGTTTTCAAAATTGCCCATTACTTGCGCCGTTGTGTGAAGCACTTCCAAATAGCCGCCTATACGGCCGCTCCAATATTGGGCGCGCTGACGCGCCAGATAGGCGATTTTCTGCTCACTCAAACGCCGGCTTATATTGGCCGCCCTCTGTGTCATTAGAAAGGCGACTCCCGCTACAACCACCACCATAATGGCTATAATCATGATGCTTAATTTAAGTTTAAGTCTCATTTCATTCCCCCTTTGCTTTTTAGACGCAAACTACATGAACCAAGTCTGTTACCTGTATAATAATAACATAATACATTCTATTGAGTAGATTCGTCAATACTATGCTGTATAACCCAGATGGAGAGGGCGCTGCGGGGTATGAGAACAAAGAAGAATTTTTACCACGGAGGACACGGAGTTTCACGGAGGATGAAGAGTTTTGTATTAAAACTCCGTGGTACTCCGTGTACTCCGTGGTTATATTCTTCTAAAGTTAACGCTCATGGCGACTGATACTGTACTTTTACCGCCCCGGTTTCATTTTTTCAGGCTTTCTATGATGGGCTTCATACAAGCCGCCTTGCGGGAGGCGTAGAGCGCCGTGTTTTCGGCGAAAAGGTTGTTTCCCTGGGTGTCGATGCTGACCATGAGGGGGCCGAATTCGCGCACCTGCATCACCCATACACATTCCGGCATACCCAGTTCCCGCCAGTATACGCCGGTGACTTTTTCTGTCTGAGACGCGCCCAGTACCGCGCAGCCGCCGGGGTATACGCAGTGAAGGGCTTTATGCTCGCGGCAGGCGGCGGCGGTTTTGCCGCCCATGCCGCCTTTGCCTATCATGAGCTTTACGCCGGTGCGCGCGATAAAATCCGCCGCCCATTCTTCCATGCGTATTGATGAGGTTGGGCCGACAGAGATTAACTCATACTTTTCATTTTCCTCCCTGACAATGGGGCCGGCGTGAAAAATGGCAAGGCCGCGGAAATCAAAAGGACACTGCGTTCCCTCATGCACCACCCGGCGGTGAACGTCGTCCCTGCCGGTCGCCAATGTTCCTGAAAGGTAAAAAATATCGCCGGCGCGCAATTCCGCGATGGCTTCATCAGTTATCGGAGTAGTGATTATTTTTTTCATAATGACGCGCCTTCGTAAACCGGCAGTGTATACGATAAATTTTTATCAAGGCGGATTATGCCCCGGCGGTGTACATAACAGGAAACATTCACCGCGCAGGCAATGGTGGCGGTGTGCCTGCCGGAAGTTTCAATATGCACCGCCATTGCCGCCTGTTTGCCGGGTAAACCCTGCGCCCCCATGCCCAGGTCGTTCAGCCCTTCCAGAATCCGCCGTTCCAGTTCCGCCCCCTGGGGGTGATGGTGGCTCGTTCCCAACAGGCGCAGGCAGGCTTTTTTTGACATGAGGGCGGCATTGTCCATGCTGTGACCCAAACCAATTCCCACTATCAGGGGGGGGCAGGCATTAACGCCCGGTCCCGCGACCACATCAAACACAAAGGGGATAATTGCCTCATAACCGTCGGAGGGCTTGAAGACCTGCGCCCTGCCTGGCAGGCTGCAACCGGCCCCGGAAAAGTACAGGGTAATCTCCATATCAGTAGAACCGGGAATCAATTCCCAACTGATCCAGGGGATACGCTCGGCGGTATTGTCGCCGGTATTTACTTCGTCAAAAAAATTAAGCGCGTTGGGCCTGAGGGGAACGCTCGCCGTCGCCCGCCGCACCGCTGCGCATAACACCTCGGCGGTCATATCAAGCAAGGGAAACGCGGTCCCGGCTTTGATAAAAAAATGCGGCAGGCCCGTGTCCTGGCAGCAGGGGCGCCCCAATTCAAGCGCCTTCGCCAGATTTGCAAAGTAACTGTCATACAGCGTTTTTTGCAGGGGGCTGTCTTCCGCCTCGCGCATTTCCCGCAGGCGGGCAAGCACGTCGTCGGGCAGGCGCAGGGCTGCCAGCGCGATAAATTTCTCCATGAGCGCGACAAAGCGTTCCTTCATGCTGATATTGTATTCTTGCCTTTCGTTAGTTTCAATGCCATACTGGCCTATGGACTATGCTGAGGAATCGCTTAAAAAACACTACGAATGGCGGGGCAAACTGGAAACTATACCCAAAATGCCGGTGTCCACGCGGGAAGATTTGTCGCTGGCCTATACGCCCGGCGTCGCCCGGCCCTGCCTTGAGATACAAAAAGACCCTCAAAAAAGCTGGGAACTGACCGGGCGCTGGAATACGGTCGCGGTGGTCACCGACGGAACCGCGGTGCTGGGACTCGGCGACATTGGTCCGGAAGCGGGAATGCCCGTCATGGAAGGCAAGTGCGTGCTGTTCAAGGCCTTCGGTGGCGTGGACGCGGTTCCCCTGTGTATCCGCTCAAAAGATGTTGATGTAATTGTAGACACCGTCGCCCTGCTGGCGGGGAGTTTCGGCGGCATAAATCTGGAAGACATTTCCGCCCCGCGCTGTTTTGAAATTGAGCGGAAACTGAAAGAACGCTGCGACATTCCGATTTTTCACGATGACCAGCACGGTACGGCGGTAGTAACGCTGGCCGCCCTGCTCAACGCGCTGAAGCTGACCGGAAAGAAACTGGAAAATATCAGCGTCGTTACATCGGGCGCGGGGGCGGCAGGCACGGCGATTATCCGTCTGCTGCTGGCGCTGGGACTTTCCGATGTGGTGATGTGCGACCGCGAGGGGGCGCTTTATAAAGGCTGTCCGGGCCTGAACAGTGAAAAGGCGGAAATGGCTGAATTAACCAATAAGCGGATGAAAAAGGGAAACCTTGCCGATGTGATACGCGGCGCGGATGTGTTTATCGGGGTTTCGGCTCCCGGCGTGGTAACGGCGGAAATGGTAAAGTCAATGGCGCCTAACGCGATACTGTTCCCCATGGCCAATCCCGTGCCGGAGATCATGCCCGATGAGGCTTTAGCCGCCGGAGCCGCGATAGTGGGGACAGGCCGCAGTGATTTTGCCAATCAAATCAACAACGTTCTCGCCTTTCCCGGCATTTTCCGCGGGGCGCTGGATGTCCGCGCCCGCGACATTAACGACGCGATGAAAATCGCCGCCGCTTACGCGCTGGCAAACCTTGTCGCTGAGAAAGATCTGCGGCCTGATTATATTATCCCCGCGGCTTTTGATCCCCGTGTCAAAGACGCGGTGGCGCGGGCGACAGCGGAGGCGGCGAGGAAAAGCGGGGTGGCGAGGGAAGAAATTTCACCACGGAGGACACGGAGTTTCACGGAGGTTTAAGATGTTAGTATCTTAATCCTTCTTCCTCCGTGTAACTCCGTGTCCTCCGTGGTTATATTCTTCTTAAAGTAAATTTTTAGATAAGGAAGGATTCATCATGAACAAAAAAACCACCAAAAGAAAACCTGAACTCTGGGCGGGACGGCTCGCGCAAAAACCTGAAGCCGGGGCGTTTGCGTTTCAGGCGTCCATTGCCGTGGATAAACGCCTTGCCCTTGACGATATTGCCGGAAGCCGCGCCCATGTGAGTATGCTGGGCAGGCAAAAAATTATTCCGGCAGGCAGCGCCGCGAAAATCAGCGGGGAGCTGGATCGTATTGCCCGTGAACTGGAAACGGGAAAACTGGTGATAGATGATTCCGCGGAGGATATTCATTCCTTTATCGAGGGGATCCTTACCGAACGGCTGGGCGACGCGGGGCGTATGGTTCACGCGGGCCGCAGCCGCAACGATCAGGTGGCGGTGGATTTTCGCCTGTACCTGAAACGGACAGTGCCGGAACTGCGGCAGGAATTAGCGCAAACGATTTTTACCCTGCTGGACAAGGCGGAACAGCACCTGAACAGCGTCATGCCCGGCTATACCCATCTACAGCGGGCGCAGCCGGTAACGCTGGCGCATCATTTGGCCGCATGGTGCGCTGGCCTTGAACGGGATTATTCCCGTTTTGCCGATGCCCTTGCCCGCATGGACGAATGTCCGCTGGGCGCGGGCGCGCTTGCCGGATCGGGGCTTCCCCTTGATCGTAAGGCTGTCGCCGAGGCTTTGGGTTTCAGCCGGCCCACTCTTAACTCAATGGATTCGGTTGCCGACCGGGACTTTGCCCTGGAGATGTCCTCCGCCTGCGCCATTACCATGATCCACCTGTCCCGCTTTTGCGAGGACATTGTCCTGTGGGCGAGCGAGGAATTCGGTTTTATCAATCTGGCGGAGGCGTGGAGTACCGGCTCGTCAATCATGCCCCAGAAAAAAAATCCCGATTTCGCCGAGTTGATTCGCGGCAAGGCGGGCCGGGCCGCGGGAAACCTGGTCACCCTGCTTACGTTATTGAAGGGCCTGCCCTACGCCTACGACAAAGACTTGCAGGAAGACAAGGAAAGCCTGTTCGACAGCCTGGACACCCTGCGCTCCTGCCTGGTTATGTTCAGGAGCATGATCGGCAGCGCGGAATTCAACGTTAAAAAAATGAAGGCCGCCTGTTCCGGCGGCTTTATGGAAGCGACCGACGCGGCGGATTATCTGGTTCGCAAGGGCCTGCCCTTCCGCACGGCCCACGAAACCGCCGCCCTCATCGTCCGCGACTGCATTGAGGCGGGCCAACGCCACATTGCCGACCGCGGCCTGGCGGAACTGAAAAAACGCTCAAAACTTTTTGAGGAAGATATTTACCGCGTTCTTAAACCCGCCGCCTGCATAAAAGCCCGTGATCTTCCCGGCGGCCCCGCGCCCAGAGAAGTCCGGCGGCAGATACGGGTATTGCGGAAGCGGCTTGCAAAACAGTAACGGCTATCTCTCATGAAAGAAAAAAAGAATTTTTACCACGGAGTACACGGAGTTTCACGGAGGAATAAAAGATTTTCGTACCAAAACTCCGTGGTACTCCGTGACCTCCGTGGTTTTATTTTCTTAAGTTTACGATGTTATACCTGAAACTCTTACGTTGCCATATTAACAATGCCGGACATGGCAAGAGCGACCAGGGCCATAATAAATATTGAAACACACACGTAGAAATATTCTTTCTTTTTGGCGAACTGCCAAACCGCCGGTATGAGCGCCCACAATGTAACACTGCACCCAAGCGCTATCCCGAAGGCGGCAAATCCGTCCGGAGTAAAGATGTTTTTTATGAACAGCTTCCAGAAATCGCCGGATTTGAACGAAACGCCGGCGGCCTCCCATATCTCGGCGGTTTTCTTGCCCTTAAAGACAGCGTCAAAAAGCAGAGCCTCATTCAGATAATTTTTGCCGGGAAACAGCACAATAATAAACGGGGTTATTAAAGAGATAAGACAGGATACAACGGTGATCCAGTGGACTGTTTTTCCGTAATACAGCTGGCTTTTATCGACATCAGGTATCTTTATGTCCATGATTATTTCCTCCCCGTTTCTTTTTTTTGCGCATTGAACAATAAAAAAGCGTCAATCACCATGATGATCAAAAGTATGGCCAGGGAAACCCGGCCCGGTATTTTGGGGATAACATAGAATTTCGCGAGCCCGTCGGTTATAAGCTGAAAACTGGTATAAATCATGATCCCGCTCAGGATAAAACGTATCACGGTAACCTTGATCTTAACAAACGCCAAAGCCCCCAGATAACCGCCAACCACTTTGCCTGAAAGCCAGGGCAATACAAACAGGGGAATAATAGCGCCCGCCAGCATATACGGCCACACGGCAACGCAATTCACCATTCCCAGAATTATGCCGCTGTTGGCCGCCGCCACTTTAAGCGGAAGGCCAAGGGCGAGGTTTTGTATGGGTGTAATCGCCCATCCCGCGCCTATCCCGAAAAAACCGCCCAGGAATCCGACGCATAACACAAGCGCCAGACCCAACAGGATTCGGGTAACCCTGTATGAATATGATTTGTTCTCAGACTCCTCATAATATGTATGCTCAAGACCTATCCATTTGGTAATTTTGTCAACCTTCAGTACATTCGGCCAATCAAATTTTTTGTCAGCCGAAAGAAAACTGACCGCAACCAAAAAAAGAATACTTCCCAGAAAAACGCGTAACACGCCTTCTCCGGTATCCCCAAACATGTCGGCCGCGACTATGGCGCACTGCGCGCCGATAAGCGCCCCGATTCCCTGACTCACCGCAAGGATTATGCATATTTTTAAATTGCCAAGACCTTTCTTCATAAAGACCCCGGTTGATATAAGCCCGCCGAACATCGCGACAATAAGCCCGGCAGCGCGGATGACCACGCTGTTGATCGGAGTGAAAGCCATCATTACCGGCGTAAATATAATGCCGCCGCCGATCCCGGCGAGAACAGACACCAACGCTATCGAAAAGCTGATAAGAAAGAACGCCAGCAGCCAAAGCGCTATTACGCCATAATTCATTTCCGCCAAAACATGCTGTTGAGACAGGGAAGAAATTATTGAGAGGCCAACAACTGAAAGCGCTGCCGCGGCCAATATTATTATCAGTTCCAGCCACGGCGGCTGAAAAAATTTCGGCTTTGTCATTCCACCTCTGCCTTTCAAGTATATATTATGGTCATTTTTTGCTTTTTTGAAGGTTGTGTCAAGTTAATATTTTCTTAACAATTCCATCGGTTTAAGTTTCCCGGCGCGGCGGGCGGGAATCCATGAGGCGGCAACAGAGCAGATAATCGTAAAACAGCCGATAAGGAAGACGGCAAACCAGTCAATGACGATGGGAATGGTTTCAAGATAAAAACCAGGATCCAGTATTTTTACCTCAGAGCCGCCCGCCAGACCGGAAAAAAAACTAAAAAAATTTTCCAGAGAGCGGATCAGGGGATTGATAAAATAACCGAGCAGCAGGCCTATGGCGATGCCGACAATCGCGCCGCACAGGCCGGTAAGAAGACTCCCCCACAGAAAAACACCGGCCACGCCATCGGCGCTCGCGCCGGTAACTTTCAGTACGGCAATGTCCCGCTGCCGATCTATTACCAGCATTGAGGTAGCGGAAGAAACATTTACCGCGGCGACAATTACTATCAGCGCCATTATGAACAGCAGCATCTGGCGCGTGGATTCATAGGAGCTGTACTGGGAACGCATCAGGTCTTTCCAGGTGTATACGCTGTAGCCCGCGCCCAGGCTTGAGTACAGCGACCAGACGATATCATCGGTTTTGGCGTAGGGAGAGTTGATTTTTACAATTAAACTTGACGATGAATCCGCGGAAAATATACGCCGCCCCCCCTCATGGGTGATAATGCACCACAGCGCGTCCAGTTCATGATAGCCGGATGAGACAATGCCCGAAACGGTAAAGGCCGTCACGCGGGGTATGTTTCGTCCGTCGGCGCCGGTTCTGACGGTCATGAGCCGCACCGTATCTCCGGCTTCCGCGCCGATAGAGGCGGCAAGGCTTTCACCTAACAACATATCCCGCCCTGTTTCCGCCTTCGCGGTTCCCGCCGTCAGTTTCAGGTATTCACGACTCCCCGCGTCCTGCCAAAACGACGGATCTATGGCGCGGATGCTCGCCCCGGCTTTTCCCTTTTTGCCAACCAGCACTCCCATGCCCCGCTGTTCCAGCCACGCTCCCCTGACGCCGTTAACTTCCCGCACATCTTCGGCGATTCCTTCCAGGCTTTCAGGATCAATAAAGCCAAACACCTGCAAATGGCCTGTCCCCAGTTCCAGGTAGCGGTCAACAATGCCCCGTATCATGCCGTCGGCGACAATGAGCGTTACTATAATGGGTATCAGGCTTACGGCGATACCGGCGGCGGCGCCGCGCAGGTAACGCCCCCCCTCATGGGCGCGGCCCAGAAGGTAGCGAACGGCTATAAAAAAACAACAACGGCTTTTCATGTAACGACCTTTGAGAGCAGGCCGTTTTCCAGGGTATAGCGGCTTGAAGCCCGCGCCGCCAATTTTTCATCATGCGTCACCACGAGGAGGGTTTTACCCCATTTTTCCGCGCTGGCGTAGAGCAGTTCCGCAACCAGGGCGCTGTTGTCGGGATCGAGGTTTCCCGTCGGCTCATCGGCAAGTATCAGGTCGGGATCGTTGACCATTGAGCGGGCCGCCGCCACCCGCTGCCGCTCGCCGCCGGAAAGCTGGGAAGGAAAGTGTTTGGCGCGGTTAAGAAGTTTCATATCGAACAGCAGCGCCCTTGCGCGGGCAAAGGCTTCCTTTTTTTTCATGCCGGCGATATAGGCGGGCAGCATAACATTTTCCAGAGCGGTAAAATCCTTCAGTAAATAATGAAACTGAAAAATAAAGCCGACTTTTTCGCTGCGGTACGCCGAAAGGTCTTTTTCCGGCAGGGAGGTAATTTCCATTCCGCCGACAAACGCCTTTCCCCCGTCGCTGCGGTCAAGCCCGCCGAGAATATTGAGCAGGGTGCTTTTTCCGCTGCCGCTGCGTCCGCTTATCGCCGCCGAGAGGCCGGCGGGAATGGTAAAACTTATCCCCCGCAGAATATGAAGGGTTTCGTTTCCTGAAATATAATTTTTTACCAGTCCCTGGGCGTTGACCATGGCGTTATTCATACCGCAGCACCTCCGCCACCAGTATACGGGATGTCTTGCGCGAAGCAAGCCACGCCGCCACCAGCGCGGATAAAAACCCGAACATAAAAATCAAAACAGCCTCCTGCGGTATGAGCCGCGACGGTATTTCCTTGATATAAAATATCGCCGGTGAGAATAAAGAAAATCCCCCTACCCCTCCGGCGTCAAAAAAACCGGCGATACCATTAACAATCTGTATAAAAAAATTAACAATATCTTCAATAAGGGTAAAGAACCGGGGAATACGCGACGCGACAATCAGGCCCAAAATCAGGCCGGCGGACGCGCCGGTAAACCCGATAATGGCCCCGTCGCAGACAAAAATCATGCGTACCGCCCGTTCGCCGCCGCCCACAGCCCGCAGCAGCCCTATTTCCTCACGGTGTTCCAGCACCGATCTCCGCTGAGCCTGGTAGATATTCAGCCCAACCACAATAAAGATAAGCCCCACCAGTATAAACATAAAAAGTTTTTCGGTGCGCAGCGCCCCAAAGAACGAACGGTTATAGTCGCGCCAACTGGTAAATTCCGCTTTTTCAAGACCGTCCCGCCCCTCAAGGTTTTTGCGGGCAAGCTCCAGCATTTTTTGGTCGTGAAAGCGGTTTTTCAGCTTAAGCCCCAGGACAGGGCCGGTATCGGAAAAAGCCGCGGCGCTTTGAATATTAACAAAAGCCCAGCCGCTGTCATATTCATAAAAACCGGTTCTAAACAGCCCGGTAACGATAAAAGTCCGCAGACCGGTATATTCATCAGAATCCTCAAGCAGCGCCGGTATTGAGTACAGGCTTATCTCGTCGCCGGTTTTCACTCCCAATCGCCGGGCAAGTTCCGCGCCCAGCAATACGCTGCGTTCATAAGCCAGATCAAAAAAACCTTCCTCAAATTCAAGGCGGGCGGCCATGGCGGTATCCCGCGCCGGAGCGTCCGCCGGAAGCCCCCGGACAAGGGCCGCCTGCTGCCCTCCCCGCCTGCCGCGGATCAGGGCCTGAAATTCCCGAAAAGGGACGGCCGCCTGGACGCCGGGAACAGTTAAAAGAACCGCCCCCGCCTCCTCAATTTTGCCGGCAGGCAAGGGCCCAATACGCAGATGGTATGATGAAATTTCCAGTATGCTTTCGATAAAACCCAGTTGAAACCCGTTCATCACGGCAATAATGACGATTAACGCAAACACCCCGACGGCTATTCCCAAAACGGACAATACCGGGGAAGGGGATTTTTTTTGCCTGCGAAAAACAGAGCGTATCGCGATGAACCATATCCACCTGAAATTCATCGCTGCCGCACCTGTTCTTCTTTAATCTTTCTGCCTTTTTCCCAGTATGCCCTCAGCACCACAATGCCGTTCAAATACAGTTCCTCAGTCTCATTCTCGCCCTTGCTGAAAACCTGCCGCTCCAGAACGCCGTTTTGAATATCACGCTGAACAACCTGATTTCCGTTTTTATCATACTCATACTCAATCAGTTTTTCATTGTCTCCTTCTGTTTTACGCATGGCGACGATCCTGTTGCCGGACCAGGTGTTTTTTATCACCCATACCGTTTCATTTTTGCCGTTGAGCAGGGTTTGGGTTAATATCCTTCCCCTGCCGTCGGTATCATAAGTCATGCGATACCCCTCTTCCACGGAAACATTCTCAAGAAAGTCAGAACGCAAAGCCAGCTTGTCTCTCATGAAACCTTTGTCGGAAGCCGCGTCCAGCACACGGACGGGAAAGACCAGGCGAATCGGCTCAACATCCAGCTTTCGGTGATACAGACGTTCCACATAGCGCAATGAATAAGAACGGTTATACCGGTAGGTATCGGTGTACATGGGGCGGTATGCCGCATCATGATAGAGTTCCGGTTCAGTGTCAGGCGGTGAAGCCGGTATTCTTTTACCAATCTCGGCTTTTACCAGAGTGTTTTTATTATAAGAATAACTTATTACAATTTCACTGTTGTCCTCAAAAAGCCAGCGATCCTCGATAATCCGGGCTTTTTCATTATAAAACTCAATGAAGCCTATTGATTTCGCTGTTTCATCGTCTGATACAAGCTCTGAGGAATCCGGATCGGGCATAGCAATTTCATCGGGGAGCGTTTCTTCCGCGGACAAGGTTCCGGCGGCAAATTCGGCGGAAGCTGAAAATACTCCCTCGATAACTTCATTTTCGATAAATTCATTTTCAACAGATTCTTCCTCAATAATTTCTTCAGAAACCGCCTCTTCAGGTTTGATCCGGATATCATCGGGAATTTTATCAGGCTGGCGCTTGAAAACGGCGTTAAGCCGGGTAACGCCGGCCTCATCCCGAAACAGCCATTGGCGGCGGTATTCTTTCCGTCTCTCGTACAAAACGCGAATTTCAACGGTATAGCCGTTCTGATAAAACGGCAGCAAGCGGGGTTCCACTTCATCAGGGGCGACATAATCAATAACCAGGGCGTATTTATTGCGGAGGGCGACAAGGCGCGAAGAAATTTCCTCAAGCATCATACCGCCGGCATTGGATTTAAACCAGCGCGGCGGACCGGGCGGCATCCATCCGGGCGGCGGCTCCTCCCCCTCATCCTGAAAACCGGAAAACAGATCGCCGGACAAAAAATCACTCGGGTGGGAATCCCCCCGAATGGTATGGTCCCTGACAGAACTGTCCCGGATAGAACTATCCGATGATTCCTGGGTAAGGGCAAAAATACCCGCAAACAAAAGAAAGAGGATACGCAGAATCATGGAAACAACAGCGTCCGGTTTTGAGAAAAACCGGGGTTTGGTCATGAACCGGGGCTTTACCACAAGCCGCAGTTTTTCAATTAATACCCGCAAATTCCCTCGCAAAGTTATGGGGATCAAAATTTTGAATATCCCCGTATTTTTCGCCTGTGCAAAGATACGCCACAGGTAATCGTAAACCGGAAGCCAGAGAAAAAACTACCCCGCCTTTCGCGGTAGAATCGTATTTACTCAATATTGCCGCTTCGGGGGAAACCGCCTCGCAAAAAATTTCCGCCTGGGCAAAGGCGTTTCTGCCGGTAGTGGCGTCCAGTACCAGATATTTAATGTAACGGGCGCCGGCGGTTTGGCCGGCAGCCTGGCCGACGGCCTTTGATTCCACTACGCGGTCAATTTTCCGCAATTCTTCTACCAGCGCCGATTTGGTATGCATCCTGCCCGCGGTATCGGCAATCACCATCCCGTCTTTACCGGCGGCTTCAATCGCGTCGTACACCACGGCGGCGGGGTCTCCGCCCTGCTGATGGGCAACCACCCGCAAATCAAGCCGCTCACCGTGTATCCTGAGCTGATCGATTGCCGCCGCCCGAAAAGTATCCGCCGCCGCAAGAACCGGCTTTAAGCCGAAACCCTGATATAACGCGGCAAGTTTTGCCGCGGTCGTCGTCTTTCCCACGCCGTTAACGCCCAAGAGGAGAATCACCGCCGGTCCTGGGTTGTCCAATAAACAAGAATTAACCACGGAGTTCACGGAGTTACACGGAGGAGAAGATCTTCGTATTAAAACTCCGTGTAACTCCGTGACCTCCGTGGTAGAAAATTCTTTCCGGACAGTTCCGGGAACTTCCAGAGAAGCCGGGGCTTTAACATTGTGCAGTATCTCTTCCAACAGTACGGCAAGGCAGTCCCGCGCCTGCTGCGGCGAGGAGATAGTCTCTTTTTTGCACCGCTCCCGCAAACGCTCGACAAGCGCATAGGCTTCCTGGGCGCCGAGATCGCCCTCCACCAGAAGATCGGATAATTCCTCAAAAAATTCCTGCGAGACAGCGGGGGATTTCGCGAAAAATGATTTTATTTTTCCGGCAAAATTCATATTTACCGCCTCTCCCCTTTGACAATCGGCGTAGCGTCTTCCGTAGCGATATACAGGTAACGCACCATCTGAAAGACGCTATAGGTAAAAGCCGCTCCCATGCAAATCATGGCGCCTGATCGTACTTTGGCAACCCGCTGCGCGCTGTCATAAAAAGAAGGATCACTGCTGTAGGGCAAGGCGACATTATAGGTTTTTAACATCCCGTCGCCGATCCACGCCGCAATAATGCCAAACCAGGTGGCGCCCCATCCCCAGTAATACCAGCTTCTCGCCTTGTTTACCCTTTTCTGTCCGGAGGAGGGGGGTATTTTCGTTTTGAGGGAAACAAGCAATGTCGCCTCAGGTATATCCGGTGTGGCAAATACCGCCTTTGCCGTCCGTCCATTCCGGGTCTTCACGGTAACATAGTCGAGTTGGTTAATGGGTAAGCGCAGGGTAAGGGGCGCTTCCCCCACATACAGAGCGCCGTTGTAAACGGTGGCGCCGGGATGACCCTGCACGCTAATTTCCACATTGGCATAACTCAGAGCGCCGAGAGTCACGTCAATGTCCGCGTGTTCCCCCGGAACAAGTTCTGTCTCCACCGTTTCGGGCATGAAACCATCCGCGGCTATGTCAATGGTTACCTTCCCCGGCGGACGTTCCCGCGCTTCAACTGTTCCCGTTCCGGCATATTTCTGGTTTATCAAAATCTGGGATTCGGGAGGTTTAACCGTTATTGCCACGCGTGACGGCCTGTTCCCCGCAAGCACCGTATCAAGCCGGCCGGCAATTTCATCCACCGCCCCGTCAATGTCTTCCAGCGAAAAAATTATATCGTCCTCATAAATCCAGGAATTGGTGTAGAGGGCAAACAAGCGGAGTTTTATATAGTAACGGTTATGAAATTCACGTATCTCCCCGACAAGAAAAGCGTCGGATTTCTGGCTCTGGCAAAAACGGCGTTCGGCGCCCCGTTTCGGCGGGGCCGGATATGTTCCGGACAGATTGGTCTGGCTAAGGTTGAACACAGGTTCCTTGTTTATCAGGGGCTTTTCCTCCAGTTTCCGGGCATAGGTTTCTTCCAATACTATCAGATCTTCATCAATTTTTTTCAGGTTTTTCCGGTATTTCCAATTCGGCTCGCCGCGGTACAACAACTGCGCCCGCTCATTTTGTTTGTTTGCGATAGCCTTTGCCGCCGCGCTGAGTTCCTGCTGCCAGGCATAACTCTCGTAATACGCGTATTCGGGGGAAATACGAAACCGGTAACTTACCAATTCAAGTTTATTCACCAGATCTCTGGTAATGACATCGCCGGTTATACGCCGGGAGGGCGACATCATGGAATAATCAAAAACAGTAACGCAGAGAATCCATTCATCGTTGAGGGTCTTTGGTTCCTCAACATCTTTTTTACCAAAAGCAAACAGAGACGGAACAAGTAACACATAACAGATAACAAATAACAAATAAAATATCTTTAGCTTATTATTTGTCATTATCCCGCCTTGCCTACCGCCGTATTTTGGGACCATGAAAACTTCAGATAGTCTTCGATAAACAGATCGATATCGCCGTCCATGACCGCCTGAATATTGCCGATTTCCGTTTTGGTACGATAATCCTTTACCATGGTATAGGGCTGAAAAACATAGGAACGTATCTGGTTGCCCCATGAAATATCTTTTTTTTCCTGATGGAACCGTTCGTTTTCTTTTTCTTTTTCCTGCCGGTAATGCTCATAGAGGCGGGCTTTCAGCATACTCATGGCAATGGCGCGGTTTTTTATCTGACTGCGCTCATTCTGGCAGGCAACCACTATGCCCGTGGGCAGATGGGTAAAACGCACCGCGCTGTCCGTTTTGTTGACATGCTGCCCGCCGGCGCCGCCTGAGCGGTAGGTATCCACCCGCAGATCTTCCGGGCGTATTTCCACTTCTACGGTATCATCGATTATCGGGAACAGGTACACCGAGGCAAACGAGGTATGACGGCGCGCGTTGGCGTCAAACGGAGAGATACGCACCAGCCGGTGCACCCCGCTTTCACCCTTGAGGCAGCCGTAAGCATAGTCCCCTTCGATTTTACAGGTTACCGATTTGATCCCCCCTTCGGCTTCCAGGCGGTCAAGTTCCTCAATGGAAAAACCCCGGCGCTCCGCCCAGCGCAGATACATACGGTACAGCATCTGCGACCAGTCGCAGGCTTCCGTTCCTCCCGCCCCTGAATGAACGGTCAGGAAACAGCCGTTTTTATCCACCTCGCCGCTCATCATTTCGAACATGTTTTGCCGTTCGTAGCGGGCGCATATATCCTTCAGGCTGTTTTCAATCCCCGCGCCTTCACCTTCATCCCCCGCCTCGGTGGCAAGCTGATGCAGAATTTCCAGGTCATCAACCTCAACGCAAAGCTCTTTCCAGGGTTCATAGCGGTTTTTCAGCCCTTTCAGCTCAGACATGGTTTTTTCCGCCGTCGCGGCGTCATTCCAGAAGCCCGCCTGGGCGGTTTTTTCTTCAAGTTCGGCTATCCGCAGTCCAAAAGAGTCAAAGCCGCCTCCAGGTTTCACCGATTTTTGTCTTTATTTCCTTTATGGGAACATTCAATTCACTCAGCAGCATGACTAACCTCTCTCTAATTGAGGATAACCGAAAACGGGGATTTTTACAATGGGAAAGAATATGACCGTATTAACCAGCCGGAGGGGGCGCTTTTGTACCCGCCACGGGGATGATTTTTTCTTGTTTTTAATAAAAAACATGGTATTATTTAGAGAGGAGGCATTATATGAAAAGAACATGTTTTTTTATATTTGCCCTTTTTCTGTCGTGTTTTTTTCTGTCCTGCAATTCGGACGGCGGCACAAACAATATACAGTATTCAAAAGACGATTATACGTTGTATGAACTCGGAAGGTTCGCGGAACTGGACGAAGATACCGAATGGCAGATTTTACAGGCTTATCTAAAAAAACTTAAAAGCGGGGGCAAAAACGCTGATTTAACGATTAACGATGTCTATGTAGAACAGTATTATGGCTCATACTGCCCCGGTTACCTTTTTCCGGAAAGCAGCCCTGACCTGCCGCATTTTTTAACGACCGACTATCCCGATCCCAAAAACCACACGGTTGTCGCGGTAAAGGCATGCGTTAAAGGCGCGGATTCCGGTACAGGGTCACGGGATGTCATCATAGAAACACCCGGCAGCGGTTGGCCTTCGGTGATCAGATACTATGATAAGAGCAGCATTTTGTTATGGGACAAAGGGCGCTTGTATGATATGGAAAAAGACGCCGGTTCTGATTATCTCCGCCGCGTATTATTGGCAGGATGGGACGCCCGAAAAATAATCAATCGGCATAACGGCCTTGATTTTGAAACGGATGCCATGATACGGGAAGATATAGGAAAATTCAAACAGTGGTCCGCGGAAGATTATCCTCTTATAAACATAAAGTATTTGGGAACCTATAATGGCTACACCGCGCTGACATTGCTTATTGCAACACTACCTGCCGCTTATGAAAAAACAATCGACGGCGTACGCTTTTATTTTCCCTATAGGAACATTTACAATTTTGCGTGGAAAGAAGGGAACCTATATGAGTTGGACGACCTGTTTGAGCGGGGCTTGATAACCCATAAAGACCTTGTTGAAATGGCATATTTCCATCATGCCGGGAAAGAGTATAAATAACCCCCTTTGTGAAATTTCTAGTACTCTATACCCACACCAACCTCAGCGCCGCCGGAGGGCGTTGTTTTCCCGCCGTTCACGGCAGCTATCGGGGCGGGCGACGCGTACGATTGCGTCCCTACCGGCATGAGCGGCCTGTAG
>Ga0268262_10002901_pt1 | contig 19231 bp, 15 predicted proteins | sample TergutNc150P3_FD_190354 | JGI IMG/M metagenome (GOLD analysis project Ga0268262, IMG submission 190354) | Nasutitermes corniger P3 segment gut microbial community from laboratory colony in Florida, USA - Nc150 P3 (SPAdes) (version 2) | ecosystem: Host-associated > Arthropoda: Insects >...
TTTGATTGACGCTGCCCGACAATACCGCATCCCCCGTTTCAGCTTTGCGGGGAACGGATTCCCCGGTCAACGCCGAAGTGTCAAGCATGGAAATACCTTCAACGACAATGCCGTCCAGGGGGATTTTTTCTCCAGGCTTGACAATAATAATATCGCCAACGTTTATCTTATCAGGCGAGACCTTTTCAATGCCGCTGCCTTTTTTAAGATTGGCATAATCGGGGCGAATGTCCATCAGGCTCGTAATGGAATTCTTTGAGCGTTTAACCGCCAAATCCTGAAACATCTCCCCAATCTGATAAAAGAGCATTACCCCAGCCGCTTCGGGATATTCGCCGATTGCAAACGCCCCGATGGTGGCAACGCTCATCAGAAAGTTTTCATCAAAAACCTGCCCCCGCGCAATGTTTTTTAACGCCCTAAAGACAACATTACCGCCGAGTACCAGATACGCCGCAATGAAAACCGCCAGCCGGATATAGCGATGCGGTTCCGGCGAGAAGAATTTATCGAGAGCCATACCGACTGCAAAAATAACCGCACCGGCAATTAGTTTGATAATCTCCCCTTTATCTCCGGCGTCATTTGAGTCAATGTCTTCCTCGCCATGCGCATCTTCTTTTCTGTCGTTGTCCATAACCACAATTTCCGGCCCGTGTTTGTTAACCGCCTGTTCAACAAGCTGGGTTATCCGCCCTGCCAGATTAGAGACGAATTCCACGTTCAGTACTGTGGTTACCGGGCTTACCGTTACCGCCTGAACGCCTTCCATGACACTGACAGTACGTTCAATCTGCGCGGCGCAAATAGGGCAACAAAGCCCTTTTAAAGTATAATTTTTAGTCATAGCAATGCCCCCATATGTATAATTGTTCAATTATTCAACCATGTGAACAAAAAAATCATCTCCAAACTATTCGTTAATATGCTCGAACCCCTTTTCAAGTATGTCTTTTACATGGCTGTCGGCCAAAGAGTAGTAAACTACCTTTCCCCGCTTGTCATATTTTACCAAATTTGAAAGGCGGAGCGATTTAAGTTGATGAGAAATCGCCGATTTCGTCATGCCAAGCAATACGGCAATGTCGCAAACGCACATTTCTTCACGAAAAAGCGCCCAAAGTATGCGAACTCTTGTACTATCGGCAAACATCTTATACAAGTCCGCAAGATCGTAAAAATCCTCCTCTTTCGGCATAGCACTACGAACCCGCTCGACCACTTCCCCATGGATAACCTCACAGTCGCATACGGGCAAATTCTTTGTCATTCCCTATTCTCCAATAGTTGAGCAATTATTCAATTATGATTATATACCCGCTCAACCTGCCTGTCAAGTGAAAAAATGAAAGTTTTTTACAATTTTTTGGTGAATGCGGGTTTATAGGGCGGTTGATGAGGGCTTATTCCTGAATGCCAATGTTTTTAGTCCGGTACCGTACCGTAACATCACGCCAAAGCGGGCAAAGTAAAATGTTAGGTGAGTAAAAAAATAACCGCTTAAATTGACGCACACTGTATTTTGTTATCCGTGCTTGTATGTAAACAGATATCTTATGGAGAGTATGTCTTCCGAAAGGATGTCGCTTGCTTTGCTGATGTTTTTTTTCTCGATTTCACTGAGCAGCGACATATGGGTGCTCGGTTTGTAAACCAGGTAATCGGCTAAATCTTCGCGCCTGAAAAGCTGGGCAATGAGCCGCCATTGGCGGCGGATAACAAGTTTCAGGGTGGAGTTAAGCAGGCTGTTGCCTGCCAGCGCATTAAGCGCCACATGAAAATGAATATTGTCGTTCCACCATGTGTCCAGGGGTACTGTGGAATTGGCCTTGGCATATTTGAAGTGTTCCACATCGGCCCGCAGTTTTTGAATGGTAGCCGGGCTTATTGTATTGATAATCGTTTCCAAAACCGGTTCTTCCAGCATTAGCCGCAGTTCCGTTGCTTCAGAAATGTCTTTTTCGGTGAATTGGACAATCCGGTATCCTGCCCTGGGGATACTCTTTACGATGTCCTCGGCGCATAATTCTATCAGGGCTTCACGTACCGGTGCCTTGCTTATCCCGAATTTTTCGGATAATTCCTTTTCCTTTAATATGTAATCTACAGGATATTTTTTATAGATAATATCCTCAAGGATAAGGTTGTAGACCTTTCGTTTTAAGGTTTCCCCGCTCATTTTTTATAAAGTTTCCTGTTGACTTATGATAATACCACTGGTATGATTAGTGATATTATTAATTATATATGCTTTGTCAAGGGGTAGGCTGTACTTTAAGGGCAAGGGTATCAGCCGCAATAAAATCAGGGCCGCCCGGAAACGGCTCATTAATGCTTTACAAGGAGAAAAAAATATGCGGTTTAAGAAAGTGAATATTTATCAAAGCAGCGAAAATGGGGCTATGCTTGAATGTTTGGAGAATTCGGCCTTTGAAAGGGATCCGGCTGCGGAAAATCGTGTAATAAATTTGTACCCGGATGTTGAATTTCAAAAAGTTATAGGTTTTGGAGCCGCTTTTACCGAAACTTCGGCTTATCAATTTTCCCGCATGAGCGCCAAAACGAAAGACAAGATCATAAAGGCCTATTTTGATCCAAAAGAGGGGCTGGGCTACAATTTTTGCCGTACCCATATCCATTCCTGCGATTTTGCCTGCAGCCGCTATACTTATGTGGAAGATGAAGACAAGGAATTAAAAACTTTTTCTATAGAAAGGGATCGCAAATATATTCTGCCCTTTATTAAGGCTGCTCAAAAGACGGCAGGGAAGGACAATCTATGGCTTTTCGCTTCTCCCTGGAGTCCGCCGGGCTGGATGAAGAGTAACGGAGAGATGTGCCATGGAGGCCGGCTCCTGGATGAATACTATGAAACCTGGGCAAAATACTTTGTACGTTATCTTGAGGAATACAGGAAAGAAGGGGTTTCTTTCTTTGGATTAACGGTTCAAAACGAGGCTATTGCCTGGCAGACCTGGGAAAGCTGCATATACACCGCGAAAGAAGAAGCGGTATTTGTTACCAAATTCCTTAAGCCTGCCCTTAAGGCCGGTGGCTTTGATGATATTAAAGTGATGATCTGGGATCATAACAAGGAACGGGTTTATGAACGGGCCAGGGACAGTTTTGCCGTTCCCGGCGCAAAGGATGATATTTGGGGAGTGGCTTTCCATTGGTACAGCGGCCATCATTTTGACGCCCTGGAACTGACTCACAAGGCGTTTCCGGATAAGCCCCTTCTTCTGACTGAATACAGTGTCGGTGAACGGTACGGTGAAACCGCTCCGGCTCCCCATACCAGTTGGAAAGGGATGGAATTATACGCCAATGAGCTTATCGGAGATTTTAACCACCACATGGCTGCAGAAACCATGTGGAACCTTCTGGTTGATGAAACAGGCGGCCCCTTCCATGACAGGGACGGCGGCAGCAGGTCTCAAATAGTAGTGGATCCCGAAAACGATGAAATCTTCATGGAACCTACCTATTACGCGATTGCCCATTTCAGCCGTTTTGTCAAACGCGGGGCAGTGCGAATTGGAACCAGCTGCTTTAAAGACAGCATTGATGTTACGGCTTTTAAAAATCCCAACGGAGACCTTGTGGCCGTGGCATTGAACCACGGGGCGGAGGCCGAAAAATTCCGTTTGCGCATAGAGACTGTTACCGCTCAGGTGGAACTGCCGGGACACTCGCTTTCTACTTTTGTCATACCGGAGAAGTAAAGAATGACAAGATCCAGCGGATTTATCCATGAATTTGCCAAAAACAAGGTTTTGTTTTTTATGGCCCTGCCGCCCATGCTTCTTGTCTTTGTCCTGAATTATGTCCCCATGGCCGGGCTCGTATTGGCTTTTAAAAATTTCAGGTTCAATTTGGGAATTTTCGGCAGTCCCTGGAACGGTTTTGAGAACTTCCGTTTCCTATTTGCCTCCGGTGTGGGCTTCCTGATCACCCGTAATACTGTCCTTTACAATCTGATGAACCTTATTACATCGCAGGGCCTTGCAGTTATTATTGCCATAGGCATTACCGAAATGCATAAAAAGACGTATAAAAAGTTTTGCCAGTCAATTATTTTTCTCCCCTATTTTATTTCCTGGGTAATCGTAGGTACGTTTGTATTCAATATTTTTAATTACGAGACTGGTGTAATGAACAGCATAATCAAGTACTTTGGCAATGAGCCGGTTAACGTATACAGCAAGCCCCATGTGTGGCCTTTCATTATCTGCGCCTTTAATGCTTGGAAATGGTGCGGTTACAACTCGGTTATTTATATTGCAGCCATCACTGGTATAGATGCCGAGTGTTTTGAGGCGGCGGACATTGACGGTGCCAATATCTTCCAGAAGATAAGGTACATTACCCTTCCCGGTATTACGCCGACCATTATTACCATGCTGCTACTACAAGTAGGCCGCATACTCCGCGGGGATTTCCAGATGTTTTATCAGATTGTAGGAAATATGGGACAGCTTTACAACGCCACGGATGTAATAGACGTCTACGTGTTTCGTTCTGTTATAAGAAGCGCAAATATGGGTATGACTGCGGCGGCAACTCTGTACCAGTCGGTGCTGTGTTTCCTTGTCATCATAACCGTTAATCATATCGTCAAAAAGGTCGAACCTGATTACGCGCTGTTTTAGGGTGGAGGATTGTCATGAGTACCAGGCGAAATAGAATAAAGTTTTCCAAATCCGCAGTTGTTTTCAATATTATCATTTACACCCTGATCACCGTCATTGCGTTTGTATGCCTGCTTCCTTTTATCCTGCTGATCTCGGCTTCGTTTTCATCGGATTTGGCCATACGGTTTAACGGGTACAGCCTTTTGCCACAAGACTTTACCCTGGATGCTTACAAGATGATTTTCCAGTACCCCATACGGGTATTACAGGCTTACGGGGTTTCCATTTATATTACTGCTGTAGGAACCTTTTTTGGTCTTTTCCTTATAACCATGACAGCCTATGTGATAAGCCGACAGTCTTTCAAATACCGGAACCATATTTCATTTTTCTTGTACTTTACCACCCTGTTCAACGGCGGCCTCTTGTGTACGTATATTTTCTATATCCGCTATCTGAATCTAAAGGACAGTTTTCTGGCTCTCATTTTTCCGGAAATGTTCAACGTTTTTTATCTTTTGATCATGCGCAGTTTTGTCAGCGCCATACCCAGCGCGACTATTGAATCCGCAAAGATAGACGGCGCCGGTGAATTCCGCATTTTCCTTCAGATTGTAGTGCCTTTATTGCCTTCAGCGCTTGCCACCATAGGGCTGTTCGAGGCCCTCCATTACTGGAACGACTGGTATAACGCCATGCTTTATCTCAATACCGCCTCCAAGTACCCGCTTCAATACATGCTCTACGATCTGTTGAACCGGAACACCGCCATGGCGGAGATGGCCGCATATACCGGCATGGTTGTGGATAGCATTCCAATATATTCTCTAAAAATGGCCATGGCAGTGGTGGCTACCGGACCCATACTCCTTGCCTATCCCTTTGTGCAGCGTTTCTTCATCAGAGGGATAACCATAGGATCAGTAAAGGGCTAAACACCAGCCGTTGGCTGGTTTTAATAAATCAATCCTTAGAGGAGGAAAGATATGAAAGGAGTTTCAAATCTTTTCAGAAACAGAATGGTTGTGGCAGTGTTGCTATGTCTTATAACGCTGCCCCTTTTTGCTACAGGAAGAACTCAGACTGGTACCGCAGGAGGAAGCGCTCTGCCGGATTTGGATACTTCCAAGCCCATGGAAGTGATCATGTATTACACCGGTGACAAACCGGCCAGACAGGATGAGCTTTGGAATAATTTTAACAGGCTTGCAAGCGCCAAAACGAACACTACCCTTAAGATCAACATGCTGCCTTCGGCGGACTATCGGCAGAGATACCCACTGCTCTTTGCATCCGGGGAAGTATTTGATCTGGCCTATGCGGCTACCTGGCTGGATTTCGCGCAGCTTGCGCAACGCGGCGCCTATAAAGAGCTTGAACAGCTTGCCCCAAAATACGCGCCGATTCTCTATGGCCGCGAGTCAGCCACCGCCAAAAAACAGGCTACCATAAACGGCCATCTCTACGGACTTCCGAGCCTTTACGCCACTTACTCGGCCTACGGACCGGTTTACCGGGCCGATCTGGTTAGAGGCTGGGACGGCAAAATGCAGAACTTTGCCGATCTTGAACGGTATTTGGGTCTGGTAAAGGCGCAGAATCCCCAGATTGAACCCTATCAGGTTTCTTCCCTGGGTTCGGAACTGGATGACCTTTACATGTACAACAACGGTATGTATGCGATAAAAGGCTCCACTAACGACTTCCTCTTTATCGATCCGTCACAGGCGAATCCCAAACTCTTTACCTACTACGAGTGGAACAAGACGCCTGAGTTCCTCTCCATGATGGAACGCTGGAACAATGCCGGTTACTATTCCAAATCCGGCCTTGCGGATACCGATAACTTTAAAGTGCGGGACGGAAGAGCCGCGGCCTATACTCATAACATCGACACCTATGAAGGCTACTATAGAACCAATCAGGGCAAGGGTTGGGATCTGAAGTGGAGCAACTTTGTAAAAGATGTTTCCAACCTGGCCTTTACACAGGATACCTGTGTCGTTGCCGCTACATCCAAAAACCCCGACAGGGCATTGAATTTGTACGATCGCATTATGTCCGATGAGGAACTTTTCCGTGCCTTTGTTTACGGAATTGAGGGGGTGACCTACAATATCCGCGAGCAAGGCGGACAGAAATACGTGGAATCAATTCCCGGCCTTTCCGGCATTATGGAATTTACCCGCATGTGGTGCGCAAGAACCCCGGAATTTTACCTTCCTTCGTGGGGCGCTCCTGCTGATCTTATTCCGCTCAAGAGGGGATTTGACGCCGTAATTAAAGACGGTGTGGGAGCCCAGAAAATCCGCTCTTTTATTCTTGACATATCATCTGTTGAGACCGAGTACGCGAACTGTGTAAATGCACACCAGCAGTACTGGTGGCCCCTGGAACTGGCTTATGTAGATGTCAGAACCGGGCTCGCCGAGTATGAAAGGCAGATGAAAGCCGCAGGTATTGAGAAGGTAAAGCAGGCAATACAGCAGCAGCTTGACAAGTATCTTGCAGGACTCTAAACCAATGTAAATCAATACCTCGCCCCAAGGCATAGAGCTGAAAGGCGAGGTATTAGACTTATCAACGCGAATAAAACAGAGCAGGGAACTTCTTGGCTTTTAGTTATTGAAGTTCCCTTTTTAAGGTTGGTTATGTACAAAGATACAGTTACGATAGGCCTTATGCCTACAAGACGGCCGGTTTTCAGGATTGAAACCGCCAGGAAAGAGTATGACATTATAATGCCCATAATTCGGGAGCAGCTTCAGGAATATGTCAAATTTGTGGATGTGGATGATCTTTGCGATCAGGGAATGGCGGCGTTTCCCGATGATATTCCAAAGGTTGTTCAGAAGTTCAAGGCAGCGGGTATTGACGCGCTTTTTTTCCCCTTCTGCGACTTCGGATGCGAAGAAGTGGTCGTGGGAGTGGCGAAACAGTTCAAAGTCCCGGTTTTGATCTGGGGCTCCAGGGATAAGGTAAGTACTTTTGAAAAACGCGAGAAAGAAACCCAATGCGGCCTGTTTGCCGCAACCAAGGTACTGCTCAACTACGGCGTAACTTTCAGCTATATTGCCAACTGCGAAGCCCGCAGCTCCGATTTTGTGAAGGGCTTTGACAAATTTGTAAGAGTAGCCTTTATCCTCAAGAGTTTGCGTAACGCCAATATCGCCGAAATTGGAGACCGTCCCAGGGATTTTTACAGTGTCATTCATAATCAGCAGCTTTTAATCGAAAATTTTAACATCACCGTAAAACCCATAGCCCTGCTTGCGATTAAGGAACTTACTTTTGATATTCTTAATAAAAAAGAACAGGAGCTGTTGGACTATCATCGGGATTTTTGTTCCAGAATGGACTGCGCCGGAACTGATGAAGATTACATCTGGAAAGTATGCGCCGGAGTCCTTGCGATTGAAAGGCTTATGAAACAGCACAAGTGCAGGGCAGGGGCCTTTGATTGTTTCGGCGTAAAAGACGCTTTGGGAATGACAGGTTCGGCGTGTACAATTCAGGGCGAGTTGTCGGATCGCGGTTTTCCTACTGCCTGCGAAACCGATGTGTGGGGCGCTATTTCCCAGCTTATCTGTACAAGCGCAAGCCTTGGTAAGGATACAGAATTCCTGGCGGACTGGACATACCGCCACCCTGATAATGACAATGGGGAACTGCTCTGGCATGGAGGCCCCTTTGCCTGGTCACTGGCTTCAAAAGCAAGAAAACCCCAATTCCGCAAGAATTCCCGCAGCCTTTATGAAGCGTGGTTTGAAATGAAGCAGGGAGATTTAACTCTGGTCAGAATGGATGAACTGCACGGCGAATATTATATGTTTTTGGGTGAAGGAAAAACTACCACCGGCCCTGAAACCACCGGTACCTGGGTATGGCTTGAAGTGGATAACTGGAAAAACTGGGAGGAACAGCTCATGTTCGGGCCTTTTATCCATCATGTTGCAGGGGTATACGGTAAATACTCAGAGACAATAGCAGAGGCTGCCCGCTATCTGGGTGTTCATGTTGTTAACCCCGGTACGCCTCATCCCAGGAGCCTGTAAGAAAAATGAAGAAAAAAGTCTATTGTGTAGGAGTAATGGCCTGCGATGTTCCCCTAAGGCCTGTGCCAAAAGAGATCTTTGACGTGGATAATATGAGAATAGAAAGACCAGTCTGGAGTACTGGCGGTGACGCTACCAATACCGCAGTTGCCCTGGTACGTCTGGGTCTTGAAGTGAGTCTCAGCGGCCTTGTGGGAAAGGATCCCTATGGGGACTTCTTAGTTGAATCCCTGAAACAAGCGGGAGTGGATGTCCGGGGGGTAGTCCGCCATTCTGATTTTGGAACTGTGGTTTCCCATGTCCTTATTGAACCTTCGGGAGAACGGCATTTTGTGGTATCAAATCCCATTAGCAGTGAACTGGGATTCGAGCACCTGAGCAGAGAAAAAATTGCCGAAACCGATCTTGTGTATATAGGCAGCTCCATGCACCTAAAAAAGCTGGATGATGGCGGAAGCGCGGAGTTGTTTAAAATAGCCCATAGCCTTGGAAAAATTACTGCCACTGATTTTAACGGCGATGATAAAGACCGGGGCGATTACTGGCTAAACCACCTGGAGCCCATGCTTCGGGAAACCGATATTGCCCTTCCAAGTATAAGAGAAGCAAAGGTACTTACTGGCAAGAAGGAACTCTTAGAGATTCGGGATGCCCTGGCTGTTTTCGGTATTAAAATTCTCGCGATAAAACTGGGAAAACAGGGCTCTTATATTACGGATTTTAAAAAGGAATGGAGACTTCCGGTTTTTGAAGAATTTGAAGCGGTAGATACCACCGGTGCGGGAGACAGTTTCGGTGCCGGCTTTGTCCGGGGTTTCCTGGCCGACTGGGATCCTGAAGCCTGCGGGCTTTTCGCGAGCGCCGTAGCGGGCTTTAATGTAACAAAAGTGGGCGCTGTCGCGGGTGTTCCTGATTTTGACACCGCCTACCGCTTTGTAACAGAACGATTCGGAACGGCGCGTTTCCCTGTCTAAATACCGCTGATTTGCTGAACCTGTTCCTTTAATGCCGAAGAAGGCGCGGTTTTTATAAAATCTAAAACTCCCGGAAAAGAAAGGGTTCTCCTGATTATTTCTTTATCCATTACGGAAATTATTTCTCCCATGGATTTATGGGCATCCATGGATAGTTGGGCCAGTTTCTTGCGGGCCCCAATCTGAATTTCTCTGCGGGCCGGAGGATAGCCCTGGCCCCAATTTTCGGTGAATAGGATCTTGAAAATATACGCAAGATTTAAACCGCCGCCCAGATTACCATAACCCTTATTCAGACAGAGAGAAACGCAATTGCCTGCATTAACCTGGGAAAAGAGGAATGCGTCAACCTGATCAAGCAGAAGACCGCAGGCTGTTCCGGGAAATTGCAGCACCACGTTCATATATCCCTGGCCGGTGCCGCAGCCTCCAACCACAAAATCAACGGCCTTCAGGTTCAACAGGAGCGCGCTCATAAAACCTGTTTCCATATAGGTAAGATCCGGTTCTCCTTCCACATTTTTCATGCCAAGGTTAAAAATTTCCTGATTCAGGCCATCAAAAGCCCGAATAACTTCCTCGTTCCGGTTCTTGGTACTTCCTTCGTTTATTACGGCAATTTTCATATTAGCTCTCCTATTGGTTAATATTTAGGGATCTATACCCACGTGTACCCGATAACAAACTTCAGTATAGCGAATTATGGCGATTTATCCAGCCCATAATTCTCATAGTTCACCGTAACCTGCCCCCGGCTCGATTCATCATGAAGCTTGCCTTTTACTTCTTATTACCACTTGCATAATTATTCGCAAGTTCCGCAGCCTCCTCAAAATTACTTTGCAATAAATGCAAGGCGATATTGTCAAGAAGTCCTTTTATAGAGCGCGGCCATTTTCTTTGTCCCAATTCGGCAAGAGCCTTATTGGCGGTTTTTTCATCATACTCCTCGCATGCCTTTTGTATAACGAGCAGTTTTTCTTCCAAATACGCATGGTCGCTATCGGAATATTCTACATTGGCGTCACTGTCATCTCCTTTAGGTTTGTTTTTTTCGATCGTCTTACGCAACGCTTCCAGAAATGCCGGAGTTTCGGCCATCATTATCTTTATATCTTCTGCCCTCCCTGCCTGTTCCAATTTAAGCGCAACAGCGGAAAGCTCGGTTTCACCGATATTCGCGAGCGCGCTTTTCATCGCGTGGACATTGATAACAAACATCTGTATGTCATCGCTGCTACGATATCCATTTGAGTGTGTTGTGTTCAGATTCTCAAAGGCCTTTTCAGCGTCCAGCACAAACAATGCCGCTAAATTATGGTAGGAGGCCGATTGTTCCTCCATGGGGGCAGACTTTGCCGTATTGTTCTTAAGCGCCTGTTGCCTTGCGGAATCAAGCACTTCAGGCGGCTGTTTGTCGCGTATTAGTTTATTAAGCGAAAGATTCAACTGGCGTATGTCTATCGGTTTGGAAATAAAGCCATCGAACCCGTTTTCCATGAACATTTCCGCCTGTCCTGTCAGGGCATTGGCCGTCAAGGCAATGATAGGATGCACATACCCCAGGCTGCGTATGATTTTTGTCGCTTCAATACCGTCCATTTTTGGCATCATATGGTCCATAAATATGATGTCGAAGACAGCGCCGTTCTTGATTTTATCAATCGCCTCAAACCCGCTTGTAGCGGTTTCCACCGACAGGCCGTAAGGGATCATCAGCCCCTTGGCGACATAGAGGTTCGATTCCACATCGTCCACTATCAGAACCTTGCCGTAGGGCATATACTCACGAACAATTTGAGGTGCCTTTTTTAACTGTTCCGCTTTGCCTAAATGGAACTGCTTAAGGTTCTCCGTCACTACCTTGCCCAAGACCGCTTCGCCGATAATCGTCTGGGGCAAACGTACGATAAACGTCGAACCCTTGCCCGGTTCGCTTTCCACGGAAATCTCACCGTCCATCATGCGGACAAGATGCCTCGTAATACTCATACCAAGGCCCGAACCCACGGTTGTGCGGTTGGCTTCCGTATTAAAACGCGTGTATTCATCGAAGAGTTTATCCAACTGTTCCGCCGACATGCCCTGTCCCGTGTCACTCACGCGAAACACGAGTGTTACCCGTGGAGCTTTTTCCTGCGCCTCGTATTCTGCGGCGACCGAAAACGAAACATCGCCTTCATTCGTATATTTGAAGGCATTGGAAAGCAGATTGTTTAAAATCTGTTTTATGCGAAGTTCGTCGCCGTACAGCGTTGACGGGATGTTCTCATCCACCTGAAGGTTAAATTCAATCGGCTTACTGTCGTATCTCATAACATTGAGATGTACGGTGTCGTTAATCAGGCTTGGGACATCATAGGCAGCCGGTGACAGCTCAAGCTTGCCGGCCTCAATCTTAGACAGGTCAAGTATATCGTTGATGATACCCATCAACAAATAACCTGAATTGTAAATCTCGCCAAAAGCTTCCTGCGTATACGGCGAAATAGTTTCATTTTCCAGTTGAATTTCGGTTATGCCCAGTATCGCGTTCATCGGCGTGCGTATCTCGTGGCTCATTTTGGCCAGGAAGCTGCTTTTGTCTTTGTTGGCCTGAATTGCCTGCTCTTTTGCGGTAATCAATTCGGTAACATCGACTGAATGCTGGATTAGGACAATCCTTCCGTCAGACCATTCTATATACCGGGTAGTATTACGATACATACGGTTCAAAATGGGGTTGTGCAGTTCCCATACGACAGTACTGTCCGGTTCTTTATCAAGCTGATAGCAGGGGCAAAAATCGCATATTCCATCCTTACCTTCCACAAAAGTTTTATAGCAAATCTTCCCGATACAGTCCCCTTCAATGTTAAATTGCTTTTTCATGTAATTATTTACAAAGAGAATTTTACCGGTATGTGGAACGCTAACATAAATCATCGCGTCAATGCCGTTCAGGATGTTTGTCAAAATACTGAGTGACTGCCTTGATTGATTTATTTGGGCTTCCGCGTCCGCCTGTTTTTTTGTCACCTCTCTTATTTCAGCGGAAATACGCCCCAGTATTATAATGAGTATTACCGCCAGCGCCGTACCCAACACGGTAAGGAACAACGCCGTGGTTCTTGTGGTTTGATAATATTTATCATAGGGCGTTACAATTCCCATATACCAGCCGTTGTAGAGTCTCTCTATAAAAACAATGGATTTAATGTCCCGGTAGTCGGTCGTTATAATTTCATAAATATGACCATTTTGCCTTAATTCGTCCTCATAAGCCGCTATATAGCTTCTTACGTTACGCAGACGCACACCCAGCAGCGAAGGATTCGGATGGGCGATTAACTCCATGTTCTGATTTAACAGAAATCCGTAACCTTTTTCGGCAAATTGCGTATTAATAGCGTGCTGCTTGACCCTTTCAATGAATATATTCAGGCATATAATAGCCAGGGGTTGGTTATCATCATTGAAAATGCGGCGTACAAATGTAATGGTTTCTCCTTCTGAGGCTATATTGTAATACGGCGGAGTGACTCCTATGTCCCCGTTCGCCTCGACAGCCGCGATATAAAACGGACGGTTTTGCATATCATAATCATCCGGCGGATTCCAATTTACATCACCGGTGAGAAATACCCCCCCATACACATCGAAAAACCCGTAAAAACCATTGACGCCGGAAAGACGTTTTTCTTCGTTATTTTGCATATAATTATTGATACTCTGGATATATCTATTCATCATTTCGGAATTAGTGCCAATTAAAATCATGCTGCGGATGGTTTCTGAAATACCGGCCAATATTGTTTCCGGTTCCAGCATATCGGCTTTGATATTGGCTTCTGTAGAAGAAATCGCGTTTTTTACATCATTTTGCAGGTGCTTACGTTCAATGTCGCTTACAAACCAATAACTGACAATAACCATCAACCCGAAAGCCAGCGCCACAAACAGTATCTGCATATACCGTGTGATTTTCCTTCGAGTTTCTTGGTTAATTTTTTCCATGTATTTTCATTTTAATCCCGTATTTTTAAAAATGCCAGTGTAATTGCATCTTCTCGTATTCTTCATTCTCCAGTATCCAAATGCGTTTTAATACGGTTGAGCAACACCTGAGGGGAGAACGGTTTCGTAATAAAACCTAATACGCCGAGTTCAAAGCCTCGAGCTTCAATTGCAGCGTCTGTGTTGCTGCTCAGGAATATAACGGGGATATCCGAATATAAAGAATTGGATTTAAGGTATGCCAAAGCTTCGAACCCATCCATCTCAGGCATTTTAATATCCAGCAGGATCATATCCGGAGTTACCTTTTTCAAAAGCTCGATCATCTTCGTAGCGGACGCCATAGTAAATACCTGATAATGGTTTTCCAGCGCGTTTTTTGCCGTTAACAGGTTGGTTAAGTTATCGTCTACTACGAAAATCTTTTTCATTACTCTCAAAATTTCCCATCTAATGTATTTTATATAGCCGATGGAGAAATGGCAAGAAATTTTATACCTTGATACCTATACAAATGTATAGCAACTTATTCCGCAAAAGGCATTAACTATAACACCCAGGTGTTGGGCGAGTATCCCCGTAGGCCTAAGAAGCGGAGGTAGCTGTTGGAGTGTAATTTTTAGCACATGACAGCATAATTCCGCTCTAATGGTCATAACCATTTTTTCTTTCACTCCAAGATAAATTATAGTTTTTACTGCCCTTTACACATCCCCATTAAACCTATAAATTATCCCTCATTATGAAGAAAATATCTCTTACTGGCATTCAGGCCACAGGCGAGCTTCACATTGGTAACTACTTCGGCGCAATAAAACCGGCGCTGCGTCTTGCGGAAGAATACGATGCACGGTACTTTATCGCGGATTATCATTCCCTCAATTCTGTAAAGGATCCTAAGGAACTTAACAAAAACATAAGGCAAGTGGCCGCAGGCTGGATAGCCTCGGGGCTTGATCCTGAAAAAGTCATTTTTTACCGCCAGAGTTCCATACCCGAAGTTTTTGAACTCACTATCATAATCATGGCATCTACCACAAAAGGCCTTTTGAACCGGGCCCATGCTTACAAAGCCGCTGTGCAGGTAAACACCGAGAAGGGCAACGATCCGGATGCCGGAATTAACATGGGGCTTTTTACCTATCCGGCGCTTATGGCGGCGGACATAATTCTCTTTGATTCGGATGTGGTGCCGGTTGGCGAAGATCAGAAACAGCACATAGAGATAGCCCAGGACATTGCCCAGGCTTTTAACGCGAACTACGGTCAGGTTCTAAAGGTACCTCAGGCGGCAATACAGGAAGAAGTTGCGGTACTGCCGGGCCTTGACGGACGGAAGATGAGCAAGAGCTACGGCAACACGATTCCGCTTTTTGCTTCCGAAAAAGAACTGCACAAAACTATTATGCGGATAGTTACAAATTCGCAGGGCGTAGAAGAAAAGAAAGACCCCGATGCATCTCAGATATACGCCTATTACAAGCTCTTTGCCACCCCTGACGAGCAAACTGCGCTGGCTTCGCGCCTCCGCGCCGGCGGCATGGGCTGGGGCGAAGCCAAGGAAGAGCTTTTCAGGGTGGCTAACCGCGAACTTGCCCCAAAGAGGCATAAGTACGATGAGCTCATAGCGAACCCCAGGGTGCTTGATGAAATCCTCGCGAAGGGAGCCGAGCGGGCAAGGCCCATTGCCGCCGCCACGGTTAAGCGCGCAAGAAAAGCCACGGGGATCGACTAGATAGTTTGCAGGAAGCTTTGTAAAATGAGCAATGCTATCCGATACAAGTGCTGACTCAATTTGCGATTTAATAATCATTGGAGCAGGCCCGGCAGGGCTTACAGCCGCCCAGTACGGCGCAAGGGCAAATCTTTCGGTTCTGGTGCTGGAGCAGCTTTCTCCGGGCGGTCAGGCTCTTTATATAGACGCGCTGGAGAATTACCCCGGCATTGCCCCCGGCAAGTCGGGGTTTGAATTCAGCGAGGATTTGCGCCTTCAGGCCGAAGGCTTCGGGGCAAAATTTTTAACAGAAGAAGTAAAGATCCTTAACAAGGAAGGCGAGTTTTTCACAATCGCCCTTGCAAGCGGCAAAACCCTAAAAGCTCAGGCGGTTATTATCGCAACCGGGGCAAAACACCGCGCCCTTGGAATACCTGGCGAAAAGGAATTTTCTGGTCGCGGGGTTTCTTACTGCGCCACCTGCGACGGCCCTTTTTTCAAAGGCAAAAAAATCTTTGTAGTAGGCGGCGGGGACACGGCCTGTGTCGAAGCTCAGTACCTTTCGCATCTATCCAATCAGGTGAATTTAATCCACCGCAGAGATAGATTTCGTGCCCAAAAGGCCCTGGCGGATCGCGTGCTTCACAATCCAAATATTAATGTGCGGTTCAACACGGTGATGAAGGAAATCCGGGGGAGTGCCAAGGTAACTTCGGTTTTACTGGAGGAAAACGATACATCCGGTGAAGAAAGCGCCGACGCGGTTTTTATTTTTACCGGAATTGTCCCGCAGACTTCTCTGGTTTCGGGGAGCGATGGCGGCCTTAGAGTTGAATTGGACGAAGCAGGCTATATTGTCACCGATCAAAAAATGGCTTCTTCCGTGCCCGGGCTTTTTGCCGCCGGAGACGTTAGAACGACGCCGTTCCGGCAGGTAGTAACTGCCGCCGCCGACGGCGCTGTTGCCGCGCATTGCGCCGCAGCCTACATCGACAGTTTAAAAGGCGAAACTTATTGAAAAAGCTTCAGTTGTTGGGATTTTTGTTTTTGCTTTCGCTTCCGTTGTTCTCTTTTTCTTTCGATTCTTTCAATTCATTCGATGATTCCGGTGACATAAACGAACTTGCGTTGCGCCTAACGAATGAAATGAGCGATGAACAGGCTCTGGCTCAAACCTTTATGCTTGGCTGGGTCGGGGCAGAGCCTTCCCCCTTAATTCTGGACTGGATACGAAACCGCAACATTGGCGGCGTGAAGATTTTCGGCTGGAACACCGAAGACACCCGAAAACTGGCGGAGACAGTGGGCAATTTACAAAAGAACGCCCTGGCTTCAGGATTCGGGATCCCTCTTTTTGTGGCAACGGATCAGGAAGGAGGGCTTGTGCGCCATGTAAAAGGCGCAACCAGCGAAACTCCGGGAAACATGGCCATAGGCGCGTCAGGAAGGCCGATGGACGCTTACTGGTCTGGGTACTACATAGGGCGTGAACTGGCCCTGTTGGGTATCAACATGAATTTTGCCCCCAGCGTGGATCTTTACACAAACCGGGATTCAACTTTAATCGGCCCGAGGTCTTTCGGCTCCGATCCTGTGCAGGCGGGCATTCTTGGGGCGGCTTTTGCGAAAGGCCACAAGGAAATGGGAGTTATTGCCACGGCAAAACACTACCCGGGCCACGGAGACACCGATCTGGATTCCCACGGGGTGCTGCCAAAAATTGACGCTTCGTTTGAATTGCTTTGGGACAGGGAGCTACTCCCTTACAGGCTTCTGGCAAAAGAAGAGCTTCCGGCAATAATGAGCGGGCACCTGGCATTTACCAACACCCAGGCCGGCGCAACTCCCGCTTCCCTTTCTTCCTGGTTCTTAAAAGATATCTTACGGGACAAAATCGCTTACCGGGGCCTTATCATTACCGACGACTTGATGATGAACGGGGCCACCGAATTTGCTGGAAGCCTTTCGCGGGCCGCAAAGCAGGCGCTTATTGCCGGTAACGACATCATCATGCTTTCAAAAACCCCAAGCCTAAACGACACCGTATGGACATATCTGGTTTCTTCCATGAGGGATGAGCCGGAATTTAGAGACCGTGTGCGGGACGCCTGCCGTCGTATACTGGTTTTAAAACTGGAATACCTTAGGGGAGAAAAAAAAGTTCCCTACATTCCGGATTTAAAAAAGATCGATGACGGCCTGGTAGACCCCGAAGGGACAGCTTTTTTTCTCGGCCTTGCGGCCCGCAGCGTTACCCTTGTGAATAACGGGGGCATTTTTCCCTTCAGCCAGGAAAGGGCAGGCCGTGTGCTTCTGGCGGGGAACTTTACTGATTTTTTCACTTATGGGAAGAAAGCTTTTCCGGGAGCGGTTTCGTATTGGTATGATACGGGTCAGGCCGCCACGGAAATTATTTCATACGCTAGGAATGTCGATACCGTGATCTTTTGTCTTTCCAGCAAAGCCGGAATCAGGATACTCCAGCAGCTCCGGGGCTTAAATAAAAGAGTGATTGTTTTTTCAGTGTTGAGTCCGGCTTACCTTGACGAAGTTTCCTGGGCGGATGGCGCGGTGGCGGTTTATAGTTACGCGCCGGAATCATTTATAGCGGGTTTTTCTGCCATCCTTGGCAGAATAAAAGCAGAGGGGAAACTCCCTTTCGCGTTGAATACGCGCTCTTCATCCGGAAACTAGCGCCATGAATATGCGGCCAGGAAAAAAGCTCAACCGCTGGCACAGGGTCTTAAAGAATGAGCGCCATAAGGCGGAGGCTTTTCTCAGGGAAAGGGAAAAATACTGCGTCAGCGCCTCAGGGCGTTTTTTGGGCATGAAAGAAAGCCGCGATCACCTCTGGTATATGCCGGGGGCGGATGGTGAAATTTCGGCCCTGCTTATGCACAGTCGACAAACCCTTTTCCCCGTGTTTGGCAAAAACTCGCAAATCTCCGCCCCCCGTTTTTTAAACCGTTTTCTTGGCAAAGTTTACATACATGCCCTCCAGGGTCTTCGCGAGGATGCCAGTCGTCTCGAAACCCTAATGGAAGATCAGGGTTATTCCGCGGCAGAGAGGATTGAGTACGAGCTTATGAACCTGGATCTGGATGGAGCGTTAAAGACCGGAACCCAAAGGGCAGTCTCTGCCTCTCTTATCTTGCGCCCACCCTTGTCCAAAGACGAGGATGCTCTTTTTGTCCTTCAATCCGCTTACGAGCGGGAAGAAGTTCTCCCCGCAAACGCGGTTTTTAATCCTGCGGCTACCCGTTTGAATATTCAGAACATTCTTGAGCGGGAACAGGTTCTTGTGGCGGAGCTGGACGGTCAGGTTGTGGGAAAGATAAATACCAGCGCGAAGTCCTTTACGCGTTGCCAGATAGGCGGAGTGTATGTGCGCCCGGATTGCCGGAACCTCGGCATTGGCTCGAAGATGACAGCGGTTTTTGCCGAGGGGCTTTTGGCCCAGGGGAAAGGACTTTCCCTTTTCGTTAAAAAGCGCAATGCCGCCGCCTGCAGAGTCTATCGAAAAATCGGCTTTAGCGTTACTGCAGATTACAGGATTACGTATTATTGAATTGTTAATGCAGGCCAGCAATTTAAAGTTTATCTCTCATCACCTCAATTTAGTGTTCCTCCGGGTATTAATGGTATATATCATATTCGTTTTGACCTCTATATGCGTCTAATTTGTCTTCAAATATTCTCCTATGATATTCGTCAAGGGTTTTTTAAATTTCCCCCAAAATTCTTTTCCCCTTGGCAGCCCCTGGCCCTTTTATGCGCTCCTTGCTTTTCCGGCTAAATCAGCCGGACTATTTGGCGCCCTCTTCCAAGGCCGCGCCTCATACTTCGTTTTTTCTCGCA
>Ga0268262_10002902_pt1 | contig 19230 bp, 20 predicted proteins | sample TergutNc150P3_FD_190354 | JGI IMG/M metagenome (GOLD analysis project Ga0268262, IMG submission 190354) | Nasutitermes corniger P3 segment gut microbial community from laboratory colony in Florida, USA - Nc150 P3 (SPAdes) (version 2) | ecosystem: Host-associated > Arthropoda: Insects >...
ATGTTACCTATTATATATGTTTGTTGTTGTATTTTTAAAAATCTGTGTATTGACGTTAAAATTATAAATTGACCGCAAATCTTCGATTACTACAATATCATGGGAGGTAAAAACACGGGAATTTCGGATAAAGTCATTAACCATGAACATGTAGCTTGCAGGCAACAACCTACCGTCGTCTTAAAAGTGACAGCCGAACTAGCAACGGGCAGGTTTACTTATCTTTTTTTGTCTGTACAATTTCTTGTTGCTGCTTTAATAGTGCAATTGAGTTGCTAGGTAGGTCATGCGTGACCATAAAGTTTGCTCCAATCCAAGTGTTTGCGCCTACTTTTACACCGGGCATAAAGGAGGCTTTAATGCCTGTCTTTACGTTATCGCCTAAAACTATGCCAAGTTTACGTCTACCTGTATCTACCTCTTTGCCCTTAACCGCCATTTTTACGTTGCCATCGTCAAAGCGTAGGTTTGCAGTTATTGTACCTGCACCGAAATTACATCGTGTACCGATTACGCTATCGCCAACATATGAGAGGTGTCCAATGTGGGTTTCATCCATGATTATGCTGTTTTTTATTTCAACAGCGTTACCTACACGGGTTTTTTTGCCAAGACTAGTGCCTGAGCGGATAAAACAGTTAGGACCAACGTCAGCTTCTTCATCTATAAAAACGGGGCCCTCAATGTATGCGCCTGAGCGTATTCTAGCAGACTTGGCTACATGCACGGGTCCTATGAGGTGGGCTCCTTGTTCTATTGTGCCTAAAACTTGTGGCTCTAAATGTTTTAGAGCCCAAAGGTTTGCGTCAAGTAAATCCCATGGTCTTCCAACATCAAACCAGGCATCATTTTCTAGCTTTTCTATTAGCACAGTCTTATTGTCAGAGGCTAACATGGTTAGAGCATCCGTTAACTCCCATTCGCCTCGTATGGATTTTTTAACGTTTTCTAGTTTTTTGAAAACTTTTTTTGAAAACACATAGATACCGGCGTTTACTAAATTCGAAGATGTTACACCGGCTGCTGGTTTTTCTATTATGCGTTTTAGTTTTTTACCCTCAGTTAGCTCTAGTACGCCATAATTTTCAGGCTTGTTTACTGAAACAGCTGCCATAACGGCTTCGGGTTTTTCTTTATTGTATATGTCAATTAGCTGTTTTATGGTATCTTTGGTGAATAGTAAATCACCGTATATTAGTACGAAGGGGTCGTCGACAAGTGGTTCAGTTAGCGTGGCAGCGTTACCTGTGCCTAAGAGGTCTTTTTGCTCAACATAGCTAATACTTAAGCCCTGGCTGTTGCCGTTGCCGAAATAGGTTTTAATGTTATCGCTCATGTAACGTGTTATAATTATAACCTCTGAGATACCTGCCGTTTTAACGGCATCAAGGCAAAACTGTAGGATAGGTTTGCCCGTTATGGAGATTAATGGTTTAGGCCGTGTGGATGTTAACGGTTGGAGTCTTTGTCCTTCGCCGGCTGCTAATATGACTGCTTTCATTATTATGTTGCCTCAATTTGTTTTTGTATTAAAACTATTGTTTTATGCATTAATTCTTTTGCTACCGTATCTGATGTGCCTTCAACAGTTATGCGTATTAGAGGTTCGGTTCCAGAAGCGCGGAGTAATAGCCAACTGTTTTTAAAAGCTAATCGTATACCGTCTATATCTGAAAAATCAGTATAGCTATGGCTAAATGTTTCTTTTAATAAGGCGGATATAGCAGTAACTGCTTTCGCTTTTAGGTCATTTGGACATTTAACGTTTTCACGTAACGTGGTATATTTTGGAACTTTGCGTATAAATTCACTAACAGACTGCCCCTCAAGCTCTAAGGCTTTCAAAAAGAGCATCGCAGATAGGGGACCATCAGGACAGTAATGCTGCAGAGGATGTACCCATGCACCACAGGGTTCACCGCCAAAAACAGCACAATCACGCTCTATAGCCTCAGAAATATAAACATCACCAACCCTTGTACGCACAACCCGACCGCCTAAACACTCAACCATAGACTCAACACACATAGACACCTCAACACTAGACACCACCACCCCACCACTACCACTACTGTCGTCGGCACCGTTTTTATTATGCTGCTTTAAAACATGAGCACTATACGCAGCTAAGGCCTGATCAAAGTTGACAAAAACACCATGCTCATCTATAAAGGCTACGCGGTCAGCATCACCATCAAAGGCTACACCTATATCTGCTCCAAGAGCACGAACAGTTTTAGAGAGAACCTCAAGAGACTTAACCGTAGGCTCACTTTCCCTAGCAGGAAAATATCCATCAGGCTGACCATTTAAAACAGTTACCCTACAGCCAAGCATCTTAAAAATTTCAGGAGCAACACTACACGCAGCACCACAGCCAGAGTCAACAACAACATGCCACCCCCTACAAAGAGAAACAACACGTTTCACCATATCAAAATAGGCAGAGCAAGCATCAAAGGAAACAGTTTTACCTAAACAGCGCCAATCAGCCAACGCATACTTTCCGTCTAAAATAATTTTTTCCACAGCATCCTGCTCAGAGTCCACATAAGAGAGAGTTTTAGAATTAAAAATTTTAATACCATTATACTGCGGCGGATTATGCGAGGCAGTTATCATAAAACCAACATCAGCCCCTAAAACACGAGTCACATACGCTAAAACAGGCGTCGGCACCACACCAACCAGATAAACAGTTACACCACAGGAAATTAAACCTGAAACCAGAGCCTCCTGAATCATATCACCTGAAACTCTGGTATCACAGGCAACAACAGCACACTTAGCCTTAGCAAAAGTCGCCACAGCCATACCAACATTACACGCTAAAATAGGCGTTAACTCAACATTAGCTAAACCACGAATCCCAGAACTTCCAAATAATTTGCCCATACACCAAACCATTAACATAGTAAGAATAATCACCATAAAAACCTTAACCTTTTTACGGAACATAAAAATTAATTGTTGAACTACTTTAGAAACAAAACCTACCTGAACCGCTTTACCGTGTACGACCAAATGAAGTAATGATTGGCTTTAACACCAAGACAGCATCGCAAGAAACATCGCAAGAAAATATTGGTATAACAGTTTTGCAGAGTAGAGTTATAGAGTTGATACGGAGTAATCCAAGAATTACGGCAAAAATTATAGCTAAAGAAATAGGAATTGCTCCACGTAACGTACAGACTCATATTTCAGCACTAAAAAATCAGGCTTAATAAAACGTGTAGGTTCAACAAAAGGCGGATCTTGGATAGCAGTAATCATCAGTAATAAAACAAATAACTAAAAAACTGGTTCTACAAAAGACGCCACAAAGATTGGCTAAACAATTCAAAAGACTACTCAACAATCCATTTCTCTTTGACCACCACAGACATCAGAGCTTAAGTTAACTTACAAATTCGTTAGCAATCAAAAATCTGTAGGTTAGCGTAATAGTTTTAAGTCTTGTAGGGTTCAAATGTTTTAATGAATACAGTAAGCGTAATGCGTGTGATGCGAGAGGCTAATGAAGAGGCAAATAGGGCGTTTCATCAATCGAATTATCAAGGTGCGGTTGAATGTTATAATAAAGCCTTAGGTCTGTGTAGTTCGCTTCCTGTAGATGTGTCTTTTGATAGGGCGCGTTTTGAGGCTGTTGTTTATTCTGGTTTGTCTGCTGCGTTGGGGAGGTTGGGTAAGCATTTGGAGAGTTTTGCGGCGGCTAATAAGGCTTTGGTGTTTTTTGATCAAGCGGGTGAATTGGATGCTGTTGAAGTAGGGAAGTATTTGGTGGCGCAGGTAAATCAGGGTGCCGCGTTAGCTGTTTTGGATTGTTTTCCTGCTGCCTTAGAGGCGTTGTATAGAGCGAAGGCTATTTTTAGTGATAAAGGGTTAGATGCTTCTAAGAATAGGCAGTGGTTAGAGCTTGTGGATGGTAACATTGTAGCTATTAATGAGCAGATGAAAAAACGGCAATTGTAAGTGTTATATTTTTAATGTTGAATATTGTGTTATTCTTTTGAAGTGATAGTATATGGATACTTGGCGTCTTTTGCCTTTTGGTGTGTATAGTGCCGCGTGGAATATGGCTGTTGATGAGGCGGTTCTGCAGACCTGTATTGCAGAGAAGGCACCTAATACTCTTCGTCTTTATCGTTGGAGTCCGTCTGCTGTAAGTATTGGTAGAAATGAAAAACTTGATGATAGGGTTTATCTTCAAAGGGTCAGGCAGCTTGAGGTGGATATAGTGCGGCGTTGTAGTGGTGGAGGAACTGTTTATCATGACTATGAGGGCGAAATTACTTACAGTATAGCGGCTAAAGCCTCTGATTTAGGTCGTGAGGGTGATGCGGTTAGTGTTTATTGTAAAATTTATGACGCTATAGCGGATGCGTTGCGTCTTTTAGGGGTTTCAGCTGATTTTAATAACGGTGACGCCAAATGCTGTCCTAATTTAACTGTTGGGGGTAAAAAAATTTCAGGAAGCAGCCAAGCATTATCCCGCGGATATGTTCTGCAGCATGGGACTCTTTTGCGAGAGGTAAATTTGGAGAAAATGTTTCAACTACTTAAAGTAAAGGATCTCTCATGTAAAGAGGCTGTAGAGGTTGGGCGGGAAAAGATAACTAGTATAACAGGCGAGTTAGGGCATAAGGTTAGTTTTGATACAGTATATAATGCTCTAAAGCAAGGGTTTAAGGCAATTTTAAAGATTCAACTTCAAGAGGCTACATTAACATCTTTTGAAGAGGAATTGGCGAACAGGTTGTATAGAGAAAAATATTCTACAAGAGAGTGGACATATAGCAGCGGTAAATCGCTGTAAATTATTCTTTATACCATCTTACGCCCTGTGCTGTGTCTTCAACTATAATGCCTAACGCTTTAAGTTTAGCACGTATTATATCAGCTTCTTTCCAGTTTTTAGCTTTACGAGCTAATTCTCTTTTCTGCACAAGTGCATCAATATCGCCGGGTAGGGGTTCTTCTGTATTTACACTGTTAATTACGCCAAGTACAGAGTTAAATTGCATTAGAACGGCTTCAACTTTTTCTGCTTCCTCTTTACTTATTACGCCTGAGTCAAATAGGTTATTGATTTCTCGCACAAAATCAAAAAGCGCTGCTAAGGCTACGCTAATATTTAAGTCATCATTCATAGCATCAGCAAAACGCTGCCTCACATGCTCAATGTGCATATCAACCTTACCACCACTACCACCACTTTCACTGCTGACATCTTGTAGTCTGCGTGTGAAATTTTTAAGGCGATCAATAGCACTCTTAGCCGCCACTAGACCTTCAAAGGTGAAATTAAACTGTTGACGATAATGAGTAGACAATAGTAAATAGCGGATAGCCATTGGATCATAACCCTTCGCAAGTAAATCTCGTAGAGTGTAAAAATTGCCAAAACGTTTACTCATCTTTTTACCCTCAACTTGCAAATGCTCATTGTGCATCCAATAATTCACAAAAACCTTACCTGTTGCAGCTTCACTCTGCGCAATCTCATTTTCATGATGAGGAAACATGTTATCAATCCCGCCGCAGTGAATATCAAAAGTTTCACCCAGATACTTCATACTCATAGCACTACACTCAACATGCCACCCCGGCCGCCCCTTACCAAGCTCAGTTTCCCAAAACGCGTCACCATCCCCCGGCGTATATGCCTTCCAAAGCGCAAAATCCTGAGCCTCCTCCTTAGCATACTCATCCTGACTAACTCGGGCACCAACTTTAAGCTCCCCAACTTTTAAATGCGAAAGCTTTCCATACTGCGAAAACTTTGAGACAGCATAATAAATAGAACCATCCTCACCACAATAAGCAACACCTTTCTCCTGCAAAGCCTTAATAATAGATACCATCTCAGGCACATGATCAGTAGCACGTGGATAAACATCAGCAGAGTCAATATTAAGCACCGAGATATCCTCAAAAAAAGCCTTAACATAAAAATCCGTAAACTGCCTAAGCGGAACCCCCTTAGCCTGACTACCCCTAATAGTCTTATCATCAACATCCGTAAGATTCATAACATGAAACACCTTAAACCCACAATACCGCAGCCAACGTTTTAACAAATCCTCAAACAAAAACGCACGAAAATTACCAATATGCGCATAATCATAAACCGTTGGACCACAAGTATACAGTTTTACCTCACCCTGCCTAATAGGAGTAAAAACATCTTTTTGACGCGTTAAAGTATTAAAGATATAGAAGGGGGATTGATTTAAGACAGACACGTTCTCAGCTCAAATAAGGTTGAGCAACTTTATTATTTAAGCATTAACTTCAGCTTTCTTGGAAAACAGTTTAGCATATTTTAGAAAGAAAACTAAGCTACCAGTAAGTCCAACTGTTAGAGCTAATATGACTATGGTAATATATGTTAAGTGATTCTTATAATCAGTGTTAGCTGTAAACGGAGTAGAACTGTAACCTATAGGGACATATTGCTCAGTTAAAGAGTGATAGGTCACTTGACGTATTGAATAAACACCAGCTGATGGCATACCAACAGTGCATCCTCCGATTACATATAAAATATCATCAAGAACAGCTACACCAAACGCTTCTCGACTCGTAGACATTAAACGTAATTACGCGGCTGTTATGTATTATCTCCTAAATAGTTCATGCCTAAAGCATAAATTCTTTGAGGTGCATAGCGACCAGTGGTAACTACCGTAATATCGCCTGCTACATCCATATTTCCATCTTTTATTTCACTCCATACATCAGTCTTTGGGTCATAAGTCAAAGTTTTCTGATAACTGTTATATGGGGTTACAATGTCAAAATATACGAATTTGCAGAAAGCAATTATTTTTCCGTCTATTATAATTGAGCTAATGCTATATCCATTCCATTTTTCAGAATTTTCATGTATACCCGTTTTATTAGTCCATACATCAGTAACTGGTTCATACATAAATAAGTCACAGCCAAATAGGACAAAAATTTTTCCATTCACAACATGAGCATGTAGATTATATGAACCATTAACTGGCATAGCAGCTTTAGTACTCCAACTATCCGTAGCAGTATCATAAACCTCATTCAAATTACAGGCGATAAGGGAAAAAATAGACCCATCTGGCCACGTTGTATAATCAACTATCCCGCCTATACAGTAAATTTTGCCTTGATACTCTGCAATAGCAAACTGCGTTCTTGGCGTAGGCATAGGTTCTAAAATACTCCATGTATCCGTATTAGGGTCATATTGTTCATTTGTACTTACATAACAACCAGCATCTATTTGACCTCCAATAGCATAAATTTTATCATTAACAGCAACAACCCCAGATTAGACCGAGCTTGATTCATAGAAGCTTTTGTATTCCAAGAATCCTCAAGTAACAATGAAGCTGAAACAGAAGTAAAAGCCGTTACAAATGTTCCGCTTATGAAAAGAAAAGTAGCACAAAAACCAAATTTTTATTCATGCTAATCCGTCTTGCTTCTTTTGCTTCCCCTTAAGGCAGAAAAACAAAGTTAGTACAATAACACCAATTATTAGAATTGTTATAGCTACAGTATATCCAGTTAAGAGAGTCCATGAAAGTTTAGATTCATAGGTGTCAGATGGCGAATTATCCTCATAGGTAACTGTTGTAGTAACAGTTGGGAGAGCCTGATTGTCATATGGTTCGTATTCTGGTTCATATCCTATTGGAATATATTGTTCATTTACAGCTGAAGTTTCTCTTTGACCATCTGTTCCTAAAAGTTCTCCGCCGATTACATATAAAATATCATCGAGAACAGTGATACCAGAATTCGCTCGAGGTATTGGATCATTCTTACCCTGTTCTAAGGTACCACTAAAAGGGTCATAGACTGCGATATAGCCTATTGGATAAAAAAATATGTTGCTTCCTCCACTTATAACATAGATTTTGGGGGGGAACAAAACGTCCAGATGTTGCAGCTGCAACAGCATTACCAAATGAGCTACGATATCCTGTCGGATTGCCTTCAGTCCATGTGTCTATTTTTGGATCATAAATCAAGACTAAGATCTTCATTAAAATAGGCAAGAACCATTATCTGATTGTCCACTACAGCTGAATAACAATTACCATCAGAGGTAACATCGTTAGGTAAAGAGGTCATTTTAGTCCAAGAATCAGCATCGCAATCATATGCATACAGAAAACCAGAAACTATAACGAAGATTTTTCCATCCACAACATGCGCTTGTGGTTTTGATCCGCTAGTTGGTAAAGAAGCTTTAGTGCTCCAACTGTCTGTAGCAATATCGTAAACCTCTGTTGGGCCATCACCTCCTATACAGTAAATTTTACCTTGGCACGCAGCGATAGCAAATCTCGCCTTTGGCGCAGGCATAGTCATCATAGTAGACCAAGTGTCAGTTTTAGGGTCATACCGCTCATTTGTATCAACAATAAACCCCCCAGCGACATAACCACCAATGGCATAAATTTTTCCATCAACAGCGATAACATCTAACCCATGTCTTGCCTGATTCATAGGAGTTTTTGTATTCCACGAATTTTCAAGTAACTCTGAAGCTAAAACGGGACTAAATGCAGTTGTAAATAAGCTAAGTGTAATTAAGGATAGTAGTATTAGTGAAAAGATTTTTTGCATATATAGTCATTATCTCAGTTTTGCTTTTTTTATTTAAATATTTCTAAGAATGTAGGTTTTAAAGGTAAAAAATGTTTTAAGCTGTTTCATAATTTGTCACAAGTATTTGTTAGTAATTTACTCTTTGATGGATATTACATAGCCTTATAAATGTGCAAGTTATTTTGCTGTGTGGTGTTATCATTTGGTTATTAAGGATATGTTAGGTGTTATCTATGCACCTCACAAGACATTTAAAAAAATTGCTGACAATCCAAAATATTTAGCTGTAGCAATCATAATTTTACTCTTTATAGCATTACAGAGTATTTATTACTATAATTGTTGTTCGAAAATAAATTGTGAACAAACGTTGCCTCCAGTAAATCAATTAAGCGCGTTCACATCATCAGGTGTTGCTTCATCAGATGATCCTCAAATTATTAATCAATGGACCATTACGCATGGAGCTGATATAACAGAGAATAAACAGGATTATATTAATCAAACATTCTATGGAGCTAATAGTTTACAGTTTGTTCTTACTAAAGGTAACAGTTTATCAGCGAGTCTGGAACAGTTCGGGTATACTGCAAACTGTAGTTCAGGCGGTTTTACAAGTTTAAATATGCACATTAAACAGACATCACCCAATGTTGTACCAAATTCAGGCACATTAACGCTTTACACGGCAAATAGCACATCGAGTTATTTCACACATGACATAACAGCAGAGCTAACAAAAAATCTTGGCAGCTGGAATAACTTGACAATCCCCGTAGGTGATAATGCTTTAGGATGGCAAGCTACGGGTTCACCGAATTGGTCAGAGGTAACGGGCTTGAAGCTTAGTGTAACATATCCGTCATCTTCTTCTGATGTTAGCATTTTGCTGCAGGGCATATTTTTCCGTGGTCAATTCTTAACGCAGACTAATGTTTTAGGTACATGGATGTTTTTTTGGTATTACAGTCTATCCATATGTATACAGGCAACTTTGCAGTGGATTATTCTTGCAGCAGTAGCATATTTGTTGCTTAAAGTTTTGAAAGTAAATAATATCGTTTGGAAGCCGATTATCGCTACAGTAGGCTATGCGCTCATGTCTATTGTTATAACATCAGTGTTTTTTGTGCTAAGTTCGCTTACATTGCCAACGATTAGTTGTCCATATGATTTGCCCTTCTCATTTGTAGCTTACTCGGATGCTATCATAAATAGTGCGTCACCATCATCGCAAGTGCTATATGAGGCAGTTACTGCAGAGACAGCGACTTTTGCTAATCTTACAATAGTAATTAGCATATTCATGTATGTTTTGCAAATTATATTTATAACATTTGCAGTAAAAGCTGTCTCAGGATGCACATACGTTAAAAACATTATACAGACCACTTCCTATGATGATACAAAGACAATAGAAACAGTCAACGTGAATACCAACCAAGAGTTATCATACGTAAAATGCTTCATAATAGCAGTAATTACAGTAATTGCAACGATGTTTCTACTATCGCTATTAGCAGGATTAGGCGTATTTTAGATATAGCAAAAGTAACAATAGCCAATCCAAAAATTCTTTTTTTATATTTAACAAAATAGAAGCAGTAACTATGGATTTCTTGCCTTCAAGCTATTCAAACGAAAATAGCAATATTTATATTGTTAGAAAACTTTTCTCAAGTGAATTTAACATTCAGTTTATCGGATACAGGTGAAAAATAGTGAGCACTGAAATAAAAGATCTACGAGATGGCGCAAAACGCGTCAATGTCGAAGCAAAAGTTGTAGAAAAAAGTGATGTAAGAGAAGTAAAATCAAAATTTGGCGATGCGACATACCGAATTGTTGATGCTATTGTTGCAGACGAAACAGGTAGCATAAAATTAACTCTGTGGAATGAACAAATTGAGCAAGTAAACGTTGGCGATAATATAAAGATCGAAAACGGGTATGTTACAAGTTTTAAAAGTGAAATCCAACTTAACGTTGGCAAATTTGGCAAACTAACAGTTAGCTAAGTCCCTTCACATTTTACTTTTTTTTAAATTTTTCTCTAATTCATTCTCTATATTTCCATCATTATGCAGATAAATAGATCAGGCTTAGCTAGTTGTATTGATTATTTTTTGCACATTATAAAGACTGCCCGAAATAACAATATACCCATTTTTGTACAGGTTCTAAAAATTAACCATCATTTATATACTCGTGTTTAGAATGTTGTTTTTATATGAGTACTTATAATTTAACATTAAATTTAAGCTCTTATCTGTTGGGCTGTGGCTAAATGAGAAAGACCATATTTAAAAAGCTTGAGACGCAGGGATTAATTGCTAATTATAATAGGTTACGTAAGAATTTGCCTCCTAGGCTTCCTGAGCGTATATTTATTTGGGATGAGACGTTTCGTGAAGGTGTTAAAGCGCCGACTGTCTATTTAACGTATGTTGAGCGTGTAAAGCTTGCAAAATTAATGGATGAGTCAGGTGTATCTGTAATTAATGTTGGTTTTCCAGCTCTTTCAGATGATGAGAAACGTAATGTTAGTAAGATAGTTAATGAAAGCTTTGAGCAGGCAAAACTTACCGCTTCCGCTGAGCCATTTAAGGCAAGTATTGATGCTTGTTTAGAATGCGGCATAAAGGAAATTACTCTTGAATCACCTATTAATGGATTAAACTTGCAGTATAGGTATAAGATAACTAAGAAGCAGGCGTTGCAAAAGATTGTAGAATCCATTACGTATTGTAAAGATCATGGAGCAGCAGTTAATTTTATGCTCATGGACGGTACAAGAACAGCTATTGACGATATATTGCAAGTATTTCAGCAAGCTGCAGAGGCTGGTGTTGCCAGACTTGGTCTTGCAGACTCTGTAGGATTTATAAGACCATTATCTATGAAGTATTTAATATCTCATGTACGTGATGGTTTATCTGAATCTATAAAGAAGAAAATTCCAATGTCTATTCACTGTCATAACGATTTTGGTTTAGCTGCATCTAATACTTTAGCAGCTATGGAAGAGGGCGTTTCATATGTGCATACATGTATCGCCGGTTTTGGTGAACGTGCAGGCATTGCGCCATTTGAAGAAGTTGTAACAGCTACAGAGTTACTCTACAATATTGACACAGGTATAGATTTAGGTAAAATCTCAAGGATTTCACAGACAGCTGAAAAAGCCTTTGCACTACCAATACAATTCCACAAGCCAATCATTGGCGAAAACATTTTTGCCCATGAAGTAGAAGAAGACGTGGAAGAAATGCTAGCACATCCACTGGTTTTTGAGCCGTTTCCACCTGAAATTGTTGGACGAGAAACCACAGTTTTCATAGGTAGAAATACAGGTCAAAAGCTAATTCAGGAAATGCTAGAAAAAGCGGGAATAAGAGCATCTCCAAGACAAATGGATGAACTCTTCAGACGCGTTAAAGGTCCTCATGAAGGCTTAGATAAGGGTGAGGCTCAAATGACCTATTATCAGGTAAAGAAGCTTATGAAGGATCTACAAAAAGGCTATGCTATGGACGAGTTTTGGCGCATGGTAGAACAGGTAACGCGTCAAAAACCAAAAGTAACATCAGATAAAAAAGCATCAACAGCTTAAAACAAGCCTAGCTGCTTTTTTATTTCCCCTACATCTTTTATATTCAAACTTTTTGGATAATTATACAACATGCCACCGGGTTTTTCATTATAGAAGGGTCTATTGCAATAGGGGCAACCAGAGGTTTGAAAAGGTTTACCACTTTCAATAATGCCTGTTAGAGTATCATCTGTTACGCCAAAAGACACTATTTCGCCATGTGTATTGAAGTGTATCTGTTCTAAGCAGGTTATACCATGTACTATTAGATAGCGTACAAGTTGCAACCGCCTATAAGATGTAATGCTAGGTTGAGACTGCCGTTCTAATGCGGTGCCGCGTATGGGTGTGAACGCGAATAGTGCAGGTAAAATGTGAAAATTTACGCACCATTGAATTATCTCTGTGAGGTCTTTTTCTGTTTCGCCTAAACCTACTATTAAATGTGTGCTAACATGGTCTGCGCCGAAAATTGATAATGCATCTTTAAGTAGTTTAATTTCGGATTGCCAGCTGTAAGTATTTCTGGCTTTATCGCCTTTTATTTTTCTAAAGATTGTTTCCGTTGCAGCATCTAGGGCAATACCTATGCGGTCAACTTGGGCGTTTTTGAGAAGCTCAATATTTTGACGACTCAAGGGTTGGCAAGAAACGGAAACGGGTATGTCGTCGTGTTTTTTTATTTCTTTAACTAAAGCTTCAAGGTGTAAGAACATGTTTGGAGCATTTAACGCCTGTATGCATACACGTCGAATTTTACCCTTTTTAATTGCATCAGCTAACGCTGCGGTTACTAAATAGAGAGGAAAAATGGGCCAGGTAACTCTTGAGAGCATATCAGCGCTACTCTGGCTATGTCTAGCCTGAGGACAAAAGCTACAGTTAGAAGAACATTTACCCTCTATATACGTCATTAAATAGGCTGTCGTAGGATTTACAGCTATTTTGCCGTCAAGTAAACCCAAACATATAGCAGTACCTAAAGAAACACGAATCTGAGAAGGCAAACAGAAAGAAGAAGATGAGGACGAAATAGACAAAATACAAAAACCCTAAAAATGATTAGCTATCAAAAGATACCTGATTATCTGCCTCTTCATTGTTCTTATCATCATCGCTGTCTGCAAGTAACAATTTTTCTTCATAACTGTAATGTGGTTCATGCGTTTTTCCCATCGTCTAAAAAAGTGGTATTGAGAGGTCATAAGATAGCTAGTGTATCCTAGAAAGCCAACTATGGGTAAGACTAGAAATAGCGCGTTAAATTCAAAGCCGTGAAAGTTACTTATACGTAAAATAGTAAAAACAAAGCCAAGTAGTAAAAGTGAGCAGACAATAGTGCTCATTATTGCGCCTCGTTTAAATCTGCCCCACTCACTGTTTATTTCAGAGAAAAACTCGTGAGCCGTTTTAACGGGGTAAGTCTGTTGCTGTTGCTGCTGTTGTTGTTTTTCTTTTTCATTCATACTTATCATCTTTTTTTATGTTTCATATAGTTATATAGGTAATGCACCACTGGTGAATACTAAAGCAGTGAGGGAAGAGAATCACGGAGATTTGTATAAATTTTTCTTCCCTCAACAGTCAATAAGAAACGACCCGGAGATTCCTCTATAAACCCTCTACCTTAAGATATGTTAAATGCTTTAAAAAATTGAGAGTGTTTACTTATAGATAGTTTTTCGGTATTTTGGTCTCTGTAAGGTGGTAAGTGTGTGAAAAATGATGAAGAAATACGTGACTTAACCATTAAAAAGAACCGTTAAAACCAAATAAAATCACAAAAAACCACTCATATATCTATACGCGAACACTCTCAAAAAATCATCATCATATGACACATCAGTTGCCTTACGCCAAACATGAGTACGCAACTGGTTCTTACCACTAAAAAAAGGAACCCTAAAATTTCAAAACGAATTTGAACAGAACCCTTCCTTTTAGCAGTAATCCCCCTTACACCTCACCAAACCACATATTAGCATTTACCAATTATCATTTTTAAATATCGACCTTTACATATTTAAAAAGATTCATCAAAAAAATAGCACCATTACCATATCAAACAAAGAAAACAAAAAAGTCAAATTCACATGAAACATGCAACGCTATTTAACTAGGCAGACATATCTTTATCTTATAAGGCAAATATAGTAAGTAATTAACGGAGACAGCGTGTTTGGAAGATAACCTGTTAAGCATACAAGTAGCTGGTTTGAGGCTTAATTATCCAGGTATGTTAGCTTCAGGAGTTTTAGGTTACTCAGCGGAATCTATGCGCAGAGTAATAGATGACGGCGCAGGAGCTGTAGTAACAAAATCAGTCAGTTTACAGCCAAGAAGCGGTTATGCTAACCCAACAGTAGTTCAGGTAAAGAGTGGATTAATTAACGCTATGGGTTTACCAAACCCAGGAATACAGGTATATACTGAGGAGATTAAGCATGCAAAAACGCTAATCGCTCAGCCGTTAATTGTAAGCATATTTGGCTATACCTCTGAAGAATACGCAATTGTTGCCAAGAAAGCCGCAGAGGCTGGAGCGGATGCTTTAGAGTTAAATGTTTCTTGTCCTCATGTTAAACAGACGGGCGCGGAGATTGGACAGAACCCAGCTCTTTTAGCAGAGGTTGTTAAAACTGTAAAAGCAGCAGTCAGGGTGCCTGTTTTTGTAAAATTATCACCAAATGTAACAGATATTGTGCATTTGGCAAGTGTCGCTGTTGAGGCAGGAGCAGACGCGTTAACAGCTGTTAATACTCTTAGAGCTTTAGCTATTGACGTAGAAACTAGAAAGCCCATTTTAAATAATATAAAAGGCGGCCTGTCAGGTCAAGCAATGAAAAATGTTGCATTACGCTGCGTTTATGACATAAGAGAAAAACTTGCTGACACACCCATTATTGGATGTGGAGGAATTTGTAATTGGCAGGATGCTGTAGAGTTTTTCCTAGCAGGCGCTAACGCAGTACAAATTGGCACAGCCATAGCATATGAGGGCTCAAAAGTTTTTCAGACAATAAATAAGGGCGTTGAAAAGTATTTAGAAAAAAAGCAGTTTAGGAGCGTAAATGAAATTGTCGGATCAATTCACAAAAGCTAACACGTTACGAACAACAGTTATAATAGAGATAATAGATGAGAGCCCCACTGTTAAAATATACATTTTTAAAGATAAACAAAGCACCAAAGCTAAACCTGGACAATTTCTAATGCTATGGATACCCGAAATAGATGAAATCCCCCTAAGCATACTATCCGCTACAGAGGAGGGAATAATTAGCGTAGCTGTAAAAGCCATAGGAGACGCAACACACCATCTACACGCCATGAAACCCGGCACAACCATAGGCATAAGAGGACCATACGGAAACAGCTTCACCCAAAATCAGGGAAATACCCTGTTAATAGGAGGAGGAACAGGCACAGCACCAATCCTATTTCTAGCAAAAACCCTATTAACCAATAAAACAAAAAAAATAACAATCATAACCGGAGCCAAAACCAAAAACGAACTATTATTCACAGAACAATTAGACAAGATATGTCAAGAAAAAAACAAGTTAATAACAACAACAAACGATGGAACACACGGCATACAAGGCTTTGTCACTGAACCGTTAGACACACTCTTAAGTCAAGAAAAATTTGACGCCATATACACATGCGGACCAGAAATTATGGTTAAAAAAATTTTTGAACTAACCCAAAAACACAAACAACCTCTAGAAGCAAGCCTAGAACGCCTAATGCGATGCGGCATAGGACTATGCGGCAGCTGCGTCATAGGCAAATACAGAGTCTGTAGAGACGGCACAGTATTTAATGAAAAACAACTAGAAGAAATCAAAAAAGAGATAGGAAACATAAAACTAGACCTAACCGGCAACAAAATACCAATATAACAACAAACTCACGAAACTTTTGGGCAGAATAGGACATATATACAGAATGAGTATAGGGTGGAGGGTTGGGCTTTTATCAATCCCTAACTTCTCAATTTTAAGTAATAGGTGTTAGTTTTAGGTTTGGTTTTTGGTTATTTTTGTATTAGGGGCTTTTTATAGTGTTTTTGTAATAGGTCCATATTCCTTATGTTAAGTAATATGTGTGTAACTCTAAAAGAGGCAAATAGCGCGTTAATTGTAAAAATAACTAAAAAACAAGACTTACAGACGAACCATTACTTAATTTCGGGAAGTTAGAGTACAATTATAGAGAAAAAGTTGAACATATTGATTAGACCCAAGTTGACTTAACAAAAAACAACTTGGTTAGCAAGCAAAAAAAGTTAGGGCATTGTTTATGGCAGTTGGTAAACGTTTTGTGAGAAGCTATTAGCGATATCTTGAGTATTTTGATTGCCTACGAGTAGGTATTCGCCAGTTTTTAGCTCTATTATAAGGCATGTAGAGTTAGTTGTTGCTACATGAGCTATAGCACCATTTCCTAGGGTGTATATACCTACATTTGTGTCGCCAAAATTGGATCCGTGCTGTTTATGTAATTTAAAGTCATCTGGCCTACTTGTCCAACAAAAGCTGTAGCTATTTGCTCATATGTGACGTTCTTGTTACGGCTGTTACTTGCAATATCCAGACTAGAATAGGAAAAATGTGTAGATTCTACGTTTATATAGCCATCGCCAATGGTCACAATTGAAGTTTGGTCACTATGGCTTATACCGTAAAACATACCGCCGAGAAATATCAATAATGCTCCAAAAATTATCAAGTAATATTTAGTGCTAACTCCCCTTCCCAAATTGAGTCCATATTGTCGAATACTGGGCAGTCTATTGCGTAGCAATAAATTTGTTACTATTAGAGCAGCACCAATTACTACCAGAGGTATTACAAGTGCAGTTATGAACTCAGGTATAGAGGTTTGTATAGTGAATTGTTCAAGTGCTATTGTATTACACCATAGTTTTTTTGTTGTTTGTTAGAGTTCTTCTTCTGGTAGTCCCATTCTGTGTAGGTAGTCTTTTGCGTATCGTGGGTTGTATGCTAATTCTTTGCTTCTGAGTAATCGTCTGTCCATTCGGTCTAGTGCGGTTTTAAATGTTGCTTCTACTCCCCAGCTTTCGCCTGAGCTTACAAAGGTGCCTTTTGCGGTTCTGAATTGTAGTCTGCAGTGTACGAAGGGGGTTTCGCGTGTGTTAGATGTTCCATGAGTTTTTATGTATACAAATAAAGTTCCTGCTTGGAAGGCTTCTTGGTATTTGCGTGTGAAGGCGTCGAATTCGTTTATCATAAAGTCTTCTTGGTCTTTTGTTATTCTGGTAGCTTTTACTCCGAATTGTATAGTTAGTTGTGGTGTTATTGTTTCTGATTGTGAAATGGGTTCTAGGAAGTCTAGTTTGGTAATTATGCCGACTAGTCTATCGTGTAGGGTTGCGGCGAGGCAGGATATGTTGTATTTTTGCATTTTTTGTTCTGCTTCTCTTAGGTTTGCGTTTGCGTCAACGGCTATGATGGGGCTGTTCATTATGCTTTTTGCGGGTATGTTGAATGTTTCGATTTTTTCGCCCATTCTGTCTCCTGTGGTTTGGCGTTCATTTGGTTGAAAGATCCTTTCTAAAATGTCGCGTATGCTTATTATGCCTACGACTTGGCCGTTGTCCATGACGGGGACATGAGAGAAGCCTTGTTCTCTAAATAGGTTCATTACGGCACCGACGGATCTGTTAGTGTCAATAGTGTAGGGTGCGCGTGTCATAACACTGCTAACTTTGCCTTTTCCCCATTCTTGGTTTACGGCGGCGCTGATAACGTCTTCGTCTGTTACAAAGCCTAAGAGTTGTTCATTTTCAAATACAGGTAATTGTCTTATTCCACTCTCAATCATTAGTTTTGCAATTTTGGAAATTACGTAATCGGGTGAAATTTTAGGTGCAGATTTCATTAAACTTTTCACTTTAGTTACTGCAGGGTCAAGTTTTGATCTTAAAATCCATCTGCGTGTTATTACTCCAACATAATTACCCTTAGCGTCTACAACGGCTAACGCTTGGGGTTTTTCAGTTTTGAAAAATTCAAGGCATTTTGATAAAGGGTCATTTTCATTAACTGCGTTGACACCTTTGGAGTATATGTCTCTTGCAAAACTTTGCGCTATCATAAAAGTCCTCATGTCAAATATAGAAAAGTAGAATTTAAAGATTTCAAAACAGCCATACGTCAAGACAAGAAATATGTTATCATCTGTTAAAAAGAGTTAAAAACTTATTTTAACATCATCTTTAACTATCGATAGTATAAAGTGACAAAATGAGCAACTATAAATTAGCAAACCCAGCACCCTTAGGCTTACTAGCATTTGGCCTAACAACAGTTCTTCTAAATTTACATAACAGCGGCATGTACCCCTTAAATAGCATGATACTTGCAATGGGCATAGCATACGGCGGCTTAGCACAAATAATCGCGGGCATCATGGAATACCGAAGAGGTAACACATTTGGCACCGTAGCATTCACATCCTACGGCCTCTTCTGGTGGTCACTTATATTACTAATACTCATACCAAACATGTCCACCTTTGGCGTAGTAACACCTACAGACAACATTGCAATGGCAGCATACTTTCTAATGTGGGGCATCTTCACATGCGGAATGACCCTTGGAACACTAAAAACAAATAGAAACCTACAATTCGTATTCATAAGCCTAACAATACTATTTTTCATGCTAGCAATAGGCGAAATATATGACAGCTCAAAATGGTTTAACATAATAACAGGCATAGAAGGAATAATCTGCGGCTTAAGCGCAGTATACCTCGGATTAGCAGAAGTCATAAACGAAGCAAACAAAAAAACCATATTACCAATATGCCCCATACAAGAAGAAAAAACAGCACAATAACAAACACAAACATAAACACAAAAAGAACAAACCCCAAAACCCATAAACTGGACAAACTATGACCTAGCCCAGACAAGCAAAATAAACGACATGCCACTGCTTATACGCGACATTGTAAATCAAGCTGCCATAAATCGTGACCTACCCGATCTAACAAAGCCCAAA
>Ga0268262_10002903_pt1 | contig 19224 bp, 22 predicted proteins | sample TergutNc150P3_FD_190354 | JGI IMG/M metagenome (GOLD analysis project Ga0268262, IMG submission 190354) | Nasutitermes corniger P3 segment gut microbial community from laboratory colony in Florida, USA - Nc150 P3 (SPAdes) (version 2) | ecosystem: Host-associated > Arthropoda: Insects >...
CCCCCCCCTAGCAATAACAACCATAATGACTATTCAATTCAAAGCCTTAAAGAAAAAGGCTGTTTTGGATTGTGGGGTATGTATGAACGCGCATCATCCATGAACGGCATTCTTACCCTGGAAAGCGAACCTAACGAAGGAACTACGGTAACATTGCGCATACCGCGGGAGCGGCCTCTATGATCTCTATTCTGCTGATAGACGATCACCGGATGGTATCCAACGCGATAGGAACGTGGCTCTGCTCGGACGGACGTTTTTTTATCGCCGGAAACGCGGCGAATCTCGCGCAGGCCCGAAGCCTTATGGAACAACTTGACCCCCTGCCCCAAATAATCATTCTTGACGTATCTTTGGGAAAAGAGGACGGCCTCACCTTCATTCCCGAAATAAAATTACTCTGCGAGAGAAGAAAAGCCCCGTTACCCGGCATACTGGTATGGTCAATGCACGAAGACCCTTTCCTGATACAGCGGGCGATGGATTTGGGAGCCGCCGCCTATGTCGCGAAATCCGCTAAATCTGAAGAATTCCTTGCCGCCATTGAAGCGATACTCAACGGTGTTTCCTATATCAATACGGAATACCAAAAGCGCAAAGAACAACAGCAAGACCGCTTCAGACTGACAAGCCGTGAGAATGAAATCGCCGCGCTGGTAAAACAATCCCTGACCACCCCGCAAATCGCCAAACGCCTCGGCATAAGCGTACGAACCGTTGAAAAACATCTTGAACGTATCTATATCAAAACAGAAACATCATCCTGGGAAGAATTGCATAATTTGTGATTCCCCCTTCGGATACGTAAATTTTACGGACGACAAATACATATTTTTATCCCAAACTTATGAATAAACTGCTCTTGAGGGCAATGAAACACCCGGCGAAAAGCCGGACATAGTTAAGGGGAAAGAAAATGGGCGATATTCTTCGTTTTGAGGAGAAAACTTTAGCATCAAAAATATTCGCGAAACTATTCGCGAAACTGTACGGGAAAAAGATTCTCGAACTTGACGGAACAAAAGCTACGGTTACGCAAAAAGTGTGTTGTTGCGCGAGTCTTGATGAAATACTGATTAGCGAAGTACGCTACTTTGATACACAAGGGAAAAATATCGCATTCGGTTATCGTGATAGATTAGCGATAAAAGGCCTTGAACCCAATGAGATTGAAATAATCCGCGACCATCTTTCCAAAAACGGAGCGAAGCTGGGAGAAGGCGCGGAATGGATAGGAAGAGGGTTGGATTTTTGCTGTTGTACGTATGAACAGCTTGCGGTACTGCCTGAGGGAATTATCTTTAAGAGCAAGAAATTCAACAAAAGCGAAACAACCTTCGTCGAATGGAACAAAATTAATGTGGCTATGTTCCCCAGAAAATACTTCTTCTGGAATACTATTGTCATACTGGGAGAACTTGACGTTATTTCAAAGCACATGTTTCCAGGTAAAATAGTCAGAGAAATAAAGGAAGGGTTTGCGTCAAAAGGAATTAACGTATCAGACGGTAAGGTTTATCGCCCGTCTATATTCAAAAGCTGTAAAGAATTTGTAAGAAACTGCGTTATTCTTACCGACAAAGGCGTGGTAGCCAAACTGTCTGAGAAATCTATAGCGGCCTCTGATATGCCTAAAGGCAGCGGTGGAAGGACAATATTTATTCCGTATGAAAATATTAAGAGAATTGGGAACGCGCCAATAAAGGGATATTTTAAAATCGAAGGCCTTATTCCCGAGATTCGTACACAGGGTTTCGCAAGTATTAGTATTGTAATGCTTAAACCGTGGTTCTGTTCATGGATTAGCCTTAAATGCGCGGTTATGGGGCGCAGGAAAAGATAAAGGCAGAATGGTTATGCTCACAAGGGAACAGTTTTTTAAGAAGTACCTGTGGTATTTCAACCTTTACGGAAACCTGTGCTTTTTGGGCGCTGTTCTTTGCGGCATGGTCGTCTTTTTTTTCATCAAACAGTCGGTTCTTTATTGGCAGACAGGCAGCAAACCAATATTCGGGCTGTTTGTAACATTGGCTCTGGGGTTTATCATTGGTATTATCGCGTGTCTGCTGGGTGGTATCGAAATCAGCGGGCGATTAAGGGAAAAATACAAGTTTTATCACATAATAACGAGACGCGCTTTAAAGAACGGATTCTTTGATGATTTTTTCGCTGAAGGTTTTGAGAGCCCCTGTTATCGCCTGGTAATACGGCAGATATTGTCGGACTTTGGCATGGAAAAAGAATACCACAAGTTCAAACGTACAATTTTGTCCCGGTTTGTAATACTGGAAAGTATAAAGATACCGGTTACTACTATGAACATATAAGGAGGGATATATGGGTATAATTGATAAATTGAAAAACCAGTTGGAAACAAATGTTTCCAATATGATGAAAGGACTGGAACAGTTTGGAGAAGAGCCGCAGGAACAGTCTGGGGGTTCCTTTTGTCCTGAATGCGGTACTCGCATCGAAGCGGGCGGAAGATTCTGTCCGTCCTGTGGAACCGCCGTAACGGTTCAGTCCGTTCCTGAAGCGGTTCCGTCAAATCCAACGCAGCCGCCGGTTCCGTTAAATCCCGCGCTGGCCGAACACCGGCGGACCACCATTTTTGACTTTAATTTGGCTGATAGAAAAGACAGAATCAAAACCGGTAAATTTGTTGTGGAAGGCGTTTTTGGTCACCGTATGGGAACCGATCTGTTCTTTAAGGATCCTGAGGATGAGCAATCCGGTATAAGGGTGATCCTCAACCAAAGACCACCCGAATTAGAGAGAGAACAGAGAGCGACCGTTTATTTCCATTGCGAAGGTATAAATAGAATCTTGGACGAACTGGTAATCAAATAAAAAGCATTATAAGGAGATACGTATGGCTTTTTGTGTAAATTGCGGGAATCAACTCGCGGAAAACGCGAAGTTTTGTACCAAATGCGGTACGCCGACAGGCGTAGCAACACCTCAGCAGGCGGCTCCGCTTGCGACTGAAAAAGTGGGCAATATCCGTAAGTGTCCCGCTTGCGGCGCGGAAGTTCCCGCGATGGCGGTGGCCTGTTCCGAATGCGGACATGAATTCAGCAATGTGCGGGCAAGCAACGCGGTACGGGAATTTTTCGAGAAACTTGACAATATTGATCAGCAAGTTTTTGAAAAGGAAGCCGCCAAAGAAGCGAAAGGTCCTTTGGGCGGCGCTGTAGGCGCGATGCTGGGATTGGATGGTATGGCAAAAATGTTTACCGGGACAAGCGCCGGCGCGAAGCGGAAAATCAGCATGATTGAGGGGTTTCCTATTCCTAACTCAAAAGAAGATATTATTGAATTTATCCTGCTTGCTTCAAGCAGATACAGAGGCGCCAAGAAGCCGTTGATCACTTCTTCAATTGGAGCTGCTCAAAAAATGGAGGAATTTAAACTGGACGACGCGTGGCGGGCAAAATGCGAGCAGGCGTATACCAAGGCTAAGTTGACGTTTGGTTCGGATAAAGCCGCGATTGCGGAAATCGAAAATATCCTCAAGAAGAAAAAAATAATTAAATAGGGGGATCACATGGCTGTTTTTGGTAAAAAAGAAGGCGGATTGATGGATGTAATCCGCTGTGACGAAGAATCATATCTTATTTGGAAATGGCGTCCCGCCGGGGCGGATGCCAACGAGACCAAGAAAGAAAACGCCATCCGTTGGGGATCAAGTCTGCGGGTAAAAGACGGTGAGGTGGCCGTATTCGTTTACAAACAAAAAGACGGCGCGATGCAGGATTTTATCGAAGGGCCGTTTGATGACACCATCAAAACGGCGAATTTCCCGATTCTCGCGTCGATTGTCGGAGTCGCGTTCGGGGGAGGAACGCCTTTCCAGGCGGAAATTTATTTTATCAACCTGGCTGGTATCATTCAGATCAAATTCGGAGTTCCGTACTTTGACGTATTTGATCCCCGCTTCCTCGACTTTGCCGTACCCGTAGCGGTGCGCGGAACCATCAGTTTTAAAATTGCCGATTATAAGGCTTTTATAAAACTTCACCGGCTTATCAATTTTGATCTTGAGGCATTCAAAGAGCAGATACAGGACGCGGTAAAAAAATACGTCAAAGGCGTGGTAACAAATATTCCTTCGGAAAATGGAATACCCGTTATACAGCTTGAACGGAAAATATTGCAGATTAACGAGATTATTGAAGCCTATCTAAAACCCCGTTTGCAGAATGATTTTGGCGTTCTTGTTTCCGCACTGGACATAGGCGCTATAGAAGCGGATAAAGAGAGCGAAGGCTACCAGTCCCTGATGTCTGTAACGAAAAATATAGCCGCCCAAACCACCCAGACGCAGGCGGCGGTGAATATTAAAAACATGGCGGATATGCAGCAGATCAACGCGGATAACATGGAAGCGACCATGGCAATTCAACGGGAAGAAATGCAGCATGCCCAGCGTATGCAAACCGATGCCGCCAATTTCGCCGTACATCAGTTGAACCAGCAGGCGGCTGTCGCGAAAGCGGGAGCGGCGGCGTTGGGACAAATGGGCGCGGGCGGCGCTATGAATATGGGGGCGGGCGGCGGCATGAACCCCGCCGCGATGATGACCGGTATGGCAATGGGCGGGGCTATGGGCCAGCAAATGGCGGGAATGATGGGCAACATGATGCAGGGAATAAACCAACAGTCTGCCGGAGGGATGCCGGGCGCGATGCCTCCGCCGCCTCCCGTTGTGCAATACAATATAGCGGTAAATGGGCAAAGTACCGGGCCTTTCACTCTCGATCAATTACGGCAGATGGCGGCGCAGGGGCAATTTACACCGCAATCACAGGTGTGGAAGCAGGGGATGTCCGGCTGGACCGCCGCCGAAGCCGTGGCCGAACTCGCGCCGGTATTCGCGCAGTCAGCGCCTCCGCCGCCTGTTTCGTAATAATTCAGGAGTAAAATTATGTACGATGAGAAAAGTTTTTATTCTATTGATCGGCTGGTTGAATTTGGCATGAGTATGGCGGTTGCCCAGCAGATGGTTCAATCAATGAATCATACCATGCGAAATATGCATGTCCCCGGCGCGGGCAATCCTATACCCCCGCCGCAAAAGGCCGATCGTGTATATTACGCCATTTTGGAAGGCAAACAAGCCGGGCCGTTTTCCGAAACCGAACTTGCGCGCCTTATCAACGATAAAAAGGTATCAAAAGAAACCTATGTCTGGCATGTAGGGTTGAGTGAATGGAAAACTGTTGAAAACGTACCGGAAATATTACGGCTCGTCGCTCTCGCGCCGCCGCCTATTGGAGGAACTCTATGAAAATAAACTGGGTTTTGGCTTGTATCTCTCTGGCCATTACGGGACTGATCGCCTTTGGTTTTTACAGCGGGAATTCAAATGATTCCTTCCAGCTTCTTGTCACCGTTGGATCAGGGCTTTCATTTTTAATTACGCTCTGCGGCCTGCTGGCTTTGTCATCACCTCACGGCGGCACTGTGAATATAAAAGTTACTTCTATTCTGTTTTTCATCGGTCTCTTAATTGAGCATATTATATTCAGTTTCACCGGAATAAGGCCCGCCCCATATATCATCATTACCGGTATTCTGATACTGGTGTATGTGTTGATATGCTATGCCATCACACGGGCGCTTAAATAGGATGCGCCGGGCGACTTTTGTGTTACCAGTAACTTGACAAAAGCGGTAGGCATTACTATATTCAAAATATGACAACTGCCACCCTATTATTGAAAGAGATTGAAACCATGCCGGAAGCCGCCGCCGCCGAAGTGCTTGATTTTGCCATGTTTATAAAGGGCAGACATGCTCCGGCGCAACGGGTAGGGACAGCCAATTTGACTGTCCCCATGATAAAAGACGCTTACGGTATTTTCAGGGAACTAAAAGGTATGGATACTACCATTGAAAGGGATGAAGAAGACAGGATATGAATATTGTAGATTCTTCCTTGTGGGTTGAATATTTTTTGGAAAATGATATTGACCAATCTGTCATTGATACAATTAAAGATACCGACAATCTGTATATTCCTGTTATTAGTCTTTACGAAGTATATAAAAAATTTTTATCTATAGGCGATAGTGAAAAAGCGAATATTGCGGTTACTATTATGCAAAATGCCGATGTTATTGGCATAAATCCGCAACTGGCGGTACTTGCCGCGCAATTGGGCAAACAACATAATCTTCCTATGGCGGACAGTATCATTTACGCTACCGCCGTATTGTGGGATGCTGAACTATATACCCAAGACAAACATTTTGAAAATCTGAATCGTGTCCATTACTTCTCAAAATAAAAGGCGCGCAACGGTGCCAGACGCCGATTTTTTCTCGCGCGAGGAAATAATATTATGCTGATAATATTAAATTTTTCCCATATATTAAATATAAGTGAACAAAAGCAATTGCTGTTGAAAAAACAAACGCGATAATAATATATATTCTTGAAATATGTTTTTTCTTCCAGGCAAAGTAAAATATTATTATCTGAACTAATGGATGTAATAATATTGTAAATGTTATACCCATAATATAAAATATCAAAAAAGGTATACCGAATATAATAGCGAATATAATACCTAATATTCCTGGTATATCATGGGAATTATATATATGATAAACAAAATTATTTAAATACGTTAACGCGGATAATATTCCCGGAATGATATACAACAGATTTACAATTATATAAGTTGAATTTTTCGGATATTTTTTCAAAAGAAGACAATAACCCGCGCTAAGCAGGATAAAAAATATCAAAAGAAAACAGGAAATAATATATCCCATATTATATCTCTAGTAATTTGTCCTTAATATTAACCAACCCATGCAAAAACCAGCGGTCTACTTTGGTAATCGCGTACAACTCATCCACGCTGACGCCGCGCTTGATCGCCTCGTACAGCACAAACAGGCGCTCGTCGGTTACGGTGTTCAGCAGGGCGCGGATTTCTTCGTCTGATTTCGCGGCAAGGCGGGGCAGGGTAAGGCTGTTCAAGCCGATTTCAGCGCCGCGGACGGCTTTTACCAGCGCTTCCTCAAAAGTGTCGGCAATCGCCATGACTTCGCCGGTGGCTTTCATCTGCGTACCCAGCTCTTTTTGCGCGTACACAAATTTGTCGAAAGGCCATTTGGGAAATTTTACCGCCACATAGTCAAGCGTCGGCTCAAAGGCGGCGAAGGTGTTGCCGGTAACGGCGTTTATAATTTCGTCGAGGGTATAGCCGATGGCGATTTTGGTCGCCACTTTGGCGATAGGGTAGCCGGTCGCCTTGCTGGCAAGCGCCGAGGAGCGCGACACGCGGGGGTTTACCTCAATAACCGCGTACTCAAAACTGTCGGTATGCAGGGCAAACTGGACATTACAGCCGCCCTCAACGCGGAGCGCCTGAATAATATTCAGGGCGGCTGAACGCAGCATTTGATATTCTTTGTCCGCCAGCGTAACGGCGGGCGCGATAACAATACTGTCGCCGGTGTGTATGCCGACCGGGTCAAAATTTTCCATAGAACAAACGGTAATCACATTTCCGGCGCGGTCGCGCATCACCTCAAACTCAATTTCTTTCCAGCCGGCGATGGATTTTTCCGTCAAAATCTGGTGTATCGGCGACAGGGACAGCCCGTTAGCGGCAATTTCCCGCAACTGCGCCTCGTTAGCCGCGATGCCGCCGCCTGAGCCGCCCAGCGTAAAGGCGGGGCGCACAATAACGGGATACCCCAGCTCATCGGCGAATTTAACCGCCGTCTGCACATCGGTCGCGATGACCGAAGGGATAACCGGCTGGCCGATGCTTTGCATGGTTTCCTTGAAGATTTTTCTGTCTTCGGCCTTGTCAATCGTTTCCGGCGAGGAACCAAGCAGGCGCACGTTCATTTTATCAAGGAAACCGTCGCGGGCAAGCTGCATACACAGCGTCAGTCCCGTCTGCCCGCCGAGTCCCGATAATATGCTGTCGGGGCGTTCTTTTTCGATTATGCGCTTAACGGTGGTAAGCGTCAGCGGCTCAATGTAGATTTTGTCGGCGATGTTGTTATCGGTCATAATGGTCGCGGGGTTGGAGTTAACCAAAACAATTTCAATCTTGTCCTGGCGCAGCACGCGGCAGGCCTGCGTTCCCGCGTAGTCAAATTCAGCCGCCTGCCCTATGACAATGGGGCCGGAACCGATGACCATGGTTTTTTTAATGTTTTTATCAAGCGGCATAGGATTCCTTATACAGCATCTTTATCCCAATAAATAATCAATTTTTGGTTGGTAATATCCGAATGTAATATCAATCCGGGCGTTTGCGCTACGTGTATCACCGAATCCCAGCTTTTTTCTCCGGTATACATTTGCGTGAGCAGATTTTCTTTGGTTAAAATCTGATCGGGGCAGAATACAATACCCGGTTCCCCGTCAAAAACAGCGGCGTAAAAAATATCGGATTCCACGATGTCCTGAAAAAAGTGGCTGCCAAAAGACAATTCCGGCACTATGCCCGCTTTCGGATACGATACTTCGCAGAGGGCGGCCATGTTGCACAATTCGCTGAAATGAACCGGAACCCCCAGAGACGGCGTTGTCGTTCCCCACCGGCCCGGCCCCATCAATAAAACGGTTTTGTCTTTCAGTTTTTGGTTGACGGCGCCTATCACCCGCGCCGCCTGGTATTTATCCTGATCGTTCAGTTCAAGGTACTCAGTCGCCTTGATAAAAACAACATAATCAAAATGCAGCCTGACATTGCCGCCCATAAAGTCGCCGGAGGACGAGAAAAAGACCTGGTCCTGTTTCGGATGCGGGGCTTCCATAACCCTGCCGAGCCCTTTTGTTTGCAGGGGGCGGCATTGCAGCAAACTAAAATGGAACTCGCCACTGGGAGTAAAGTTAACGGTAAACTCAATATCCACCGGATAGTCATAGGCTTTACTCAGCGTCGCGAGCGCGGAGCGGACAAATTCGGGGAAACCGGTTTCGTTCAGCAGTTTTTTAAAATCCGGGATTCGGGGGGGTGAGTCAGAAGTATGCCCGCGTTCCCGCATGCGGTTGACCGCCGCGGTGTCAACGGTGAAGAAAATACCGGTGTCAGTTTTCAAATCGTCGTTCGCCAGTACATCAAGGGGTACTTCCGTCAATTTGTTGTTAAGCAGGTCAATGACATCGGCTTTATGCTGCGAAAACTTTTTTTCATCGCCGTAGCTGACGGGGGGCCCCTTGTTCGGGCAATCCAGGGGAACCAGTTTCGCGTAATCGCCTGATACGCGGTCAACAGCCCGCGTTCCCAGCCCGAATACAATCCGCAGCATACCGGCGTTCGGGTCCATGCCTTTATCCCACACATACAAATTGACGGAATTCCCGACGCCGGCGATGTGCGGAAAAAACAGCTCATTGTAATGATTCCCCGAAACGCGCTGAACAAGGATCGCCATCTGTTCGTCCAGATTGGTCAGTCCGCGGCGCTGCCGGTAAGCCAGCGCGTCATCGTTCATGGTGCTGGCATAGACTGTACGGACGGCCTGCTCAAACGCCGCGTAACGCTCTTCCGGCGTACCCTGGTTGGCGCAAAAAACGCTTTCGTATTTTCCCGCGAAGGCGTTGCCAAAATTATCCTCGCGCAGGGAGCTTGAACGGACAATAATGGGCGATTGCCCGAAATGTTCCAGCATCTGTATAAACTGTTCCATTATATTATCCGGAAATTTCCCCTTCAGCATCTTTTCCTGCAATTCTTTGGCGACGGTAAAATAGCCTTCCGTTGTTTTCTGTTTAATGCGTAAATCCCACAATCCGTTATGCACAATGTAGGTATAGAAAACATCGGAGCCAAGATAGTATGAATCATGCGGCTCCCAGTGGTTTCGTATAATGTCTTCCGCGTCTTTTTCCAGAATTTTTCTCGCGAGAAGCATGCCGACGCTTTTCCCGCCGATAAAACCGGTTCCTATTTCCCTTTCCGCGATGTCAAGAATATCTCCCAGCGTAAAATACTTCATAATGAGGTTTGTTATGCGTAATTCTTTACCGATAATCCAGCCAATAAGAAGCTTTTTAACCTCTTCCTGGGATTTTTCATCGCGGGTCAGGTATGAACGCGCGTGATCAAAAGTAATATGCCAGTGATCACGGGGCTGTCCGCCGCGGCTGACCCGTGAGAACAAAGTCGCCGCGTCGGCGCTGGAGGTAAGGGAAACAGCCTTGTCGCCGTCAATCAAATGCGGGAAGAACATCGTCGGCGAATACCGCTCCCATACTTTAAGCGGATGAATATAAAATTTATCGTCAACATGGTACACGTCCATTAAAAGCTGGGTGGTTTCCCGTATGCGGGCGATGGTATCGTGGGTGTGGGCGCCGCGGATAAGGGCGAAGTAGGCGACCGTATCAAGTATGAACAGGAAGGGGCAGGTAATGCGGAAAAAGTTGCCGACCATCATGTCGGAACACCAGCTTTCCAGCAGGTCGCTCAGACAGTCAAATACATAAAAAGCCTTCAGGCCCTCGTTCTCAATAATGGCGTGGACTTTCAGGGCAAACAACTCGAATCCCTCGGAAGTATCCAGTTGATATATGACGGAGGGTTCATTATCCGGCATTAGGGGCGCGTGGTTGCCGAACCGAAAGTAGACAAGCCTGCGTTCGTCCTGTATGGCCTGCCGGATATACGGACGCAGCACCCTCAGGTAATCATCAATGGACTGTACCTGCCAAACCACATTATCACCCAACCGCAGCAGGTCGATGGCCTGGTCCAAACCGGGCATTCCGGTGCTAACTCTTCTATCCAGCGGCATTATCGTTCATCCTTTCCATATCTTTGGAGATGTCGGCAAATAAAAACACGTTATCGTTAATCGCGTAACAATAGGTAAAGATTTGTTCTTTGGTCGTAAAATCGCGGTACGGGTTTGACAGGCAGCTTTTTCTGCCCCTGGCGAAAGCTTTTATTGTTTCATGAAAATACCCGCGCCACGCCCAGTTTTTGTTTTTACAATCGCGGAATATAATATCGTCCGCTTGACGTTCAATATTATCGGAAATTTGGACGCCTTTGTAATTACACAGATAAATACGTTTTACTTCGGGCAATTCATGGAAAAGTTTCACAAGATACGGATTGTTGTTTGTCTTTTCGCCGTCAAACGGGTTTTTAGACAAAAAGCGCTCAACATGAGCGTCAAAAGAATTTTTCAGCGACTCCGTATTGGCGGTCATTTTTTGTATCGCCATATACGAGGTTTCAATTGATTCGGAAAGCAGAGACTGGTTGACAACGGTATCGCTCATTGAAACTTGAGGAAGGGCAAGCAAAAATCCCTGATAATACCTTCCCTTTGATGAAACGCAAATATCAAGCTGCCGCTGTGTCTCCACGCCCTCATGCAGAACTTCAATGCCGACGGCGTCGGCAAAAACGGCAATAGCCTTTAAATACTCGCGGTAATGATAAGATTTTTCGCTGTTATGAATGTAATCAATGTTGATTTTTATAATGTCGGGCTGAAGTTTCGCCAGGCGGTCAATATTGCTGGCCCTTTTTCCGTAATCGTCAAGCGCGATGCGGCAGCCCATTTTTTTGTAGTGGACTATGGCGCGAATATATTCCTCGCTCGCGTTAAAATCTTCTTCGGTAATTTCTATAACCAGCCTGTCATTGGGAATGCCGAATTCTTTCGCCAACTGCAAGGTTACCATGTCTTCCGGGTTTATCGCGAATGGCAGCAGCCACGCCAGCCTGATATTGATAAAAAGATATTCGCCGCGTTTTTCTTCGGTGTATTTCTTCATGGCGAATCTTCTTACTATTCTGTCTACCCTCAGGGCTTCATCATGTGATACATTGGGGTCGTTAAAAAAAGGCCCCAGGGATTTTACCTCTCCGTCGTCGTCTATATAGCGTCCCAAAACCTCATAGGCGTATACGTCATTTGAGTCGGCGGAAAAGATGGGCTGAAAGTAGGCGATAATATTATCCGGCGTTAAATTCATGTATGAGCTTTCATCCTTTCTATAAAGCGGTCAAACAAAAAGGCCGTATCAAGCGGCCCGCCGCAGGCTTCAGGGTGAAATTGCACGGAAAACGAGTTGCCGTAATCCATGCCTTCGCAGGTTCCGTCGTTGACGTTCACAAAAGAGCCGTTATCCGCGACAACCGCGTATCCGTGGTTTTGACTGGTGATGTACACGCGCCCGGTTGCCAGTTCCTTAACCGGCTGATTGGCCCCCCGGTGGCCGAATTTAAGTTTTTTGGTCGAGTAGCCGTTTGCCAGCGCCAGCAGTTGGTGTCCGAGGCATATACCGAAAATCGGCGTCGCGCTTTTCTGCAAAGTACGAAGCGTCTCGATAATCCCGTTATTGGCCTTTTCCGCCGGGTCTCCCGGCCCGTTACTCAGCATAATCCCGTCCGGTTTCATGTTGAGAATTTCCCGCGCGCCGGTGTTATGGGGGAACGACCACACTTCGCAGCCCCGCGCCGCGAGAGCGTTCGCTATGCCGCGCTTCGCGCCAAAATCCATCAACGCCACGCGCCTTATTACTTTTGATTGGTCAGGCAGGGTTTTGGTAACGGAACGGGACGAAACGGAGGCGACGGCGTTCAGGATCGAATACGCCTTTACTTCCGCGATGTCGGTCGGCGTCGGCGGGGCCGCCATAATTTTCCCGTTCATCACGCCGTTTTCCCGGATAATTCTGGTCAGCGCCCTGGTATCAATGCCGCGTAATCCGGTAATGTTGCGTTCTTTCAAAAAAGCGTCAAGAGTGCCCTGACTGCGGAAATTGGAAGGGTTTTGGCAGGGGTATTTCACGATATAGGCTCTTGCCCCGACAGCGGCGCTCTCAAAATCAGGCGGGATGACGCCGTAATTGCCGATCAGGGGAAATGTTTGCAGGACAATCTGCCCGTAATAGCTTTGGTCGGTCAGGGTTTCCAGATAACCGGTCATGCCGGTGGCAAACACCACTTCTCCGGTGACCGCGCCCTGAGCGCCGAAGTATTCGCCTTTCATTACCGTGCCGTTTTGCAGAACTAAATATGCCGTCATTGCCTGTCCTTGATTTACAAAAAAGGCGCTGCGGACCGCAATCCTCGGATAATCATCCCCGGATAAAAGACCATAGCGCCTGTGCTGTTTGTACCATATCATAGTGCTATTTTACGGCGAATTTGTCAATCACCCTGAACCTGTTTCATGACGGCGATATGTGCCTTCCATTACGGGGTATTTGCTTTACGGGGCTGTTTTTGTATATAATATCAGTATATGGTGGATTTATCCGCTGGAATCCGGCGGTTGTTCTATAAATTAGGCTTTTTTGCCAGAACGCTGAAAGCGGTAGGCTTTTTTATCAAGCGCTGGAACGTTTCGGCGCGGATTCTGGTGATGCAGATACTCTTTACCTTTGTACAGGCTATGGGTATTTCCAGCCTGCTGGCCCTGGGAATCGGGGCGGCGGTCAATGTTATCGGCCTTCCTTTCCTGGAGCGGATTTCCCAGCAGCAGCTTATTTATTCCCTGCTGATTGTCATTATAACCAGGGAACTGGGGCCGCTGTTGACGGCGTTCATTGTCATCGCCCGTTCGGCCACCGCCATTGCCACCGAAATCGCCGGCATGGTCATTAGCCATGAAATCGAAGCGTATATATCCGTGGGCGTAGACCCCATTGAGCATTTGGCCGTTCCCCGCTTCCTCGGCGTGACCATATCCCTGATACTGTTGAATATCTATTTTTCCGTATTCGGGCTGGCTGGTTCCTATGTGGTCGCGCGGGTGTTTAACGACTTGCCCGCCGGATTATATTTCAGCAATTTGCTGGAGAATTTGGCTATCCAGGATATATTTATTTCGATAGTCAAGAGCGCCGCTTTTGGGATTATTATATCCATTGTAGCCTTAACCGAGGGGTTGAATGTGGAACGGGCCAGAACCGAGGTTCCCATCGCGGGATTGCGGGCGGTCAGTAACGCCTTTGCCGCGTGTATAGTGGTGGATATTATTCTCTCGGCTATGTATTATATAGTACTGGCGTAACGGTACGAGAGGCTGTAATGTCGTGCATCGTTGAACTGAAAGATGTCTCCTTCTGGGCGCAGGGCAGGAGGCGCGTCCGTGACTTTTCATTCAGTTTTGAGGAGGGGAAAACTACCGCCCTGATAGGGCCCTCCGGAAGCGGAAAAAGCACGGTGCTGAAACTTGCCGCCGGGCTGGTCGCGCCCGATAAGGGCGAAGTGCTGTTCAAGGGAAGGGACATTGCCCGTATGGGCCGGCAGGAAAATATTTCGTTCAGGCGGGAAACCGCGGTGGTTTTTCAGGATTCTGCCCTGTGGGAGAATCAGAGTCTTTTTCAGATTTTGGATCTTCCCCTGCGTATGCATTTTCCGGCGATGTCCAAAACCGATAGGGAAGAAAGGATTGAAGCAGTGGTGACTGAAGTGGGTTACAAAAAAGACCTGGGAATACGGCCTCCCGGACTTTCCATGGGAGAACAGAAACTCCTTGCCTTCGCGCGGGCTTTGATCTGCCGTCCGGGGCTGCTGTATCTGGATGAATGGACCGAATCCCTGGATAATAACGCCGCGCAGCGCCTGATTAGCCTGGTCAAGAAGCTGAAAGATAAAGGCGCTTCGATAATTTTGGTCAGCCATGATATACAAATAATCCGCGACCTGGCTGACGTTGTAGTTATGATTTTGGGCGGGCAGGTATTCCTCAGGATGACCAAAGAACAAATTGACGGTGATGAAGATTTGGGCCGTTATATTGAAAGAGGTATAGCCACATGAAATTTTCCATCCGTTTTGCCGATCAGATTGTCGGGGCGCTCATTATATTGGCAATGGTCATACTGGTCTTTGTCATATTTATGCTGGGTTCAAGTCAACGCTGGTTTTCCCGCGACTATAGTTTCAAAACCTATTGCCCGACGGCGGATGGACTGAGCAAAAATATGCCGGTACAGTACAAGGGTTTTACCATTGGGCGCGTCAGGTCCTTTGAATTGGTAGGAGAGCAGGTTGAAGTGCGCTTTACCATTTTTGACACCTATATTGATCGGGTAAGAAACGGATCTTTGGTTGAAGTTCTGCCCAGTCCCATCAGCGGCCTGATGGGGAATCAATTCAATTTCTTTCCGGGTATGGGAAAAGACCTTATCCCTGAAGGAGATACCATTCCCGCGGTCAATTCTATCGAAGGAAGGCAGTTGATGGCGATGGGGCTCGCGGTACATTCTGAGCGTAACGACAACATCAATAATATTATGGGCAGTGTGGGGACTTTGCTGGGAACCTTAAATGCCCTTCTAAAGGATATGGAGGAGGCGTTTGAGGGAACCGAACGGACCAGTCTGGGAAGGACTATGGGAGGAATTCAGCAGATGACCCAAAAGCTTCCCGCCGATATTGAAGACACTATTACCCGGCTCATGGCGCAGATTGAGCCTATCCTGGTCAACTTGCGCCATGTATCCAACAAGGTTTCCGATCCTGACGGCCCCATAGAATCAATCCTTGATGTTGACAGCGATGTATACAAGAACCTTGTCAAATCGCTTGACGCGCTTGCCGGTACTTTACAGAATGTGGAAAAAACTACCGATGTTCTGCCGGCTCAGGCTCCCCAGCTCGCGGCGATGATTACGGAAGTGCGCGCGCTCATCAACACATTGCAGGATGTGGGAACCGCCGCCAAAAACAATCCGATACTCAGAGGGGGAGTGCCGGAGAAAAAAGAAATAAATACCGGCGGCGCTAACACCAGGGATATGGAATTTTAGCGGGGGATGGCATGAAGAAAACACTATTATTGGCGTTACTGGTAATTTCCGCCTGTTCTTCGCAGCCCAAAAAAACCGGTGATATGTACGATCTGCGCAAGCAGGCGGAAATGAAACTTGATTTGGGCAACAAACAGGCGGATCGGGGCAGCCTCGATGTCGCCCTGATTCTGCTGGACAACGCGACACAGCTTGCCATCGCCGCCGATGATTCAAGCCTGCGGATTCGCACCCGGCTTTCCCATAGCAACGTGCTTTTCTCGCTGGGCCGCCGGGATGAAGCCGCGGCAGGCTGGAATGAAGCCTTGACCGAGGCGGAACGGACGAAAAGCACCGAATGGGCCGCGATGTGCCGTGTTTATATCGGGCGGGGAAGACTGTTGTCCCCGGACGGAAAAACCGCCGCTGAATCCGTGCGGGATGAGGTACAACAGGCTTTAGCTTTGATCAAATCAGACCGGTTTTCCACGGCCTTTGCCTGGACGGTACTGGGTCTCGCGGAAAAAGAACTCGGCCGTTATGCCGAGGCGGAAGCCGCGGTCCGGCGCGCCCTGGAAATTCATGAAAAAGACATCTTTTTTGAATTGGCGGCTTATGACTGGTATATGATTGCCTCATTCCGTTCCCTTTCCGGCGATTACCGGGGGGCTACGCAGGCGTTGGAAAACGCCATTGCCTTTGACCGCCGCACTGAAAATTCCTGGGGTCTGGCAAGCGATTGGCGGGCTATGGGCGATGTGTGCCACAAAATGGGCGATTCTGACGCCTCCCGTACCGCGTACCTCCGCGCCGCGGAGATTTTCCGCGCCCTGGGAAACGAAGCCGCCGCGGCTCAGACCCTTTCCCGCCTTGAAAACCGTTAATTTCAGGTAAAAACTGCCCGATAAATAAATAATGCGTTTAGTGCGGTATATGCTCGTTCCCTGGACGGCAGTGGCTGTTTATGCTTTCTTCTCGTTTTTTCTGGGGCAGAATGGCCTGTACGCGCGGAAACATCTTGAGGCGGAACGGGTCAGGCTTCAGGGAAACCAAAAAGTCCTGGAAAACACCAGAAAAGACTTCCTTAAAACCAGAAATAACCTCATAAACGATCAAAACACGTTGTCGGTATATATGCGCCAGCTTGGTTATGGCAAGGGAGAAGAAAAATTTATCCGTATCAAAGGGCTGAATGTCGCGGTAAGCGCCGATCTGCCCGCCGGAAAGGTTTTTTACGCCGCGGCGCCGGATTTTATTTCCGACGCGGCCATCAAAATTATATCCACGTTCTTCGGGCTGGCGGTACTGGTATTCTTCTTTATCAAAGATATGCTCCTGTCCGAGTAAACTTCCGCCTATCTTGACAAAAACCGGGCATTTAGTCATCGTTATACCATGCTTGGTGATTCTTCGGCTAAAATAGCTTCGTTTAAGGCAATCTTTGAGAACATGATTTTTTTGTCCACGCTTTTAAGCCTGTGCAGCGCTCAGGTTTTGAAGGGGATCATATATATCCTCAACAGCCGCCGCAGGAAAAAGAAACGGGAACTGGTTGAGGTGCTTGTTTGGCGTACCGGCGGGATGCCGTCCAGCCACGCGGCGGTGGTGAGTTCGCTGTGTACTTCCATTGCCTTTGTCCGGGGCATCGCCTCAGACTTGTTTATTTTTTCGTTTTGGTTTGCCCTGGTGGTATTACGGGACGCTATGGGGGTCAGGCTTTCAACCGGTTTGTTGGCAAAGGGATTGAATAATCTGGGGAGACAAGTATCTGAAAAAACAGGGCTTGATTTCCATCCTGTTAAGGAAATTCAGGGGCATACGCCCATGGAAGTGGTGATCGGGGGTTTACTGGGGATTTTCATCGCCGCCGGTCTCCATCTGTTTTAAACCGATGTCTTTTGCCCGTTCCCTGTCTGTCTTTATTTCTGTCTTTATTTCCGCGGGCCTGGGACTGCTGGGTGCGGTGTTGATGCCGGCGGCAGGGGAGACACGGGGTTCTTACGCGACGCTTGTGTGCGGCGAGGATATTCCCGATCGGGAAATACGGGGACGCCTTGAGAACCAGGGTTTTACCGGCCTGGTTTCGGAATCGGGACAGTGGGTTCTGCTGGATTGTTTCGGAAGCATAGAACAAATTCCCCTGGACCAGTACGAAACCCGCGTCCTTCCTTTTGATCCCCGTAATGACGGCTACGCGGAAAAACTCCGTTCCATGTTTGTGCGGAATGACAAGCGGTTTATCTACATTCCTCTGGGTTCCCTGAATCCGGCGCAGGGAGGAAGAATTGAACAAAAACTCGCGTCCGCTTTGGAAGATATTCCTTATTCGTTTGAATATGCCCGGCGTGTCGCGGCGGAACGCCCGGTGCTTTTATTTTTTATTCTGTTTATTTTTGCCGCCGCCGCGCTTTTTACCATCCGCCCCCTGCGCCATGCCCTGCGGCCCCACGCGGCGAGTCTGATTCCCTGTCTGCCGGCGCTTGCCCCGCTGGCGTTGGGAGGAGCCGCCGGATTTGCCCTGGCAAGCCTGCTTGCCGGCTGCGCGGTCATAATCGCCGGCCCCTGTCTTGAACGGTTTACCATGCCGCAGCGCCGGGGGTTGCCGCCGGCGCTCTGCTGGCTGCTGCCGCCCTTCCTCGTAATCTGTTATGTGACACTCGCCTTTTTTTCAAGCCTGCCTTCTGTTTTTACGCTGCTTGTTCTGGTTTTCTTTGGCGGTATTCTGGCGTTTTCGTTATGGAGTACCTTACCGGCGGGCATCAGGGCTTTGGAAGGCTGGTACGGCAGGCGGCGGTATTCGGAGCATCAGCGTTTTTCTCCGGTGCTGATACTTAAACCCTATTCTTTCAACTTTGCCTTTTCATGGGCCATGCTGCCCTTTGCCGCCGTATCGCTGGCGTTGACCTGCGCGGGTATTATTTTTTCCCTTTCAACAGATTCGACGGTTTTTCCCATCCTGCCTTCTGTCGGCGCTGTCACCGAGGCGGATTACAACGCCCATTACCGGTTTCAGTCAACCTTTTCCCAAAGGTCCTTACACGAGGCCGAAGCGTCTGACGGCATGGGCGTTTACGAGTTTGCCCCGGACGGTCTTCCCGATCAAATCTCCGGCGGCGATAAAAAAGAGGCGTCTCCGGCCGGTGCTCCTCCTTTTCCTTTGAATGATTTTCTGGGGCATTTGAGCGTGTCCGGGCATAGCAGGGCGGTGGCTTATGAATTATTGTCGGTATTGCTGCCGTTGTTTTTTATTTTTCCCATTTTGTTTCATGGCAGAAGCGTTATCGGGCAACAGCATTAATTTTTGACCGTATAACCAGCCGGAGGGAGCGCCGCGGGCTAATGTAAATACACTATGGACAGATTTTTTTAATCATATTTTCTTATAAAGATAAACAGTGTATGAGTACAATTCCCCATTTGCGTTATAGTCGCTCCTTTTCGTCAAGCTTCCGTTGGAATCCCACTCGTATTCAGCATAACCGGATA
>Ga0268262_10002904_pt1 | contig 19223 bp, 14 predicted proteins | sample TergutNc150P3_FD_190354 | JGI IMG/M metagenome (GOLD analysis project Ga0268262, IMG submission 190354) | Nasutitermes corniger P3 segment gut microbial community from laboratory colony in Florida, USA - Nc150 P3 (SPAdes) (version 2) | ecosystem: Host-associated > Arthropoda: Insects >...
GAATTGCTGTATGCCCTTATGAGGGATGGGACGAGCTACGAAGTGAGGAAATTTAAACTGGGAAGCGAAGAGGGGAAAAAGCTGGCCCTGGAAGCGGTGAGCGCATAGCAGGGCCGGGAGCGGCCAAGGGGAGAAAGAATTTTGAAAAAAATTCGGAACTTCCCTTGACAAAAAACATAGGAGGTCACGGAGGGACACAGAGTATTAAGACGATTTTGGTATTCCTCCGTGTTACTCTGTGTTCTCCGTGGTTATATTTGTCCGATAAATCTATAAATTATTGCGGGAGAGATAATGGATAAAGAAACTATTCTAGCAAAGGTAAGCGACGGCGCTTCGGCTGCCATGCTGGAAAAAAGCCAGGCCGATTGCGTTGAAACTTGTTTTGACCGCGCGGAACAACAAAAAAACCAATGCGGTTTCGGTAGAAGCGGCGTATGCTGCCGTATCTGTCACATGGGGCCGTGCAGGATCACTCCAAAGTCGCCAAAGGGTATATGTGGAGCTACGGTTGACACTATAGTCGCCAGAAACTTCCTGCGCGAAGTCGCGAGCGGTACCAGCGCCCATTCCGATCACGGACGCCACCTGGTGTTGAAACTGCGGGATGTGGCCCAGGGGAAAGCTCCCGGTTTTCAGATCAAGGACGAAAGGGCCCTGCGCCGGGCCGCGCGGCTTTACGGCTTGGAAGAGGAAGGCAGGGATGCCAACGTGGTGGCCCTGGATCTCTCGGACTTGTTTATCAAGGAATTTACCGAACAGGAAAACCACCTGAAGACCCTGGAATTGGCGCCAAAGAAACGGCAGGCTGTGTGGGAAGCGACGGGCGTCAAACCAAACGGTATCGATCGCATGGTAGTAGAAGCAATGCACCGAACCCACATGGGCGTTGACCACGACTACCTCAATCTTCTGCACCACGCCTTTAAAGTTTCTCTGGCCGACGGCTGGGGCGGCTCGCGCATAGCGTCCATTACTTCCGACATTCTCTTTGGAACCCCGACGCCGCTGAAAAGCGCGGCCAACCTCGGCGTGTTGAAGAAAGAAACCGTAAACATAATAATTCACGGCCATGAACCCGCCCTTTCGGAATTACTGACTGTCGTCGTGGCCGACCCGGAGATTGTCTCCTACGCTAAAGCCGCCGGCGCGAACGGGATCACACTGGCGGGCATCTGCTGTACCGCCAATGAGATTCTGATGCGCCACGGAGTCCCCGTGGCCGGTAATTTTTTGCAGCAAGAGCTGGCAATCGCAACCGGGGCTGTCGAGCTGATGGTTATCGACGTGCAGTGCTGTATGCCGAGCCTGCCGGAAATAGCAAAAAGTTACCACACCGAGATCGTTTCTACCTCCGACATTGCCAGAACTATCGGCGCGGTTCACAAGAGCATAGGCCACGGTAGCGAGCCGCTAAATGTTGCCAGGGATATAGTCAGGCGGGCAATCGACAATTTCAAAAAACGCGATGCCGCGAAGATCAGCATACCCAAACAAAAGGAAGACTTAATCGCGGGTTTTTCCGTGGACGCCATAAAGTACATGCTGGGCGGACGGTTCCGCGCTTCTTTCCGGCCCCTGAACGACGCAATCATGCAAAACAGAATTTTGGGCGTTGTGGGTATCGTGGGCTGCAATAACACGAAGTGTAAAACAGACGAATATACCAATGTTCTTACCGCCGAATTAATAAAGCGAAATGTGCTGGTGCTTCAGACAGGCTGTTCGGCAATCGCCAGCGCGAAGGCGGGCCTGCTCAAGCCCGAAGTTGCTTTGAGCCAGGCCGGGCCGGGACTGCGGGAGGTCTGCGAAGCCGTCGGGATCCCGCCTGTTCTGCACCTTGGCAGTTGCGTGGACAACAGCCGGATACTGGAAGCCGCCACCGAATCAATTCTTGAGGGCGGCCTTGGGGAAGACATGGGAGGCTATCCCGCCGTGGGCGTCGCGCCGGAATGGATGAGTGAAAAAGCCGTCGCCATCGCCTGTTACTTTGTGGCAAGCGGAGTTCCGGTAGTTTTGGGGAATCCGTTCTACGTTTCCGGTTCCAAAGCCGTAAGCGATTATCTACACGGCAGCGTACAGGAGGAATTCGGCGCGAGGTTCTACTGCATAGAGGATCCGCTACAGGCCGCCGACCGCATTGTGGAAATATTGAATCAGGCCAGAGACTCTCTTGGGATCAATAAAAAGGCGGAGCGTAAGCTCTTCGATATGAAAGACAGGAGGGCGTTGTAATGTCAAAGCTAATCTGTACCAGCGCAATAGACGGAGCGGTCTCCTTTGTCGCCCAGGCCATTAACATGGTGGAAGAAGCTCTTAAACAAAAAGGCCCCGACTGCCCTGTATCCTTTCCTGATACCAACTATTACCTGCCCGTTATTTATTCCTTTACGGGCAAACAAATAAAAACAGTAGCGGATTTAAAGGATATTCTTGAGGAAGCCAAATCGCTCCTGCCCGCCCGCCCCGCCGAAAACACCTGGCTGCCCTATCTGGGCAGCGCCCTTGACGCCGGCGTGGCGGCGCTCTATGCCTGCGAGGTAATAGAAGCCTGCAAATATTTAATCGGCCCCAACCCGGTGGACGGGATTTGGCTTGGCGCGGCTAACGACGTTATCATGCGCGAGCGGGGAATAGAGTTCGTTGACGGCACGGCCCCCGGCTTCGCGGCCATCACCGGCGCGGCGCCGGACAACGCAACGGCGGTGAAGATCGCCAAAGAGCTCCAGCAGAAAAACCTTTACGTTTTCATGGGCGGCTGTACGAACGGCGTCCAGTTCGCCGAGCAGTTGGCCGCCGAGGGCGTTCAGCTCGGCTGGGAAACGCGCCTCGTGCCTTTCGGGCGGGATGTTTCCGCGCTGATCTACGCCCTGGGCTTTGCAAACCGCGCCGCGCTTTCTTTCGGCGGTGTAAAGCCGGGAGATTTCCAGGCGAACCTCAAATACAACAAGAACAGGATCTTCGCTTTTGTTATCGCCCTGGGCGAGGTAACGCCTGACAAGTACGCGGCGGCGGCGGGGGCCATCAACTACGGATTCCCCGTAATCTCCGACACGGACATCCCTGAAATTTTACCAACCGGCGTATGCACCTACGAGCACGTGGTCTCTAAAGTCCCGCATGACAAGATCGTGGAAAAAGCGCTGGAGGTACGCGGCTGTAAAATCAAGATAGTGGACGTGCCCATTCCTGTGGCTTACGGCCCGGCTTTTGAGGGGGAGAGAATCCGCAAGGAAGATACCCACGCGGAGTTCGGCGGCAACAAAACCCTCGCCTTCGAATACGTTACCAGCGCGGAATACGATGAGATAACGGACGGTGAAATCAAGATCATCGGCCCGGACATAGACACGATTAAACCAGGTGGGCTTCTTCCCCTTGGCATTTGGGTAGAAGTGGCCGGACGCAAAATGCAGTCCGACTTTGAGCCCATACTGGAACGCCAGGTTCATCATTTGATCAACGGCGCGGAAGGTATTTGGCACATGGGCCAGCGGGACATAGTCTGGACAAGGGTTTCCAAGAGCGGGTTTGCCAAGGGCTTAAGGCTCCGGCACTACGGCGAGATTCTTCATGCCAGGCTTTTGGCCGATTACCCCGCCATCGTGGACAAAGTGCGCGTAACGCTCATCACCGACCAGGCCGAGGTGGAAAAACGTATCGCGATCGCCCGGAAAGTATACGATGAGCGCAACCGCCGTTTGGAAGCCATGACCGACGAGTCGGTGGAAACCTTCTATTCATGCCTCCTTTGCCAAAGCTTCGCTCCCCACCATGTCTGCGTTATTACGCCGGAACGCCTGGGTCTTTGCGGCGCGTACAACTGGCTGGACGGCAAGGCGGCCTACGAAATTGACGAAACCGGTCCCAACCAGCCTCTCAAAAAGGGCGAGTGCCTTGACCCGGTAAGAGGGATATGGTCGGGCGTGAACGAATATGTTTACGCGAACAGCCACAAGACGATCGATTCTTTCTGCGCCTACTCCATTATGGACAGGCCCATGACGAGCTGCGGCTGCTTTGAAGCTATTTGCGCCTACGTGCCTGAGTGTAATGGCGTGATGATCGTCAACCGCGAGTATCTGGGAGAGACTCCCGTAGGAATGACCTTCTCCACTTTGGCCGGTTCCGTGGGCGGCGGCCAGCAGACCCCGGGTTTCTTCGGCTGCGGGAAGGTGTTCCTCACCAGCCGGAAGTTCCTTTCAGCGGAAGGCGGCTTCGCCCGTGTCGTGTGGATGCCCAAAGAGCTAAAGGATCTTCTGCGCGACGATCTGATAAAGCGCTTTGACGAGAAGGGCCTGACGGGTTTTATCGATCAAATCGCCGATGAGACCATCGCCGTCGCAGGCGAGGGTGTGCGGGCGTTCATGGAGAAAGTCAAACATCCGGCGTTGCAAATGAAAGATATGGCTCAATATGCCCAGAGCGTGGAGAGTGAAGCTGTAACCGCGAAAGCGGACGCCGCGCCAACAAAAACCGTGACCGCTGGCGCGGCTGAGGAAAGCGTACCGATAGCCGGAAATGTGGATATCGCGGCCATTACCGAGCAGGTAAAAGCGCAGATAAAATCTGAGGTAGCCAAGGAGATCGTTACCAGCATAATAGACCTGCTGAGCGAGCGTTTTCTTGGACAGGCCGCCGCAAAACCTGAAGCTCCGGAACCTAAAGCAGAGCCTGTAATATCCGCTTCTACACGGATTTCCGGAATCAAGAGCTTCGCGCTTCCGGCTGAAAGCTCAAGCGCCGCCACATACGCGGTAAAGCTGGGTAACTTAAAAAGCGAGGGCGGTACGCGCGGCAAGACCCGCGTTTCAGGCGGCGCTAACTGCATGCCCTTCCACTTTTGGGAAGGCCGGATGCCAAACAGGCCGTTAGTCGCAATGGAAGTTTACGACAGCGTAAGCGAAAAGTATCCTGATCTTCTGCGGGAAGCCTATAAGGGCCTTTTGGACAAACCGGCAGAGATGGCGAAGGCTTGCGTGAAACAGTACGGGGCTGATCTCATCAGTGTCAGGCTTGATGGTATCCATCCCGATCGGGAAAACCGAAGCGCGGCTCAAAGCGTGGAGCTTGTCAAATCCATACTGGCGTCTGTGGATGTACCGCTGATCATCACTGGCATAAACCACTACGATAAAAATAACGAAGTGATGAAGGCCATTGCCCAGGCTTGCGAAGGGGAGAATCTTCTGCTCAACTGGGTGGAACAGGACAACTACCGGACAATAGCCGGTGCCGCAATGGCATACGGTCATACGCTGGTGGCCCAGGCGCCTATCGATGTGAACATCAGCAAGCAGCTCAATATCCTGCTTGGCAATATGGGCCTTGCGCCGGACAGGATCATCATTGACCCCATGACCAGCACCATCGGTTACGGCGTGGAATACACCTACTCGGTGATGGAGCGCATAAGGCTCACCGGCCTCGGCGGGGACAACATGCTCCTTAGCCCGATGATCGTTTCGGTGGGTCAGGAATGTGCCAAGATAAAAGAGTTCAAGGCACCGGAATCCGCCTTCCCCGATTGGGGCGATCTTGCGAGGCGTGCCGCTTATTGGGAATGTGCCACAGCCACAACGTTGCTGTACGCCGGTGCGGACATATTGATCCTTTATAACCCGGAAGCGGTAAAGACAGTTAAAAAAACTATTGATAGCCTGATGGATGGAGGGGGTAATTAAATGGCGTTGAGCGGATTACAAATACAGAAACTCCTTCCCGGTACCAACTGCAAGGAGTGCGGCTCAAGCACCTGCATGGCCTTTGCCATGAAAATGGCGGCCAAGAAGGCCATGCTTTCCGAGTGCCCTTACGCATCCGAAGAAGCTAAACAAGTTTTGGGTATGGCAAGCGAGCCGCCTGTAAAAGGCGTTAAAATCGGCGTGGAAACCGTCAGTCCCCTCGGGGAAGAGACGGTCATGTACCGGCACGAAAAGACCTTTGTCAATAAACCTGTAATCGCCGTAAATCTGGACGAAGGTTCCGATTTGGCGCTCGCGGCGAAGATTAAAAAATACCGGCCTGTGCGGGTAGGCGAAGAGCTTTTTGTAGGCGCAATCGCCGTCACACAAAAAGCAGAGAGTGCATCCTATGCCGAATACTGCGCAAAGGTATACGAAACAACAAGACTGCCGCTGATCCTTCGCGCTTTGAATATCGCCTCTCTTGACAAGGCTTCCCAGGCGGTAGCCGGATCGAGGAGCGTCCTTTCCGGCGTGACAGCAGAAACAGCGGAAGAAGCGGTCAAAATCGCCAGGCGGGATAACCAGGTACTCGCGGTGACAGCCCCAAGCGTAGACGGTATTTTTGAATTAACTACAAAACTAAAAGAAGGCGGTTTTAATGGCGCATTTAATGATATATTAATCGAATTTCAAACACATTCACTTGCAGAAACTTTCCAGACGAATTCCATCGCCCGAAAGGCGGCGCTTAAAAACAACGTAAAGGCCCTTGGCTACGCTTCGCTGCGCTTTATCAACACCGGCAACGGAATGGACGACACAGTGGCGGCTGTAACGGGAATCGACAAGTTTGGCGGGATTGTTGTGCTTCCCGGTTTCGACCCGGCCCAGCTTATAACCCTTCTTACCCTGCGCCAGAATATCTACACCGACCCTCAAAAGCCAATCCAGGTGGAACCCAAGCTTTACGCTATAGGCGAGCCCGACAGGAAATCGCCTGTCTTTGTGACGACTAACTTTTCGCTTACTTACTTTCTGGTTTCCGGGGAAATTGAGAACAGCGGCATTTCCGCCTGGCTGGTAATTCCCGAATGTGAAGGCTTCAGCGTACTGACCGCCTGGGCCGCCGGGAAATTCTCCGGAGCTTCCATCGCGAAGTTTATCAAGGAAATCAACCTGGAAAGCCAGGTAGATACCCGTGAAATTGTAATCCCCGGTTATGTCGCGCAAATCTCAGGAGAGCTTGAGGAAAACCTGCCGGGGTTCAAAGTTCTGGTAGGCCCCGGCGAGGCGGCTGATATGGAAAGCTTTATCAAAAGCGTGCTGGTAAAAAAGTGATCTGGGGAATGGGGATTATCTGAGATTATTATGCTTGATAGTTTCACGAAACGCTTCCTAACAAAACCCCTGTCCCTAGTCCCCGATCCCCAGTCCCTATTTTGTTCGTGGTAAAAATTTATAAGAATTGTTATGGAAGGATGTAATAAGTTTGATGCTACGAACTACTAAAGTTACTTTTTTGCCCGATAACAAAACAGTAGAAATATCCGAAGATGCGTTTCTTTTGGAGGGGGCGCGTCTTGCCGGCGTTTTTATTGAAACGCCCTGCGGAGGCAAGGGAACCTGCCAAAAATGCCGGGTGAAAATAACCGTAGATGGTGTTGCATCCGACGTTCTGATCTGTCAGACTAAAGTCTGCCAGACCAGGGTTGGCGGTAAGCCGGTTACAGTGGAGCTTTCGCGAACCGCCAGTGCTGGTGAAGGACAGTTTGAGAATTTCGAGGACCCCTCCAAATACCTACCAACAACAGGGGAAGCCTTTTTAAAAAAAGTAAATCTGCAAATACCTTTGCCCACACTGCTGGACGGTTTGTCAGACGCCGACAGGTTTTCCAAGACTTTTCTGAAAACTGTTAATTGTAAATCTATCGATTTGCCCCTTGCCGTGTTGGCTGTCTTGCCGGAAAAACTGCGTGAGGCAAATGGTGAAATACAGGTTCATTATTTCGTAGAAAATGATATTGCCAGGGTTGTGGATATTTCCCGGGGGAAAGCTTACGGGATTGCCGTGGATATAGGTACTACTACTGTTGCCCTCTGGCTTGTGGATTTGGAGAACAAAAAAATTCTTGCCGCGCGTACCGCGTACAACGATCAGATTGAGTGCGGGCTGGACGTGATCAGCAGAATAAATTACGCGAAGAAATCCCTTTCTGATCTGCGCTCGCGGATTTTAAAAACCATTAATAAGTTAATTGAAGAAATAATCACCGTTGCCAGTAAAGACGCGGATATCTCGCCATGCCGGATTTTAAACGTTTCTTTGTCTGGTAACACCACGATGATCCATTTATTGCTGGGAATCGTACCCGAATATATCAGGCTGTTTCCGTATACGCCGGCGGTTTTTCTTCCTCAAGTTTATCCGGCGGCGCAGGTTGGGATTGCTGTCTGTGAAAGCGCCCCCGTCATTTTCGCCCCCGCCGTGGGAAGCTACGTAGGCGGGGACATCACATCGGGGCTGCTCTGTACCGGCCTCGCCGCCGATTCCGATAAATTGATTTTATTCATCGACATCGGTACCAACGGGGAAATTGTCCTTGGAAACCGCGAATTTATCTTTGCCTGCGCCTGCTCCGCCGGACCCGCTTTTGAAGGCGGCGGAATTAAGCACGGTGTCCGGGCGGGCGTGGGAGCAATAGAAAGGGTGGTAATTGATGAAAGCGGAAGGCCGCAGATCTACACCATAGGTGGAGCGCCGCCAATTGGTATCTGCGGTTCCGGAATCATTTCCGCGGTTGCGGAATTTTTCAGAAAAGGAATTATCGACTCCGCCGGGAAGTTCGTCGAAGAGAAGGGAGAATACGAGCTGTGTGGGGGAATCACAATTAGCGAGACCGACATCGACAACTTAATCCGGGCAAAAGGCGCTATTTTTTCCGCCTGCCAAACCTTGCTTGCAAGTGTCGGCCTCTCCTTCGAAGATGTGGACAGCTTTTGCGTAGCGGGCGGTTTCGGAAGGTTCCTTGACCTGGAAGACGCAATAGCCATAGGCTTGCTGCCGCGCCTTGGCGATGATAAGTTAAGTTTCCTCGGCAATACCTCGGTCATTGGAGCGTATTTAACATTGATTTCCGAAGAACGCCGGGCCAAAGAACACGAGCTCGCCGGAAAAATTACCTATGTGGACCTAAGCAACGAACACCAATACATGGATTATTACACAGCGGCTTTATTTCTGCCCCACACAGACCGCAAGCTGTTTGAGTGAATACCGGAACGTTTTGGCCTATTTAAAGGAGTTGCGATAATGAAGGTCGCCACGGAATTTGTGAAGTCGCCGACAGGCTTTGATAGACGCACAAAAAAATAGCGCTTTTTTTGGAAAATCATGGGCGGTTTTTATTGCACTATGTGAAATTTGCCTTACAATCACTATTTTGATAAATACCGCTAAATTCGCTTAAATACCGTCTATTCTCCGTCATTTGCAAATCTATTCTCTGGCGCTTTCAGTTTACTGCATCGACATCACGTCAAGCTGATTAAAAAGAATAATCCTTGCCCTGGCGGAATTGAGAATTTTGGTGTTAAGCTGTTCGAGAATTTCCTGCTTTACGCGGGGTTCGTTTTCTGGCCTTAGATCATCGGCCATTTTAGTTTTGAAAAACAACCGCACAAAATCCCGCAATTCGTAAAGGCGGGATGTTAATTCAGCCTGGGCCGTATTGTCATTAAGGTCGTATCCGATAATCATATCCACAACCACCGAATAAGGCAGGGGATCCTTGGTGCTTGTCCTGATCACCCCAATAGAGGAGAAAATCTGGTACTCCGGCCTGGCGCCGACAAAAGGAGAAGCCGAAGGTATCATTGTCTGAGATTGCCCGCCCTTGTTCAGTATGTTGTAGGTAATTACCGAAACTGTAACAATGAAAATCAACGCGCCCAAACCAATAGCGACAAATTTCAGCAAATTCGGCAATAAAGCCGCCAAACCGGATGGTTTTTTCGGGGCGCTTGCTCCCGCAGAGTCCTCGCCATCAAGATTAAGATCATCACCGTCAGACATGCTTTATCTCCTCCCCGTACCTGATTCTTTCATATTTGGTTCTTTATAAGTGCCCTTCATCAATAATAACAATATCGACGCGTCTGTTATAAGCCCGTCCCTCCGGGGTTAAGTTACTGCTTACAGGCATTGTATCCGCAAAACCGGCGATCTGAAAGCGGTTTTCCGACACTCCGAAATCGGTTAAATACCTCAATACAGACCTTGCCCTTTCCGAAGAAAGCTGCCAGTTATCCTGCCAGGGGCCGGCAGGGTCGACATCCACAGAATCGGTATGGCCCTCTATGCGTATTTTCCTTCCACCGACTTCGTTTGAGTTAAGAAGCGAGGCCAGGCGGAGCAGGATATCCCTTGTCTCTTCAATGTTGACCCGCGCGCTGGCGGGATTAAAAAAAGCGTCAGACGCGAGAGTTATCACAAGGCCGCGTTCTTCGCTGGTAACCTTTACCTTGTTGGATCTTACCTCGGGCTGAAATAAGCTTACCGCCTTTCGCAATGAGGTACCCAGCGATCTGCCGCGATCCATGGCGGGGAGCGAGTTAATGACATTCCCAAGGTCCGCGCTTTTACCGACAGAAAGCGTGTTTCCACCGCTTTGAGCGCCAAGACCTAAATTAGTAAAATTTGAAATCAATGCCTGAAGCTGGGTAGGATCAACGTCATCCGGGTTAAAAAGGGCGACAAAGAAGCAGAGCATGAGGGTAACCATGTCCGAGTAAGTGGTAAGCCACTCTTGTGAGGCGGCTCCCAATTCTTTCTTTTTCTTCTTTGCCACGCTTGATGTCCCCTTTAACTTTAATCTTTGAGCACTTCAGCTTCTACTGCCTTGCGGGCAACGGGGTCAAGGTAGGAGAGAAGCTTGGTAGCCAGGATTCGGGGATTGTCCCCGGCTTGTATAGAAAGGACACCTTCTATCTCCATTTCCTTTACCTTGCCCTCGGTTGCGTCTAGGCTTTTTAGTTTCCCAAAGATAGGGGTTAAAAGCAGGTTCGCTATCATGGAGCCGTAAAGAGTGGTGATAAGCGCGACCGCCATATTCGGGCCCAGGGAGCTTTTGTCTTCCAGGTTTTTCAACATACCGATAAGACCTATAACCGTGCCCAGCATACCCAGCCCTGGGGCCAGGCCGGCCCAGCCGATAACCATTGAGATTTTATCGGCATGGCGATCCTGCATCTGACTTAACTCGTTCTCCATAAGACCGCGAATAATTCCCGCGTCCGTACCGTCAACAACCAGCCGCATTCCCTTTTTCATAAATTCATCGTCAAGGTCTTCCAGCTCTTCCTCCAGGGCAAGAAGTCCCTCGCGGCGGGCTTTTTCCGACATTGCCATCAATTTGGTAATGATTCCCTGTTCGTTAAAATTCGGAGTTTTGAAAATCAGACCCATAATACTGAAAATGCCAAGAGCGTCAGAAATGCTTGTTAAAGTAAATAAGGTAAAGTACGAACCTACCAAAACGATTACTACCGACGGGACGTCAACGAAGGTTAAAATTGAGTTACCGCTGCCGAGTATTCCATATATAACCATGCCCAAAGCGCCAACAATGCCAATAATAGGTGCTAAATTCATACCTTAACCTCATTCCTCATTTTTGAACCCGCCTATTCTGCTTCGATATTCAACAATCCGGTCAATTATCTCTCCCACCTTTTCCCTAACCACCACATGCTTGCCCGAAAGCATGAGCAGGGTGGTATCGGGATGAAGCTCCATTGACTCAATCTGGTGGGGGTTGATGTAATACTCAAGGCCGTTTAGCCGGGTTACCTTAATCATTGCCTAAAACTACCTTTTCAGGGTTAATATCTCTTGTAGCAGCTGATCCGCCGTTTGAATCGTTCTGGAATTGGCCTGGAAACCGCGCTGTGTAACGATCATGTCGGTGAATTGATCTGCCATGTCCACATTTGACATTTCCAGAGCGCCCGCCTTGATTATGCCTTTTCCGGCAACGCCGGACGGCCCTATATTGGCGTTCCCCGAGTTGTTGGTCTTTCTGAAATTGTTGTCCCCGGCTTTCTCAAGGCCTCCCTGGTTGGGGAAACTCGCCATCGCAACCTGCCCCAGCGTGCGGGTAGTATTGTTGGTAAAGATTCCGGTGATGATCCCGCTGCCGTCAATCTTGAAGTTTTCCATATAGCCCATGCCGTAACCGTCTTGCTGAACAATCTTTGAAGAGCTTCTTTCGGCGAACTGGGTCATGGAATTTGAAAGGCCACCGACAGAGCCCAGATTCAACTGGAAAGTCTGGCGTACCATGGCGCCGTCGTCGCCGGGCGTCGCGTTTTGTACGTCGTAAGCAACGTTCATTACAATCTGCCCAAAGTTGGATTCATTGCCGGCGCCGTCTATTGCGTTAAGAATGGTTCCCTGATTGCTGAAGTTTAAGGTGAAAATATTGGGGCCGCCTGCCGCCGGAGGAACGTCTCCAAGGCCGGCGGAAGCGTTGGTGGGCGCCTCGTTTTGAGGGTCTACCGTAACCGTGGCTGTCCAACTGTTGTTCACCCCGGGCACGCGGGAAAATTGCACCTGTAAAGTGTGCACGTCGCCGAAGGAATCGTAAATTTTTTCCTGTGTGGACCAGGTTCCTTCCCGCGCCTGAAGTTCGGTAGCTCCCTCCGGAACTTCCGGCGTCCTCTTGTCGAGGTTGCAGGCGAAATTCACCAGCGTAGTTGCCCTGGCGGGGTCTTTCGCACCTACCGGAATAATAAGGTCTTCCAAAGCGCGGGAAGTGTCCAGAAACCGCACCCCATTAATTTCCTGGGCCATCCAGCCCTGCACTTTCATTCCGTTGCCGGGATTTACATAGGTTCCATTTTCGTCCAGGGCAAAGGTACCGGCCCTTGTATAGAGCTGGGAGCCTCTGTCGTCCAGAATAAAGAAACCTGTTCCCTGGATTGCCAGGTCTGTCCCCACCCCGGTAGTCTGGAACGCGCCCTGGTTGTGAATCGTGTCGATTGACGCCACGGACATACCAAGACCGACTTCCTGTGGGTTTATGCCGCCTAGGTCCTCGGTAGGACGGGCCGCGCCCTGGAGCTGCTGGTAGAAAATATCCTGAAAATTCACCCGGTTCTTCTTAAAGCCGTAAGTGTTGACGTTGGCAATGTTATTGCCGATTACATCCATTCTTGTTTGATGATTTTGAAGTCCGGATACACCGGCAAACAAAGATCGCATCATAAGACTAACCTCTTTTTTGTAAGGCTGAATAGCCGTACCGTAAAATCGAACAGAAAACGAAGTTTTCTGATAACTCCTTATAAGATTCAAAGAAAATATTAGAATTCGTCATAAACTATGCCCACCTGCTCCCAATCGTAGAACCTCCCGTTCACAAGCACCTGTGGAGCCTCTTCTCTGGTCACCGCCCGGACAACGCCCTGGATCGTATTGTCTTCCAGGTTTATCTCGACAGACTTGCCCAAAGAGCCAGACGCTTCTGTAACCTTAAGCATCTGCGTCATTTTCGCGAAATCCGCCGCCATGTTGGTCATCTGCTCAAGGCTTGAAAACTGGGCCATCTGGGCGATAAATTCCTTATCCTCCATTGGCGCCGACGGATCCTGATGGGCCAACTGGGCCAAAAGAAGCTTCAAAAAATCTTCTTTTCCAAGATTCTGACCTGCCGCGACATTGCTTTTATTGAGTTCAAGGCTGAGTTTTTTATTTGCCGCATCCACCCACTGGGCGGTAGCCGCTTTTTCCTGACTGCTCATAACAGCTTCTAAAGCCATATGTTTCTCCTAAACAAGCAGATTTACCGGGGTTCTTCCCGGCGAAGTAAATAAAGCCATTCCGTCATGAACGGCTTCATCCGGGCGGCTAACTGCGGACTGCTCAAATTCAGTCTCGTAGCGGGACGCGGCCAGAGCGGAAATAAGGTAATCCCTTTCCTGCCTCTCCTCGCGCCTGCCAAAAGCGCCCCCGTTTGCGGAATCGTCCGAGGCAAGGGACATTTCAAGGTTGGTCTCGCTGAAGCCCGAATCCTTAAAAGCCTTTTCCAAAACCGGAAGTTCCCGCTCAAAAGCCCGAAGCGCCTCACTGCTTTTAAGAATGATATGCCCGGTGATCTTGTTTTCGGTCATTTCCAGGCGTATCTTTACATCCCCCAGCGAGGCCGGGCGGAGCGAAAGGCGTATTGTCCCCTCGCCGCCGTTGCGGATAATTACCGCCGCGTCGCGGACAATATCAGTCGAAAGATTGCCGCGCAGCTCGGCGGCAAGGGCGTCTTCAAAAGTCCTGTCCGTGCCCGTGATTGAGGAATCGTCCGCTTTTCCGCCCGCGCTTCCCTTATGCAAATCCAATTCCACCGGAATCTCAATTTCCGTATTTGAAACCGGCCTAAAGTTGGATTCAATAGCTGTTTTCAGGCTTACGGTATTTTCCGGCACAGCCGAAGTTCCCCCCTGCCCTTCGGCAGTCCTGAGATCCCTGACCTCGATGTTGAGCCTTTCCTTGCCCCTTCTTCCCCGCGTCTCGGCGGACGCGGCGTTTTCCTTTTCCGCTCCATGGAAAACAAAATTTGAACCGGTTTTTCCTGACAAGGCCTGATTCAATGCCTGTTTATTGGAAAATTCAGTTTCTGCATCACGGAAAGAGGCGTTCTGAAAACTCGCGTTTCGCCCGTTTTTGGCTTTGTTCCCTGACTGCTCCCGCCCATTCGGCGAAACCATTTCGAGGGTTTCCAAAGCCAGATTGCTTTTTTCCGATTTTGTTTCGTTGGGAAACACCGCGTTTAAGAAGGTTAAATTATCGTTTTTTTGTGGTAATTCAGGTAAACGAAGGGGCCCCAGCCTGGTTTCCGCCGATTCAAGGCCGGTTTCCCGCATTGAAACGTCAAAAAACCCAATATCCAGGTTTTCGCCGTCCGGAATCTCCATCCCAAATGGCGGGTTTTTGCCGTTTTTGGCAAGCGACGCTACCTTCGGTCCAGTGGTCTTTTTGGCGGTTTTTTCAAGGCCATCCGGAGACGGTTCTTCTGTTTCCGAAGATTCAGACGCCGCTTTTCCTTTCGTTAGTTTTGCTGATAAACCTTGCAGGAGTTTTGCGAAAGCCCCCTGCCTGGTTTTCTTTTGCGCTCCCTTCCATATTGAAGAATCGCCGAATAAGCCTTCAAGATTTATGCTTTCCTGGCGGTTTCCGGTTTCCTGCGGGGAGCCTGGCCCTTGTGTGGGACTTGATATCTGAATCACAATCCCGGCCTCCTCTTTGCTTTGATTCGGAAAACCGGGTTTTATGTCTAGTTCAGGGAGGAAGGCCTCGAAACCATTTTGCGGCTTATTTCCGCAGCCCTTTGGCTATCCATTAAAGACAGCCAGTAAGGTACGATGGATTGGCTTCCGTTCGCCTGGGCAAGCTCATCGGTTTTCCGGAGAACGTCGATAATGTCCTGATCATCCATTGCTGCCAAAATACCCACCGCTCGCTGTGGCGGCATACTGGTCAGATTGATGGCATTCCGTTCAACGGTCCTATCTTTAATTTCGGCGTCTGAGAGCGTTGCATTTAAGGATTTCTCCCTTTCATCGAGAGCTTTTTGCCTTTCTTCCAGCTCCTGGGCCATTTGCTCAATCTGGCCCATACGGCTCTGCATATCCTGTTCCTGCTTGTCCATCTCCATGTTGCGCAGTTCCAGCGCTTCCATGCGTATGGCAAAGCGTTCAGCATCCAGGTTTAAATCATCATCGGGGAATAGCGGCTGGGTACGGCCTGCCCCCGACGGCATAAGGCGGCCTATAACGGGCAAAGGCCGAAGAAAATCCATAATGGGGCCGGTAACATCTTTTGCGTCTATAACATTTAAATAATCAAACCAGAGGAGTCCCCCCGCGATTATTATCAATATGAGAAAAATCAGGACGACTACCCTGCCTCCAACATGCGCACCGGCCACCGCCAACCCCCCAAACCAATTATATTATTATCTAGTTAATGCGTCTATTGTAAATTTTCGGTAATTTAGACGGAAACCATGATTTATACGAATAAACCCGACCAAGCTCGAAGCCGCCGCTCAAGGCCTTGCTGCGGGCTAGACGGTCGTGGCCTTCATTTACGCAGGCTTTGGCCTGACCATTTCTCTCACACGCCGTGCGCCCTTGCAAGGCTTTGCGCGGCGGCTTCAGGCAAGCCAAGACTTATTCGAATAATTTAGGTTTTATCTTCTGTAATGTTTTGCATTTCACCTCACTGAAGTGGGCAGAAGCATTTTGTGTGGTGAGATGCAGAATTTTTCCTATAGGAAAACACTAACTTGTCGCTGAGTTATCTAATAATTAACGGTATCGAGCTTGCGAAGGAAAGCGGGCTGTTCCGGTTATGTAAGGCTGCAATGAGGGAAACCGACCATTCAGAATGAATGGGCGGCTTTCCAGGAGCAGCCTTACTTTACTACCATAGCCCGCTTTCCTTCATAAGATTTTCTACAGTTTTTTAGTGAATAAACTCAGCGATAAATCAGGGTTTGCTGCTGAATAGTTCTATTTTGGCCTTCACATAATCCAGCCGGTCATGGTTCAGCACGGATCGATTATAGCCGGCTGTTTTTTCCACCTTATACCAGCCACGGCTGATGAATTTCATCCCCTTTCCCTCTGCGAACCAGTAAACAAGGGCGATGTTTTCAGTGTCGACCTCAATGGCGTTGACGCCTTTTTTGCTAATCGCGCTGCCTGAATTAAAAAGGCAGGGAAGCGGCACTTCGTGTCCGTATAGGCCATGCTTTAGCCCTTCGCGGCGCTCGGCGCGTCCCAGCTTGCGCAACTCTTGCCTTAGCGCCGCCACTTCCCCGGCGATCCTGTCCCGCTCCTCCCCGCCGGAAGAAGGGTAATCCCTGCAAAACTTCTCTATTTCAAATTTGATATAGTCAAAACGTCCCAGCGATTCAAAGAGAGCACGATGCGTGTGCCCGATAATTGAAACGCAGTTGTTTTCAAGTGAAAAATCGTAAGCCGCCCGCTCTACACGGAAACGGCGGCGGGGGCTTCGCGCCGAAGAAATGTTCCTTATCCCGATTGGTTTTAAAAGGTACCTGAGGGCAAGCCTGATAATGCTGTTGTACCGTGTGTACATCCTTGACGACTGATGCCCGTGGTAAACATAAATCGGAATCTGGCCGGTTTCAATGCGAACCGCGTTGTAAATGGCGTAAGGATAATCCTTTTCAAATATAAGATCCTCGTCATGGTTGCCCAGCGTTTTGTAAAGCCTTCCCGCCGACGCGAAAAGATCGAAAACCCGATACATCCCCGCCCATTCCTTGCGTATGTCGGAAAGGGAAAACTTGGCTAGCTCCTCGATATCCCCATTCAGGACAAGATACCAGCCATTTTTATAGTAGTAGTCTTCCAGGATTCTCATAACCATTTCCCCGTTGTTACGAAAATCATCGCGCTTTCCAGTTCCCATATGAAAATCGCTGATAATTAAAACTTTGCCGCCCGGAGTTGACTTGTTTAAATCCAGTACCGCGTCGGGATTAAAGCGTTTGCTTAAGATTTCTGAAAAAAAAGGGGCTGCCATTTGTTGGGGAATTGTAGCCTGAAATAGGGAAATGGACAAGAGAACAAAATAATGTAATAATTTTTCGTTGGTACGTAATTTCTGTTGGTGGAAAAATGTTAAAAACTTATTCTCTGCTTTACTACATATCGTTCACATTCAAAAAATCCAAATTTGGCGCGAGCGTTAATGTCATTTTGAATATAGCCACTGCTCTTATTCCAATCGCGCAAATACCGATATTGGCTAATTTCATCGACAATACTACAGAGGCTCTGGGCAGGGGCAAGATTACAGACAGCCTGATTAAAGCGGCTTTGTTTTTTATTGGAATACTCTTGCTTGGGTATGTTGTGAATATATTCAGCGCGTTTGCCAAAGCGAAAACAAGCGCGATAGTCGGGGCGGCGTATGAAAGGCAGCTTTTGGAAAAACAGAGCTGTTTGAGCTATGACGTGATAGAGAATAGCGAAGCCCATGAACTTATTAACCGCGTTACAGAAGACTGTTCGGAAAAATTTTTCAAAGGTTTTGACAATCTTATGGCCATATGCGAGTACGCGATACGAATAGCGGGTATCGCAATAACGGTAATGAGCGCGAACATATACGTTGGGGCTGTATGTTTCCTTATCATGGTCATAATCATACCCATAGCGAAAAAATGCGGCGAGGAAGATTACGACGCCTATGACGCTTCTTCCAGCAAATTCAGGCGGGCAAGATACTTTAGGAACATTCTTTCCGAAAGGGACTATGCAGACGAGCGCAAAATTTTCGATTACAGCGGGCCGGTAAATGAAATATGGAAAGAGAAATTTGGCGAAGGCATAAAAATATCCCGCAAAGCGACAAAAAAGAACTTCGTTAGGATTAAGTCCGCCAGTTGCGGCACGGCGATTTCTTCCTGCGTCATAGCCGGTTTATTGCTATTCCCCTTGAAAAGCGGCGAAATGACAGCCGGGGTATATATAAGCCTTGTAAGCGCCTCCATCAGCCTTATAAGCCTTATCTCGTGGAACATAGCGTACCTTATTGAAGACTGCATATCCTATAAACTTTATATGGATGATTTCGGCGAGTTCATGGAGCTAAAAGACGTTACACGATAATTTTTTTGTCCCGCCTTATTGGACGCAAGCGCCCTCCTTGGCGCTTGGGCTTTACTCCAATTCGCGAACCAAAGGTTCGAACACGAACAACTGCAAGATCGAAGAAAATTCTCACGCCTTTTGAACCGAAGGTAGAGGCGAAGGAAGAAATTTATCACGGAGGGCACAGAGTAACACGGAGTACCACAGAGTTTTTATTCGATAGCCCTTCTTTGTTATTTGTATTTTCCCTTGAACTGTCGCTAAGTGCATGGTAAGATTGTTCCAATGAGCCAAAGAACCGCCCATTTTAACCAAAAAATGAATTCTTCATGCTTAAAAAAGCCCACGGCGTTTTTAAGCACATCACTTGGCGACAAGCAATTATACTCATCTTCTAACCAATCGCGTCAAGCCTTACGGCTTGGCTCTTTTAAGGAACGTATTAAATGCCCGGCAGTCGCCGGGCTTACGAGTCAACTAACTAACAGCGAAAACCACCAAACACACAATTTTCTCATTCTATTGGAAAAACCCGGCGTTGCCGGATTTATAAAACCCGCCCGTGTGGGCGCGCCAACGTTGTTGGCGGATAAAAAAAATTAAGAAAGGAAAAAAATATGTCCTACGATACTTACAAGCAGGCACTGAGTGCTATGTGGGATAAACAAAGCGCCTTAGAGGCCGCAATGCGTGCCGCGAAAGCCCACCCGCCCATTGTGGCTTCTTTGGATAAACGGACAAATGATGCCTTGGGAAAGCATACTCAGAAGAAACTGGAAGAAACCAATTATACCAGGCAATTAAATACAGCCAAAAGTATGCTTAGCGCAGCGCAGACCGCGAAAACGAAGGACGCCA
>Ga0268262_10002905_pt1 | contig 19213 bp, 16 predicted proteins | sample TergutNc150P3_FD_190354 | JGI IMG/M metagenome (GOLD analysis project Ga0268262, IMG submission 190354) | Nasutitermes corniger P3 segment gut microbial community from laboratory colony in Florida, USA - Nc150 P3 (SPAdes) (version 2) | ecosystem: Host-associated > Arthropoda: Insects >...
TGAATTTGACGGATTTAGCCAAACGTCTATTTCCCGGCTGGAAAAGAGAAAAGATATAAGAATATCGACATTAATAGAATATTTAAATAATCTTGGAATGGGTTTGGAAATAAAAACATTTCCAAAAACCAATGTAAAAAAAGTTAAGGAAGAGGTTTTATTAAGGGTATAAAAACCTCGTCCGGGCTCGGCGGAAAGGGAAATCCCGACATGGCGAAAAAAACGCTGGAAGACGCGCTGAAATAACAAGCCGCCTAATATTTATTTATTATTTCGTTTATTTCACTTAAAATATCTCTCGTTGACTGGTCAATCTGCGTTTTAATTTGTGTCGTAATTTGTTTTTTCATGGAGTTTGGCAGGCGAGGGAAAATGTTTTCAGTATCGGTATTAACATTTTTGTCATTTTGGTTTATGAAAAAGCGATAAGGTTCTATCCTCAGTATATCAGCTATTTTTTCTATCAATTCCATGGAAGGAAATCTCCGCCCAATCTCAATATCCCCAATATAACTGGTCGCGGTATTACAATACTCCGCCAATTTCATTTGTGAGATACCTTCTTTCTTACGGAATTCCTTCAAATTGCTAATGAAAACCTGTTTCAATGTCATTTTTTATATGCTAATAGCCGAAATATCTATCCTACAATCGTCATTATGACGTGATTTTTACATTGACTACAATCGTCATATAGACTATAATTTGAAGTGGTAAAAATAATATTTACAGTATTATTTTTAGATAATCGCAGTGTTTTACATGAATACAAATGCGGAAAACCGCTTTCTGTATACACATTCGTTGAATGTGGCTAATTAAACTAAGTTGCCCGTCATTGACAGGCAATATAAATTAGGAGGCTTTTATGAAGAAAAGCAAATTATTGGTTTTGGCATTGGTTGCGGTGTTATTGACAGTCGGACTTGTTCTGGCAAGCTGCCGCGCGGGATGCGAAGGTGCGGGTACTTGCGAGATTAAAGACGAAAAAGGATCTGTCTGTACAAACGAGAAATGTGATGTTTGGAAATCAGGAAGAGAAGGCAAAGACGGCAAGTGTGACTGCTAAACCTAGCAATATTAGCTAAACCAAACGGCGCCAGGTATTCGTTCTTCGATGCCTGGCGCTAATTTTAAGGAACAACTATGAAAAAAACTATTATCTTAAGCTCCGTTGTGATACTGCTTGGACTACTCATCGCCCTTGCGTGAGGTCTTTGGGCATAATCGCTCTTCCACAATTTAGTAATAATTGGCATAATAACACAAGAGAAATAACATGAATCAATATAGGACGCATACCTGCGGAGAATTGCGGGAAGAACATACGGGAAAAACTGTCACGCTTTCGGGCTGGGTGGACACTATCCGCGACCACGGCGGAGTAACTTTTCTTGACTTGAGGGATCAATACGGCGTTACTCAGGTGGTTTTACACGAACCTCAACCGAGCGCGAAGCGCGAAGGTTCCCCTCTTGAAGAGTATAAATCGGGTAAGGAGACTGTTCTTACCGTAACGGGCGCGGTAAAAAAACGCGACGCGGATACTATCAATCCGAAAATTGAAACCGGAACCGTTGAGGTTCACGCCGAAAAGCTGGTTATCCAGAGTAAGGCTGTCCGCTCCCTGCCGTTTGAAATCAGCGAATCCAAAAACACGCGGGAAGACATCCGTCTTAGTTACCGCTTTTTAGATTTAAGAAATCCGGAAGTTAAAAAAAATATTTTACTGCGTTCAAAAGTAATCAGCTTTTTGCGGGCAAAAATGGAAGAATTGGGTTTTACGGAGTTTCAAACGCCGATTCTGACATCGTCCTCGCCTGAGGGCGCGCGGGATTACCTTGTTCCCAGCAGAAAGCACCAAGGCAAATTTTACGCGCTTCCGCAAGCGCCGCAAATTTTCAAACAGCTACTGATGGTTTCAGGCTTCGACCGCTATTTTCAGATAGCCCCCTGTTTCCGCGACGAAGATTCACGCGCCGACCGCTCGCCGGGAGAATTTTATCAGCTTGATTTTGAAATGGCGTTTGCGGAGCAGGAAGACGTTTTCAGCGTAGCTGAAAATGTAATGTACGGCGTTTTTAAAACTTTCTCAAACAAGGAAGTAAGCCCCGTACCTTTCGTAAAAATACCCTACGCGGAAGCAATGCTCAAGTACGGGTCGGATAAGCCCGATCTTCGCAACCCGCTTGTTATCACAGACCTTACCGATTTTTTTGCGGATGTGGATTTTAAGCCCTTCAAAAATATTCCGGTTAGGGGAATTGTCGCGGGCGGCGCGGCGTTGCAGTCAAAATCCTTCTTTGAAAAAATGCTCGCCTTTGCCGAAGAAATCGGCATGAAAGGGCTTGGATATATTTCCGTTATGGAAGACGAAAGCCTAAAGGGACCGATAGTCAAATTCCTTTCCGAAGAAAAACAAAACGCGCTTAGAAAAGACCTTAATCTTAAAATAAACGACACCCTGTTTTTTATCGCGGACGCGCCGGCAAAGGTAAACGGTCTCGCTGGGCAGATTCGCACGGCGTTGGGCAACCAGCTTAATCTTATTAATAAAGATAAATTTGAGTTTTGCTTTATTGTGGATTTTCCCATGTACGGCATTAACGAAGAAACCGGCGCGGTTGAATTTACCCACAACCCGTTTTCTATGCCGCAGGGCGGACTACAGGCGCTTGAAACAAAGAACCCCCTCGACATTCTCGCTTGGCAGTACGACATTGTCTGTAACGGCGTAGAGCTTTCCTCCGGCGCTGTCCGTAACCATCTGCCCGAAGTCATGGTAAAAGCCTTTGAATTGGCGGGGTACAACAAGACCGATATTGAGAAGAAATTCCCCGCCCTTTACAACGCGTTCCACTACGGCGCGCCGCCCCACGCGGGCATGGCTCCCGGAATTGACAGGATTGTCATGCTGTTGGCGGAAGAAGAAAATATCCGCGAAGTGGTAGCCTTCCCCATGAACAGCGCCGCCCAAGACCCGCTGATGGGAGCCCCCTGCGAAGTTACGGAGCAGCAGCTTCGCGAAGTGCATATCAAGATTAGACAGTCTAAATAGTCTCAAAAACATCTTTTTTAACCACGAACCACACGAACAAGGAGCGAACCAAGAAAACGGTGAGATTTACTACGAATATGCACTATAGTAGAAATCTAAAGGGATCAGGGGTTGTTGTCCGGGGGGTAGCGTGGGACTTCACGATAAGATAACGGACAGAAAAACCCCCTAAACCTCATTTCTTGTCTAATCCGCTTATCAGTGGTAAGCCCAAATCCCTCTTGGTTCGTGTTGGTTCGTGTGGTTCGTGGTAGAAATTTTTTTATTTTTCGCTTGACAAAAATACTTTTTTTTTGTAGGATTTACCAAGATAAACAAGGGCGTTTATGGGTAAGGGGCGTTATGGCTTTTTACCAATGAGCGCCTTTTTTATTGAAAAACTAACTTTTTAAGAAATTTATTATTTTGGAGGAAATTGAAATGAAAGACATTCCCGCTTTATTTGGCAGTATGGTCTTTAATGAAACTGTCATGAGGGATAGGCTTCCCAAGGATGTGTTTAAGGCATTGAAAAAAACAATGTCAAAAGGTACGCATTTAGAGCTTGATATCGCCAATGTTGTCGCCAACGCAATGAAAAACTGGGCGGTTGAAAACGGCGCAACCCACTTTACGCACTGGTTCCAGCCCATGACCGGCACGACGGCGGAAAAGCACGACAGCTTTATCTCACCGACAAGCGACGGTAAAGTCATCATGGAGTTCTCAGGGAAAGAGCTTGTCCGCGGCGAGCCGGACGCTTCCAGCTTCCCGTCAGGAGGCATACGCGCCACCTTTGAAGCGAGGGGTTATACCGTTTGGGACGTAACTTCTTTTGCGTTTATCAAAGACGGAACTTTGTGTATTCCCACTGCGTTCTGTTCGTACTCAGGCGAAGCGCTTGATAAAAAGACTCCCTTGCTCCGTTCAATGGAAGCAATCAGCAAGCAGGCAATCCGCGTACTCAGACTTTTCGGCGACACAACGTCGCAGCGCGTTCTTACAACAGTCGGTCCCGAACAGGAATATTTCCTTATTGATAAAGAGATGTACCTTAAACGCCCCGATCTGATTTACACAGGCAGAACTCTGTTCGGCGCAAAACCGCCCAAGGGTCAGGAGCTTGAAGATCATTATTTCGGCGCAATCAAACCGCGCGTATCCGCTTTTATGAAGGAACTTGATGAAGAACTCTGGAAACTCGGCGTATACGCTAAGACCAAACATAACGAAGTCGCTCCGGCGCAGCACGAACTTGCGCCTATTTTCTCAACAACCAATATCGCCACTGACCACAATCAGTTGACGATGGAACTGATGAAATCTATCGCGAACAAACACGGACTTGCATGTCTGCTTCATGAAAAACCGTTTGCCGGAGTTAACGGAAGCGGTAAACACAACAACTGGTCAATCAGCACCGACACAGGCATAAACCTGCTTGAGCCGGGCGATACGCCGAATGATAACGCGCAGTTCCTTTTGTTCCTTGTAGCGGTTATCAAAGCTATAGACGTGTATCAGGACCTTTTACGCGTATCTGTCGCGAGCGCGGGAAATGATCACAGACTCGGCGCGAATGAGGCGCCCCCCGCTATCGTGTCCATGTTCCTCGGCGAAGAATTAACTGAAATTATCGAAGCTATTGAATCAGGCAAGGGTTATAAAAACAAAGAGAAACTTGATATGGAAATCGGCGTGTCTGTATTACCGCATTTCCCAAAAGACACGACAGACCGCAACCGCACATCGCCGTTCGCGTTTACCGGCAACAAGTTTGAGTTCCGTATGCTCGGCTCGGCGTTCTCAATCGGCGGACCGAACATCGTATTAAACACAATTGTCGCCGAAACTCTTAGTCAGTTTGCGGATTCTCTTGAAAAAACGAAAAACTTTAAGGGAGACCTTCCGGCGTTGATCAAGAAAACAATCAGCGAACACAAGAGAATCGTTTTTAACGGCAACAACTACGCGGAAGAATGGGTAGTCGAAGCGCAGAAGCGCGGATTGTCCAACCTGAAAACCACAATCGAAGCTCTTCCTGAATTTGTTTCCAAAAAGAGCATAGAGTTATTTACCAAACACCATGTCTTTACCGAAGTAGAACTTCACTCACGGTATGAAATACTTATGGAAGCATATTGCAAAACTATCCATATTGAGGCGCTTACTATGGTGGATATGGTCAAGGGAGATATTTTCCCCGCCAGCGTAAGTTATCAAAACGAATTAACAGAGCTTCTTCAGAAAAAGAAAACGTTGGGTTATTATGATTCTTCGCTGGAGGAAAATTTGATAGGTAATATTTCAAAACTATCCGCCAGTTTGCTTAACAAATTAACGGCTCTTGAAAAAGTAATTTTGGAGACCAAAGAAGAACGCAGTATTGCGGATCAGGCGCGTTTCTACCGCGAGAAAGTTTTTTCCGCAATGGTGGAACTCAGGATCGATGTTGACGGACTTGAAACGCTTGTGGCAAAGAAATATTGGCCGTTACCGAGTTACGGGCAGATACTGTACAGCGTAATATAATTTGACGCTTGACCGTTTGTAAATGGTCAGGTTATTACACAACACACAAAGGCGTGTGTTCCCGTAGGGGGGGGCATACGCCTTATTTTTATGGTTTTTATAGATTGAAGGATTATCACCGCGTTGCGGTGACTTCGATTAAGTTAGTCTGACAACATATAAGCGGTCAGACTTAAATTAGGAGGATATTTATGGAGTTGTTTTCATCAGCTGACACCATGTGGGTACTCATAGCCGCCGCTCTTGTATTCTTTATGCAAGCGGGTTTCGCTATGGTAGAAACAGGTTTCACGCGGGCAAAAAACGCCGGAAATATCATCATGAAAAATTTGATGGATTTTTCAATCGGCACCCCGGCTTTCTGGTTGGTAGGCTTTGGGATCATGTTCGCGGGATCAGGACCGCTTATCGGCGGTCTCGACTTTATGGTCAAAAAAGGACTGGGTGATACCAGCTACTTGCTGGGTCCCGAAGGTTTAACCTTCCCTCCGTTTGCTTTCCTGATCTTTCAGACAGTGTTCTGCGCGACAGCGGCGACAATTGTCTCAGGAGCAATGGCGGAGAGGACAAAGTTCTCGGCTTACTGCGTTTACAGCCTTATCATCAGCGCTTTAATTTACCCAATTTCAGGTCACTGGATATGGGGCGACGGCTGGCTTGCACAGCTCGGTTTCCATGACTTTGCGGGTTCTACCGCGGTACACATGGTCGGCGGCATAGCGTCTTTGGTTGGCGCAAAAATCGTCGGTCCTCGTATCGGTAAATATTCCCAATCAGGCGAGTCGCGCGCTATTCCCGGTCACAGCTTGACGCTTGGCGCGCTCGGCGTTTTTATTCTCTGGTTCGCGTGGTTCGGATTTAACGGCGGTTCTACTGTCGCCATGACAAGCCAGGAAGATATAGTATCCGCCAGCAGTATTTTCGTTACAACAAACCTTGCGGCGGCAACTGCTGCGGTCTTTACGATGATCATTACATGGATACGTTATAAGAAACCAGACGTGTCTATGACATTGAACGGCGCTCTCGCCGGTCTTGTGGCAATTACTGCGGGGTGTGACGCAGTAACACCATTCGGCGCATTCATAATCGGTATTGTAGCGGCGATTGTTATCGTATTCGGCATTGAGTTTGTAGACAAGGTATTAAAGGTTGACGATCCTGTCGGAGCAATCGGCGTACACGGTCTTGCAGGCGCGGCGGGAACTATTCTTACCGGTATACTCGCTACCAGTTATGAGATAAATGAAGTGACATACCCAGGAATATTTTATGGCGGTGGGGTTAAGGCGTTTGAATTCGTCGGTATTCAAGCCATCGGCGTTGTCTCTGTAATGGCATGGGTAGCGATAACCATGGGTATCGTCTTTACGATTATCAAGAAGACAATTGGTCTTCGCGTTTCACATACCGAAGAACTTGCCGGTTTGGATATTACCGAACACAACATTGAAAGCAGCTATGCAGACTTTATGATAGCTCCCGCGGGCGCTGACTTTAAGCCTTATTCCGCAGATGATGAAGAGACAGTTCCGGTCAATACGGCAATTCCTGTTGTAAATAACTCAAAGCCCGGCGCGAAGATGACAAAGATTACAATCATCACAAATCAGAACAAACTTACGGCTCTTCACAACGCGCTCGACAGAATCGGTATCACAGGTCTTACGGTTACCAACGTACTTGGCCACGGAATGCAAAAGGGTCATACCGAGTATTACCGCGGCGCTCCTGTAACCATGAAACTGCTTCCCAAGGTTCAGGTTGATATTATCGTGTGTAAGATACCGCCGCAAACTGTAATAGACACAGTAAAGAAAGTGTTGTATACAGGAAAAGTCGGCGACGGCAAGATATTTATTTATGATGTCGAAAACGTCGTTAAGGTTCGCACAGGCGAGCAAGGATACGACGCGTTACAGGACAATGAATAAAACTTCTTGTTAACTTGAATAAAAAGCGATCGGGCTTCCGATCGCTTTTTTTATGCGTTAGCCTACATCCTTATTTTGTTTTTTACAAATAAGTCTACTGTAATTCTATTAACGCCGTATATCCTGCCTATCGCGGACTTTGAAAACTGCCTGTCAAGAAGCATTTTTATATCTTGCTCGCGCCCTGAAAGTTTTACTATGCTTGATTGACTGCCATAAGGTCTGCCGAGAATTTTGCCTTCGTTGCGCAGACGCGCAAGCGCTTCCTTTGTTCTCTGAGAAATTAAATCGCGTTCTATTTCCGCTGTTAAACTAAATGCAAACGCCAAAACTTTTGACTGAATATTGTCACCTAACCTGTAATTATCTTTTATTGTCCATACTCTTACCTCATTCATCATTAAATGATTAAGTATCGACATAATCATAAAAAGACTTCTTCCAAGCCTTGATAATTCTGAACAAATAATCAAATCGCCCGACTTTACCTCCTCCAGAAGCGATCCTAAAAGACGCTTATCAGGCGTTTTACATCCACTAATAGTTTCTTCAATCCATTCGTCGATTCTCAAATTGTTTTTTATACAAAACCGCTCGATCTCAAACCGTTGATTATCAACCGTTTGTTTGTCAGTACTGACTCTAATATAGCCGTATGTCACCGCTATACCTCCTAATAAAAATTTAACCTGCTTAAAAAAGGGTCTTTTTCTTATCGTCATAACCTCTCAAATAATGACACTTTTTTATTGATTGAGTTATAATAAAGCATGGAATTACTTGCACCGGCGGGATCGCCTGAGGCGCTTGACGCCGCAATCGGCGAAGGCGCAGACGCTGTTTATCTTGGCTTAAAAGATTTTAACGCCCGCTTAAGAAGCGCCAATTTTACTTACGCGCAATTTGAAAGCGCTCTGCGTTCTCTGCATAAAATGGGAAAAAAAGTTTACGTTACGGTAAATACTGTTTTTGAACAACGTGAAGCCGATAGAATGTACCAATTTTTGAAATATCTTGCAGGACAGGGACCGGACGCGCTCATTGTTCAGGACTACGGCGTTATCGCTATGGCGAAAGCGGAGTTTCCGTCATTGCGGCTTCACGCTTCTACCCAGATGAATATCGCGTCGGCAAGAGGAGCGAACGCTCTTTCGCGTCACGGTGTTTCGCGCGTGGTTTTGGCGCGGGAACTGTCTCTTGAAGAGCTGAAAAGCGTTAAAAGCGAAACTAATCTGGAACTTGAGGTTTTTGTCCACGGAGCGTTATGCATAAGTGTTTCCGGGCTTTGTCTTTTTTCAAGTTTTCTTGGCGGAAAATCAGCTAACAGGGGAATGTGTACTCAGGCGTGCAGAAGATTGTACCATAGAGCCGACGGCGAGAGCGGCTACTATTTCAGCCCCAACGATTTTCAGTTATTGGAGAACGTACCACAGTTAGCCGCCGGCGGAATCAGCGCGTTAAAGATTGAGGGGCGTATGAAAAGCGCGGCTTATGTGGGAACTGTAGTTTCCGCTTACCGGCTTGTTGTGGACGCTGTCGCCAACAGCGTAAGCGCTGAAGGCGCAGAAGACGAAATTCAGCGAAGCATTGAGCGCGGGCAGGAGATTTTGCGTAACGATTTTGCGCGTCCAAAGACTCAGTATTTTTTTGGAGGATGGGTAAAAACCGCCGCGCAAGACAGCGAAGGCGTCGATTGGCTGAACCCGGCGCAGGACGGCGGCACAGGCATCAGTCTTGGAACAATTCGCAAAGTTAAAGGCGCGGACGATGAAAGACGCGCTCTTGTCTGCCCGCCTAGGGGACTTTCCGTTTCCGTTAGGGATTCAGTGCGGATACACCACAGTGATGACTCGGGCAGAGTTTCTCATAAATTGACTTACGCGCAGGAAGACAGCGGACATTCCGGTTACTGGATTTCCGCGCCGGAAGGAAACCTTGGCGACCATGTCTACCTGATACAAATTAAAGAGATGCGAAAGCGTTATACGCCGATAATTTCCAAAACTTCCGTAAGCAAGAGACCGGGCAGGGAGAAAGCGCCTTTTCCGCAGATACAGGTACGCAAACGGGAAGAACGCGGCAAACATTCAAAAAATACCGAAACTTTTCCCGAAGGACTGTACATCGCAGTCTCCCGCCCGGAAGATTTCTTTATTTTGCAGTCTTCCCGCCCGCAGCGGATAATGCTCGCCCTTTCCCGAAAAAACGCAAAGTATTTGTTAGACGACGCTAAACCGCCTCTTCCGTTTAAACCCGCTGAAATTATTTTGACGCTTGATCCGTGGTTTCCGCAGGATATCGCAGGGTATGAAAATGGAAAAATGGCGCAGGAAATCGAGCTGTTAACCGAAAAAGGTTATAATCAATATATTTTGAACAATCCCGGACATTTTTCACTGTTCAGAGATTATGAAAATATAAAATTGATAGCGGGACCGTGGCTTTATACGTTTAATTCGTGGGCGCTTTCGTTTGTTTCTTCCTTGGGAGTAGACGCCTTTGTTTCACCGCTGGAAAACAACAGGCAAAATTTGGAACGGACATTGGGCATGGAAAGTAGAAAAAAAGAAGACAAAGGCGGCAGAAAACGGCAAAGCAAGAGCGCGTTAAACTCTAAATTTTTTATTACGGTTTTTGCGTGGACCCCATTATTCAATATAAGAGCGAATCTTAGCTCTGTCCTTAACTTTGACACATTTGCAGATAACATGGACGAGGAATTTTTTCTTGAAACAAGTCCCGAAGGTTCGCGCGTTTATCCAAGAAAATATTTTTCTATTATCGATAAAATTCCGTTTTTAAAAGAGGCGGGATTCGGGCGTTTTATAATTGATTTATCGGGACAGGCGCTAAAAAAATCAAACTACCGCGATTTGATGCGCACTGTTAACGAAAACGCTCCCCTGCCGCAATCAAGCCGTTTTAACTGGAAAGACGGTTTTTACGCGAATAAGGATTAAATTTTCCATTTCTCGCTTGTATCGCTTTGCATGATCGGGACTCGTTTTTCGATGTCTAATACCCGTACCTGCAAACGGCGCGTTGAACCTGCTCCCGATATGCCGACAACAACAATTGTATTAGCGCCAACCGCATTACCAATGCTTATAAAATCGTTGTCGCTTACATAACCGGACGTATTAAATTTTTGCTCCGCTTCGATTAACGAGGCGTTTTGCCTGTCAACAATTTTTATTCCTTTGCGAATAAATTCAGAAGTTAAATTGTCAACAACCGCCGCCGCCATGAAATTGTTAATTGAATCGTTATAAATCCACACTCGCGCGTTTTTGGAAAGAACTTTTTGAATCTCATCGCTCGCTAAGTCGGCGGCTTTTTTTGTCAGATCCCGCGTATCGCCGTAATCGTTGGCAATTATCGCCTTATCCCATAAAATTTTATTTAAGCGGGCAAGCTCATTTTTTGCCGCGGGGTTTCCTGTTTCATTTATAACCTTTTGCATAAAGTTCGCAGCGGTTTGTACTTCGCCGAACGATTCATAAAGAATAGACGCGTTCTCCGCCGCGGCAACGCTTTTATATCGATCATAAATATCAAGATAAGCTTGAAGCGCCGGCCTGTAATTTCCGGCTTTTACCTGCGTAATCGCATTTTTCATTTCCGCCTTCAATTCTTTATCATTTGTTTTTTCTTCCGCAAAGGTTCTGGTTTCAATTACAGTATACGGAGCAATATCATGACCAAGATACCTTAACTGTTCATCAATAGCAGCCATAAGAAGCTCCGATGAAGAAGGATAACTTACTCTGTATGAATTATCTATGGGAGAACTTTTACTGTTTTGATTGACTTTTTCATTAATAGCGGCTTTAAGAGTATCCGGAGAGGAAGAAGTATTTTCTCTGTTTGAAGAACTTTTGCTGTTTCTCTTGTAAACCGGTCCGATAATTCTGCTGTCTCTGGCAAGTACCAGAGAATAGTTAAACTCAATTTCCACTTTCGTGATGTAATCAGTATAATATATGGTGTTACCGTCGTTTGTCTTATAAGACCCGTTTTGAGTATCGTTATTTATACTGATCCGCGTTATCCGCCCAACAAATTGCGCGTCAATATAATTCTCAATATTTTGATTACTTTTTTTTAGACGTTCTATTTCCGAAGGGTCTATAAGAGTAAAATAATTCATTTCCTGTATTTTTTTAGTTGCTACAGTAGTTGCATACTGAGCCATCTCTCTGCTGTTATTGACATTGGCTTCAAACGGCATAACGGCAATGCGCTTGATGCCGGCAGTATATAAATTCGGCGGATGTTCCACCGCTAATCTAATATAAGTTGCGCATGTTGTTATAAAAAATAAACCCACCGCTATAAGCGGCGTTATAATTTTCCGAATATTTTTATGCGCCATATTACCCTCTCTTTATAAGTATAAAATCAAATTTAATAATTAATCAAGAGAGTATTTTATAAATAAAGAGGCAGAGCGACGAAACGTCATAGACGTTTCGTCTTATAAGTTCAAATAATAAAACACCCTACCCTGCCTCATCCGGTACTTTTGCCGGAAAACTTTTAATAACGGTTAAAAAGCAACAGCCTCTACCTCCTTTTCTTCCATTGCCATAACCAGTTCGCCGTTTTCTTCGTTCTCATAATCGTCATAAAGAATTTCCTGCGCGGGTTTCGTTTCCTTTTTAAATTCAGGACGAAACTCTACGTGTTCCGCGACGATAGTAACCTTTGAATGCGTTTTACCTTCGGTGTCGCTCCAGCGGTTTTGCTTCAGTCGGCCTACAACGCGCACGCCTCGGCCTTTTTTGCCTTTTGCGTAGCACGCTTCCGCAAGCTTGGACCAGGTTTCAATATCGAAAAAGGAAACTTCTTTTTCGAAACCTGTATCCTGCTTGTAATAACGATTCGACGCAAGGCACATGGAGCATACTTGCGTCCCTTTGGGTGTGGATCGAAGCAGAGGGTCTCTCACCAGATTGCCTTCGATTAAGATAGAATTGAGGTTGTTCATTTACATCCTCCTCTGTAAGATCCGGCAGCAGTTTACCGCCGGCTAAGATTTTTTCACAAGAAAAAATCTTAGATACTATATATGGGTTGCATATGCATGGCGCTTGACCGAAAATCAAAAAATGTTAAAGAATTTTTAAATTATTTTCAGAAATACTATACACTTGTATAGTTACAAAAATTCCACGTGAGTCGCATTGGACAAATAATAATTGCGTAAAGCATCAAAAAACCTTTTTACCCCTAAAAATTCAGCCAAATTCCATGTTTTTTATACTTTTTCAATACTTTTTCGTTCTAAAATTGACTTTTTTCATACTTTTGTTATACTCGAAACATGAAAACAGCTATTTCTTTGCCTGATTCGGTTTTTCTTGAGGCGGAAGAAACCGCCAGAAACATGGGAATCACAAGAAGCACGTTGTTCCTCAATGCCTTAACGGAATATCTAAAAAAACATAACCGCAAAAATATCACTGAAAAATTAAATGAGATTTACAGCGCTGAATACTATAAAGAAGATTTTGCGGCGATATCAAACGCGGCGATTGAGGGTATAAAGGAAGTGATAAAAAGATGAAGCGCGGTGAAATTTGGCGGGCTGATTTTGACATCTCAAGCGATAGTAAATCAGGCTTTATCCGTCCTGTGTTAATAGTACAGGATAATAGTTTTAATGAAAGCACTATCAAAACTATTCTTGTATTGCCTATGACGTCAAATTTATATTTATTGGACGCGCCCGGCAATGTATTAATACGGAGCAGAGAATCAAGATTGACAAACGATTCTGTAGTTTTAGTTTCCAACTTATACGCAATAGATCGCAGAAGATTAAAAGAAAGAATATCAAAGGTAGATAAATTAATAATGAGACAAGTGGAAATAGGAATGAAATTAGTTTTGGGAATGAATAAATGATTTATGAGCGATAATAATACGGGTATAAAGCCGCCGACAAAACCGCCGAATTGCCTTAAGTGCGCCCACTTTAGGATCACATGGGACACTACTTTTCCGCGAGCCTGCGATATGTTCTCTATTAAATGCGCTAATTTACCGTCCCACGAGGTGTTTCGCGCGACAGGCGCAAATTGCCCGTCGTTTCAATTAAAACAAGGATTAAAATAATTTAAAAAACACCGATGCAAGTGCCGACTGCTTTTGCGGTATCGATCATATAATGATCCAGCGGTACGCTTTTTACTTTGCCTTCGGGGATACTTAAATCGACAGAATCAATTTCTGTGCCGTTTAACGCTACCATGCGTCCGTAATTGCCCTTAGCCAAAAGTTCCACAGCCGCAGTTCCAAGACTTGTCGCAAGAACGCGATCTGTAGCGCTGGGGATTCCTCCGCGCTGCACATAACCTAAAACCGTAGCGCGGGTTTCCATGCCTGTTTCCTCGCCGATTTCTTTCGCGAGACGATACGCCACAGAAGGACCGTTTTCCGCCCGATATTTTTTTCTGTCTTTTTTTTCCATTGCCGCTTCTTTAACCGATAACGCGCCTTCCGCGGCGACAACTATTGAGAATGTTTTTCCCGTTATTGCGCGTTGTTCAAGATGATTAGCAATAGCGCGTATATCGTAGGGGATTTCAGGTATCAAAATTATATCACCGCCGCCGGCGACTCCCGCATAAAGCGAAAGCCATCCCGCCTTGTGTCCCATTAATTCAATTACGATAACGCGGCTGTGGCTTTGCGCCGTGGAGTGAAGGCGATCTATTGCTTCTGTGCAGATGGACAAAGCCGAATCAAACCCGAATGTTTTGTCCGTGCCGACAATATCGTTATCAATTGTTTTAGGAAGCCCTATTACATTAAGACCTTCCCACGCGAGTTTATAACCCGTTGTGTTTGTTCCGTTTCCGCCAAGCACAACAAGGCAATCTAGTTTTAGTTTTGAATATGTATCTTTAATCGCGGAAACTTTTTCGAGCGCGACTTCATCATTATCGACGCGGCTAAACGGTTTCTCCCTGCTTGAGCCTAGGATTGTTCCGCCGCGCGTAAGGATACCGGAAAAATCTTCCGGTTTAAGTATTTTTGAATCTTCTTCAATTAAGCCGCGAAAACCTTTCGCTATACCGACAATTTCCATGCCATAAAGGTCATAAGCCGCGCGGCATACTCCGCGAATAGCGGCATTAAGACCGGGACAATCGCCGCCCGCCGTTAAAATCCCAAATCTTCTTGTTTCACTATGAGCCATAATGTATTGTATGACAAAATTATAAATATTGCAAGATTATTTTTTCGCTTCGTTCCAGTATTTATCCATAATATTAAGATTCTCTTTTTTCATTTCCTGCCCTGTTTCTTTCATTTTCTTTTCCACATATTTAAACCGTTCAATAAATTTGTTGTTTGTGCGGTTAAGAGCGGCTGAAGGTTCAATTTTTAAATAGCGGCAAAGATTGATTACGGAAAAAAGCAGATCGCCTAATTCTTCTTCGGTTTCTGTCTCATTTTTAGCGGCTCGTACCTCGTCAAGTTCTTCCTTGATTTTTTCCACTACTCCTTCAATGTCTTGCCAATCAAAACCCGCTTTGGCGGCTTTTTTTTGCAGTTTAAAAGAACGCTCCATCGGCGGAAGTCCGCCGCTTACTTCATCAAGCACGGAATCTTTCGGCTTACGCCCTTCCTGTTTTACTTTTATTTCCGCCCAGTTGTTTAAAACCTCAGCGCTGTCTTTCACTTTTACTTCGCCGAACACATGGGGGTGTCGGCGGATTAATTTCTTGCCTACATTTGATAACGCGTCAGCAACGGAAAATTTTCCTTCCTGTTCGTGCATGTAGCTAATCATGGTCGCAAGTAAAAATAAATCTCCCAATTCTTCCGAGATGTGAGCGGGGTCTTTTTCATCAATAGCTTCTAGGCACTCGTAGGTTTCTTCGACTAAAGAGCCTCTAAGCGAAGAAGGCGTTTGCTCTATATCCCACGGACAGCCGCCGGGACTGCGCAATCTTACTACAATGTCGTATAACTCTTTAAACGCTTCCTGCGCCGTCATTTTTGTTCCTCGCCTTCCGCTTTATTAATTATTATTTTCTTTTTTGCCCATTCTTTTAACAAAGTTTCCGGGTCGTCTTGAAAAGTTTTCATTAAAAGATTCGCTCCCGCGTCGAGAGCGGGCATAAGTGTCTCCTGCTCATTCTTTGAAAAATCCGACAAAACCCAGTCGTAAACACCCTCCCCGCTTCCTTCATGACCGCCCTCACCGGGAAGTCTTGAATCGGGGCGACCTATTCCTATTCTTATGCGCCAAAAATCCGCGCTGTTAAAACTTTTTTTCATGGAACGAAGTCCGTTGTGTCCGCCAAGACCGCCTGAATACTTTAAAGAAATAACGCCGAGCGGCAACTCCAATTCATCATGAATTACGATAATTTCTTTTACGTCAATTTTAAAAAACGCAGCGGCGGCTTGCACGGATTCGCCCGATAAGTTCATAAATGTTTCCGGCATAAGAAAATGTTTTTCCTCGCGCGAAGCGTATAATCCTTTGTATTTTTTTTGCCATGAAAGAGAGTCATAAAACGGAAGCGCCTGCGCGAGCATACGTCCGGCATTGTGTCTGTTACGCGAATATTCCGCGCCGGGATTGCCGAGAAAGGCGGCTAGTTTAATCACTTTGCGCCCCTCTTATTCGCCAAAATAATTAACAGCGCAATATCTCCCTGCCTTACGCCTGGTATCCGCGCCGCCTGACCAACATTCAGCGGTTTTACGTTCATCAGTTTTTCCTTTGCCTCGGTTGAAAGTCCCATGATAGCAGTATAATCTAAATTCGGGTCAAGTTTAATAGCGTCCATTTTAGCCGCTTTTGCGGCAAAGCGAATTTCTTTTTCTATGTAACCGGCGTACTTTTTATCCAGCAATGCCCTCTCCGCCAATTCAGCCGGATAACGGGACAACTCCGCGTCATTTTCATCAAGCGAATAATCGCTCTGCTTCCGCTTCGCGAGCAGTTCATTGATTTCGTCTAACATTTTTATTTTTTCCAAAAAACGCTCCCAGCGAATATCGTCAACAAGCCCGACATCGCGCCCTTTGGGGGTGAGTCTTGTGTCCGCCGTGTCGTGGCGGAGCATAAGACGATGCTCTGCCCTGCTTGTAAACATGCGGTACGGTTCTTTTGTTCCAAGCGTTGTAAGGTCGTCAACTAAAACACCGATATACGCTTCCGCGCGGCTTAGCACAAGCGGCGGTCTTCCCAGCATTTTCATTGCGGCGTTTATTCCAGCCATTAACCCCTGCGCGGCGGCTTCTTCGTAACCTGACGAGCCGTTGGTCTGCCCCGCCGTGAAAAAACCGGATAGGCGTTTTGATTCAAGAGACGGATAAAGATCGAGGGGATCGATGTAATCGTACTCGACGGCGTAGGCAGGGCGGACGATTTTCGCGTCTTCAAGCCCCGCAATGCTGTGAATAAAATCACGCTGAACGTCCTCGGGCAAAGAACTGGACGCGCCGTTCATGTACATTTCGTTAGTTGAAATTCCTTCCGGCTCAATAAAAATATGATGCCTCTCTCGCTGGGGGAAACGCACAACTTTATCCTCAATAGACGGGCAGTAACGCGCTCCCACTCCGATTATTTTTCCGCCGAATAAAGGGGATCGATGTATATTTGCTTTTATAATTTCATGCGTTTTTGAGTTAGTGTAAGTAATCCAGCACGGCAAAGAGGGTCTGTCTTTAACGCCGCCGTCTGCTCCTGTTTGAGCGCAAAAAGAAAACGGCTGCATTTCATCGCCGTCCTGTTTTTCCATTTTAGAAAAATCAATAGAAGGTTCCGCTATCCGCGCCGGAGTTCCCGTCTTTAACCGTCCTACAGGAAAGCCAAGACGGCGAAGGGATTTGCCCAGTCCTTCCGCCGCTGACTCCCCAAGCCGTCCGCAGGGAGCGTCATATTCGCCGATAAATATTTTTCCTTCCATGAAAGTCCCGGCGGAGAGTATCACGGTACGCGCCGTTATACGATGTCCTCTTGTCGTAACAATACCGCAAACTTTAGCGGCGATATTTTTATCGGTACCCTTCTCTATTATCAAATCCGTAACGGTATCCATAAAAATGGTAAGATTGTTTTGCTTTTCCAAAACAGAACGAGCCGTCATCTGGTACATTTGTTTATCAGCCTGCGCGCGCGGAGCCTGCACTGCCGGACCTCGGGAGCGGTTAAGCACCCGGTATTGAATCATTGTCGCGTCCGTCAATTTTGCCATTTCGCCGCCGAGAGCGTCTACTTCTCGCACAAGGTTGCCTTTGGAAAGACCGCCGATCGCGGGGTTGCACGAAAGAGCCCCAATTTTATCGGGGTTCTGTGTAACGAGGAGAGTGGAAAATCCAAGTCGGCTTGTCGCGAGGGACGCTTCTATTCCGGCATGACCGCCGCCGATGACGATTGTATCGTAGTCCATGTGTGTTAATCGTAGTATAAAATAATTTGCGGGTTTTTACTATGAAGAAAAAGGGAAGAATTTTACCACGAACCAACACGAACACTCACGAACCGAGAGAGCGGTGAGATTTACTACAAATATGCGTTTATTAGAAAGTGAGGGCAAGATGTATGCCTAAAGATTTTGTTCCGTACTCTGTAATTTTCCCTATTCATTAATTACATCTTTTGGGGGCGTGGGCGGAAAGCCATCTCGGCTCCTTGCGGTCGTGGCTGCGTTGAACGCACGCTCTGGCGTGGCGGCATTGCGATCCACGCCGATGTCGCCGATATGTCTTTCCGCCCACGCCCCCTGAAAATATCAATCAGTAAATAAAAAAATATCTGCCTGTGTTACTTTATTGGGCATACATCTTTAACGCTCATGTTAGTAAGAATGTAAAAGTGAGGACAGGTATGATTTTCGTGCACTATTAGTAAACTCAAATTTATATAAGAATAGGTTCCATTTCATCATGTGATTTAACCAATGAAACTGAACAATCATCTGTAATTGGAGATGGTCTTCCTACACGTTTTGGTGAAGGATAATTATTTGTATAAGATACTGCAATATTACAACTATTTAATTCAGGTATGTCAATTGTAAAAGAATCACCAGTAGGTGGTATTGAAACAGTATAATTTTTTTTGTTTTCCTGTATATGGACTTCTATAATAGTAACTCCTGTTCCTTGTTCGTTTTTAATTGTTATTTTCATTATTTTTTCTCCATAAAATATCTCGCTTTTTGGCAACAGAGGGCATTTAGCCCCCTGTTGCTTGCTCCCAAAACTAGGGGCGAACAAGCCGGAAGCCAAGATTGTTGATCCTGCGGTCCGGGCCGTAGCGGCTGAGCCGGTACGCGGAACGCAGGCTCCCAAGAGAATCGTTCCAGCACCCGCCGCGTAACACACGGTCAGTCCCCGAGGACGCGCCCAATGGATTTGTTTGCGCTTCGCTCGGGTAACTGCCATACCTGTCCCAGCACCATTCATACACGTTCCCATGCATGTCATACAGTCCCCAAGCATTTGCTGGTTTCTTTCCCACCTCATGTGTCTTATACCCGCTGTTAATGGAATACCACCCTGTATTGCCGCTAATCGTAGCTCCTGTGTTAAACGCTGTCGTTGTTCCTGCTCGACACGCATACTCCCACTGCGCCTCAGTCGGTAAACGATATCCGGTAGAACCGGAAACTATTACTACTGCATTCCAGTCCGAATTACTGCTAGTCGGTACTGTTCCCCATACTGTAGGATC
>Ga0268262_10002906_pt1 | contig 19210 bp, 18 predicted proteins | sample TergutNc150P3_FD_190354 | JGI IMG/M metagenome (GOLD analysis project Ga0268262, IMG submission 190354) | Nasutitermes corniger P3 segment gut microbial community from laboratory colony in Florida, USA - Nc150 P3 (SPAdes) (version 2) | ecosystem: Host-associated > Arthropoda: Insects >...
CCACGCCTTACAGCTTTGTAGCCTCTGCCCATTCAATTTGGTGGAACGGCTTGAAACCCGTATTTGTTGATATTGACGAGAAAACCTGCAACATGAACCCTGCCTTAATAGAGCAGGCAATTACCCCACAGACAACCGCAATAATGCCCGTTCACGTCTATGGCAATCCCTGCGACATACAAGGTATTCAAGATGTGGCAGACCGCTACGGCTTGGCTGTAATCTACGATTCCGCCCATGCCTTTGGTGTCAAGATAAACGGCAAGAGCATCTTGAATTTCGGCGATATGAGTTCTCTGAGCTTCCACGCCACCAAAACTTACAACACCGTTGAAGGCGGAGCATTGGTTGTGAAAGATTCCAAAACAAAGAATCGCATAGATTTTTTGAAAAATTTCGGTTTTGCGGATGAAACTATAGTTGTTGCACCCGGCATAAATTCAAAAATGGACGAGCTACGAGCTGCTTACGGTTTACTGAATTTAAAACAAATGGACAATGCCATAGCTATGCGGAAAAAAATCACGGAAGCATACAGGGAACGTTTACAGAATTTGAAAGGCATCTCGTTTTTTGAGGATATGCCAAGCGTTGACCATAATTATTCTTATTTTCCTATTTTTGTTAACGAAAAAGAATATGGAATGAGCAGGGATAGCCTTTATGAAAAATTAAAGCAAAATGATATTTTTGGCCGCAGGTATTTTTATCCATTGATAAGCGAATTCCCTGTGTATAGGGGTTTGCCAAGCTCCGCACCAGAACATTTGCCCGTTGCTCACAAAATGGCGAACGAGGTTATATGTTTGCCGATATATGCGGGGTTGGAAATTCAGAAAGTGGAAAGGATTGTTTCAATATTGTAGGGAAAATTTTTTTACTATATTTGCATCATAAATGACCACATCCTTTTATCAACCGCAGGAACTTGCCGAGCTTGGCTTGAAGAGTTATGGCAAAAATGTCCTTATAAGCCGTAAATGCTCAATTTATGGAGCTAGCAATATAAGCATTGGCAATAATGTCCGTATAGACGATTTTTGTGTGTTGAGCGGCAAAATTGAAATAGGGAATTTTGTGCATATAGGAGCGGCAAGTTTGCTTTTTGGTGGCGAGTATGGCATAATAATGAAAGATTTTAGCGGGCTTAGCTCTCGTTGCGTGATATATACGGAAAGTGATGACTACTCTGGCGAATGGATGACGAACCCAGCAATTCCAGATGAGTTTAGAAAGGTGTATGGTGGTCAGGTTACCATAGGAAAACACGCTATTATAGGTACTGGAAGTACTATTTTACCTAATGTTGAAATTGGCGAAGGCTCAAGTGTTGGAGCAATGGGGCTTGTAACGAAAAGTCTTGAACCGTGGGGAATATTTTTAGGTTCGCCACCTCGCAAATTAAAGGATAGGGATAAGAGAATTTTGAGCTTGGAAAATGACTTTCTAGCTCGCTTTTCGGACGGTTGAAAAATCGTAAATTGATGCATATTTAGAATGGGCATTAATTTAATGCCTACTACCTCAACATCCTATACGCAGCCTATGCCTGCAAGGTTTTTATGGAGCGGCAATTTTCCACACGGGAATAGAAAGGACATCTTCGCAGATAGGGATAGAGGATTCGTAGAAACACAATACGGCACCTATTCCAACTTTCTTTCCCAAACTTTTCAATGCAGAAAAATTTTTGCAAGAATCCTTGCTAGGCATGGCAGTTTTTTTTACTTCTATAGGATGCAAAACCCCGTCTTGCTCTATGATAAAATCTATTTCCACCCCATTGCTATCTCTATAAAAACTTATATTCTCTTCGCGGCAATTATGCCTGTAACTCTTAATTATCTCGCATAAAACATAAGTTTCCAACATTGCTCCGCTCATAGCTCCGTTCATCAAAGTTTCTGCAGAATTCCACTTGGTTAGGTAGCTTGCCAATCCGGTATCCATAAAATAAATTTTAGGAGTGTTCACAATTCTCCTATTTATATTTGCGCTGTATGGCTCTACCAGCATAACAATGCCAGCACGCACCAGAGAATCAAGCCAAATTTTAGCCGTTTTTACATTTATATCCACATCGCTTGCGAGGTTTGCGTAATTCAGCAAGTTTCCAGTTCTTGCCGCCGTTGCTCTAATGAAATCGTAGTATTTTAACTCGTTTTTTAGCCCTAAATCGTCCCTCGCGTCTCTTTCTATATAAGTTTGCAGATAGCTTCTGTAAAAAATATCAGTTCTTGTGCTTGGAAAAGCGTAAAGCGCAGGGAAAGAGCCTCTTAAAATAGTGCCAAATATCTGTTTTGCGCTAAAAGATGTTTTTGCCTTATTTTCTTTAAGCATATCAAAAGAAGGCAAAAAAGGAGTGCTTTTGCCAGATTTCCGCATAATTTCCATTTGGGAAAGCCCCATCAAATCCATTATGGCAATGCGTCCCGCCAAAGATTCTCTAATACCCTTCATTAATCTAAATTGCTGTGAACCAGAAAGCCAAAAAGCCCCTCTTTCCTTTGGATGCTCGTCCACATAAATTTTTATATATGTAAATAGCTCAGGAGCATACTGCACCTCATCTATTATAATAGGCGGCGGATATGTTTGCAAAAACAATTTAGGGTCATTCCTTGCAAAATTCTTCAACTGAACATCGTCAAGCGATATATATTTTCTACCTTTTTCCTTGATGCTTTTCAGCAGGGTTGACTTGCCAACCTGCCGCATTCCGCACAAAAGCAACACAGGGAAACTCTGCGAGGTTTCCTGTATAAATGGCTGCAAGGTTCTTTTAATCATAAAATCCTCTATATGCTAATCTGCCAGTGCACTGGACGATTAGCGTAAATATAGAAAAACCGTGCTACCTCAACTTTACAGAAACCTCAAGGTCAAGGCTCTTGACAAGATAAGATTGCTCAAATAGCAGCATCAAGAAAATTATTTTATATGTTACTACACGTTATGCAATATAGTTTAGCCCAAATACGAGTTGAACCAACCTTTAGACTATTGGGAGAGGAATGACTACATCTTTTTATCAACCGCAGGAACTTGCCGAGCTTGGCTTGAAGAGTTATGGCAAAAATGTCCTTATAAGCCGTAAATGCTCAATTTATGGAGCTAGCAATATAAGCATTGGCAACAATGTCCGTATAGACGATTTTTGCGTATTGAGCGGAAAAATTGAAATAGGGAATTTTGTGCATATAGGAGCGGCAAGCCTGCTTTTTGGCGGCGAGTATGGCATAATAATGAAAGATTTTAGCGGGCTTAGTTCTCGCTGTGCGGTATATGCGATGAGCGATGAATATTCGGGCGAATGTATAGCAAACGCAATGATTCCAGATGAATTTAGAAATGTGTATGGTGGTCAGGTTACCATAGAAAAGCATGCTGGTACAGGTACTGGATGCACTATTTTGCCTGGTGTCAAAATTGGCGAAGGTTCAGTCGTTGGAGCTATGTCACTTGTAATGACAAATATTAAACCTTGGGGAATATACTTAGGTTCTCCACCTCGCAAGTTAGATGATAGGGATAAAAAAGTTCTGAGCTTGGAAAAGGAACTTTTGGCTCGCTATTTGGACAAAGAAAAGGAATAAAAATTAACCTTAAATTATGGAGATGGTTATGGAAATACAGCAGTTCATTGAGAAATTCGCAAGTATATTTGACGATGTGGATGTTTCTACGTTATCAGCCGCTACCAAGTTTAAAACCTTGGAAGGGTGGTCATCACTGGTGGCACTAAGCGTTATTGCTTTTGTAGATGAAGAATATGGAGTTGCCATAAAAGGCAAGGATATCCGCGAAGCAGAAACAATAGAAGACTTATTCAATGCTGTAAAAGCGTTGAAAAGCTAATAGGAGAATATATGGCTTTTCTAAAGATAGAAAATGTGCGAATTAGTGGACTTTCTGCTTGCGTTCCCAAGCAAGTGGAAGAAAATAGTTCCTTTCCTTTATTTAATGATAATTCCTATAAAAATTTTCTCACCTCTGCTGGAATAGAACGCAAACGCAAAGTTTCTAACGACATTTGCACCTCCGACCTCTGCGTGGCAGCTTCTGAAAAATTAATTGCCGATTTGAATTGGAATAAAGAGGATATTTCATATCTTGTGTTTGTTTCACTAACGCCAGATTATATTCTCCCTCCCACATCCACAATCATTCAAAATAGGCTGGGTTTATCTAATGATTGCTATACATTGGATATTTCGTTAGGCTGTAGTGGGTGGGTATATGGAATCAGTGTATTATCGGCTCTTGTTAGCAGAGGTGGCAAGGGTTTATTATTAGTAGGCGATACTCTGACTAAAATGTGTTCAACTACAGATAAAACCACTTATCCTCTTTTCGGTGATGCGGGGACGGCAACAGCTTTGCAATATGAACCAAATTCCGAGCCTATGTTGTTTGCTATGAATTCAGACGGTAGTGGCTACAAATCTATCATTATAAATGATGGTGGCTACAGAAATCCAGTTTCTCAGTCTTCATTTGAAAATATTGTGAGAGGTAAAGGCATTGAGTCTAATAATCTTCAATTAATTTTAGAAGGGATGGATGTTTTTTCTTTTGCTACAAAAAGAGCACCCGAAAATGTTAAAAATTTAATAGAACAATTTCATCTTGATATAGATAAGATAGACTATTTTATTTTCCATCAAGCCAATCTCTTTATGAATGAGCAAATTCGGAAAAAATTGAAATTGCCAGCTGAGAAAGTTCCTTATTCTTTGAAAGATTTTGGCAATACAAGCTGTGCCACTATTCCGCTAACTATGGTTGTCAAACTGAAAGATGAGTTAGAAACAAAATCTTTGAATCATATTGCTTGTGGTTTTGGACTTGGTCTTTCTTGGGGCAGCGTATATTTTAATACGGATAAAATTGTCGTTTCTCCTTTAGTGGAGTTGTAATTATGCACAATCCCTTTTCTTTGGAAGGCAAAACAATACTCGTAACCGGTGCTTCTTCGGGCATTGGTAGAGCTATTGCAATTGAATGTTCTAAAATGGGAGCAAAACTAATCATAACAGCTCGCAACGAAGAACGTTTGAATGAAACTTTATCTCAAATGGAAGGTTCTGGACATTCTATTATCATAGCTGATTTAAACAATGAAAAGGATAGGCAAACACTTATTGAACAATCGCCAAATCTCAACGGATTGGTAAATTGTGCGGGATTAATAAATACTTTGCCGTTCCAATTCGTAACTGAAGATATTTTAAAAAGCGTTATGAATGTAAATTTTACAGCACCGGTATTAATCTCAATAGAACTAATTAAAAGGAAAAAGATTCTTAAAAACAGTTCCATTGTCTTTATATCTTCAATTTCAGGAGTATTATGTGTTGCAGTTGCAAATTCTATTTATTCAGCATCCAAAGGAGCTATAAACGGAATGGCAAAAAATATGGCTGTGGACTTGGCATCTAAAGGCATTAGAGTAAATAGCGTTAATCCGGGAATGATAGAAACACATATTTTTGATGCAGGGACAGTCACTCCTGAGCAATTGGAAGAAGATAAAAAGCGTTACCCGTTAAAACGTCACGGAAAACCAGAGGAAGTAGCTTATGCAGTCATATATTTATTATCAGATGCCAGCAGTTGGGTAACAGGTTCAAATTTGGTAATAGACGGAGGATATACATTGCTATGATAGATGCCAATGTTAAAAGGGTTGATGAATGGACGGTGATATTTACCGAGCAAGACATTGAACTTTTTGCAGAAAGTTCTTTAGATCACAATCCTTTGCATTGCGATAATGATTATGCTCACAAAACTATGTATGGGCAGGTGGTAGTTCATGGAATATTAGGAGTATTGGCTTGTCTTGAAAAATATTTCAAAAATAAAAATTGTGATATAAATTCATTGGAGATTCAATTTTTCAAACCTATATTTTGTGGAGTTGCATACAAAATTATAATTAAAGAAAATTCTGTTGTCCTTGCAGATGGCGAAATAAAACTACTCAAAATAAAACTGGCTACTAATACAATACAGAACAATACAATACAAAATACTAAACAATATAAACCTAATTATGAGGCTACAGAGAAGCTTTTGCATAAATTCAAAATACCAAAAGATTTAGAGAAACTCTCTATAATTTTAATGTGGAGCAGTTTCTACGTTGGTATGGTGTGTCCTGGAAAACAGGCTTTATATTCTTCTATTAAATTAGATATTAATGATTTTGATTTTGAAATTCCATTTTTTTACTCTGCAAACCTGAAAAACGAACAATCAGCACTTTCTTTATTAACTATGGAATTCGCTTTAGCAAATAATACTGGGAATTTAATAGCGAATGGAATAATAAAAGCCTATAAAAGAATTGAGTTAAAGCAAAATCTTTATACTCCTTTGAAGGAAACTTTGCAAATGTTTCCGAATTTACAAGGAAAATCCGTGCTTGTAACTGGTGCAAGCCGTGGTTTTGGTTCATGCCTTTCTTTGATTTTAGGAGCCTTAAAATGCCATGTGATTTTAAATTTCAAAAGTAGCATAAATGAAGCATTGGCTTTGTCTAAGCAAATTGAAAAACTTGGTGGCTCAGTAGAACTTTGGCAGAATGATGTTGCGGATTTAGATTTTTTCACCGCTAAAAAAGAAGAATTGCTTAAACAAGGTAAATATTTAGATATATTAATTTGCAATGCCGCTCCGCCAGCTCTAGCTCTAGCCCTAGCTCTAGCTCCAGAAACTGCTCATAGAATTGCAAATTATGTTCAAACCGCTTTTGATTGGACTTGCGTTCCTCTTTCTACTTATGCACAAATGCTTAATGAACATAACGGTCATGTTTTGATTGTATCTTCTGGGTATTTGGATTCAATAGAACCAGAATATCCGCATTATCTTAGCGCAAAAGCAGCAATAGAAACTCTTGCAATATATGCAGCAAAAAAACATAAGAATACAAAATATGCAATAATTCGCCCTCCAAAACTCTTGACGGATATGAGCAATTCACCGGGAGGAAATTACAATTCGGCAGACCCTATAAAAATTGCAGAACAAACATTGCTCAATTTTTTTACCGAAAATTGGGATTCAGGCTACGCAAAGATATTTTCTATTTCATAAAAGAGGTTTATTATGGAAAATCAACAAAAAGCACTCGGTATAATCGCAAACATCTTAGATGTTGATGTGGGTAAATTGACTTTGGAAACCGCTATTCAAGATACTCCAGATTGGGACTCAGGAGTTTTTCTTGCCATAGTAGCGGAATTAAGCGAAGAATTTAAGTTGGAAATTCCTATTGAACAAATTATGGAACTTTCCAAAGCTAAAACTATAGGTGAATTTTTACGTTTATTTGGTATATAATGCTTAAAATAGCTCTGCTTTCAAATGTAAATTTAGATTCTTTAAAATTCAGGCTTCGTAAAGAGTGTGAATTGTATTTGCCTGTAGGCTATGGAACTTGGCTGCAGGAGTTGTTAAATGAAAATTCCAATTTTTATATTTTCGCTCCAGAATTTTGCTTCATAATTTTACATAAAGAAAAAACCGATTCAAATAAAATTAAGTTTGTAGCAGAAAAACTACCAAACTGCCAATTTTTCATTTCAGATTTAGAAGAAAATGAAACTGAATATATCCATAACTTTCCACTATTTCAGATTATTTTAAAATATGGACAAAACTCAGTATATTCGCCAAAAATGTGGTATTTGGCGAGCAATCCATTTTCTGTTTTAGGAGAAAAACTCCTTACAGAAAAAATTTTACAATTCATTCGACCTGCAAAAATTCCATCTAAAAAATGCCTAGTTTTAGACTTAGACAACACCCTTTGGGGCGGCGTAATAGGCGAAGACGGAGTAAATGAAATAAAATTAGACAATCATGGGCAAAATGCACGATTTTATGATTTTCAAAAAGAAATTCTAGAGATTCACAAAAAAGGAATTTTATTAGCCATTGCAAGTAAAAATAACCCAGAAGATGTAGAGCTTGGATTTGAACATCCCTTTATGGTTCTTAAAAAAGAAGATTTTAGCGTGATAATTGCAAATTGGCAACCCAAAAGCGAAAGCATGAAGCAAATCGCAAAAGCTTTAAATATAGGCATTGATTCTCTTGTTTTTATAGACGACAATCCTGTGGAAAGAGAGGAAATTCGGCAGAATTGCCCAGAGGTTGTGGTAGCGGATTTTCCCGAAGACACATCTCTTTTGCCCGAACTAGCAGTTGATTTATATGATAAATATTTTTACTCTTGGAATTTAACAAAAGAAGATTTGCAAAGAACAAAAATGTATGCAGACAATGCAAAGCGAGAAGAAGATAAAAAAAATTTTGCCAATTTAGACGATTTTATTAAGGACTTGAATATATGTTTATCTGTGCAAAAAGTAGATAATTCAACGACTGCTAGAGCTAGTCAAATGCTTCAAAAAACAAACCAATTCAACTTAACAACCAAACGTTATACGGAAACAGAAGTAGCACAAATGCTTGATAATCCAAATATTTTAATGTTAATCGGAAATGTAAAAGACAAATTTGGCGATAATGGTTTTAGCATTCTAGGCATTGCGAAATTAATATCAGAAACAGAAGCGGAAATAGATAGTTTTTTAATGAGTTGCCGAATTATGGGACGTAAAATAGAATTTACTTTTCTACGAGATATGGAAAAATATCTTGCGGATATGGGTATAAAAACTATTTATGCAAACTATATTCCAACTGCAAAAAATAGCCCTTGCAAAAACTTTTATATAGAAGCGGGATATGATGAGATTTCCGAACAGCGTTATAGATTGATTTTTGTGTAATAAAGCCCCCCGCCAAGGGTTAAAATTAGCTATGCACTTGTATGATTCATAAACTCCCACGCTGGTTTAATTTCAATTTTCTTTCCATTGCGAATATAAGTGTCTTTTTGATTAAAAGTAAGAATAATTCCGTTGTCGCTGCCAAAGAAATTCAATGCTTCATTCAAACCGCTCTTTTCCCGTGTGGAATTTTCTGAACTAAGTTCACATTGATAAAGCCCCCTCCGATGGTTATCTAATCATATATTTCTATGTTACAAATCGAAAAACATATTAAAAGGGGTAACAATGGGCTTTTTTAAGAAATTGGTCAAAAATGTATTGCCATATTATTTGGTTAAAAAGTATCAGGCTCGTAGTCGCACCACTGCACATGCTCTGGAAGGCTATTATTCCCCAATACTGTCAATGGATGAAATAAAACGATATAATTTTAATTGTCCTCCTGAAGTCTTACAAAAACAAAGAACAAATTACAAGCAAATTGATTTTGCGAATATTGAATTTTATGATGAAAATATTCTTATGGATATAGAAAAGTACCTTACTGGAAAAATTGAAGAAACGAACTATTTTAAAAGTGAAATGTCATATAAAGATAGAGCTTTTCTGAATGGAATAATTCGTAAAACAAAACCAAAAACAATCGTAGAAATAGGTTTAAGTGCCGGCGGAAGCACTTGCGTGATTTTGAATGCGATTCGCGATATGGAAAAAACAAAACTATATTCTTTTGATTATAATACGATTTGGTATAGAGATGACGGCAAAGATAATGGTAGAAAAACTGGTTTTTTAGTAGAACAAATTGTTCCTGACCTTGCCTCAAAATGGGAGCTTTATACAGGTGGAGTACCGTGTAAATATTTTGATAATATCCCAAAAGATGGAATTGACGTTTGTTTTATTGATACAGTTCATTTTAATCCTGGAGAACATTTGAACATCTTGGAAGTTTTGCCTTTTATGAAAAAAAATGGGATAATTATTTATCACGATACAGCATATCATTCTTTTAGTTGTGTTGACGGAACCACAAATCTTGTTTCTATAAATACGCTTAACGGAAAACGAATCTTGCTCAAATCAGAGCAAACTATGGGTTTACCCAATATAGGTGCTATAATTCTTGATGAAAATATTGAAAATATGCTTTTTGCGCTATTCTCAAATATAAGCTTACCGTGGTATTGTGGAATCACTAATGAAGATTTTGTTGAAATGTTTAAACATTTTTCAAAATATTACTCTAAAGATTTGGTGCAAATCTATGTTTATTATTGTAATTTTTATATGAATGGCGGGGTAAAAAATAAGGAATTCGCGATTAAAACTGCAGAAAATGCGGTTTTTCAACTCATACCGCAACCCGTGTAAAGCCCCCTCACCTCAACATCTTATACGCAGCCTGCGCCTGCAAAGTATCGCCCTGATTGTAAAAAGCGTGCCCAACGTTCTCTATGCCTATTCGCGCTGTGGCACTGCCGGCTTTCATAGCTCTTTGATAATGCTCCAAAGCCTCGCCGTATCTCTTTTGCTTAAAATAAATCTCTGCCAAATCCATTTCCAGCTCTTTAACCCCACTGCCTGCGGCAATGCCCTGTTCCAATGTCCAAATAGCCATCCAAGGTGAATTGCCGCTCTCGTAAAGCCCTGCCAAATACCTGCGGGCGCTATAATTTTTGCTATCCAAATACAAACCGTTTTCCATAGAACGAATGGCGGCTTTTAGGGAATCTTGCTGCAAATAATAATAAGACAAAGTGTAGTGCAAATCGGGGGAAATATTAACGCTCTTTTGCAGGGCTTTTTGCAAAATTTCTGTGGCCAACTGATAGTTTCCCGTTTGGCGGGCACATTCCGCAAGCCCAAGCCAAGCCTCCAATCTATCGGGATTTTCGTTTATCGTTTGCTCAAAATATCTCTCTGCCAAAAGGAATGCCTTTAAATTCAAATATGCAGAGGCAAGGGCATAATTCAAATGCTCGTTGTTTTCGCCAAGCTCCACTGCCCTGCCATAATACGCCACTGCCTGCCCGTAATCACCGTAAGAATACGAAATATCACCCAAAAGTATCCAAGGTTTTGCAAAACTTGGCGCAAGCTCGGCTGCCCTTTTATATGCCACTATCGCAACGTGGTTTTGCTTGAGATGCACAAGCGTATTGCCCAAATTAAACCAAGCATAAGGCTCCATCTGCTCATTCTTTATTGCCGCTCTATAAGCAGGAACCGCCTCCGCATATTTACCTGCATCATAAAGCTCATTTGCTTTTTTAAAAAAATCTTCCGCTCCATAAGAAGAAGCAAAAAGCAGAAAAAAATAAATAACAAATAACATACAAATATCCTGTAAATCCTTTAATCCTGAGAATCGGGGTTCAGACAATTACTTATGCCTTTTGTAATCGTCGTCCATTCTGATAATATCGTCTTCGCCATTATATTCGCCAACTTGAACTTCAATTATTATCAATGGTTTTATGCCTTCATTTTGCAAGCGGTGAAGCGTACCAGCAGAGATATAAATGGACTCGTTTGGACGAACATAAGCGGTTTCTTCACCAATGGTGGCGGTTGCCATTCCACTTACAACAACCCAGTGTTCCGAACGGTGCATGTGTTTTTGCAAAGACAGGCGCTCGCCGGGGTTTACGCAAATGCACTTAACTTTGAAACGCTCCCCTTCGTCTATCACTTCGTAGGTTCCCCAAGGGCGAATCACGGTTTGCGGGGTGTGGAGCAAATCCGAATGTTTTTCTTTTAAATTATCAACCAGTTTTTTCACCTTTTGGCTGCTGGCAAGAGGCGCAACCAAAAGAGCATCTATAGTATCCACTATTATCATATTTTCCAAATCTATGGTGGCAATTTCCCTATTTGATGCAGGGTTACCCATTATCAGGCAGTTTTTGGAATTTATGGATGTGTGGTGCTGATATTCGGTGTTGCCCTCTATGTCGTGCGGAAGTTCTTTGTAAAGGCTTTCAAAGCTGCCCAAATCCGACCAGCCTATTGAACAGGGAACAACGCTCACTTTCTTGGATTTTTCCATAACGGCATAGTCTATGGAATCTGCGGGAATATTCATCATATCTTCGTGGTGAACGCGAACAAGGGAATCTTCGGTTGCGGCATTTTTGCGAGCTTCTTTGCAGGCGTTGAACATAGCGGGCGCATATTCATTTAGCTCCGACAAAAACACCCCAGCCTTAAAGCAGAATATGCCGCTATTCCAATAAAAATTACCGTCTGCAATATATTTTTTTGCGGTTTCCAAATCCGGTTTTTCAACAAATCTCTTAACGCTCTCGCCGTATGCTTCTATATAGCCATAACCTGTTTCTGGTCCTGTTGGTTTTAAGCCAAATGTGACTATGTTGCCAAGCTCTGCAAGCTCCCCTGCTCTTTTAACCGCTTTTGAATAGCTTTCGGCATCTCTGATGAGGTGGTCGCTTGGAGAAACAAGAACTATATCATTGGGAGACAAATCAAGGCAAGCGAGGGCAATGGCTGGTGCTGTGTTTCTGCCTATAGGCTCCAGCATAAAACTGGTTTTGTCAAGACTTATCGCCTGTAATTGCTCACGTGCCAAAAAATATTGCTCTGCGTTGCTAACTATGCACTGCTTGGAACAAAAACCGCTATTCACAATCGCAATGCGTTGAAACAGAGAATGATCGCCAAAAATTTTAACAAACTGCTTAGGCAAAAGAGTACGGCTTATAGGCCAAAGTCTGGTTCCCGCACCACCGCACAAAATGAGGTTTATCATAAGGGTAAATTAGAAATATTTTCTACCTTACCACCTATGCGTAAATGGACTGTTGACGATTCCCGCGAGCTTTACAACGTAAAGGGTTGGGGAGTATCTTATTTTGACATAAACGAGGAAGGGCATGCGACTGTTTCGCCTTTAAAGGAAAACGGGCCTACCATAGACCTAACCGAAATAATGAAAGACCTATCGCGCAGGGATATTGCTACTCCTGTGCTTTTGCGTTTTCCAGATATTTTGGATTCCCGCATTGAAAAGATAAACAGTTGTTTTGAAAAGGCAATAGAGGAATACCAATTTAACGGTCATTTTTACAATGTGTTTCCCATAAAGGTAAATCAGCAGAGAGCTGTTTTGGAAGAGGTTTTGCAACACGGAAAAAAATTCAATATAGGCTTGGAGGCAGGCTCTAAATCTGAACTGCACGCTGTGCTTGCTAATGTGGATAACCCAAAATCGCTTATTATTTGCAATGGTTATAAAGACGAAGATTTTTTAGAGCTTGCACTGCTTGCGCAAAAAATGGGAAAGAATATTTATTTGGTTGTTGAGAAATTAATTGAATTATCCCTCATAATAAAGCTCTCCAAAAAATTAAAGGTAAAACCAAATATAGGCATTCGCATAAAACTCGCGAGCAGCGGCTCCGGGCATTGGGAAGAATCCGGCGGTTATCAGAGCAAATTTGGGCTTAACAGCTCGGAACTCATAGATGCCTTGCAAAGGTTAAAAAAGAGCGGTTTTGCAGACTGCATTAAACTCATACATTTTCATTTGGGCAGCCAAATAACAAATATACGCCACATAAAATCCGGGCTTCGTGAAATTGCGCAGTTCTATGCAGAAATAAATGCACTTGGGTTTAAAATAGAGTTTGTTGATGTTGGTGGCGGCCTTGGCGTGGATTACGATGGCACAAACAGCACACGTTCCAGCTCTGCGAATTATTCTGTGCAAGAATACGCAAACGACGTTGTTTATGCCATTGCAGAAACCTGCAATAAATTAGGGCTTGAGCATCCCAACATAATAGCAGAAACGGGAAGAGCATTAACGGCTCACCACAGTATGCTTGTTTTTGATATTTTGGAAAAAACCTCTCCCGCATATTTTGAAGATGTGAAAAGAGAAATAACAGACGAAGACCCAGATATTCTAAAAGACCTGCACACTATTTATATGGGGCTTAAACAAAAAAATTTAAATGAAAGCTGGCACGATGCAATTCAAATGCGAGACGATGTTCTAAACAATTTCAGCACAGGTGTGCTGAATTTGGAAAACCGCGCCATTGCAGAACGTTTGTTCTGGTCTATTGCGCGCAAAGCCATACGCTTGGTAAAAGATATGCGCCATCCGCCTCAAGAACTAGATGCTCTGCCCCGCTTGCTCGCAGACAAATACTTTGGGAATTTTTCCCTTTTCCAAAGCCTGCCAGACGCCTGGGCCATAGACCAAATTTTCCCCATTATGCCCATACAGCGTTTGAACGAAGAACCCACCGTAAATGTCACAATTCAAGACATCACTTGCGATAGCGATGGAAAAATTGAGTTGTTTGTAAATCGTGAAGGCGAAATAACCAAAACCCTTTCTCTTCACCACTTAAAAGAAAGAGAGCCTTATTACCTATGCGTTTATTTGGTTGGAGCATATCAAGAAATTTTAGGCGATTTGCACAACCTCTTTGGCGACACAAATGTTGTTCATATATCCTGCAACGATACCTCTTACGAAATAGAGAAAATCATAGCTGGAGAATCTGTTTCCGATGTTTTGGAATATGTGAATTTTTCCGATAAATCCCTTGTGCGCACAATGGAAAACTGGGTTAAAGATGCAATTCAAGACGACAAAATATCCAAGCAAGAAGGCAGGGAATTTTTGAGCATTTACCGCTCCGGCTTGTATGGATACACGTATTTGGAGTAGAATTTTCTAAATTTCCAATGAGAGGTAAAACTATGGCAATAGAAACTGCGGCAATAGAGCCAAAAATTAAAAAAGCTATGAAAAATATAGGGCTTGAAGAAAGAGCCGATGACCTTTTATGTATGCTTGACGAAATAGAGCTTGACTTGATGCTAAAGGAAAGCGAGCAAGACGAAAAAGCAGGCAATTTCATAACTGTAGAGGAAATGAAAAAAAGAACTACAAAAAAGCTAGAAGAAATACTATGCAGAAAAAAATAAAAATAATACCAAAATGCGAAAAACAATTAAATGAGGCGATGGAGTATATAGCAGAAAATTCACCAAAGCAAGCCCAAATAATGCACGACCAGTTTTACAGCACTTTAAGCAAAATAGAGAAACAACCTAGTATAGGCAGACCATATAAAAAAGGAATGAGAAGAATAAAATTAGGCAAATTCCGTTACAATATCTACTACAAAGAATTTGATAAATTCATAAGCATAAGGGGAATATGGCACACAAGCAGGGGAACGGCGTTTAAGGAACAATGATACGATTTGTAGGGACACCCTTGCGGTTAAACCCCCGCTGCCTTACCCAGCCTATCGTTGATAGCAACGCTAATGCCAACAGGGGGCAGCAACATCGCATAAATTTTATTCAACTTGCAAGAATCCAGTTCGTGCAGCATTCCATATAAATTTGCAGCCGCTTCCGTTAAATTTTCAGTCGCAGACAAATTCAATGTTTTTGCAAAAAGCGTGGTATTTTCTGGCAATTTACCAAAAGCGAGCAAGCCGCAATTAGGAGGTACATCGCTGGGCAAGCCCAAACACAACTGCGTACTAGGGCTGTAATGTTTTTCAAGCATACCAGGAGAAAGAATGGCATCTGATTTAGCATCTAAAACTTTCCCCAAACTCTCCTCCATCATCTCCTTTGTAACCGCCCCAGGTCTGTAAATCACAGGAATATCGTTTTCAAAACCGACAACGGTGCTTTCAAGACCTATTTCGCAAACTCCACCATTCACAATGCCGTCTATTTTGCCACCTAACTGCTCCAAAACGTGTTCTGCGCTTGTTGGGCTTAGATGCTGGAATTTATTTGCGCTTGGAGCGGCAAGTGGAAAGCCGGAGAGTTTTATTATATCCCTCGCAATTTGTTTTTTGGGCATCCTAACGGCAACCGTTGGGAGCCCTCCGGTGGTTAAATTAGGGACTTTTTCCTTTTTTGGCAGCACCAGCGTTAAAGGACCTGGCCAAAATTTCTCTGCCAGCAATTTGGCATTTTTTGGAATTTCTGCCGCCAAGTTTTCAAGTTCTTCAATTTCCGCTATATGTGCTATCAAAGGGTCAAAAAAGGGTCTCTCTTTTACCGCAAAAATTTTAGCCACAGCCGTTTCGTCAAAGGCATTGCCGGCAAGCCCATAAACAGTTTCTGTGGGAATAGCTACTATTCCGCCTGTTCTTAGAATTTGTGCTGCTTCTTCAATTGAAATATACATTTTTTCTGTAAAATATAAAAAACGACAGAACCTTTAGATTCTGCCGCTTCAAAACTGCTAAAGAAATTATTTCTTTTTGCCGCTCTTTTTAGTTCCGTTGGCTTTTAGTGCAGCGCCAACTTTAAAAGTAACGGTTTTAGAAGCTTTGATTTTGATTTTCTCGCCGGTTTTGACATTGCGGCCTTCGCGGGCCGGACGGTCTTTGACTCTGAAAGTGCCAAAGCCTATCAACTGAACTTCGCCGTCTTTTTGCAAGCCAGCTTCAATTCCTTCCAAAAAAGCATTGACAGCGCGTTCTGCCGCTGCTTTGCTCTCAAGCCCTGCGAGCTCTTTAACCTTTTCAACCAGGTCGGGTTTTTTCATAGTAATCTCCTTTGGAGTTTTAAAATTATAGTACAAATTTAACTTTTTTTTTCAAAAAAAGCAAGGGTAAAATAAAAAAAATTTATATTACTCCCGTATGTTCTCGCCTTCCACTGGAAAATGCACCTCGCTTTTAGATTCGGACCTTGTTATTGCCACCGGCAAAGGCAATGCGGAGTTCCCGTTAAAAGACATTGAAAAATATAAAGATACAACGGTTTTAGACATTGGAATATACAACGGGAAACGCCTTGTTTGCTTGAATTTGCCTGATTTGGAGGGCGGAGTGCCCCTGCGAACTTTTTTTACGGAAGCAGAGCCGGAAATCGCTCATATAGCCATTTTAGCCGCTCATTTGAGCTGGTGGAAAGCCCTTTACAAGCATTGCCCCAAATGCGGAAAGCCCTTAAAAGAGCATAATTCTGAACGCTGCATGACCTGCGAGGCCTGCGAAGAGAACTTTTATCCTGTTATTTCTCCGGCAATTATAGTTCTGATAACAAAAGAAAACAGAATTTTGCTGGCACACAATGCTAAATTCCCACCAAAACGGCACAGTTTGCTGGCGGGCTTTGTGGAACCCGGGGAGAGCTTGGAAGCAGCTGTTCATCGTGAGGTTATGGAAGAAACCGGCATTCGCATCAAAAACCTGCGCTACTTGGAGAGCCAGCCCTGGCCCTTCCCAAACTCCCTGATGGCAGCATTCGCCGCTGAATGGGAAAGCGGGGAGTTAAAACCAGACGGGGTTGAAATTGAAGGGGCTGCTTGGTATGCCAATAGCGATGAATTGCCGGATTTGCCCCCCAGAGGCTCAATTGCCCGAAAGCTCATAGATAGCTGGATAGAGGAAAGGCGTAAAGCAATTTTTGCGGAGTAGCGCAATAAAGCGTGTTGCCGTGAATTCTAATTGAAGCACCGCTACCAAAAATGGGGTATCTTTTAGCAACCTTGCCGGAATTTATGTCTATTGCGGCAACAGAGCCATCTTGGTCTAGCCAAATATGCGAGCCATAGACAACTGGCTGGTACGAGGAACCTTTGCTATTGAATGTCCAAACTAGGCTGCCGCTTGGAATTTCGTACAAGGAGAAAGCTTGATTCACGCTACCTGCAAGCGCATAAGTTTTTCCATTATTCTCTAGCAATTCAAAAGAAACTATTTGGGAACGGACAGAAAAAGTTCCCTGCTGCTTAAAACCCTCTTTTTCTGAAAAAATATGAACGTCTCCTTCTTCTGAAGCTACGGCAAACATACCATTTTTGTACTTGAAATAAGCCGCCGAGCTGGTGCCTAAGTTAATATCTTGAGAGACCCTTGTTTTAGAGAGCAAAGAAAGTTTACCCTGCGAAAATGAATAAATCCCATTCTCGCCAGCAGACAAAAGCACAGGGGCAGAACTCACCCTGCGAGACCATTCAAGGCGCATTTTCGGTATAAAATATTTAAGCACAAAGCCATTCCAAAATCCTATGTAAATGGAATCTTTGCTGCGCAAAAAAGAAAAGGGCTTGCCATAGGTTTCAATAGAAACGCTTTTTTGCTCTCTGAGCGAAAACTGCGATAAGCCATCTCCCGAACTGAGTATAAGCCACGGAGGTTCGTTGTCCCTCACGGTGTATTCCCTGTCTCTTGGAAGGAGTATCTCTCCGCCAAAAGTCCCTGTTTCCAAGGAAAACTTCAACAAGCTTTGAGAACCCTCGTCAGAAACAAAAAGCCAGTTTGCATCGCTGAACATTTGAGGATAGAGCATCTTTGAAGAAAGCGGCAAATACCTAACCCATTTCGCTCCTATTTTTTCTGCATATCTGGAAAAAACGAATTGGGAAAAATCTTGCATTCTTGCGCCGTAAATAACCGCCCGCCTCCACGCGCTATCGCTTTTTTCCTGTTCTGCAATGCTATACCAAGCAAAGGCGTTGCCGCTTTCCAAAGCGAGCAGGGAATCTATATTATTGCTTGCAGAAAATGTAAATTTTTGATAATGCCTTGTATTTAAAATCTCGGAACTTCCATTTTGCAAATTGAAAATCACAGAATCAGATTTAACAATCGGGTCCTCAGCTATTTCCCCATCTATCTGATAATTCCACAGATTGTTCAAAAGCGTATCGAACACAGATATTCCGCCGTTTTTTTGATATGTGCCAATGAGGCCAACACCAGGATTAAAAAAATTCTCTCCATCGCTTTTTGCAACAGAAACCAAATACCCGGAATTCTTGTTAAGCAAACTGATTTTTCCGCTTATGTCCAAAACGTAAATTTTATCTCCCACGCTTTCAATATCCTGCACTTCAAGAGCTGGTTTTCGCCAAGCGTAATTTTTTAAATCCTCACCGAGTTTGTGAAAATAAAGCCAATTTTTGCAATAGAGAAAAAGCCCGTCAAAAGTCAAAAACACTTTTGCAGGCACGTCTGCGTACGGAATGCTCCCTATCTCCAAGCCTTTTTGCCTTGAAATCAAATGCAGGGAATTTTTATTTGGGCAGTTATACACCACTATGCGGCTGGCAAGCAATTCTCCTTCTGCAAAGCAGTTGGAAACTTGGTCTGAGGCTATTTCTGGGTAAACCGTGCTCTTTTGCTCGTAAATAATTTTTTCACCAGCAATTTTCACCCTTTCATTCGTTGCCAAAAATTGCTTTTCCTTGCCAGCAGCCATATATGCAAGCGAATTATTTTGCGAATTATTTTTCAAAAAGCCATAATGCTTCACAATGCTCTGAGTATCTCGCCTAGCTTCTGCGATTTTTGCCAAATACAGATGAGCGCTCAGTTTTTCCCTAATCGCAGCACCGGAGTAATTTGCAGCAAAATCAAATAATTCCTTGGCTTTTG
>Ga0268262_10002907_pt1 | contig 19195 bp, 16 predicted proteins | sample TergutNc150P3_FD_190354 | JGI IMG/M metagenome (GOLD analysis project Ga0268262, IMG submission 190354) | Nasutitermes corniger P3 segment gut microbial community from laboratory colony in Florida, USA - Nc150 P3 (SPAdes) (version 2) | ecosystem: Host-associated > Arthropoda: Insects >...
CGAATACGACAAGGTACCATACAACCACAGCCCTGATCTGCTTGCGAAGATCCGCGATAGTCGCAAGGTTTTTGAAGAGGCCCTGGAATACGCCAAGGCTTACGAAGGCCATGAGCAGTTTCTCACATACCATTCCCGCAGGCTTGTGGAAATGGCCACCGACCTTATACAAGGTTATCTGCTGATGAGGGACGGCAACCACAGCGAGAGGAAGCAGAAAGTGGCGAGAATATTCATAACAAAAATGCCCTCACGGATCAAAGGCAATAGGGATTTCATTATGAGTGAAGAAGGCACACTGCTTAAGCACTACGCAGAGGTAATTGGAACAATTAATAAATAATAGCTAATAAATAATAAAGGAAGAAGAGAGTCATATCATCTCTTTATTACCTGTTATTTATTATTTGTTATTTGGTTGTGGGTCTTAGGTATTGTTCCATACCAGCAGTTTTTCATATTGACATTTAAGAAAATGGGGATCCCATGTAACTACTCTTGCGTCATATACAATCGCCGTTGCTCCTATAATGGCATCAGGCAGTTTTAGTTTTGTAGCTCGGCTTAGCGCTATGTTTTCATTCTCTATTGCTTCATTAAGCGGTATAACGGGAACAAACCGTAAAAATTCGGTAATAGCATATTCCTCGCCTGGTGTAATTTCAGGGTATTTTAATAGTTCAAGCTTGACAATAACACTGACAAAACATTCATTCTGTAAAATCAACGAATATAAATCCAAAGGATCGTTTTTCTGTTTTAAGAAATCAACTATCGCATTGGTATCAAGAAGGAGTTTCAATCTAATCTTCCCATTCTTTCCTGACTTTATTCTGATAGGCAATACCGTCCAATCCCCCAAAGGCATTTCTGCCAAGACTGCCACGCAGATTCTGAAGCTTCATTTTCAATTCTTCTGACCGGGCGTTGTTATCTGCCCCAATTCCGCCGCTATATTCAAGTTCTGTACTTGCCGATGCTGCGGATGCCGGGGTAAAGGTGACTATGGTTTTCCCTGCTGGAACTTCCGGGGGGACATCCAAAAAAACCCGATGGCTTGGCGGTATTTCAATAGTCTGTTCTACAATCATAAATCAAGTATAATATGATAGCATTTAAGAAGCAATCATGGAGCATTCCCCATCCCCAAAATTCGGATTTGCCAAAGCTGGTTAAATGCATTAGTATTTACCTATGTTTATTTTTCGCCGTTTTTTCACTGTAATTTGCCTGTTGCTGGCTTTATTGTCTCTGGTCTCCTGTTTCCGTCCCAAAGCCGGCGTGAAAGAGGATTCCCCCGTTAAAATAAATGTCGTGAGTGATAATACAAACAGCGCAAAACTTGACACCGTTATGCGTAACGCCGAATTACCTGCGGCTTTGTCGGCAAGGATAAAAACAGCCGCCAACGCAAGCCCCGCTTTTATGACCGACCTTTCCGCCTGTCTTGAAGGCGACAGGTATTTAAGGGCGCTTGTTGACAAAAGACATTCCCTTCCCACAGGTTACGCGCCTAATGATCTGGTTACGCTTACGGATAGCTCCTACAGGGTTAACCGCAACGGGCTGACGCTTCGCCGCGCCGCCGCCACGGCCCTGGATGAAATGGCGAAAGCGGCCCGCGCCGACGGGGTTACTTTGGTAGCTTCATCGACATACCGTTCTTATGAATATCAGACGCAGGTGTATAACAGGAACGTGCGGGAAATGGGACAGACAGCCGCCGACAGGGAATCGGCCAGACCGGGACACAGCCAGCACCAGACCGGTCTTGTTGTCGATTTCGGTTCCATTGACGACTCTTTTGCAACTACCGCCGCAGGCCGCTGGATGGCGGCTAACGCATCGCGTTTCGGCTGGTCGCTGTCCTTTCCCGACGGCTATGAGGCTGTGACCGGCTACCGCTGGGAAAGCTGGCATTACCGCTATGTGGGCAAGACACTTTCCGCTTTTATCGACAAATACTTTGACGGCATACAGCAGTACGCCCTGCGGTTTCTTTATGAGTGGGAGCAATTCGGGAACTCCTGATTTGCCGGTTTATTTCAAAAAATCTTAAAAATTCTCGTTCCTGGAGTAATGCAAAACGCACATTTGCGCCCTATATACAGTACAAGAGAAAAAAGAAAAGAGAAAAATGAAGAAAGTAAGAACCTTGTCCGTCCGCTATGCATCTCGGTGCTAACTACGCTCTTACTTTTTTCTCTTTTACCTTTTCTTTTTTCTCTTGTAGGGGGGTAAATCTTGAGTGTAATGGCTTATGCGCCCTATGGCGCGGGCGGGGTGATTATCCGGGTGGAAGCGGATATTCGCCGGGGCATTCCCGGTATCGACATTACCGGGCTTGCGGAAGGGGCGGTTCGGGAAGCGCGGGAAAGGGTAAGGGCGGCGTTCAGGAATTCCGGGTTCAAGTTTCCGCTGGACAGGATACTGATAAACCTGGCTCCGGCGGGTTTGCGGAAAGACGGGGCCGCGCTGGATCTGCCTATTGCGCTGGCGGTAATGGCGGCGGCTGGACTTGCCCCTGTGCCGCCGGATCTGCTGGTGATGGGGGAACTGGAGCTTTCAGGAAAGATACGCCCGGTGCGCGGCGTTCTGGCGGCAATAGCCGGCGGTCTGGAGGAGGGCATCACCGAATTCATTGTACCGGCTGAAAACAAAGGGGAAGCGGCAATTTTATACGGTTCCGGCAAAAGCCCCAGGATGCAGTTCAGGGCGGCGGCTTCCCTGCGTGAAGCGGTTGACGCGCTTTTCCTCCGTGAAGAAACAGGCGCGCTGTCAGTTCCTGAAAAGCCGAATGTCAATAATTGCGGTTTTCAGGAGCCGCCAGAGAACGCTGGCATCGGGACAGCGGACTTTGCCGATGTGCGGGGCCAGGCTGTTTACAAACGTGCGCTGGAAATAAGTGCCGCCGGGGGTCACAACATGCTTGTTTTCGGGCCGCCGGGCGCAGGCAAGACAATGCTGGCAAGGCGGTTCCCATCCATCATGGCTCCGCTGACCCCTGATGAAGCGGTCGAAGTCACGCGGCTGTACAGTCTGGCGGGGCCTTATAAGACAGGGACTGGTCTTATTGACAAATTGATCACACAGCCGCCGTTCCGCGCCCCGCATCATTGCGCGAGCGCAGAGGGGATTCTTGGCGGGGGAAAGCCCCCTCGTCCGGGCGAGATAAGCCTTGCCCATTTCGGCGTGTTGTTTCTCGACGAAGCGCCGGAATTCAAGATCAATGTGCTTCAGGCCCTGCGCGAGCCGCTGGAGGACCGGGTGATAAGCATTTCCCGCGCCGAAGGGCCGTTGCGCCTTCCCGCTGAATTTCAGATGATATTGGCGGCGAATGCCTGTCCTTGCGGAAGGCTGGGGATACGGCAGGATGACGGAACGGACGGATTCCATGAAACGCAGACCTGTTTGTGTTCATCGGAAGAAATATCCCGCTACTGGCGCAAATTCGGCGGCGCTCTCCTCGACCGTATAGAGATTCGCGTCGCTGTTATCCCCCCAGGCGTTAACGAAATCGGCATAACAAACGGCGGCGAAGAACGCAGCGCGGACATTGCCATGAGGGTAAAGGCCGCAGTTGAGATCCAGCAGCAACGGTTTAAAGGCATGGGGATACGCCGTAACGCGCTGATTCCAGCCGGAAAAATCGAAACCTTTTGCACCATGGATCAGCAGGCACGGGGTGCGTTTCACAAGGCTCTTTCCCGGCTGGGGCTTTCAGGCCGAGCCTACCACGGCATTTTGCGGGTAGCGAGGACAATAGCCGATCTGGATAACAAGGAAACCATTGGCACGGTACATGTTTTGGAAGCAGTACAGCACCGGCGCTATGGGGAAGATCCCTATGAAATTGTCACCGTTTAGACAAATAGCAAATAGCAAATAGCAAATAGCAGGTAGCAAAGTAAGATAGTACGCTTTGCCTCTTCCTTTGCTATTTGCTCCTTGCTATTTGCTATTTGTTATTGTAGTAACTGTAGTACTGTTTGGTCTTTCTGGTTTGCTTGTGCAAGCATGGCTGTACCGGATTGGGAGAGGATCATATTCTTGGTGTAGATGACGGTCTCCGATGCCATGTCGGCGTCCCTGATGCGGGATTCACCCGATTGCAGGTTTCCGGCGCTGTTGTCCGGCGCGGACAGAGAAATAGTTGTTTCGTTACCGATGTTCCGGATTCTAAGCCCCTTCGCGGTCATAGTGCCGATATACGCCTGTGCCCGCTGATCCATGTTATAGCCTTATCTGGAACCACATGGAAGAGGTACCAATACGGCTTCTTGTTTTAGTATCGGAAAACAAAAACAAGGCTTTAGTGAAATTTTCACCCGCAAACTGATATGCCAAAGGCTCCCAATGACAGAAATTGAAAAAGAAACCGGAATGACCGATGCCGAATATTTCACAAAAGCCCTTTCACTACTAACTGTCTTTATTCCTAATTCCTCACTCCTAATTCCTAATTTCTTTGCGTTGGCATGATAAATCTTCCCCCTTGCTATTATTAGTCGTATTTTGTAATATAATCCCAATGAACCGAAATTCATCCAAAACACCCAAAAACCCGCAAAATGCAACGTAAGGTAATTTCACGGTTCAAAATTGAGCAATGCGGCGATTTTTGGTGAGAATTCGCCGTTTAATAGCATGGAAGGGAGCAAAAAATGAAGATTAAAATCAAACTGAGCATCCTGATGATGGGCATCGTCCTGGTCGTAGCGGGCGGCGTTGCCATGATTCAACTGAACCGGGCGGCCAGTATAGCCCTGAAACTGTCCAAGCAGAAGACCATGTATCTGGCGCGCCAGTACGCCAAGGAGTGGGACGGTAAAATAGACGGCTATATAAAAGTGCTGCAAACGCTGTCGGATGTATTCAACTTTTATGAAAACCTGGCGCCGGCGGAACGCCGTCAGGAGTATGAAAATACGCTGCGATCTGTTTTTGAGGATATGCCCGAATTTGTCCGAATGTATACCATCTGGAAGCCGGACGCCGTTGACGGTATGGACAGCCGCTATATAGGCAGGCCGGGATCAACCGAAAAGGGGCAGTTCGCTTTTGCCCTGTCAAGAGAAACCGGGGAGATACAGATTTTGACCAGCGGAGCCGTACAGGAGGCAATGACCCACCTTTCCGGGCCCAGAAGCAAAACAGTCTATATGGCTGACCCTAATATTTATAAGCTTTATGGAAGAGATACCTGGTGCTACAGAATCATGGTTCCCATTATAAACAAGCGACTCGATGAGGCGGTCGGGATCGTAGGCTGCCTGTTTAACATTGATATGATACAGCCTCTGGTAGAGAAGACTATGGCGGAACCAAATGGGATATACAGTATGGCGATTTACACCAACACCGGGTTTATTTTGGCAAATTACCTGCCGGAGATGATAGGCGAGCAGCTTATTGAAGTGGAAACACAATACGGAAAATACTTAAATAATGTTAACAATGCCGTTAAAGGCGCGCAGGAATGGGAGGGTTCAAATTTCGACCCCGAGATGGGAACGGTTATGGTAATGGCTATAGCGCCGGTCCCCCTTTCGGCTTCCCCGACAACATGGTCGGTAATGGTCGGCTCAACGGAGGCTTACATCCTGCAAGACATCAACGCGATGAGAAAGTTTGTCTTTCTTTTGGCATCGGTAGGCATTTTAATTGCGGTGGTAATTTTATACATTTTTCTGGACACTACTACCAGGCCAATCATCAAGGTATCGCAAACCCTCAAGGATATTTCCGAAGGCGAAGGCGACCTGACGCGCACTATCGAGGTACATTCCAAAGACGAGATAGGCGACCTTGCCAAGTACTTCAACAAGACCCTGGAAAAGATCAAACACCTTGTGATTGTCATTAAAGATCAAGCCGCCGTATTGAAAGATCTCGGCAATACCCTTGCCAGCAACATGACCGAAACTGCGGCTGCAATAAATGAGATGACCTCCAGCATCCAAACGATCAAGGGCCGCGTCATTAACCAGAGCGCAAGCGTTACCGAAACAAACGCCACTATGGGACAGGTTATAACGAATACCGACAAGCTCACCGGTCATGTGGAAGACCAGCACAGCAATGTTTCCCGTGCCTCGTCCGCCATTGAAGAAATGGTAGCCAATGTCAGCACTGTAACAAATACGCTGGTCAGCAATTCCGCCAATGTAAATGCGCTCAAAGAAGCTTCCGAAGTAGGGCGTACCGGGTTACAGGAAGTGGCGAATGACATTCAGGAAATAGCCCGCGAGTCCGAAGGCCTGATGGCAATCAACGCGGTAATAGAAAGCATAGCCAGTCAGACAAATTTGCTTTCGATGAACGCGGCGATAGAAGCCGCCCATGCGGGGGAAGTCGGAAAGGGCTTTGCCGTAGTCGCCGACGAAATCCGCAAACTGGCTGAAAGTTCAGGCGAGCAGTCAAAAACGATTGGCACGGTATTGAAAAAAATATCGGAATCAATCAGGAAAATTACGCACTCTACCGATACCGTGCTAACCAGATTCGAGGCGATTGACACAGGAGTCAGGACAGTGTCGGATCAGGAAAAAAGTATCCGCGATTCCATGGAAGAGCAGGGACAGGGGAGCAGGCAAGTCCTGGAAAGCGTCGGAGGTTTGAATGATCTTACGCAGAATGTGATGGGCAGTTCCGATGAAATGCGTACCGGAAGCCATGAGGTTATGCGTGAATGTCAGAACCTTGAAAAAGCGACACAGGAGATAACCGGCGGCATGAACGAGATGGCAGCCGGCGCGGAGCAGATTAACACGGCCATACACAATGTCAATGAGATGGCTGTAAAGAACCGTCAAGCCATTGACGAATTGTTAAATGAAGTTTCGCGCTTCAAAGTTGAGTGAAGGAAGGAGAGACGAATGAAGATAAAAATTAAACTGAGCGTTATGCTGATCGCCGTTGTTGTGGCTGTAGCGGGCAGCATTGCCGTAATTCAGTTGCGGCAGGCATCCAGCATAGCCCTGAAACTGTCCAGAGAGAAAACCTTGCTTCTGGCTCGCGAGTACGCCAAGGAGTGGGACGGCAGAATAGACGGCTATATAAAGGTGCTGCAGGCGTTATCGGATGTATTCAACTTTTACGAAAACATAGATCCGGCGAGACGGCGCAAGGACTATGAAAATACGCTGCGATCCGTTTTTGAGGACATGCCCGAATTTGTCAGGATGTATACCATCTGGAAGCCGAACGCCATTGACGGCATGGACAGCCGCAATATAGGCGTGGTGGGCGCGACCAATACGGGACAGTTCGCTTTGTCGCTGACAAGGGAAGGCGGACAGGTAGCGGTTTTAACCAGCGCCCTCGTTCAGCCGGCAATGGCGCATCTTGCCGGTCCCCTCAGCAAAACTGTCGAAATGAACGACCCCGTCATCATGAAAATAAACGGGAAAGACACATGGTGTTATAGAATCATGGTTCCCATTATAAACAAGCGCCTCAATGAATCGGTCGGGGTCGTAGGGTGCCTGTTTACTATAGATCTAATACAACCGTTGATAGAGAAAGTTATCAAAAATTTAGACGAAGTTTCCAGCATGGCGATTTACACCAACACCGGGTTTATTCTGGCAAATTACCTGCCGGAAACGATAGGTCACCAACTGGAAGACGTGGAAACACAGTACGGTGACTATTTAAGAAGGGTCTCCTATGTCGTCAAAAACGCGCAGGAATGGGAGGGTTCAAATTACGACCCCGAGATGAAAAAGACTATGGTAATGGCAATAGCCCCTATCCCCCTGGCGGCTTCCCCGACAACATGGTCGGTGATGGTCGGCACAACGGAAGCCTACATCATGCAAAACGTCAACAAGATGAGAAATTTTGTTATTATATTGGTGGCTATAGCCATTATAGCGGCGGTGGCGATTTCATACTTTGCCCTTGACAGGACTACCAGGCCGATCGTCAATGTAACGGACACCCTCAAGGATATTTCCGAAGGCGAGGGGGACTTGACGCATAATGTCGTTGTCAGCACCCAGGACGAGGTAGGCGACCTTGCCAAGTACTTCAACAAGACCCTGGGCAAAATCAAGGGGCTTGTGCTTCTCATCAGAAATAAAGCTAACGTATTGAAAGATATCGGCGACGCGCTTGCCAGCAACATGACGGAAACCGCATCGGCGATCAACGAAATAACCGCCAACATTCAAAACATCAAGGGCCGCGTCATTAACCAGAGCGCCAGCGTAACCGAGACCAACGCGACTATGGAACAGGTTTTAACGAACATCAGCAAACTCAACGGGCATATAGAAAGCCAAACCCGCCATGTTTCCCAGGCCTCGGCGGCGATTGAAGAAATGGTGGCGAATATCAGCGCGATAACAAACACGCTTATAAGCAACTCCGCCAATGTAAACTCGCTAAAAGAAGCGTCGGAAGTCGGACGCAGCGGTTTGCAGGAAGTCGCGACAGACATACAGGAAATAGCCCGCGAGTCCAAGGGCCTGATGGAAATCAACGCGGTAATGGAAAACATAGCCAGCCAGACGAACCTGCTTTCGATGAACGCGGCGATAGAAGCGGCGCACGCCGGGGAGGCGGGGAAAGGTTTCGCCGTAGTCGCGGACGAGATACGCAAGCTGGCAGAAAGCTCCGGCGACCAGTCGAAGACGATAGGCACGGTGCTGGAAAAGATAGCGGAGTCAATCACAAAAATAACAGCCTCCACGGAGAACGTGCTTAACAAATTTGAAGCGATTGACACAGGGGTCAGGACTGTGTCGGATCAGGAAGAACATATCCGGGGCGCGATGGAAGAGCAGGGGCAGGGGAGCAGGCAAGTCCTGGAAAGCGCGAGCGGTTTGAGCGAGATTACCCAGCGGGTAAGGGGCAGTTCCGATGAAATGCTGAACGGAAGCCAGCAGGTTAAGTCCGAATGTCAGAACCTTGAAAGGGCGACGCAGGAGATAACCGGCGGCATGAACGAGATGGCAAGCGGCGCGGAACAGATTAACACAGCGGTACACAATGTTAACGAGATGACCGTAAACAACCGCACAGCCATTGAAAACTTGTTATTTGAAGTTTCGCGGTTTAAGGTGGAGTAATGTCTAACAAAGGAGTAATTTATGCTTAGAAATTTTTCCATCGGAATCCGTCTTTTATTTATAATTTTTATTCTCTTGCTTACAATTGCAGTTCTGGTAGTCGCCATAAAAACAACTTCCCAGGCAGTGGATGAAACGGACTTGAAGATAACAGGGGACATAATGTACACAGGGCAGAAGGACAAGATAAAAGTAGGCACCCAAACCATGGCGGTTGCCCTCGCGCAAGCCCTGCGGGGAGTAGACGACAGACAGAGACAGCATGATATTATAAAATCCTATATTCAGGATTATCGTTTTGAAGAAGATAAGTCGGGATATTATTTTACCTATATCGGAACCAGCATTTTTATGCATCCTACCCTTCCTCAGCGCGAGGGGGAAGATTTGGGAAATACCCAGGATAAAAACGGGGTTTTTTATGTAAGAGAACTATACGAAGCCGCAAAGAAAGGCGGCGGGTTTGTCGAGTTTGTATTTCCCAAGCCGCCCAGTATGGATATAGCCCCCAAATTGGGATATGTAGAATTTATTCCCGGTACTGACATCTGGATTTCTACCGGAGTTTATATAGACAATATTGAAACCACATTAAATACTTTGCGTAACGATGCTTCAGCGAAAATAAGACATATACTCACCGTCATAATTACTATTATTATCGCTGTTATACTTTTCATTCTGGTTCCCCTTTGCGTTCTGATCATGAGGTCTATTACAAAACCTGTTAAAGATATAACCGACAGCCTCAAAGAAATATCCGAAGGAGAGGGGGACTTGACCAGGACGCTGGTTATTAGCGGCAGGGACGAAGTCAGCGATCTGTCAAAATATTTTAATAAGACTTTAGGTTCTATCAGCGCCCTTATACGCAGAATAAAATACAAGGTTAACGCGCTGACCAATACAGGGCATGAGCTTTCCTCAAATATGACAAAAACTTCCAAAGCGGTTGACGATATTTCAACCAATTTTGAAGGCATGAAAAGCAAGATGAGCAAACAGGACGAAAGCGCAGCCGAAGCGGACAAAGCGGTTAGAACAATAAAAGACAACATTGACAACCTGAACAAACTGATTGAAGAACAGTCTGCCAGTATCAATGCTTCGTCTTCCGCAGTCGAGGAAATGACAGCTAACATTCATTCGGTAACAAACACCCTTATAGAAAACAGCAAAAATGTTTCCGAATTAACAGAAGCGTCTGAAAACGGGAAAACAGGACTTCAAGCGGTGGCAGATAAGATAAGGGAAATCTCCCATGACTCCGAGGGTCTTTTGCAGATAAACTCGGTCATGAACAATATTGCCAGCCAGACCAACTTGCTTTCGATGAACGCCGCTATTGAGGCGGCGCACGCCGGGGAAGTAGGGAGGGGGTTTGCTGTTGTCGCCGATGAAATCCGAAAACTTGCAGAATCATCAAGCAATCAATCGAAAACAACTGCGGCGATGCTGAAAAAGATAAAAGCGTCCATAGACAGCATAACCGTATCATCAAACGAGGTTCTGTCACGATTTGGCGTTATTGACGAAAAAGTAAAAACAGTTTCGGTACATGAAGAAAATATCCGTAACGCAATGGAAGAGCAGGAAACGGGCGGTAAGCAGATACTGGATTCCATGGGGCGGCTGAAGGAGATAAGCGTATCGGTCAAGAAAGGGGCGTCGGATATGATGGAATCCGGCGATCATCTGAACCGGCAGACCACTGAGTTAATAAAATCCAGCAATGAAGTGGTAACCGGCATGAACGACATAGTAAACGGGGCAATGAAGGAGATAAAAGCCGCGGTAACCCTTGTTGACGAAATGAGCGCCGAGAACAGCAAGAACTTCGACGAGCTTAAACTGGAATCATCAAAATTCAAGGTCGAATCAGGCAATGAGAAGAAGAAGGTCATGGTGGTTGATGACGAGCAGACCGTTCTTAGCCTGGCAAGAAGCACTCTGGAAAATGATTATGACGTTACCACAGTCAGTTCGGGCAAGGAAGCTTTGAAGTTGTTCTTCCAGGGCTATATTCCCAATTTGGTATTATTGGATTTGACAATGCCTGAAATGGGAGGCTGGGAAACCTTTATCAAGATACGCGACATCAGCAAATTGCACAAAACCCCGATAGCGATATACACGACCTCGGATGATCCAAAAGACAGGGCCAAAGCCCAGGAGATGGGGGCGGTTGGTTACATACACAAGCCGATCAAGAAAACTGAAATGTTGGAAAAAGTGGCGAAGCTGATAACAATGAACAGTTAACAATGTTAAGATACAATGTCGAGGGTATGAACTTGAATTGAAGGGTAAAAAACGCTCAAATTCGATGAAAAAAGGGCTAAATTTGGCTAAAACCCCTAAAATGGGACATTTTGACACGCTTTAGAGGGGGGATAGGCAGCCAGTGATTACTGCCTTTTTCGGGTCAACATGATATACTTGATTTATGACCGTCATAATCAATGAGTCGGCCTTAAAGCACAAGGACATAACCGAGGAAGATATACTCCAGGCGTTGGCGTTTCCGCTGGTGGACCGCCTTATGCCAAAATATCAGAATAAATATTTGCTCATTGGTTTTGACAAGAATAGCAATTTACTTGAAATCATGTATAATATAAGGACGGATGGGAGTTATAATGTCTTTCATGCCATGAAATGCAGGAAGGAATTTTACCATTTAGCGGAGGAGAGCAGTTATTATGTCTGATATGACCGAACAAGAAGCATGGGAATTGGACGAGCTTTTAACCAAAACTACACCGGAGGTAAGCCCGTCAGTCGAGGGGCCTTTTATCAAGCACCGTAATATGATGGTTATTCTTGACCAGTTTTCAGCGCAATACCTTACAGCGAAAATGTTATCAACAAAACAAAGTCCTACGGAAATCATCAGCAATATGATCCGCCGTGAATTGGGTCTTTCAACAGCGTCGGTGTAGGCGATGTCGGCGGATTGGATCGTTATGTTCCAAAGTTTTTCCCTTATCTGCGTTACAAGGTCGGTTAAACTGCGGAAGTCCATAAAATATTGAATGTCCGTTCCAAACCTTTCGAGTGTCAGATAATGCGGAAGAAACTCGCCGTTTTCCAACGCCAATTCATACGCTCGCTCGATAAAGCCGAGTTTTTTTATTCCTACGCCGTTAAGCCTCATGCGGTCTAACGCCCTTAAATGCTGTGAGAAGTTGTCCAACAATTCCAGTATTGAACCGAAATCCTGATTAAGATTGTCGATGATGTTTTGCGGCATATCGGGATTGTTCGGCGGTCGTCGCGTTCCGTTGGAACGCGCTGTTGCCGTGCCTTTAAGCAATTTGATTTGTGCGGTTTGCGTTTTGAGATCAGACGACATTTTTGATCTGTCGTGCGTTTGCTGTTTCGCTCTTCCTCTTGCGGTTGATGTTGTTGCGGCTGTTTTCTTTGCAACTGTTTTCTTTGGTCTTGCCATGATCTTACTCTCCTTTGTTCCTGTTTCTATTTTTAGCCTTCCTATACGGGAAGGTTGATATATTGCGATAGTATTTATTTGTTTTATTACATTGATTGATAAGGATTATTCCTTTTATCGTTACGATGATTGCTACTATAAATGAACAGATTGCTATGATCATGATGATTTTTTGTGCAAGGTTTAGATGATAATACATATAATACCAATAAATCATTTCCGTTCCTTTCATAAAATGATGTTTGTCATTGTTGCTTTATCTTTTTAAGATAACCCTTTTGAAGTTAATACAAATGATTTGATAATGGTTTTATTAGGAATAGGATTAGGAACATGAAGGTTTAATTTATGTTCAATCAAACCGTCTTGTTCTAAATGTTCCAATATATTAAATACTTCTTGTGGATTTAATTCCTTGAAACAGTTTCCAATTTGCTGATTAGTTATTACTGTGCTTGTTAAACCGTTTGCAATTTTTTGACATTCTATCAAAAACTTTTGTTTGTATGTTTGTATTTTATCAGGTTCCATTTTCATTTCCTCCTTAAAAATTAAAATGAGGGTGGGGGAATTACCCCCCACCTTTCGTCTGTACGCCACCGATTTACGGTGTCAGGCACTTTGCGCTACCATTGTTAAAAGTTGCTCCAACTTTCTGTTGCTGTTCCGGGAGAAGCAGTAAGCGTGTCAGTGACATTTGTTTTACTTTTCATCTCTGATAATTTAGTTGTGTCAATCTTTGCTGTTACAGAACTTCTGGATACACCAGTACCTGACCTTCTATAATACGACAGTCCGATTTTACTATCATCCTCATACCAAGCTGAAAAATCCCAACCAGTAATAGCAGGTGTTGTACCACTAGTTATCGTAACCCAACTTTTTACGGCTGCCAGTGCTTGTGCGTCGGTTATGTCACGGTCTTCACCTTCTTCTGGTAGTGTCCATTTTGCCCCGCTAGGCAACGATAAATAAATAAGAACCATATGTGTATTATCAGTGCCGCCGCCATATAATGCTTCCAAAGAAATGCTAACATTGGTTGTGGGAGTGGCTGGCGGGTTTACAGTAACGGCACAAGTGTCTGAAAAGCTTCCGGCTGTAGCAGTAATTGTCGTATTACCTGCGGTAAGAGGTGTTACAACGCCGTTTGCAACAGTAGCCACTGCCGGATTGCTTGATGTCCATGTTACCGTTTTGTTTGTTGCGTTATCGGGCGCAACTGTTGGGTAAAGTGTTCCCGTAGCTCCTCCCACAGTCAGAGAAAGAGTTTTTGGAGCAAGCGTTACTCCTGTAACTGCTACGGTTGTGTTGTTGTTATTGTTGTTATTGTCGCCGCCGCCGTCATCACCACCGCCACAACCAACAAACCCAAACCCGATTACCGCAACTAAAGCGATAACTCCCAAAACTTTGAAAACGTTTTTCATAGAAAACGCTCCTTTTGTGTTTCACCGCCGTTTTAGACGGGTAAACACGAATGTTTATCCGCCTTTAGGCGGTTGTCTGTCCTTCGGACAGATGTCCTTTGGACAGTACCCCCAACGAGGGTATATATGCTAATGCCGTAAGCGAATCTTTAGTCCGCATACGGCTTTTCGCCCCTGTGAATGAGTAACAAAAGAAAAGAGAAAAAATAAAAGATAAAAAAGGAAGAGAAGATACTTTTATTTGGTGTGATTTTAATAATGCTGTTAGTTGGTTGACACGGTTATTTACAAGTTTGTATAATTGCCTGTTGCCTGTTGCCTGTTGCCTGTTGCCTGTTGCCTGTTGCCTGTTGCCTGTTGCCTGTTGCCTGTTGCCTGTTGCCTGTTGCCTTTAGGCAATTCGGCGTAGCCGAATTGCAAGTGCCAAAGTTATGCCCTGAAAATCCAGTAATGTCTGTCTTGGCGATTTTTACGCTCATGCCCATTATTTTATCATTTTTTAAAATGTATGAATAGAGCGTTTTTTGTTATTTTTCCGTGCGTTGAAGTCGTGCGTTAGGGGGGATTAGGGGGTCAAGGGGGATAAAAAAAAACTTGACTTACCGCCGCCCTATGCTTATATTTAGATAGGAGTAAAAAATGACTGGCTGGGATATTTTAGACAAGTTTATAGGCAGTTTTCCCCCAATCGTAATGGCGTTGATACTGTTGGCGGTATTGACGGCAGTGGTCATTTTTATAATTGGCTTTAGCAAGCACGGCGTTAATTTTCTCAAATACGGCTTTCAACAGAAAAATATAAGCGATCTCGGCGAAAAAATAGACGGTCTCGACACTCGTTTGACAGATAAAATTAATGATCTCGGTAATGAATTTCATACCGAACTTGAGGCAATTAAGGTCAATCACTTCGGACACCTTAAAAATTTTCTTACCGAGCTTACCAGTATTTTGCTAGACAAAGATATAATCAACAATACCGACAAGGCAAGGCTTGCACCTCAACCGAGCCCGCAGGGCGAAGGTTCCCCTCTTGATAACCAGCTTCGTGATATGTAATGCCAGCCCCTATGGGGCTGGTGGGTTGCCTTCGTACCGAAGGTACGCCGCAAGCCCGAAAAGAATAAAGCTATTGAAAAGCCGATCTTAAAACCTTTTATTCATTCTTCTTCTTCCTCCCCTATTCCTCATTCCTCACTCCTCATTCTTATAACGTTCCGCTTAATCTTGCCGCTTATTGTTTTTGGAAGCTCGGGCAAAAATTCAACTATGCGCGGGTACTTGTAGGGCGCTGTAACGTGCTTGACGTGGTTTTGCAGTTCGCGGATAAGTTCGTCCGAGGGAACAAAACCGCGCGCAAGCACTATGCTTGCCTTGACTACCTGTCCTCGCATGGGGTCGGGCACGGCGGTTACGGCGCATTCCAGAACCGAAGGATGCTCCATCAGGGCGCTTTCAACCTCGAAGGGGCCTATGCGGTAACCGGAACATTTGATCACGTCGTCGTTCCTGCCCACAAACCATAAATACCCGTCGCCGTCGCGCCATGCCATGTCACCCGTTCTGTATGCTCCGTGGTTCCAGGAGGAAGCGGTACTATCCTGGTCTTTCCAGTAACCTCTGAAAAGGCCGGGAAAATCCGACGGGCCGATAACAGGGATACCCTCGTTAGGCGATACGGGTCCAAGCTCGTACATGTTTTTACCCGCAGCGGTGATGCTCATGTTCCCGATAATACCGTCGTCGCAGGCGCTTCCGTCTTCATCAAGAAGGTTCAGCTTGAACAGCGGGGCGGGCTTCCCCATGGAACCGGGCCTTACCGGAAGCCACTTGAACACCGCCGCCATTACCGAAGTTTCGGACTGGCCAAAGCCTTCGCGGATTTCAAGACCTGTCAGCGATTTTAATTTATTGTACACTTCCGGGCTTAACGGCTCGCCGGCAACAGAAGTATGACGGATAAAACTGAAATCATAACCGGAAAGGTCTTCTTTTATCAGATAACGGAATATAGTCGCCGGAGCGCAGAAAGTCGCCGGTTTTAACCGCTGTAATGCGTCCAACATTCCGTGGGGGGTAAATTTTTCCGTGTCATACGCGCCGATAGCCGCGCCGCAGATCCATTGGCCGTAGATTTTTCCCCAGGCGAATTTCGCCCAGCCGGAGTCGGTCTGGGTCAGGTGAACCTTGCCGTCTTCCACGCACTGCCAGTATTTTGCGGTGACAATATGCCCCAGGGGAAGGCTGTGGTTGTGCAGCACCATTTTAGGCATTCCGGTTGTCCCGGAGGAAAAATATATCAGCATGGGTTCTTCTGTTTTTGTCGAAATATACTTAAAGTTATCGCTTGCCTTTTCTATTTCGGATTGCAGATCTATATAACCGTCGGGAGTTCTGCCGCTTTTTCCCTTATCGTACACAACGGCAATGTGTTCCAGTTTGCCGCATTTGGGGCGCGTAGCCTCAATGTCAGCTAACAGTCCGGGATCGTCAACGGTTACCAGCAGTTTAACTTCTGCAATGTTGCAACGGTATTCCAAATCTTTTGCCGTTAGCTGATATGTACCCGGTATGCAGACCGCTCCAATTTTTTCAAGGGCGCACATCATCACCCATACTGTTGGCCGCTGTTTGAGTATCAGCATTGCCACATCGCCTTTTTTGATCCCCATCGCAATAAGCGCGTTAGCCGCTTTGTCGGACAGGCGTTTAATCTCGGTAAAGGTGAATGATTTCATCGCTCCGGAATCGTCTGTCCACAAGAGGGCCAGCTTTTCCGGGTTTAGCCGCGCCCATTCGTCAACTACGTCGCGGGCAAAATTGAAATCATCCGGCACATTGCAATGATAGTTGGCGTAAAAATCCTCATAGCTGTCAAATTCCGTCCGGGGGCAGTATCGTGATAGTATTTCGCTCATAATAACCTCTGTTTTATGTCCATTCCTGAATAATTGTGATAAAGCGGGCAACGCATATGCCCCCCTCAGGGGCACCCCCCTCGGGGACGGGTACCGCGCTCTGGCTGTGGGGCAGCGTCGCGTCAAAGTAAATCGAGTCGCCTTCGGAAAGTATATATTCCGCCTTGCCCACGGTAACCTTCATACTGCCTTCAACCACATAGTTAAACTCCTGCCCTGAATGTGACACCTGCGCGGCGGGCGGGCGCGAAGAATCGAGCAGCACCAGAAGCGGCTCCATTGTCCTGCCCTTAAAGTTGTAGGCGAGGCTGGAAAATTCATAGCCGGGGTAACGCTCAATTTGAACGCCTTTCCCCTTGCGGCACACGGCGGCGCTTTTCATTCGTGGATCTTCGCCGGTTATAATTACGGTCATGTCTATGCCGAGCCTTCCGGCTATATTATTCAGTACGCTGATCGGAATATCCTGTTCGCCGTTTTCATAGTTGTTGTATGTTTCCAGCGGAATATGAATATCTTTTGCCATATCCATTGCGCTGATCTCAAGGATTTCCCTCAATTCCTTAATCCTGCCGGGAATTTGCGCCAGTTTTTCGTCCATATTTAATATCCTTTATAAAATTTTTTTCCAGTCTTTACCCGTACTGCGGTCATTCTTATCACGGATATCAACAGGAAGATACACTTTTTCATCTCCGAAATAATCACATCGGCCTTCGGATATTTTAATACCTGCAATATTATTAGTACAAATATCTTTAACAAAATCATTAATTGTGTCTAATTTTTTTTTAACATAAACGCCAAAAACGCCATCGGGGGTAATTTGCCTTGAATCGTGCATGTCGGAACCGGCGGTGTAGGGCAGCCCGAGTTTTTGGGCATAACGCATCGCCAGGCCGTCATAAGACTGTTCGGCATTGGTGGCGTTCGCCGCTTCCACTGCGTCAACGCACCCGCTGGAAAGGACAATCCTGGAGATATAGTGGTGCTGCCTGAAAGGGTGTCCCTGAACCACGCATCCGCCTGCGGCTTTAACGGCGTTATACTGCTGGCCTCTGGTCCAGTATTTCGCTTCCGGGTGCTCAAACAGCCATTCCCTGTCCAAACCAAAGACAAGATAATCATCGCAGCCGTCAAATGTTTCTTCCCACCCGAAGAAGACGTCAAAGCTCTGCCGCTCGCCCTCGTTTTTTGCTTCTTCGTAGCCTTTGCAGAACTGTTTGACCCATTCTTTCCATGGAAGGTTCTTCGGGACAGCCGTGTTCCCGTGGTAAAAATGGTCTGTAACTATAATGCCTGAATACCCCAGTTCTTTGTACAATTGTATATACTCCGACCCTTTTGAGTTCGCGCACGCGCTGGAGAAAGATGTATGCAGATGGGTTTCATACAAAAAACTCATAACTTTTGTATAATTGTACAATAGTATGGCGAAAAGGGCAAGTTTTCGTGAGGTCTTCTTTAATTAGTGCTTCCCTAAACTTGTTGACATTGGACAGACACTAACTATAATTCCCGCATCTTTTTTGCGATTACCTTTTCAAAGTCCGATAACACCGCCTTATGGAGTTTTTTAAGCGAGTCCTTCGACAGGGGTTTGACGGAAAAAAGCTCCGTAGTATCCATGAGCAGGGCCGACGCAATCCGTTCCAGCATTTCTACTGAGGGAAATTTTTTCTCCAGCTCAATCATTGCGATATATGTCGGCGCGGTATCTATTTTTTCCGCGAGCTTTGCCTGGGAAAGTCCGAGCGTAGAACGCTTTTCCCTCATATTCAGGGCCAGCACCTGCCTCAAATTGGTCATTTTTCCTTCCGGTTAATAAATTAATAATATTGACCTTTTAGGTCTTGACAATTATCTATTTGGTGAAATAAACTATATTATTATGACCTATAAGGTCAAATGTTTATTTTTAACTAATATGGGTGTATTTTGATTAACTGGGTATATACTTCATGCAGGTATTATGGTTTTGGGATGATATTCTGATAAGTAACTGGTTCCAAAAGGACAGCATTTTGGAGCAAACGGTAGAACAGCAAACCCCTGCTCTTTGATTTACGCCTGTTAAATCGAAAGGTATATTCATCAAGATAATATGCCAAATATTCCTGAGAGCATGACCCTTGCATGGTTCCCATGATCCACCGTTTTATCAGGGAAATAACGGTATGAACATGGGGGAGAAGCGTATCCTCGGTCAGATGTTCAATAACTTCATGGGTGTATCCATAGGATTCAATCCCGCTGTATCCCCGCCAGCCGTCAGTAACTATGGCACTCCCCGGTTCTACACTTTCATGAATGAAGTTA
>Ga0268262_10002908_pt1 | contig 19195 bp, 19 predicted proteins | sample TergutNc150P3_FD_190354 | JGI IMG/M metagenome (GOLD analysis project Ga0268262, IMG submission 190354) | Nasutitermes corniger P3 segment gut microbial community from laboratory colony in Florida, USA - Nc150 P3 (SPAdes) (version 2) | ecosystem: Host-associated > Arthropoda: Insects >...
CCTGGTGATCCCTGGCTTTCTTGAGAACACCCGGCAGGTTCTTGCCTGGTTTGCCGGACACTGTAAGGGCAGGGCTTTGCTTTCCCTGATGACCCAATATACGCCTGTTGGGACAGACGCGGCTATCCCTGGGCGCTGCATTTCAGAAGGTGAATATAAAGCCGTCATTTCCATGCTGGATGAGTTTGAAATAGACGATGGATTTTGCCAGGAATTGGTGACGGGATCGGACTGGCTGCCGGATTTTACCCGGCCAAATCCGTTTTCTTCTGAATTGTCGGTGCCTGTTTGGCATTGTTAATTTATCACCACACCAATATAGGAAAAAAAATGTATAAGCACCATGAAGAATCAATAGCGAACATGATAAACCATTACCGGGAAAATCCGGTAATAAGTGCGCTTTTTTTAATCGGCTCTGTAGCTACAGGAACTGAGCGCCCTGATTCTGATATTGACGCTGTTGCAATAGTCCCAAAGGATTATTACGAACAGAAAAAAAACAACGAAGGGCTGGAGGAAACTTACTATGGTAAATGTACCTACGAAAAAGGCTACTTCAATATCCACTACATGACCGGTGAAAATTTAAAGGAGATCGCCGAAAGAGGGACAGAACCAATGCGCAATATGTTTTCCTGCGCGAAAGCTCTTTTTTGCGATGATCCTTACCTGCCGCAGTTGGCGGCGAAGATACCGATATTCCAAAAAAACGAAGCCCTTCTGAAAAAGTTTAAATTTTATTGCGCGTTAAGAATGTCTTACAACTACTACTGGAAAGTCTGCAAACCGGAAGGATATATGCGCCTCCATGTAACGGACAACATGATTTACAACCTATACCGTTTAATCCTGCTGGAAAATGAAATTCTGTTCCCATCTATGCGAAAACTTGAAAACTATGTAGAACGTGCGCCCAACAAACCGAAAGATATAATAGAAAAATGCCGCCGCTTGATGCAGACTTTATCAGATGAAGATTGCCTGGCGATAGTGGAAAGTTACGAATCCTGGACTTCTTACGATTTTCCGAAAGACCACAAGATTTACATGAATAATTATGTCGATCCGTATGAATGGCAGTGACAGCCTACCTTCGGCTTTGTAGGTAACTTGCCTACAGAACCGAAGGTAGACTAAATAAAAACACCTAATCTACGCTAATAACCAAACCCGAAAGACAGCTTCAGCTCATTAGTCCTTAGAGAAATCCAGTTTCCCTTAAGATTTTTTGTGGGCAGATAAAAATAATAGTAATAATCAAAAGCAGGATCGGTAGGATCGTATACCCTTACTTCTCCGGTGTCGCCGTCTGCCCAAATTTTAATAGGAAGCGGGTTTGCGAGGTTTTCATAGGCTAATAAACCGACGAATTCGTTCAAATCAACGCTTTCTATAAGATCCATTTGAGAATTTGAAATGCTGCGGTAAACCTGGGCCGACAAACCGACTGGAATGTCCCGACTAATAGGATTTTCATCATAATTAAGCCATAGAAGGTAGGAAGTACCGCTTCCCCATGAAGTACCATGGAAAACATTATCCGCAAAAATGTGGATACCAAAGCCGCCATGGGTCTTTCGGGGGCCGTCTTCGTAGCGGGCGTTAAACTCGTAGATCATGGGCCCGCTTTGTGGAACCCGGATGTTCACTTTGGCAAGCGGGGCTTTGGCGTCATTTTGATAGAGCCTGCTGCCAACCATGCGCCAATCACCTGAAGCATAGTGAAACTCCGAAAGCTGCTGAGCGAATAGAGATGCCCCAACTCCCAAAACCAAAACGATAACTATTAACCGTTTCATAGTCTGCTCCTTAAAAAATTTCCTGGATATATTATACCACGGGATAATAATGATAGCAAAGATTATAAACCTGTCCAGTAGGAATTTAAAGATTTTTGAAAATTTATTTAGTTGAATGATTGTTCAACTATTATGACTAACCTAAATATGAATGTAGACGGTTCATAACTTCATCGAAGTCTAGCGGTTTACCTACATGGCTGTCCATACCGGAAGCGAAGCACTTTTCAATATCCTCTTTGAATACGTTGGCGGTCATGGCTATTATTGGAATCCGCCTTCGAAACCCCATGCCGCTGTTTTCTGAGTTTTTTTTCTTTAGTTCCGCCTCGACAGCACGGATACGCCGTGTCGCTTCATAGCCGTCCATTTCCGGCATTTGTACATCCATGAAAATTATGTCGTACTTATGCGGTGCTTCGATAAACAGACGGACCGCTTCTACGCCGTTTTCCGCACATTCAATCTCCAATTGTGTCGGCTCAAGCAAAGCCTGTACAATTTCACGGTTAATTTCCACATCTTCAACCAGCAGAACATGCCGCCCGGCAAATATACCCACAATGTCAGCGGCCTTTGTTTTTTCCACTTGTCTTTTGTCCACACCGAGACATTCGTTAATCACATCCGTGATATTGGAAGGGAACAGGGGCTTGGACAGAAATTTATCAACGCCGGCCGCTTTCGCTTCTTCGGCAATCGTACTCCACTCGACGGCGGAGATCATTATCACAACTGAATTTTCAGGATTACGCGCTTTTATTTCACGGGCGAGCTGTATGCCGTCCATGGTTGGCATTTTCCAGTCAACAAAATAGATTTGGGGGCCGTCTTTTTTGTCTACGAGTTCAAGCGCCTTTTCCCCGCTTGTGGCGGTCTCGCATGATACACCGTACCTCTGCGTTATATCAAGAAAATATGTCAGAATATCAGGGTCATCATCTACTGCCATTATATTGACATTGTTCAAATCGGCTTCCGGCAAACGCATTTGCCTGCCTTGCACACCGCGCGTTGCCTGAATGGTAAAGTTAAAAGTTGAGCCTTTTCCGGGTTCTGACTCGATCCATATTGTTCCGCCCATCATTTCCACTATGTTTTTGGAAATCGCAAGGCCCAGCCCCGTACCTCCGTACTTGCGCGTCGTGCTGCTTTCGGCCTGTTGAAAGGAACTGAAAAGGCGTTTTTGCTGTTCTTCGCTTATCCCGATTCCAGTGTCGCTTACTGAAACCTGTATAGTACAAAGGTCTTTTTCTTCTTTAATTAAGTTAGCGTTAAGGATAATGGAACCTTCTTCAGGCGTGAATTTAATCGCATTGCTCAGGAGATTGGTAATAACCTGGGCCAGCCGCTGGTCATCGGCGATCAGGTTTTGGGGAATTTTATTGTCAATGTTCACAAAAAATTTTTGCCGCTTTTCTTCCACACGGAAATTGATCACCGCGACTACTTTTTGCAGCATCTTCTCGAAACTAAATTCGCCGGGCGACAGTTGCAGCATATTCGCCTCGATTTTTGACATGTCAAGTACGTCGTTTATAACACTAAGCAGGTGTGTGGAGGCATCTTCTATTTTTTCCAGCGCGTAGTCTTTACGTTCCATGTCCTTCGCGTTTCTGCCGATTGTAGTCATGCCGGTTATCGCGTTCAGGGGCGTGCGTATTTCGTGGCTCATGTTGGATAGAAACTCGCTTTTTGCCCTGCTTGCTTCCATCGCCTTGCTAAGCGCTTCTTTAAGATTGATGGTATAGATGTCGCGCATGATTATACCCGCGATAGTACTTCCCGTCATGGCAATGAATTTTTTTTCATTATTCGTCCACTGGCGGGGTGTGGCATTTTGTTCTACGGCCATTATTCCCCATAAGTGGCCGTCAACGTAAAGCGGTACAGCTATTATCGCCAGGACATCAATGGCATGGAGCACCTGAAAAATCGGCTCGGGATTTTCTGCGGTATTATCGCAGGTAACTATAGGTACCGTGGCGCTTTCGGGCAGAGTTTCTGGAAAAATAGAGCTTAAATAATGAAACAGATTGGCTATGGCGTTCCTCGGAGGCTCACTGTCGGCACACCAATGATAAGCCAGGTGGGTGTCTTTATTCTGATAATCCATGGCGAAAACGAACACTAATGTCACATTATGGTAGCACCCCAATTTGGCGATAGCTTCTTTTACCAGCGTTTGTGAATCGCCGGATGAAATGAACCCTCTTGAAAGCTCTGAAATCAGCTCCTGCTGTTTCAGCCTGATTTTAAGCTGTTCGCCCTGCTCGCGTATGTCTTTTTCCATTTCGGCGCGTATAACGGCATTCGCACAAAGAAACGCCGCCGAGCGCAGCATTTCAATGTCGGTCTTTTCAAAAAAGCGCTCTTTATGGAGATCTTCAAAAAATGCAACGCCCCAAAAAAAGTTGTTGATATAAACCGGCGTAACACATACCGACACTAAACCATAAGACTGCAGCAAGGCCGCTTCGGGCATAAGCTTTACCGAACCGTTAATTGTTCCGCCAGAAGTAAAAATTTTCCGCCAAGTCGGTACCGACTGGTCAGGAGAAAAAAGCTCCAGCCCTTTTATCGGCGCTGTGGTTCCGCCGGATGACCGGTCCCAGCGGTAAATTTGCCCTGCATAATTCATACCGCCGGAACTGGAAAAGTTACGCAGCAGGGAAAATCTGTCAAGTTTGAATGCATCGGCGATTTCATTCACGCCTGCTGTCATTGTATACTCAAAAGATCCTTCGCCGTGCGAGAGAAACATGATAGCGGCCCTGTTAAGCGCGGCTTCCATTTCTTCGCGGCGTTTCGTTTCCTCTTTGATAACCGCGGTTGCGAATATACGCGCCGCGCTATACAGCAAATCGGCGCAGTCTTCATCAAAATAACAGTCGTTGGTGTGATCCTGAAAACAGATATCACCCCAAAATTCACCTTGCACAATAATAGGCACCATCAATATTGACAGTATGTTATAGACACGCATGAAGGCTGCCATATCTTCTGTATAATCGCTTTTCCGCAGCCGTACACACTTGCCCTTTGATGTAATCGAAATCCAGTTTTCTAAAACCGGAAGATTGGGTAAAACCTTCAATTCCTCGGCAAGAGACATAAGGCCGCCTTCCGACTTGTCCCAGCGGTAGACTTGCCCAAGACGTTTGCCTTTTTCAATTTCTACAAACTTGTAAAAGACCACGCGATCAAGGCCGACCGCGTCCGCAAAAGGCCGTATGCCATTGGTCATTACTTCTTCAAACGTTTTTTCTTTATAGGCGGTAAATATCTCAACCGATTTGTTCAAAGCCTCTATGATAGAGGCGCGGCGTCCGGATAAGTCCGCGAACCGAAGGTTCGATGCCGGTTTTTCTTTTTTTTCCAATTATTTAACTCCATAAAACCTTAAAATAATACCATAAAACAGCAATAACGTATACGGATGAAAATGGGAAGTATTTTTACTACTCTGTTTTTACTACCCTGTATTGATAGGAGCTATTTATATTCGTTATAATAAATAAAGCTTTCCAAGGAGTACAGCGCTTGTCAGATTCCCAATTAAACGCCGCAGACCGCCTTGGAGTTGAACCTGTAGGCCGGCTCTTGCTTCGTTTTTCCCTTCCCGCGATTACGGGGATGCTGGTAAACGCTCTTTACAACGTGGTCGACAGGATATTCGTCGGCAGGGGTGTAAACGAAATTGCTTTGGGCGGCCTTTCCCTGGTAGCCCCGCTAATGTCACTTGCGATGGCTTTTGCCATGCTCTTTGGGATTGGATCCGCCAATATGATCTCAATGCGCCTGGGACAGGGCCGCAAAGAGGAAGCGGAGAACACCCTAAACCATTGCCTTTTTCTGCTTATAGCGTCCGGCGCGGTGCTTACCTTTTTGGGGCTTTTTTTTATAGACAAGATCCTTTCGGTTATGGGTGCACAGGAAGGAAGCCTGGCCCTGGATTACAGCCGCCGGTATTTTCAGATAATCCTTTACGGCTCAATACCCATGCAGGTTGGTTTTGGCCTGTCCCATTCAACCAGGGCGCAGGGTTTCCCCACCATTACCATGATTGCCATGTTCCTGGGCGCCGGGCTCAACACGATTCTTGACCCTCTATTTATTTTTGTTTTCCATTGGGGCGTCGAAGGGGCCGCCTGGGCAACCATCATTTCGCAGGCTGTTTCCTGTATCTGGATACTTTCTTTTTCTTTTAGCAAGAAGGCGGTGATTCACCTCAAGCCTGCGGTGTTTAAGGCATCGCTAAAAACTGTAAAAGAAATTATGGGTTTCGGCTCTCCCCAGTTCATTATGCATATTGTTATGTCAGCAGTGCAGCTTATCATCAATACAAGCCTTGGCTGGTATGGATCGGACGCGCTGGGAGTCAGTAACGGTGGGGATATCGCTCTTTCCGGGATGAATATAATCGGCTCAATCTCAATGTTGATCCTTATGCCCGTGTTCGGTATCAATCAGGGCGCTCAGCCAATACTGGGCTACAACTACGGGGCGAAAAAATTTAACAGGGTGATTAGGGCGTATCTTCTCGCGATAACGGCGGCTACCTCTGTTTGTCTTCTTGGTTTCATCGCCGCCCAGTGTTTCCCCCTGGCGATGATCCGCCTCTTTGTCCCGGATGGGAGTCCAGCCCTTTACACCTTCGCGCCCTGGGCCATGCGGGTTGCCCTGCTGATGCTGCCAGTAAACGGCTTTCAGATTGTCTCGGCCAATATGTTCACAGTAACAGGTCGTCCAAAAATCTCCATTCTGCTCAATATGTTAAGGCAATGCATTATCCTGATTCCCTGCCTTATCCTGTTTGGAAGAATTTGGGGGCTTTGGGGTGTTGCGGCGGCAGGCCCCGTGGCTGACGGCTTTTCCTTTATCTTTACCGGAACTATGATTCTTTTTGAATTGCGAAAACTAAGGAAAAATAAATGAATACACTGATAATAGGCGGCGCCGGGTATATCGGCAGCCACGTTACAAGAGAATTTCTGGACAGGGGACACAAGGTAACAGTTTTTGACGATCTTTCAAGCGGGCGAAGGGAAAACCTTTTTCCCGAAGCCGCCTTCGTTCTTGGCAGTATCCTTGACTATCCGGCCTTGCTGTCGGTTTGTCAGGGGCATACTACCGCCGCTATTAACCCAGAGCCCTTTGACGCAGTGGTACACCTTGCGGCTTTTAAAGCCGCGGGCGAATCAATGCTAAAGCCGGAAAAGTATTCCATAAACAACATTAATGGAACCGTACACATACTTAACGCTTTGGCCGAAACAGGAATAAAGCGTATTATTTTTTCTTCCAGCGCGGCGGTCTATGGCCAGCCCCAATATCTGCCTATTGATGAAAAGCACCCGCTGAACCCCGAGAACTACTACGGCTTTACGAAGCTGGAAATCGAGCGTTTTATGGAATGGTATGACAGGCTCAAAGGTATGCGCTTTGCCAGCCTTCGTTATTTTAACGCCGCTGGTTACGATGTAAAAGGCAGAGTCACGGGGTTGGAACAGAACCCGGCGAACCTTATCCCTGTGATTATGGAAGTTGCCGTTGGAATGCGAAGGGAACTGTCGATTTTCGGGAACGATTACGAGACAAGGGACGGTACCTGCATTAGGGACTACATCCATGTAAGCGATCTTGCAGCCGCGCACGCGGCAGCCCTGGACTACGTAACCAAAAACGACAAGAGCCTGACAGTCAACCTGGGAAGCGAAACCGGCACTACGGTTTTGGAAATACTTGAAGCTGCCCGGCGCATTTCCGGCAGACCCATACCTTCAAGCGTTACGGGGCGGCGAAGCGGAGACAGTGGGGTTCTTACAGCTTCGTCAAAACTTGCCAGGGAGCTTTTGGGTTGGAAAGCGGTTAATTCCGGTATTGATCCCATCATTCAAAGCACCTGGGAAGTATACAAAAAGACCGGAATAAGGGCATAAGAGCTGCTTATAAAAGGGAGTTTGCCATGAAAGAAAAGATTTTCAGTTTTATTGATAATTCATCCAGGCTTGCCGTGGAGCTTGAAACAGAGCTCTGCAAGTATCCCGCCATTTCGCCGGATTCCGGAGGCAAAGGGGAACTGGACAAGTGCGAATTTCTTGCGTCCTGGTTAAAGGCCCAGGGCATAAGCCAATTAGAGCGTTACGATGCTCCCGACCCACGCGCCAAAGGCGGAGTTAGGCCAAACCTTGTGGCAACCATTTCCGGAAAATGCGACTCAGCGAAGGATGCTCCACGCTTCTGGGTGATGAGCCACATCGACGTGGTTCCGCCAGGCGAGGCTTCCTTTTGGAACAGCGATCCATGGAAGGCGACGCTTTCCGATGACGGCAAGCGGATCATTGGGCGAGGTGTGGAGGATAACCAGCAGGGGCTTACCTCGTCGGTTATAGCGGCGCTGGCTCTGGTAAAGCAGGGGATTACACCGAGCCGGACGGTTAAGCTCCTTTTTGCGTCTGACGAAGAAAACGGCAGCGTTTACGGCGTGGAATGGCTCATCAAAAATCATCCGGAACTTTTCCATAAAAACGACATGGTCATCGTTCCGGATTCGGGCAGCAGTTCGGGCGCGGAAATTGAAATCGCGGAAAAAAGTCATGTCTGGGCAAAGTTTATCACCAAGGGAATTCAGACCCACGCCGCCCATCCCGATCATGGCGCAAATGCCTACCTTGCCGGCGCGGATCTGACAGTGAAGCTCCACTACGGGCTTTCGGAAAAATTCTCCGAAAGAAACCCGCTTTTCGATCCTGACTATTCTACTTTTCAGCCCACAAAAAAAGAGCCCAACATACCCAACGTCAATACCGTTCCGGGCGACGACGTTTTCTACTACGATATGCGGATACTTCCTTCTACTTCTATTGATGATGTATTTAAGGAAGTCGATCGCATCAAGGCCGAAGTTGAAGCCAAACACAAAGTAACGATCAAGTACAAAATTGGTTACCGAAACGAATCACCTCCCACTTCGCAGGATTCCCCGCTGGTAAAATTCCTTTCCAAAAGTATAACCGAAGTGTACAAGGTTGAAACCAAAACCGTAGGCATAGGCGGCGGTACCTTTGCGGCTTTCTTGCGGAACCAGGGCATTGATTGCGCAGTTTGGGCGCGTTTTGACTGCACTGCCCACCAGCCCAATGAGTACGCCCATTTGGAGTATATCCTTGGAGACGCAAAGGTTATAGCGCTGATGATGATCTCTGAGGCATAGTGGTAATCACTTCAGTTGAAGAGCTTCCCGCAGCGCTGGGCGCTTCATTAAGCGCGGAAGAAAGGGATCTGATCCAAAAACTAAAAAGCTCTTCCTTGCCCTTTGCCGTAACTCCTCATTTCGCTTCGTTAGCCGCTCCCAATCGCGATGATCCAATCAGACGGCAGTTCATTCCCGATCCCCTTGAAGTGACTGACGATCCCTTTGCCCTGGATGACCCTCTTGGCGAGGAGCACTACCGGATCACAAACCGGCTGGTGCATCAGTACCGTGACAGGGTACTGCTCCTTGCAGGCGGCACATGCGCCGGTTTCTGCCGCTACTGTTTTCGCCGCGCCAGGATGAACGCTGCCTTTATCAGCGACGCGGAGCTTGAACCGGCTTTAGCTTACCTTGAATCCCGCCCCGCCATACGCGAGATCCTTGTTTCAGGCGGTGATCCCCTGGCTGCCAATGACGAAGAACTGGAAGAGCTTTTCTGGAAACTCCGTAACAGGCGCCCAGACGTACTCATCCGCCTCTGTAGCAGGGCTCCTGTAACAGATCCGAAAAGGTTAAAAGACGAAACCATAGACCTTTTTTGCCGTTATGGGCCGCTGCGCCTTGTTACTCACATAAACCACGCAAAAGAGCTTTCGCCTGATGCGCGAGTGGCCTTGTCATTTCTTGTTTCAGCGGGGATCCCCGTTCATGTGCAAACCGTGCTACTTAAGGGAATCAACGACAACACCGAAACCCTTGCTCAGTTGTTCCGCGAGTGTCTTAACCTGGGTCTTTCACCTTATTACCTTTTTCAACTGGATCTTGCCCCCGGTACCGCCCATTTCAGAGTTCCCCTGAGAAAGGGCCTAGCCATTTATCGTGAATTGGAACGCAATTTTTCTGACCTTGCCCTGCCGACATACGCGGTGGATCTGCCAGGCGGCGGCGGAAAGATACGCCTCAGCGAGGATGCAATTGCAGGTGAAGACGGCGGGGTTCTGCTTTTAAAGGGGCATGACGGGAAGTTGTGGAGATATCCGGCTTAGTGAATTATCTGAGTTAGCGCCTTCTGTTTCGTGAAAGAAGAACAAGCCTGAGAAGGTTCATAATCGCCGAAAGCGCGGATGCAACGTAAGTCATGGCCGCTGCGGTGAGTACCTTTCTTACGCCGCTGAGTTCTTCCTGGGTTAGTAGGTTGCTGCTCCGGAGCTGAGCCAGAGCCCTGGCGGAAGCGTTGAATTCCACCGGCAGGGTAATAACGTAGAAAAGAACAGCGCCCCCAAAAAGAAGGATGCCGAGGTTTAGCAGAATGGGAAAGGACAAAGCTATGCCAGCTATGGCAAGCCATGGCCCAAGGGAAGAGCCGATATTTGCTACCGGAACCAGGGTGCTTCGCAGCACCAAGGGTCCGTAGTGTTTGGCGTGCTGGATAGCGTGGCCTGTTTCGTGGGCGGCTACTCCAACCGCCGCGATTGAAGGCTGGGCGTATACAGGCTCTGAAAGGCGCAGTTTTTTTGCGCCTGGATCGTAGTGATCCGTAAGCGAACCGCTGACTGGTTCGATGGCTACATCGTTAATGGAATTACTTCTCATTAAAAGTTGGGCCGCTTCCTGCCCTGTAAGGTTCTTTGAACACCTTATCTTTGAATACTTGGAAAAGGTGGATTTTACCAGAAATTGGGCAATCATAGATAAAATCAAGGTCGGGACCACAAGGACTAAATAGTAAAAATCAAAATACATTTTTGGCTCCTTAATAAAAAAGGTTATTTCCTATTGTCTAAACAATAATACACTAATTTTGTTAATTATTTCATCGATTTTATCGGGATTTTCTTTTGAAATGAATTCTATTTCTCTTGTCTGCCAATCAAGGCTCTTGATTTGATCTGATAATACAACGCCAGTAACTTTTTTGTTCTCAATTTTTACTTCAAAGGGATAATCTTTAATTTTTGTTGTTATTGGACAAAAAAGTCCCAGCCCTACTTTTTCGTTATACTCTTTTGGAGAAATAACTATCGCTGGTCTTTTACCTTGCTGTTCATGTCCGGATTGCGGATTGAAGTTAAGCCAGACAACATCCCCGCGTTCGGGAATATAATCCTTTTTTACCATATCTCTTTTCCAACAGGATCGCCCGTTTCAATTTCTTTATGAATATTTTGTTCACTAACTTTTGATAATAATTCTGACAGTTTGTTTCTTTGGATTGGTTTTATTATTATTTCTTTTCCTACATCATTAATATCAACACACGAGCCATCCTTTAATGATAATTTACGGGCAATATGATTGGGTATCCTAATCCCCAGGCTATTTCCCCATTTTTTTATCACTGCTTCCATAGTGTATATCCCCCAATTGAATATATACTATGTATATACGTTTGTCAAGATTTTTTGAAAGCAAATTAAACGTATATAGAGGTCAAAACAAATACAATATAGATCATTCATACCCAGATGAACACTAATTGAGGTGAGGATGGGTAAACTTTAAATTGCTGAGGCATAACAAAAGACGTTTTTATTCGCAGGCGGGTTCAATACCTCGCCGTTCAGGGCGAGGTTGTTGATTAGCTAAAGCCATTGTTTCACGTGAAACATTTTGTAGCAGTTTTTTGGCAAGGAGCCTGACAGACCCCTCGCGCAGACCTTGGCATTAAACCCCTTGTACGGAACTGACTTGAGGGACCTCTTTTTTCAGGTAGTTTTCAATCCCCATTTTTAAGGTCATCTGGGCCATGGGGCATCCCCCGCAGGCTCCTGTCAGTTTTACAGAAACGACACCGTCTTCCGATACGGATACAAATTCCACATCCCCGCCATCGGCTTGAAGGGACGGGCGCACGTTTTCCAATGCGGTCTTAACTTGTTCTTCCAGCATAAAATCTCCTAGTGTGAAAGTTACCTGGGCACGATTTCCGCAAGCCTGGGTTTCTTTTGAAGTATACAGCTTATCGCCCAGAAAATCAAAAAGGTAATGATATTTATCAAAACTACGCTTGCCCCAGCCGGAGTGGCATACAGGTAAGAAATTACAATGCCTATAAAAAAGCACATTACCGCTATGATGGCAGAACAAACAGTTACAGTTTTGAACCGTTTGAAAATCCTCATGGCCGAAAGGGCCGGAAAAATGATAAGGCTTGAAATAAGCATGGCCCCCATCATACGCATCCCCAGCACTATGGTAAGGGCGGTTAAAAGGGCGATGAGCATATTATAAGTTCCCGTTTTAACGCCGCCTGCTTTCGCGAAACTTTCATCAAAAGTTATCGCAAATATCTTGTGATAAAAAAAGACAAAAAGGACAAGAACTGTTATTGAAAGGATAACGCTAAGGTACACGTCGCTCTTGCTCATCGCAAGGATACTGCCAAACATATAATTACAGACATCTGTATTCATGCCAGTTGTTTGAGAAATGATCACAACTCCAATAGCCAGGGAGCTGGTGGAAATCAGCGCGATGGCGGCATCGCCCTTTATCTTGCTGTTTTCGCTTAAGCGCAAAAGCAGAAAAGCCGCAGCCACAACTATCGGGATGGAAATATAAAGGGGCGCCGTGTGAAAGGCGGTTGCTATGGCAAGGGCGCCAAAGCCCACGTGGGAAAGACCGTCCCCTATCATGGAGTAACGCTTCATCACCAGGCTAAGACCAAGTAGGGAAGCGCAAAGCGAAACAAGGATGCCGACCACAAACGCCCTGACAAGAAACGTAAATGAGAACATCTCCAGTAAAACATCAGTTATCGCGTAAACCATTGGTTTTCTCCTCCTGACGGCCAAAAAACTTTTTTCCAATGTCGGACGATAAAAAGTCCGTCGTTTCACTTAATGAACCACGTCCGTTTTCCAGGTACAGGATATGCTTTGCGTACTGTTTCGCTCCGTGGATGTCGTGAGAAACCATGACTATGGTAATGCCTGTCTCCTGGTTTAGTGTTTTAAGCAGCTCGTAGACTTCAGTCGTAACCAGGGGATCAAGGCCGGCGGTAGGTTCATCCAGTACCAAAAGGGAATACTTCAGGCTTTCGTTTTTGTCGGAATTCTCAGTCTGAGCAGAGACCAGAGCGCGGGCTAAAAGAACCCGCCGCTGCTGGCCTCCGGACAGCTCTCCGTAACATTTTTGCGAAAGGTTTTCTATTCCAAGATGCTTCATCGCTTCTTTTGCGGCTCGTCTTTCCCTGGCGTTGTAAAAGGGGCGCAGGCCCATGCTGCTTAAGTTTCCTGAAAGCACCACTTCGCTGACACCGGCGGGAAAGTCCTTTTTGCCTGCCGATTGCTGCGATAGATAGCCTGTTTTTCCCGGCCCGAGTTCATCGCTAAAAAAGACATTCCCTTCCATGGGGTTGAGAAGTTTCAATAACCCTTTGATGAGCGTTGTTTTGCCGGACCCGTTTTCTCCCACTACCCAAAGATAGTCGCCTTGCTCAAGAGAAAAGCTAAGGTTCCGAACTATTGCCTGTCCTTCATAGCCGAATGAAACATTTTGGCAGGTAATTAACATTTACCACAAAGCCTCTTTTAAATTTACCACATTGGCCTTTTGGACATCCAGATAGGTAAGGCCTTTTTCAAAATCGTTTTTGGTTAAATTGTGGCACGAGTGCAAGAGAAGTTTTTTTGCCCCCGTGGCCTCGCTTATGGTATCAGCCATTTTTTCGTTTGAAAGCTCGATATGGAAAATCACGGGGAGTTTTTCGCTTTTAACCTTGTTGATTAAAAAAGCCACAGTGGCCGCGCTTGGTTCGGTGTCGGTGGAACAGCCGGGAAAGGCGGCGAAGTACTGGAGCCCGTAGGCGTCAGCCAAATAACGGAAGGGAAAGCGGTCGCCGAAAATGATGGTTTTCCTTTTTGCGCCGTTCACAACAGCCTTAAAGGAAGCGTCCAGCTCGTCTAACTGCGCGGAATAGGCCGCTGCGTTTTGCCTGAAAAAGTCCGCGTTGGCGCTGTCCAGTTCGCAAAGGGCTTCAGTAATCGCGGCAACGATTGTCTTGGCGTTCTGCGGTGAAGTCCAGACGTGTTCGTCATAGGCTGGCTCTTCCTCTTCTTCTTCCTCCATGCCTTCCACAATTTCTTCTTCCACAGCATCAACCAAATCAAGCATGTTCAGGACTATCATGTTTTCATATACATTACCAATTGAGTCAAGTATTCTTTCTACCCAATCGGAATTTGCTCCACCCGGATAAATAAACAGGTTGCTGTTTTTTATGGTGATTATGTTCTGGGGCGTTGGTTCGTAGGAATGGCTTTCAGAACCGGGCGGTAACAACATGATCAGGTTCACCCTGTCTCCGGCAATGGCGCGGACAAAGTCATACGAAGGAAATATAACAGAGGTAACATTGATTTTACCGTTGGCCTTTGCGGGTCTGGTCTGGATGCATCCTCCGGAAAAAATTGTGAGTGAAAAAATTAAAATCCACGCGGGGAGTATAAATAAGCGTTTCATTGTTTCTCCTTTTCAGTTCAATAGATAAAAAAGTAAATGGTACTAAAAGGTTTCACATTTTTCGGTCGCGGATTTTCAGGTGTTAAAACGGACTTTTAACGCCACAGGCGAAAGCAGGCAAATGCTAGTCGTAAGGGCGTTAGTGATTTGGATAAAAAACACAAAACAGCCGGTAAAAAACAGCGTAATGCTTGCCAGTTTAAGAACCTTAATGAAAAGCTCCGCCATTTCAATTCTCTGGCAGATAGGGCAGTCAGGCGCCGTGCAGGCTTGGCAGTCATGATCAAGGCAGTCGGCGGTTAAGGCTACGGTAAGAATCACCGACACGGCAATAATGACTGTCATAACGAGAAGTAGAATATTTCTTTCCGGTTGTTGTTTCATTTGTTTTTATATTGTACCTATTTTACCGTAATCAGTTCATATTTTTTTGTTCCCAGTCCAATTTTTTCGGCGTGACTAAGCTGTTCGCGCCAGTCAGTTGTAGGATGAATAACTGTAAAATGATCGTTATTTGCGGTCTTGGAATTTTTTTGCCTGTCGGAAATAACACTGCCGACTATCGCGGGGGCGGCGTTTACCGCGTCGATGCAGGCCTGATCCAGGGCAACAGGATCAAAACTTGCGAAGATGCCAATGTCCGGCACAATCGCCGTGTCGTTTTCACCATGGCAGTCGCAGTAAGGGGAAACCTGGTTTACAACGTTAATGTGGAAATTGGGCCGCCCGTCCAGTACCGCCTTGGCATATTCGGCGATTTTGTAACACAGTGCGGCGTTGCTTGAGTTCACGTTGTTGCAAATTGCGTTTTTGCTGCAAGCGCCAATACAGCGTCCACAGCCTACGCATTTATTCTGGTCAATGGTTGCTTTGCCGGAAGCCTTGCTTTCCGAAAATTTAATCGCGTCCTGGGCGCAAAAACGCGCGCATATTTTGCAGCCAATGCACGCATCGCTTGTTACTGTTGGCTTGCCCTCGTTATGCATGGCCATTTTACCAGCGCGGCTGCCCGACCCCATGCCGATATTTTTTAGAGCGCCGCCAAAACCGGTCACTTCGTGGCCCTTGAAATGGTTAAGCGAGATAACAATATCAGCGTCCATAATCGCTCTGCCAATATGGGCGGTTTTGCAATACACCCCGCCGTTTATCTTTACATCGATGTCGTCGGTACCGCGCAGCCCGTCCGCGATAATATTCGGACAGCCGGTAGATAAAGCGGTAAAGCCGTTTTCTGCCGCTGCTCCAAGGTGATCAAGGGCATTGCTGCGGCGTCCAACGTAAAGGGTGTTACAGTCCGTAAGGAAAGGCATTCCGCCCAGTTTCTTGATTCTGTCGGCCAGGGTTTTCGCGAAGTTAGGCCGCAAGAAAGAAAGGTTCCCCGGTTCCCCAAAATGAATTTTTATCGCCACATACTTTTTGTTAAAATCAATATCCTTAATTCCGGCTTTTTGAATGAGCCTGTCCATCTTTACTAAAAGACTTTCGTCCATCTTTGTCCGCATATCAGTGAAATAAACTTTGGCAGCTTCCATGGGTTACCTCGTGGATATTTTACAATTAATTATTGAAGGTGTCCAATAGAGCCTAAGATGGGTGCTGAAAAACTTGATGACAATGTTTATACTATATTACATATGAAAACGGCAATTTCATTACCTGATGGAATCTATTATGAAGCGGAAAAAGTTGCTCAGTATTTGGGAATTTCCAGAAGTGCATTATATCTTAATGCTTTGACGGAATATTTGAAAAAAAATAATCGCAAAAATATCACTCAAAAATTAAATGAGGTCTATAATGACGATTACTATAAAGAGTTTGAACCAATATCAAATGCGGCGCTTGAAAACATAAGGGAATTAACAAAAAATGATACGTGGTGAAATTTGGTGAAATAATGCTGCAGGTGGAAATAGGGATAAAATTAGTTTTAGGAATAAATCAGTAGACTTACACTGATGAATAAATAGCCCTTATCCCTTTTTCGTCCAGATCGATAAAACCGCTGATCATTCCCTTGTTGGCGTCAACTGCACGCTTTATTACGGCGTCAAGATCCGCTTTTGGAATACCCAGTTCAGCAAGCGTCAGAGGCATACCAATTGAGCGCAGCCAGGCGCGGAAAGCGTCGAGTCCCGCATTTGCCGTGGCTTTGGCAGTGTCCCCTTTGACGGCAAAGACTTTTGCGCCGAATTGGGCGACTCGCTCGACTTGTTCTTCCGTGCCGTCGTCCGCTATGTACTGAAGCCAGGCAGGCATGATTACCGCCAGCCCCGCGCCGTGGGCTGTGTCGTAATGGCCGGATAACTGGTGTTCTAAAGGGTGTTCTCCCCCGCGCTTGCCGCTGCGGCCAATGCTGGTTAGTTCGTTGTGGCTGAAAGAAGCCGCCATCATTAGCTCGGCTCTGGCCTCGTAGTCGTTGGGGTTGGCAATGGCTATGGGGGCGAACTTTACAACTGTCCTAATCAATCCTTCGCCAAATTCATCGCCCAGGCTGCATGCGGGGTTGTCTTTTGTGAAGTACTTGCCAACTGTGTGGGCAATGGTATCCGCCGCTCCCACCCCCGTTTGATAAGCGGAAACCGAATAGGTCAATTCAGGGTTCATTATGGCAAAAACAGGCCGGCAGCAGTCAGCGTTGACGCTTAGTTTGTGGCCTGAGTCCAGGTCGTCTACGATAACCACCGAACGGCTGGTTTCGCTTCCGGAACCGGATATTGTGTGAATTGTCCCAACAGGCGCCATTTTTTCCGGTAGAGGCCCGCCAAAAAATTTCCAGTATTCGCCGTCATTAACCATAGCCAGGGCGATTGCCTTGGCTGTGTCAATGGCGCTGCCCCCGCCCAGGGCCAGCAAAAAGTCGATATTCTCGTCCTTGGCGGACTTTATGCCTTTCTCAACCAGAGAACGCCGGGGATTGGGCTGCACCCCGCCAAATTCGGCGTAGTAAAGCCTTTCGTCATTAAGGGTTTTCTCAATCACGTCAAATAGGCCGCTCTTTTTAACTGATCCCCCGCCGTATACCAACATTACCCGCTTTCCGCCATGCTTGCGGATCATCTTGGCGGTTTCTTTTTCTGTGCCCTTGCCAAAAAGAATGTCGGTGTAAGGGTAAAAACCAAAGTTTGTGAAGTGCTTCATATGTTTATTCTCCGGTATATAAAATTACCCCGACCCGATCTATGTGGGCTTTCAAGTCCGGGTTTGAAGGATAATCCGTATTTCATGAACTACCTAAGCCATTCATCTTTTCAGCAAACTTAGCCAAATGGGGGTAATATGCATTAATTATTGCCGTGACTAAATCTTCAGCCGTTTTTTCATCGTATGAGTAAGAAGCAAGGTTACGATCTTTTATCATGTCCATCCAAAGCTGCCTATCTTCAATAAGGCCATTGTCGAACGCATGCCTAACCGCACCTTTACTGCCTATTATGCCGTTTATACCCTGATCTTCCGGGTAGTCTTTCATTACGTTCCATGTAAGTTCAAAGGTGAATTCAAAGCCTTGTATTAGTCCCTGTTTTTCAAGATCTGACAATCCCCGGTTTGCGGCAAGCTCGACCGCGCTTTTTACGGTGTAAAGAGCCTTTTTATAGTTCTGAAAACGCTGTTTCCAGCGCACATCCTCGTCCATGATTTTATATTCTACGAATAATTCGTTCTTTTTATCAATCGTATGTACTTATATAAGACACAACATCCGATAAATTATACTTTATACTGCTTATAGACCATCTCCATAGCAAGATTTACATGTTTGGTGAAGTCTTCTGAAAGCCGGTCAACTATTGGCTTTTCCTGCTCTGAGGCCCCTTCACCTTTGAAGAGCTCCCAGACCTCAATTTTAAGGGCATCGGCCAGGTTACAGAGCGTTCTGGCCTGGGGAAAGTTATTTCCACGTTCTATGTTTGAAAGAAAGGTAACTGAAATAAAGGCTTTCTCAGCCAGGTCGTTCTGCGAGAGCTGTCTACGGAAGCGGAGTAACTTAATATTCTTGCCAAGAGAGGTTTTTAAATCCTGCTCTTCCATTTATACATACTGTCCCTTCTATGGTATTAAACAGTTACTTTATTTTCATTGACAAACATCAATTGCTTCTATACTATAGAATGGATACTTCTAGTACGTTTGTATGATCAATCGGAACTTTGAAGAATTTTGAGATAAAGGAGCAGTAGGAGACTGTCATGAATGGAAAGACTGCAAAAAGTAATTTGCTCAAAGCTATGCTTTTGAGTGCTGGTGTATTGCTGCTGGGCGCGTTTGCGCTTTCGACAGTTGCATGCAGTTCGCCGGTTGGTTCGAGTACCGTCGAAGAAGTCGAGCTTGGTGAGGCCGTGTACACAGGCAAGCATAGCAGCAACAACCTTACCCTTACCATAATTGAAAAAAGGGCAGGCAAGGCTGTCTATACCCCGAAAATCGGTGACAGCTACAAGATGGGTGTAAACGACAAGCTTAGCAACGGTACTGTCCTTAACATTGAAAGAACTGAAACTACTATCAAGTATACTCTGAAGGCTATCAAAGGTGGCGACAACTTCACCGTAACTATTACATTAAGCAACAACAGGATTTCCAACGTAACAGGGACTGTTACTTTTGACGGCGAAGGGGACACGCCTTGGAGAGGGCCGGGAACCGTCAACAACGGCGTTAGCGGCGGCGGCGGCGGAGGCGGTGGAGGAGGCGGAGGAGGCGGAGGAGGCGGAGGAGGATCCGTCCC
>Ga0268262_10002909_pt1 | contig 19193 bp, 16 predicted proteins | sample TergutNc150P3_FD_190354 | JGI IMG/M metagenome (GOLD analysis project Ga0268262, IMG submission 190354) | Nasutitermes corniger P3 segment gut microbial community from laboratory colony in Florida, USA - Nc150 P3 (SPAdes) (version 2) | ecosystem: Host-associated > Arthropoda: Insects >...
TGACAATATAGCGCTTCTTGAGGAAAAGGGCTGAAAAAAGCCCTTGTTTCATTTTTAGGGAGTGAAAAATTATGGAGGGATATTTTGGGCATTGATATGTCGGAGGCAATCCGCCAATTAAGCCAGGAACGCGGGTTATCGGAAGAGCTTATACAAAGAACCATCGAAAATATGCTGCTTGCGGCCTACCGGAAACGTTACGGCACAGACGAGAATGCCATCATCAGAATTGATGAAGACGGGCAGGTGACAATACTTTCAAAAAAGAGAGTGGTTGAGCACGATGATGTGTATAACCCTGTTGACGAGATCGATCTTTTAGAGGCAAAAGAGCTTAACCCCGACGCGGATGTGGGGGACGAAATCCTGGTTCCGATAGATACAACGGAATTTGGCCGGCAGTCCATACAGCTTGCCAAACAGACCGCGCATCAATCAATCAGGGAAATACAAAAGGACAGCCTTTACTCCGAGTTCAAGGATAAAGTCGGCGAAATTATCATCGGTTATTACCAGCGTGAACGGAACGGAACCATCTATGTTGATCTGGGAAAGGTCGAGGGCGTGCTGCAGAAAAAATACCAGTCTAACCGCGAGACATACCATGTGAACGACCGTATTAAAGCCCTTATTAAAGAAGTAAATAAAACGCCTTCCGGTCTTCAGATTGTGTTGTCGCGCACCGACCCCGAATTTGTCAGGGCTATTTTTGAGCTTGAAGTCCCGGAGATATACGACAAGACCGTCGAGATACACAAGATTGTAAGAGAGGCCGGCTACAGGACTAAACTTGCGGTGTATTCAAACCGTGATGACGTTGACCCTGTCGGCGCCTGCGTAGGCCTAAAGGGCGTAAGGATACAGGCGGTTATAAAGGAGCTTGAGGGAGAGAAAATAGATATATTGAAATACGATCCCGATCCGCGGCATTTTATTAAAAACGCCCTTTCCCCCGCCGAGGTAAGGGACGTGATCATCCTCAGCGAGAAATCCAAGAAAGCCCTTGCCGTAGTGAGCGATTCCCTTTTATCGCTTGCCATAGGCAAGCAGGGTCTTAACGTGCGTCTTGCCAACAAACTGACAGACTGGATGATAGACGTGAAGACCGACGCCCAGTTTGCCGAAATGGATATAGCCGCCGAATCCAAACGGGCGGTCAGGGAGCTTTTTGGCGAAGGCGAGACAGAGGAATTCTCCCGAATTTCGGAACTGCCCGGTGTGGATTCCGCTGTCGCCCAGGCTTTGCTTGACAACGGTATTGACTATATCGTGGACTTCCTTGATCTAAACAAGGAACAGCTTGACGCGATGGAAAATATATCGGATGAACAGATTGCGGTTTTACGCAGTTTGATTGACGACTCTGTTGAAATACTGGAAGAAGAGGCGGAAGATTCCGCCGGAACGGAATCTTCCGTGGAAGACGTTTCCGGTGGCGATTCAAGAAACGCAGGCGGAGAAGAGAATGCGGAAGAGATAGAATGTCCGGAATGTCATGAAAAATTCGTTCTTGATATGGACGGTTTTTCCGGAGGCACCATCAACTGTCCCAATTGCGGCGCGGAACTGGAATTGAGCTTTGAGAAAGAGGAAGGGGATTAAGAGGAATAAATGGCGGAGAATACCCAAAAACCTAAAGCCGAATTAATCAAGCATACGCAAGCTGATCACTCAAGCGCAAAAAGTCCTCCGGCCCAGGAAGGAGGGCCGCATGAGTCTCAGGAACGCCGCAAGGTAATTGTTGTAAAAAAGAAACCTGCAACGCCCATTGGCGCGCCCTCCGGCGGTACTGACCAGGGCGGTCAGTCACCGGCCCCGGGAGCGCGAAAGAAAGTCGTTGTCGCAAGCCATCCGAAAGACGATACCCCGGAGCCGATGGAAAAACAGACGGCAGGGGATTCGCAGCCTTCGGAAGCCTCACTGCAGGTTGATGGAAAACCGCATGACGCCATGTCGTTGGCAAACGGGAACCGGAACCCCCATGGGGCTTCGTCGCCATTCCCCTTTACGCAGCGTCCTGCTGTAGCGGTAGGCAGGGTAGGCGGCAAACAGGTAGGCAGAAAGTTTCATGATGATAACCGCGGCGGAGGTTCAGCAGGCGGCGTCTCAGGGAGCGGCAATGCGGTTCAGCGTCCCGTCAACAAGGGCATGGGCCAGCCGAGGCATCCATCATCACCCCCGCCGAGACAGGGCCAGGGCGGAGGCAGGCAGAATTTCGGCGCTCCGCAGAACAACGCGCCGCGTCCCGGCGGCTCTCAGGGCAGGCCGGGCTTTGCACCGCGTCCCGGCGGACCCGGCAGGGGCGGACAGTCAGGTTCACAACCCCCAAGCATATTACCTGAAGGAAAAAGTGGGGCAAAACGCACTTTTAGGGCAAAGAAGCCCACTTACAACCGCAAGGAAAAAGAACTTGAGATGGAGGAGAAACTCCGCCAGACCAGAAAAAAGATTACATACGTTGCCAACCCGGTGCCCAAGTCAATCGAAATTATGGAAAATATTTCAGTGTCGGAATTGGCAAGAAAGATGAACCTAAAGGCATCGGACTTAATCCAGAAGCTGATGAAGCTTGGCATGATGGTCACCATAAACCAGCAGATAGACGCCGATACCGCTACTATACTGGCCGCAGAATTCGGCGCCGATGTAAAAATTATCAGCCTGTATGATGAGACAATAATTGACACCGGGACGGACGAAGGCGCTGATATGCTGCCCCGGCCGCCGGTTGTCACCGTTATGGGACATGTTGACCACGGTAAAACCAAGTTGTTGGACGCTATACGCAAAGCGGACGTAGTGTCCGGTGAGTTCGGCGGGATAACCCAGCACATCGGCGCGTACATGGTGGAAACCCCGCATGGCAGAATCACCTTTCTTGATACGCCCGGCCATGAGGCGTTTACCCGTATGAGGGCGCGCGGCGCACAGGTAACGGACATCGTTGTTCTGGTTGTCGCCGCGGATGACGGGGTCATGCCCCAGACCATAGAGGCGATAAACCACGCAAAGGAGGCCGATGTTCCAATCATTGTAGCTGTCAACAAGATAGACAAGCCGGAGGCAAATCCCGACCGCGTTAAGAGCCAGCTTTCCGAGCTTGGCCTTATGCCCGAGGAATGGGGTGGACAGACTATGTTTGTCGAGCTTTCGGCCCTGCAGAAAACAGGTATAGACAAGCTCATTGACGCCATACTCCTTGAGTCGGAGCTTCTTGATCTCAAGGCCAATTTCCACCGAGGCGCCGAAGGAAAGATCCTTGAATCCAGGATCGATCACGGGCGCGGCATTGTGGCAACCGTCATTGTACAGAGAGGGACTATCTCCGTGGGCGATTCTTTTGTCGCCGGAATTTGGCCCGGAAAAGTACGCGCGATCTTCAATGACCGCGGCGATAAACTCAAACACGCGTCTCCTTCCATGCCCGTTGAAATCCTCGGGTTTGAGGGAATCCCCAACGCTGGAGATCCCCTGCAGGCCGTTGACGATGAGAAAATCGCCCGCGAGTTTTCGTCGAAACGTCAGGAACTGAAACGTTTTGAGGACGCGAAAAACTTCAAGCAGGTAACGGCCGAGACTCTGCGCGACAGGATAAGCGACGGCACTATACAGGAACTAAAAGTTATAATCAAGGCCGACGTTCAGGGTTCGGCCGAGGCGCTCAAGAGCAGTCTTGAAAAACTTTCCACAAAAGAAATCCGGCTGCATGTCATACAGGCCCTGCCCGGCCCGATTAACGAAGGCGATGTAGATCTCGCGATTGCGTCCAAAGCCATCATTATAGGCTTTAATGTGCGGCCCCTTCCCAAGGCAAAGGTTTTGGCGGAGCAGGAAAAAGTCGATATACGCAAATACAACATCATCTACAAGGCGGTTGAGGAAATCCATCAGGCGATGGAGGGCATGCTCAAGCCGGATACCAGAGAGGAAGTTATCGCCTCGGTGGAGGTGCGGAATACCTTCAAGGTTCCGAAAGTCGGAACCATCGGCGGCTGCTTTGTGCAGAGCGGCGTAGTAAAGCGCAGCGCCAGCGTCAATGTAATCCGAGCGGAGATAGTGATACACTCTGGCAAAATCGCCTCGCTCAGGCGCTTCAAGGACGACGCCCGCGAAGTGGCGGCCGGTTACGAGTGCGGTATAGGGCTGGAAGGCTTTGACGACATACAGGTCGGCGATCAATTTGAAGTGATCGAGATTGTAGAGGTCGCAAGGAAGTTAACTCCAAATAAGGGAGTGGGGAGTGGGGAGTAGGGAGTGGGTGCTGCCTGCTAACCACTGGTAAAAGGGATTATTACATTGCAAGGGAATCGTACTGAGCGTCTGGGCGGATTGATTCAAGAAATTATCAGCGGTCTTATCCTTGAAAGCAGGATCAAAGACCCGAGAATTTCGCAGTTTGTCACAATAACCAGAGTAAACGTCACGCGCGATCTCTCATATGCCGACGTATATGTTTCCAACATCCGGGAAACGGCTAATCTTGAACGCAACGCGCAGGGGCTGCAAAACGCCGCAGGTTTTATCCAGGCCCAGCTTGGAGCCGCCTTAAAAATACGGAAAATCCCCCATCTGCGCTTCCATGCCGATAACAGCATCAGGAACGGTTTTGACATGGTGCAGAAGCTTGAACAGCTGGCAGGGAGTTGTGACACCTAACAATCCTGACGGCCTGATCCTCTTAAACAAGCCCCCCGGCCTGACTTCCTTTGACGCGTTACGCGGCATTAAGCGCGCTCTGGGCACTGGCAAAGTCGGGCACACAGGCACCCTGGATAAATTTGCCGAAGGCCTGCTGCTGGTACTCACGGGCAGGGCGTTGAAACTAAGCCAATGGTTTACCCACTGTGACAAACAATACGAAGGCACAATATGTTTCGGTGCCGAAACCGAAACACTTGATCCCGAAGGCGCGGTCATCGCCAACGCTCCCCTGCCTTTGTTGTCAGCTGTTGAACAGGCGCTTTCGCAGTTCCTTGGTAAAACTGAACAGTCGCCTCCGGCATATTCAGCGATACACATTAACGGGGAGCGGGCATCTGCGCTTGCCCGCCGCGGCGAGGCGCTTGAAATGCGAAAGCGCCCGGTGACAATCCACAGGCTGGAGCTTCTTTCCTGGGAGCCGCCCCATGCTAAAATTTTCGTCCACTGTTCAAGCGGTACCTATATTCGCTCGCTTGCCAGAGACATAGCCCTTGCCGCCGGCAGCAGAGCCCACCTGACCGCATTGCTTCGGACTCAGGTGGGTGGGTTTAAGGTTCAGGGAGCAGTTAGCAGGGAGCAGTTAGCAGTGAGCAGTGAGCATTATGAACGAGAACCCCCACTCCCTTTCTTACATCCAATAGACAAAAGTGTAATTGAATACCTGAACATTCCCTGTCTTGATGTGGCTCCGCCGGATGTTGCAAAAATCATACAGGGAAAGCCCCTGGCGCAGATATTCAAAGATGTCCCGGCCGGGGTTTACCAAACCGCAGCTATCTTTTCAGAGGGCGAATTTATAGCGATTATAAATAAACAGGACAATAAATGGAATTACGGATATGTTTATGCGCGTACTTAACTAATTGACTTTTTTAAAAAATTCAGTAAAATAGGTGAAGGGATTTTGTCGATCTGCTTTCGATACCCTTTAATTAATTAGTACCTAAAATAGGAGATAAATATGGCTTTAACAAATGAAAGCGTGGCATCAATCGTGACCAAATTCGGAAAAAACGAAAAAGATACCGGCGCAACGGAAGTTCAGATCGCCCTGCTCACTGAGAGAATCAACCAGTTGACGGGCCACTGCAAACAATTCAAAAAAGACAAGTCCGGCCAGAGGGGACTTCTGATCCTCGTTGGCAAACGACGTAGGCTGTTGAAATACATTCAGCATACCAACCTGGATGGATACCGTAAACTGATCAAGGAACTGGGCCTTCGCAAATAATGGTACAAAAAGTAACACTCCAAATCGCCGGCAAGGACCTTGTTCTTGAAACCGGCAGAATCGCCAGACAGGCAAACGGCGCGGTTTTCGCGCAGTACGCGGGAACAGCCGTGATAGCGACTGTCTGCTCATCTTCGGAACCTGTGGAGGGGCTGGATTACGTTCCCCTTACAGTTGATTACAATGAAAAATACTATGCCGCGGGGAAGATACCCGGGGGCTTCATCAAGCGGGAAAGCCGGCCCAAGGACAAGGAAATCCTCGTCAGCCGCATTATCGACCGCCCGATGCGCCCGCTTTTCGAGAAGGCTTTCGGAAGGGAGATACAGCTTGTCCCTACCACGCTTTCGACCGATCAGGTAAACCCGCCGGACATGCTGGCGATAATCGCCGCGTCCGCCGCGGTGCATATTTCTGACATTCCCTTTAACGGCCCCATTGCCGGCGTACGCGTCTGCCAGGTGAACGGCGAACTTGTGGTTAATCCTACCTACGAGCAGATTGAAAAATCAACAATGGAAATTGTAGTCGCCGGAACAAAAGACGGTATAACCATGGTTGAGGGCGGGGCTAAAGAGGTCAGCGAGGACCTGATGATAGAGGCCCTGGACAAGGCGCATAATATGATCAAAGAGTTATGCGTTTTTCAGGAAAAACTGCGCGAAATTGCCGGCAAGCCCAAACTTCCGCTGACCGCCCCCGCCTATGTTCTTGAAAACAGCGACGCGATCCGCTCCGGCGCGTACCCGAAACTTGAAAAAGCCTGTTTTCTTCCGACCAAGCAGGAACGCCACGACGGTATTAGAGCCATTCAGGCGGAATTTGCGGCGCAGTACGCGGCGCAGCTTGAGGACGAAAAACAGAATAAGCTTTTTAACGCCTTGTTTGAGGATATGCAGTATAATATCCTGCGTTCGTCAATACTTAACAACGGACGGCGTGTAGACGGGCGCGGAACAGAGGATATCCGCAATATCACTTGTGAGGTTGACATACTCGCCAGAACCCACGGCTCGGCGCTCTTTACCCGCGGTGAGACCCAGGCTTTGGTAGTAACAACTCTGGGCACGGTTTTTGACGAGCAGGTGTTTGACGATATCGAAGGCGACAAGCGGGAGCATTTTATGCTCCACTACAACTTTCCCCCCTATTCGGTGGGCGAAGTCGGCAGGCTTGGAACAGGCCGCCGCGAGATAGGACATGGCAACCTTGCCCGCCGCTCGCTGGAAGCCGTGGTTCCCTCAAAAGAGGAATTCCCCTACACGGTGCGGGTAGTATCGGAGATAATGGAGTCAAACGGCTCATCGTCAATGGCGTCTGTTTGCGGCGGAACGCTTTCAATGCTCCACGCCGGAGTGCCTTTGAAAAAACCCGTAGCAGGTATAGCGATGGGGCTAATAACAGAAGGGGCGGGTAAGACGGGCGACCGTTACGCCGTATTATCTGACATTTTAGGCGAGGAAGACCACCTGGGCGACATGGACTTTAAGGTCGCCGGAACCGAGGATGGCATAACCGGTTTCCAGATGGATATAAAAATCGCCGGCGTCAGCCCGGAAATTATGCGCAAGGCCCTGGATCAGGCTAAGCGTGGCAGGATGCACATCCTTTCAATTATGAACAAGACGATCTGCCGCCCTGCGGAAGAGATCAGCGAATACGCGCCAAAGATCGTTACCATGCGCATTGACATAGACAAGATAGGTACCCTCATAGGCCCCGGCGGCAAGAACATCAAAGCCCTGTGCGAGCAGTACAGCGTAAAGATCAACACCGAGGACGATGGCACCGTAACGATTTTCGGTAAAAACACCAAAGACGCGGAAGATGCCAGAATCGCCATTATGGGAGTTACATCGGACCCGGAAATGGGCAGGGTGTACAACGGCACGGTAAAAAGGATTATGGATTTTGGCGCCTTTGTGGAGATTCTTCCCGGCAGAGAAGGGCTGGTTCATATCAGCAAACTTTCCCGCCAGCGCATAACCAATGTCACAGATGTCTTAAAAGAAGGGCAGGAGATTCCCGTCAAACTTACCGAGATTGACAAAATGGGCAGGCTTAACCTTTCGTATATTGACGCCATAGACCCTGACGGCGCCGATTCCGGTGGTTCTAACAGCGGCGACAACGGACCTCATCACAGCGGTCATTCGGGCCGCGACAACAGGGGTTTTAATAAACCCGGCAGGGATCGCCCCAGGCATTAACAATGGTAAAGGGCATGAAGCGTTTTTCAAGTCGTGAGGGTGAAAGTCCGCGCTCCATGTCCTTTACCATTTACAGGTATATAGTAAGTGAAGCTTTTTTTTCTTTTTTAATTGCTTTTCTTTTTTTCTTTTTTATTTTTTTTGTAAACCAGCTCCTGTTAATGGCCCGGGAAATATTGGCCAAACAGGTTCCTTTTGGGCAGGTTACTCTTCTGGTTCTTTTTTCCCTGCCGCAGGTTATCGCCCTGTCCGCTCCTTTCGCTTCCCTTGTCGGCACTTTGATGACCGTAGGGCGGCTTTCAAGCGACAATGAAATTCTGGTGTTTCTTTCATCAGGGCTTTCTTTCAGGAATGTGTTTATGCCGGCAGTAACAGTAGGCATTGTTATTACAATTCTTTCTTTTATCGCCAATGATATATTGATGCCGGGCGGTTATGTGAAATTTGCCCAGTTGTACAGGCGCATACTTCTTTCCACTCCGGCTCTGGAACTGGAGGCGAATTCTGTAAAAAAATTTAAAGACACGGTGATAGTCACCGGTAACGTGACAGGAAACGCCATCGACAATGTGCTGATACTGGACAAGACCAGCAGCGGCGAGCGCCGCGTTATAATGGCCGCTAACGCCGAATTAAAAGATGCCGGCAAGGAAGGCCTTAGCCTTGATCTTGACAGGGCTTTTGTACAGTCCTCAAAAGAAATTGCCCGCGAGGATTATGACTACGCGTCTGCCGGGAACCTTCGCTACTGGGTCCCGCAGGAGGATCTTATACAGGCTATGTCCTCTGTAAGCCCCCGCGAGATGAGTTCAATTGACGTGTACAGGGAGATAAGAAGAAGAACCATTGAGCTTAACATCCGCATGAATGAGAAACGGAATAAGGTTTCTTCCATGGCCCTTATCTACGAGAACAGCCTGCGTGCCGGACCCGCTTCGCCTGAATGGAACCGCAGAATAAACCAATTTGCCGCTTTCCAGCGGGAAGCCCAGACGCTTCTGGGTATGAGTAAAGACCGAAGCCTTTCGCTTTATTGGCTGGAATTTTACAAGAAATTTTCCATGCCGTTCGGGGCTTTCTCGTTCATCTTCCTTTCAGTCGCGCTGGGGCTGATGGCAAAAAGAAGCGGGCAGGCCGTCGGTTTTATGATTGGACTTATTATTTCGGTAATCTACTGGGCGCTGCTTTTGGGCGGGCAGACCATGGGAATAAGACTAAGCACACCTCCATTTTGGTCAATGTGGCTGCCGAATATCCTTGCGCTGTCTATTGGGATTGTTCTGGCCATTATTAAGGTAGCAAGATGACGCTGGATCGGTATTTAGTCCGTCAGTTTCTGCCAATTTTCTCTGTGGCTGTTGGAATGTTCATGTTTGTTTTGTCGTTAATCGATCTGTTCGCGTATCTGGTACGGTATCTTAACTATGAAGTCCCCTTTTCCCAGATAATGAAAATCAGCGCGTTCTATCTGCCAAAGAGTTTTTCCTATGCTTTACCCATATCCCTGTTGTTCGCTTCGGCTTATACCCTTGGGGATCTCTACGCGCGTAACGAGCTTACTTCAATTTTTTCATCGGGAATCCCGTTTTGGCGGTTCAGTATGCCGTTAATTGTAATCGGGTTTCTGGCTTCTGTTTTTTCGTTTTTCTTTGATGACAATCTTGTTATACCGACCTTGCGGGTAAAGAATGAGCTTTCCAGGCGTTTTCTGCGTCAGACAACCGTCGAGAACAACTCGGACATTGTAATCAAGGCGAGAAACGGACAGCTTATCTACTCGATTGATTATTATGATTATACGGCGAAGATTCTTAACGGGATAAGCATTGTGGAGCAGGACTCCGCAGGGAATTTTATTTCGCTGATCCGCTCGCAAAGGGCGGCATGGACAGGCGAGTATTGGGATTTTATAAATCCGATTATTTATTATTGGGATGAAAGCTTTCTGCGGGCCAGGCCCCTTCCGCCTACAGACGCGTATCGTGAAGATCCGGACATCTTCAGGCGCAACGCCGTTAAACCTGACGAGCTTCCTGTCATTGAGGAAAAACTGTTAATAAAAGATCTTAAAGACGCGGGGCTTCCCTATATGGAAGCCCAGGCTGATTATTACCACCGGTTCTCATACTCTACGATATCGTTTATTGTAATGTTTCTTTCAATATCAATGGGCGGCAGATTCAGAAAAAATATTCTTTTAATGAGCCTTTTGGCAAGTCTTTCCGCGGCGGTTGTCTTTTATGTAATGGAAATGATCTCCATGATGATGGCAAAGATGGGCTATATCCCGGCGGCGGCAGGGGCGTGGTTTCCGGTCGTGGTCTTTATCGCGCTTGGTTTTCTGTTGCTGATATGGGCGAAGACGTGATTCAGGTAACATGGAAGATAGTAAGATAGGGAATAGTGTTAGGGATCGAAGGCCAGTTTTTTTACAGTCCAGCGAAGACTGTTAAAAATTGGGCAGGAGTAGCGATAAACGATTCTTTAGGAAAATGCTTAATATTGCCTGTTATCAAGTAAGCCTTTGCCTCAACCGCAACATCATAAAATATCCGGTCATCCTCATTGACTTTTTTATTTTTATCGAGTTGTTTGTTTTCAACGGCAATTCCGGTTCTTACGATGTCGTTTATTAAACAGCTGACTTGCGCAGAGGCAAAACCAAACTTTTTCCTTGAGAGTACATCCCAGTACTCCTGAAGAATTGGGTTACTGTAAAAAGGAATTATCTTGCTATCAGCAACCAAGTCAACGATAATAGCGGGCGGCCCCGCTGTCAACAGCGAAGATACCAGAATATTGGTATCCAGAACAACCTTAACCACTCTTTGCTTTACCTTTTCTTTTTTTTCTGACAGCATTTATTTCAGCATTTATTTCATCAAGTGTCATTCCCGAGTTACCGTTTTTCATTGATGTAAGGCGCATTGCCGTAAGGTTCTGCATAAATTCAAGTTTCTGAAGCATAGTCAATGTTTTTTCCAGGCTGTTTCCGTCAATTTTGAATAATAACGCCTGGGGTTTGCCATTATTGGTGAGGACAGCTTTTCCGTCTTCGTTGAGCCTTGTAAGCGTTTCAGCCGGTGATTTACTTAATTCGCGGATAGTTAAAAATTGCATATACGGCCTCCTGCGTTAATAATAGACAATTGTCGGACAATTGTAAAGCATAAATATGGGCGAAGACGTAAGATAGGGACTGGGGATCAGGGATCGGGGGAAGAGAAAACTTCCTCGGTGCCTGCGGCACAATTTAGTCGCAATCCTTCACGCAAAGGACGCAAAGGGAAGAAGTAAGAAAAAGTGAGTCGCCTTCTCTTGCCCACTTCCCCCCGCTATGTTAAGATAATCCCAACGTTAATTTCTAGCGTCAATCACCTCTGGCGTGGCCTGTGTTAGGGATCGTGGGTCAGGGTAGTGCCAGATAATAAATTCTAGCGTCAGTCAACCTTGCGCCTCTATTCTTTTATTAAAATCTCTTTTATTGATCAGTCCACCAATACCTTCCTATTTCAATTTTCTGAGGAATGAATAAGACATCAACCCCTATATCCAATAGAATTTTATATCCTTTGGAAAACATATAATCCCGTAATTTCATTATCCCATGGTTATTTTCAATTGTAATCAGATTAAATTTATATTTATTGAAATCTATTGATTCCAATACGGCAAATTCCGCCCCTTCTACATCTATAGACAAAAAGTCTATATATTCTACTTTATTGTTTTCCATTAAACTTTCAAAAGTTTTTGTTTTTACTGAATATTTTCCTACTATACCTTCCTGCTTCGCAGCCTCTATCATTAAATCGTTCATATCCGTTATAAAACCGCTTCTTCCTCCTCTTGTTTGAATAAAATCCAATGTTTTGCCGTCCTCATTATATATTGCAGCATTAATACACTCACACTTGCGATTTTTTACCAAATGGTCGTATATTTCTGGAACAGGTTCTACACAAATTCCCTTCCAGCCAATTTTTTCCAATGCATAAGTATTACTTATAGCAATTCCATCATAAGCGCCAATATCAATAAAATAACCATCCCTTTTACCATTGAAATACAGATATGCATACATATCTTGCAATTCCTGTCCAATGAATTCAACTCCAGAAATTGTTTCTGAAATTTGTTTTAACAACAATTTATTGATTAATGTATATCTAATAAAGGAATTATTTAATTCACTTCTTAGATTATCAAGCGAATTGTAAATTTCATACTTAATTTTCTCCACTAGTTTCCTTTTTATCTTACGAGGAAACCATTTTACAATTTTTAATAGATAATTTTCCATTTCATAAACCTCCAGAATATTATTTATGCAATGCTGATGGTTAACAACCATTCTTACTGGCATTGCACATAACTACGACATAGAGTGTTATATAGCTCACATTTGTGATTTATACGTTGTTTTCCCCATTGTAAATAAAGCCAAGAATGTCTATATCCGGTAATTCCATGAGTCGTTTCCCTTAATAAGGGATGTAATCTTTGAAATATCAAAAATTACTCTAAATAGAATACATGATATATCATGTATTGTCAACATAGAATCTATGATATTTCATTATGATTTCCTTATAGTTAAGATGAAATACAACTTTAAAGAAAACCTGAGAAATGAGCTTGATTACCAGGGTATAACCGTAAAGGAATTGAGCGCACGGACAGGTATTCCAATTGCGTCGCTTGATTGCTATCTGGGAACCCGGGCAACCGTACCTTCTATTGTGGCTGCAATAAAAATTGCACAAGCTTTAAATGTCACAGTAGAATATCTGGCTATTGGTAAAACGCGGGTACGACAAGACTTGATAAGAGACTCGGGCGGGAAACACAGGAATTAATCAACTGGATAGAAAATCTAAACATGGAACAGAGCAAAGCTATCTTAAAACTGGTAAAAGCTTTCAAAGATAACCATAAATGACAGAATTTCATTTTATGTTAAATTGTCATCCCTTCTTCCCTTTGCGCCCTTTGCGTTCTTTGCGTCTGCGTGGTAAATAGCGGGAAAATTGCACCGTAGGTGCCGGCTAGTACTCCTCTTTCCTCCCCTTCTTTCGACAAAAACTTTTTTCCGGTTTTTATTGAACAAACTCGTTTTTTTGTGTACAATACTCCAGAAAGCCCAAAATAAACAGTTTTTTGGGGTGTTTCCCATGCATAAGACGTGAGGTTTGCAGAGGATGTTGGATATTGGGCCTGTTCACCGCAGGGAATACATATCAGATACCGGCAGAGCCGGAACGCCTTCGACCGGCAATAGTACGGTGAAGAAGGGAGGCGTCCGCGTCGTTAATGCCAAATCTTCCAGAAAAAGTACCGCGTCCAAAAAAACAACTGTTTCCAAAGTAAGCACCGTATCCCCAAAAAGCACTGCTTCCAAAGGAAAAAACACAATTAAAAGCTGTGATGACGTGTCCAAACAGGTTGTAATCGCCCAAGCGCCCGGCAGGCTTTATCTTTTAGGCGAGCATGGCTATCCTGGAGCCGGTTTATACCTTTCCGCGGCCATAGACCGCTGGGTGAAAGTGGCTGTAAGCGCAAGAAAAGACAGTTCTTTGCGCTTTTATGCCGCTGATCTGGGTGAACGCAAGCGGACTACCCTGGCAAACCTTAAATTCAAACGGGAAGACCGCTGGGCTAACTATATCAAAGTAGCCATCCATGTTTTTGCCGAACTGGGTTTTCCGGTAAAAGGGGCGAATTTCACCATTATAGGAAATATCCCCCAGCAGATCGGGCTGGCGTCTTCTGCGGCTATAGAGGTTGCCTCGGCGGTTGCTTTGAAAGGCCTTTTACGCGTAAAAATCGATGATATGGATCTGGCCCTGCGGCTTACGGCCGCCCATGAGTTTATATTTGGGAACCCTGGCGATTTGGCGGACTATATTACCGGGCTCATGGCGCGAAGCGACCAGTTTTTGCTTATAGATGAACAAGGCCCCTCGGTAACTAAAATTAAATCACCTTTTAGCCGATGTAAAATTATCATTATGGATTCCCGCGTACCCCGTTTCGGGATCGACGGAGAATTGGACGCCAGACGAGAGAATATAAAGGCCGGGCTGGTAATGCTTTCACAAGGCCGCGAGGGGGCGAGTTTCAGGGAATATGCAGCAATGGATTTAGTGGAATCACTTGGTAATCTTCCCGAAGAAATACGCCGAAGGAGCCTGCACGTTGTCCAGGAGATACGCCGGGTATTGGGCGCCAGAGACTATCTTATGCGCGGTGATTTGCCGGATTTTTCGCGGCTTGTTTTCAACTCCCACGAAAGCCTGAGGGATCTGTACGAGGTAAGCTGCCCCGAGATCGACTGGATGGTAAAGCGGGCGCAGGAAACTATAGGGGTGTATGGGGCAAGGATGACGGGGCAGGGTTTCGGCGGCTGCACATATACGATAATTAAAAACGAGATGGTAAGCGAATTCAAGAGCCGTCTTGATGATTATGAACGTATATTTGGTTTCCGTCCCGCCATCTATGAATTAAAACTGGCGTCAGGATGCAAGATAATTAAATAGGGAGTGGGGAGTAGGGAATGGGGAGTAGTGAATGCGTTTGTTGTTAACTAATGATGACGGAATCAATTCTCCGGGGCTTTTGCTGCTTGCCGGAGCTTTACGAAAGGCGGGGCACAGGGTTTTTGTGCTTGCCCCGTCGGCAGATCGATCCGGCGTTTCACATTCCATTACGTTTCTTAATGGCCCCAATAAAATCGTCCAGGTTGATAACGATACATGGTCATGCGACGGAACGCCTGTGGACTGCGTGGTAATTGGATTGATGGGGGGGCTGCCTGAATGCGCGCCCTTTGACGCTATAGTATCCGGTATAAACCGGGGGGCGAATTTAGGAACCGACCTTGTTTATTCAGGGACCGCGGCCGCGGCGCGTCAGGGCGCGCTCTGTAATATTCCATCATTGGCGCTGTCCCTTGTGGAAGGTACGTCTTCCAAAGAAGGTGCGCCTTCTAAAGAAGGCGACACGTGGTACTGGGATATGGCCGTAGCTTTTACGGAGGAGCGTCTTGCGGAAATGCTTGCTTTTTGGAAACCCGATTGTTTTGTCAACGTGAATATCCCTGGTCAAAAAGAAATTCCCCACGGGTTGGTTCATGCTTTTCCGTCTTTGCGGTATTATAATGATAGTATAGAAACATATTACGCGCCTGACGGCCAACGGTATTGCTTTGCAAGGTCTGGGGCAGTCAGCGCGAAACCAGAGAAGGGATCTGATTGGGAAGCGGTAACCGGGAATAACGCGTCGATAAGTGATATACTTATCCATCCGGCGCTGCTGGGGAGGTATGATGTCTGGAAACAAGTCAGAATGGAGCAGTAGCCAACGGAGTCTTGCCTTGCATATAGCCGCTCTTCAAAGAGAGGCTTTGGGCGGAAAGCAGGAAGCCGTTCCTGACGTAAAAGTTGAAAAGGCCGAAGAAAAACCTATTGAAGAAAAGCCAAGGGAAGAAAAATCCAGGGAAGACAAAAGACTTCATGTGGGGAAAAGGCTTTTCCACATGAACCGCTGGGAGAACGCCCTGAAGGAATTCCAGCTTGTCGACGCGGACAAGATCGATGTCTCGGAACAGGCGGAACTTGCCTACTATCTGGGTTTATGCTATACAAAACTTGAGCGTTACGATGAAGCGGTGCTGTATCTTGAACAGGTTGTCACAACGGGCAATGATCCTTTGCGATCCTACCAGTGCCGCATGACGCTTGCGCTGATTTATATAAGAACCAACCGCGCCAGGATGGCGGAATTCGAATTGAAACGCCTAAAAAACGCGGGGTTTGAATCCGCCCTTATGTATAACGCTTTAGCCTATGCCGCGTATAACCAGAAGCGTTACCGTCAGGCAATAGATTATTATGAAAAAACTCTGGAAATTGATAATAACAACGCTACCGCAATGAACAGCATGGGTTATATTCTTGCTGACAGGGGATTTGATACCGTGAGGGGATTGACGTTTTGCCGCAGAGCGGTTGACATCAAGCCCAGGAACGCGGCGTATATGGATTCTCTGGGATGGGCCTATTACAAATGCGGGGAAATGACAGAAGCCCGAAGCTGGCTGCAGAAGGCGGTAGAATCCGCTCCTAAGGAAAAAGAAATACTGGAACATTTCAGAATGGTTACAGGGGAGGCCGTGTGAAAAAACAAAGCATTATTAAACCGTTAGCCGCGGCGTTGTTTTTACTTCCGTCGCTTCTGGCTGCGCAAAGCGCCGATTCAGGCCAAACCGACACTCTGAGGCGCGCCTATATTACGGGCGGCGAGGACATCAACGCCATAAACGCCGCCGCCGAATTCCGCGTAGGAATACACGCATACAACCGTTATGCGTTTAACGAGGCGATCCTCTCTTTTGAGCGGGCGCTGGCTTTCAGGCCCGGCGAAGCCATAATCATGGACTGGCTGGGCAAGGCTTATTACAGGTCGGGTTTTGAGAATACGGCGCTGCGCCAGTGGAGGGCCGCCGCCGACGCCTACGGGATAAATACCGGCCCCGGAATTGTTGTGGGCAGCCGCATAGAGACCGTGACAAACCGCCGAACCCTTCTGCCCACCGCCGATGACGACGTGCGTTATATTGAAACGGGGAGTTATCCGGGACGCTACGAGAATAATATTTTTTACCGGCAGCCTACCTCCGTACTTCCCCATGAAGACGGCTCAACATGGGTGGTCGCCTACGGCAGCAACGAGATAGTAAGAATTGATGTTAACGGCATTATCAAAGATCGTAAAAGGGGCCCGCTGAACGGCTTTGACCGGCCTTATGATCTGGTGAGGGGAGCGGGCGGGCGCATGTACCTTACCGAATACCGGGGGGGCAGGGTGAGCATACTCAGCCCCCAGGGCGACTGGCAGGGTTACATCGGATCCAGGGGCATTGGCGAGGGGATGTTTGTCGGCCCGCAGAATATAGCGGCTGACGAAGACGGGTACATTTATGTTGTGGATTTTGGAAACCAGCGCATATCCAAATTTGACCCCGACGGGGTGTTCGTCCTTTCATTCGGGAGGAAGAGCGCGTTTTTCCCGGGATTCCTTTCCCCGACTGGAATCGCCGCCAGGAACGGCAAAATTTTTATCGCGGACTCCGCCGCGAAAAAGATTTATACATTTGATCCCAACGGGAACTACCTCGGCGTGCTTGTCGAAGGTCTTTCCGGGCCTGAAAGCCTAAGGTTTCTCTCTGACGGTAAACTCGTCGTGGCGGACACGAACAGGGTGCTTCTTATAGACCCCGATTCCGCAATAATACGGGAACTGGGTCTTGCCGGAAACCAAAGAAGCCGCATAGTCTGCGCCGATATGGATACAAACGGCAATTTGCTGGCTGCAAATTTTTCCCTGGGAGAGGTGGCCGTTCTTTCCCGCTTTGACGATCTTGCCTCCGGCCTCTTTGTGCAGATAGAACGGGTTTTTGCGGATCAGTTTCCGCTCGTGACAGTGGAAATTCGGGTTGAGGACAGGCTACGCCGTCCTATAGTCGGACTGGACGCGCGGAATTTCCTATTGAGCGAAAACGGGCGAATAGTAAGAGAACAGACTTTTCTTCAACCCGCCTATCGCGTAAACCGGGCCGATATTTCCATTCTGGCGGAGCGTTCTCCTGAAACCAGCCGTCTGCGGGATGATCTTGCCGCGGCTGCCCGCGATATAAACGCCGCCCTTGGTTCAAGCGGAAAAATAGTCTCGTTAGTCTCGGCAGGGGAGCAGCCTGTACGCGAGCGGCACGAGAACGCCCTGGATGCCGCCGCCAGGGGGCGTCCTGCGGACTACAGTCCCCGCTGGCGCCTTGATCTTGGCTTAAGGCTTGCGGCTACAGACCTCCTTTCTGCCGAGAAAAAGCGTTCGGTCATTTATGTCGGAACAGGCATGCCGGGGGCTCTGGCCTTTGAGCAGTACAGCCTTTCCGAAATGGCCGCGTATCTTGCGAATAACGCCATAATTTTTAATGCCGTCATAATTGGCGGCGCGCCCCCAAGCGATGAAATTCGCTACCTGTGCCGGGAAACAGGCGGCAAAGTTCTTGCCCTGTACCGGCCCCAGGGGATTAGGGAAATGATAGAAAACCTCGCTCATACCCCGTCAGGACTGTATTCCATCAGCTACAAATCGCTTCTCCCGACCGATTTCGGCAGGGCGTGGCTGCCCATTGAGGCGGAAGTGTATCTTATGGAACGCTCAGGACGCGACACCAGCGGTTATTTCCCGCCATTGGAGTAGGGCAGGACGATGTATTGACATTGGGTAAAAGAACAGGTATACTGATAACCATAATAGCAAAGGCGCTGTTGGGGCTGGCCCCGATGGCGCCTTTTTTAATTATAAAACCGTCACGTTGTGGCGGAAAAATATCAGGAGGTATCAATATGTCTATGACTCCAATGAACAACGCGGATTACCTGACCAGGGCACAGTATGCGGAAGAAATAGCCGCGCTTAAAAAAGCCATGAAAAACGCGGGCTACACTTATGAATCGCTGGCAAAAGCCGTCGGCGTAAACAAAGTCTGGCTGGCGAGCGCCTTACAGGGACAGCAGTGGGTTCCTGAAGAATACTGCAAAAAACTGTCAGATTTGCTCAAGGTTCCCGCCGCGTCTGTTATGTTCCTGAACAATCATCCCTACAAAGGGAACACAGACCCGATTCTTTATCGGCTGCATGAGGTTCTTGACACTTACGGCCCGGCAATCAAAGAGCTGATCCATGAAAAAGGCGGTAACGGAATCATGAGCGCCATTGACTTTTCGGTTGATGTGGATATTATTCCCGATCCGCATGGCGACAGAGTCGTACTCACATGGAACGGAAAACTGTTGAAATACAGTAAAATGGGCGATTATCCGTGGTAGAATATTGTTCCGGCCGCGGAGAAAGACAAAGAAATTAAAAAAGTACGGCAACAAGGGCGCTGCGTTGGATTTCAACGCGGCTTCCTTGTTGTTGATTTACAATTAAAGGAGGTAATTATGTTTAATGATGAAATAACACTAGTGGCTAATGCCGCT
>Ga0268262_10002910_pt1 | contig 19193 bp, 14 predicted proteins | sample TergutNc150P3_FD_190354 | JGI IMG/M metagenome (GOLD analysis project Ga0268262, IMG submission 190354) | Nasutitermes corniger P3 segment gut microbial community from laboratory colony in Florida, USA - Nc150 P3 (SPAdes) (version 2) | ecosystem: Host-associated > Arthropoda: Insects >...
TTATTATCAGGACTTCATGGCAGTAAAATAGTAAATTCATGGTTCAATGAAACAGAAGAAATATTGAAAATGATACAATATGAATAATGCTACGGAATAAAATTTTTAGGCATATATCTTGCCTACATTTTAAAATAATATAAACATTGTTTTTCTTTGACTTTTTCGAAAATTTAATATATATTAGAATTGATAAGCTATGCGGATTGAACGAGATTTGCCGTCTTATTTCTACACACCACAACTTACTATGCTCGAGCGGCAGTCTGTGCTTACAGAGCCGGGACGTGTTGGCGGTCTGGTTGGACCCGGAGTTATCGTAGACATTTCGCCGGAAGCATGGGCGTACGCCCGCGACAAGGGCGCATTGGCTAAAATAACGGAATCAGAAGACATAAAGGGATCTGGCGCGGTCGAGCCGCCACAGGAGTGTCAGACATGCAAAAACCGCAAATATGTTGACGTTTCGGATGATCCTTCGGTAAGTTTCCAGTCGCCGGCGCACATTGGCCCCGGACAGGCCGCTGCCAGCGTTATGTCCCACGAACAGGAGCACGTCTCCCATGAACAGGCAAGAGCGCAGAAGGATGACCGCAAGGTCGTAAGCCAGACCGTTAGTCTCTCAGTGTCTACCTGCCCTGAATGCGGCCGTATGTACGTATCAGGTGGCGTGACCCATATCATAACCAAAAAAGAAAATTCAGCGGACGAATCCCAGGGGTAAAACCTTATACAATGGGCGCTTATATCGTCTGATGTCCAAATTAAAAGGTGACATGTTGAATTCAATTTTTTCAAATATACGTTAATATTATTTTATTTTGATAATCTTTATTCATGCAATATTTGCCCCCTGTGCAATAAGTAACTATAAAAACATTTGCTATTTATTGATTTAAATCCGTGAGCGTGCGCGCAAAGTCGCAACTGCTCCGGGTGGCGTGGCTGCGATTGACGCACGCTTTGGCGTGGCATTATTGCGATCCACGCCAGTGTCGCAGTTGCGACTTTGCGCGTACGCTCGCGCATTTTATTCATTAATTAGGGAATGTTTTACTTGTGGAGCAGTGGGTATTTTTGACTTGACAAAATACCAGAAAAAATGAAAAATTTTTCAATGATACTTTTTATTCTCCATATTGCATACTGCGCAGGGATTTAACCCGATAACCTACGGAGATAATGATATTTAATGAATAAAATTTAACAGTCTTGTCAGAATTTGCAATGTGCAAATTTTGCACATTGCTTTTTCCTGCGACATTACTTAAACCTCGCCTTACATTTTACACCAAATATCTCAGATATTGGCAACATTTTGGTGCCACTTTTTCACGATACCAGACTTTAAAAGATAAGAAATAATAAATAAAAAATAATAAATTGAGTAAAGTATGAAACGAATTTACTTTTTTTGTCTGTCAGCGTTGTTGCTGACAATTACCGGAAACACTGCGCTTTGGGGGCAAACACACTCAACGGTGAAAAATTGGTGTCTGACACAACGTGTTGCTACAATTTTTATTGCCGTCAATGGTATTTTTTTTTATATTTCATTATATAACTATGGGAAAAAAGAATTTAAAACTGCCAAATTAGTTAGTAGCAGATGAAACCAAACTTATTTAAGGAGGTTTGTTATGAAAAAAATAACTGCTATTGTAATTGTTTGTTGGTGTACTTTGTTGTCATTCTCATGTGACGGCGAGGACAAATTTGCTTATGCTACGGTAACCGTGTATAACCAGTCAGATTTTGATGTTACTGAACTTAACATATATTTTGTGGGAGGAGAACTTGATGTACTTGAAAAAGAAAAAGAGCACAAGTTTAATGTGCAATGGGCTCCCGGTGCGTCGCATAAGTTTTCTGTATGTTACAATATTAACGGCGAATACTTTGACGTAGATAAAATGGAAGGAGCATTATATTTTGAAGGTGGACAACACTACTATTCGCCTTTTCTAATTAAAGACGGCGCAAAAGCTTTTGTGTACATAAAAAACGAGGGCTATAAGGTGGAAATTGAAGGCGGTGGTTATTCGGTTACCCAAGAAAATCCGGGTAGTCCCTACTGATTTTGGATGTCTACAAGACTCGCAAGGTAATGCACGGTGTCTGTCACAAATTTTTCGTAATACCCACTGCCTCACAGTTAAATAATTCACTAATTAATGAATAAATTGCATGAGCGTGAGCGCAAATCCGCGACGGCGACACTGGCGTGGATCGCAAGAATGCCACGCCAAAGCGTGCGTCAATTAAGGCCACGCCACCCGGAGCCGGCGCGGATTTGCGCCCACGCTCAAGGAATAAAATCAATAAATAACAAATGTTAACATGTACCCATCAAGGTGTTTTTCCCATATCAATATTCTTTAGGCATACATCTTGCCCAAACTTGGAAATAATATAAACATTTAAAAGGCTAGAAATCTTGTCCAAAAACATCAATTTTCCACCTTTATCCACTTGTTTTCCACAAGTTTGAATTACCCCAACCACATTTATTTTAATATATAATCTTTATAACTCTAATAATTAAAACACGTAATTCCTTATGTAGTAAGGAATTAGCATGATCTGTTATTTGAAAATATATTCACATATTTACTATTGTATAAAAAGTAATACATTTTAGTCATTTATTAGTACTAAATACACAAGTTTTCCACAAGTGTGACAGTTGTCTTTATTCCGATTTTCTTTACTATTTTAATTAAGATTTATTTCTCGGGTAAAGCCTTCATTTTCTCTTTAAGTTCCAGAAGCATCGTATCCGCGCTTGAGTCGGATTTTTCCAGCTCCTTAAAGCGTTTTTCAAGGCTGGCGTTATTGCTTAAATCCTGTAACTCCTTGGACGCGTCCGCCATGGCTTCCATTTCGTCAACTTTTGCAGCCATACGGTCAAAAGCGTCAAATGCGCTCCGGTTTCCGGATACGCTGGATATGGTGTCCTGTATCTTTTGCTGGGCTTCGGCGCGTTTTGCGCGGGCAATAAGCAGATTTTTCTTACGCTGGGCCTCTTCAATCTTATTTTGCAGTTCCCTAAGGCTTTCTTTTAACTGTTCTACCGAGATTCTTTGGGCTTCCCATTGTTTTTGGTACTCGGCGGCGGCATTATCGTATTCCTGCTTGCGTAAAAGGGCTTCTTTTGCGAGGTCGTCTTTTCCGTTTGTGACGGCAAGCATCGCCTTGCGTTCCCATTCCTTTGATTGCGCAAACTGGTTGTCTTTTTCACGTTCCAGTTTTTTCTCGTCCGCAATCGCCATGGCTACGGCTCTTTTGGATTCAATTAACTGTTCGTTCATTTCGATAATAAGCTGGTTTAGCATTTTTTCGGGCTTTTCCGCTTTACCAATCAGTGCGTTAACATTCGCGGCAATAAGAGTTCTAAGTCTCGAAAATATACCCATTTTAGGCTCCCACGGTTCCCGCTTTGGCGGAAGACCCTTTATCTCTGAATTTCGACAGAATTGGATAATGCTCGGTTAAAGCCATGCTGAACGAATCCAAAGTCGCGCGGAAATCTTCATTATCCATAGTTTCGTATTGTAATGTATCCAGTAAAATTATCTTGTTTTTATCTATCGCATACGCGCCATGGATTACATCGGAGGCGTTTAGTTCCAGTAGTTTGGTATACAGTTCTAAAAGATTACCCGTTGGAACATCCATAACTTCAGCCCTGACAATGACAAGCGGCTCCGCCTGCATAACCGCAACGCCCTGCAATGAACGTTCTTCGTCATCCAATAACCATAAATTCTTGCCTACCTGTTGATATGTAATCATTAAATCAATCAGATATTGTTCGATTTTACTCTCTGTCATAATGCTATCCTAACAGAACTTGACCGTTTACGTCAATTGCTAAGATGCTTTTACATTCAGAACAGCGGAAACGCCCCGGTTTTAAGGCCTTTAGTTTTTTATAACAAATGGGACAGGAAACCACCTTTGGGAAAGGAGAGGGTTTTTCCTGCGGCTGGTCGGTATTGAAGAATTGAATTGAATGTTCAAGGCTTTCCATGATATTAAAAAATTGGGCAAAACCAAGAAGTTGGAAGACTTCATAAACTTTTGGCTGTATATCCAAAAGGACAATATCACCACCTTGGGCTTTAACCGCTTTAAGAAAAGTTGTGAAAGAGCCAATGCCTGTAGATGAAACATAATTTAAGCTGCTGCACATAAAAATTAACCTTACATACCCCTCATCTATGGCTTTTTGGACGCGTTTTTGAAAGAAATTGGAATTGTAGGTATCAATATAACCCGTTAAAGACAGCAGAAGGCATCTGGGCGCTTCGTCTATTTTTTCGATTTTTATTTTGAGACTATCATCTTTTTCATCGTCGAATCCAGGGACGATATCATTGTTAAACATGTTCCAACCTTATGCCGGGTACTTTATTAATACCCTGATTTTCTCTTAAAATCAATAAAAAATTCGCCTTATTCTAAGGATATATATTAATAAAATTATTGTCAATATATAAAAATTAAGTTGACAATATAGCATAAATTTTGTACTTTCTGCAACATACGGCTAAAAAAGCATAAAATTTCGAAAACTTGCCATAGGTGGGTATATTTTACAAATTTTATTACTTGTTTTTTGGAAGATGGGTATCGCAATCTGTTATTGATATAGTTTTAGAAAAGGAACAAGCAACAGATAATAGAGTTTTCTTCCTTTATTATCTGTTACCTGTTATTTTTATTTTTTGAACAGTTTGTCAAAGAAGCTTTTGATGCTATTGTTGGTTGCCGGTGAAACTGCGTCTCTCGACATAGAGAAGCTTTCTTTGGTGTTATTAACCGTTGAATTCCCCACAGGCGAAATTGAGACTTCAGTGTTCTTCAAGGCAGTGGTATATTTTATGGCGGTCGCCGCGCCGTACCATGTCTCCTTTCCTTTAACAAGTTCCGTTTTTTTCCCAAAGAATGTTTTAAACGTACCTTCAGTCTTTACATCAATTGTAACATTAATGATGTAATCGGCCCCCAATTTCTTGGCTTCTTGTAACAAGGCATAATATGTGAATATATCGCCTCTGGCGCCTTTTTCATCCAAATCATATGATTTCTCGCTGAAAACCAGCCCTACTGCGGTGAAATCCTTATCGGGAACGCTAACGCGCCGAAAGTCTCCCCTGTTTTCCCTATTAATCGTGTCCACTGTGGCACAACCTGTCATGATGAATCCGAATGTCAGCAGTAACACCAACATTCCACCTAATGAACGTTTTTTCATAAAAACTCCTTAATGTTTATATACGGGAATCTCCAAGAATCCCCGAATCTGCTTATGTTAATTGTTATTTTATTTCGTTCTTTTGTCAATAGAAAATACCAAAAATCATTAATTTTCAAAATAATTTTTTAACTTGTTTTTTTTATCCTCCAAAAACAACAGAGGCTATAAAATACAATGATCAAACGCTTGTGGATAAATATACCAATGCAACGTCATTTCAATAAAATTACTGCTACATCAGGTGAAACAATATTTAATATGTAAAATTCCGTTTTTTATGCTATTATTTTTTTATACGGAGGAATCATGAAAAGGTCAAAATGTTTATCCTGCTTTCTTTTTTTTATCATCTTATCAATTTTTACAGTTGGTTTATCTTTATCTTGTAAGGGGAAAAAAATCCTCCCCGATCCGGAATTTATTGCGGCGGTTTCAAGCGGGATACTTAATAAAAACGCCTCTGTAGTTGTTGAATTTAAATACGGTCAGGATACGTCCGCGCCTTTAGCGTCTAACGCGTTTGTCATTAGCCCAAAAGTTAAAGGGACTGTATCATGGCAGGATGAGTATACTCTTGTTTTTACCCCTTCCGAAAATTTTAAACCGGGACAGCGGTACGATGTGTCCGTGAACATTGAAGGGATTCCTTCTTTTAACTTTGATTTTACGGCGGCGTTACCTGTTTTTAGGGTGGAACTTGAACCTGTACGGTTAGGCAATGATGATAATGTTGTTGTAGCCGGAATTGTCAACACTGATGAAGACGCGGAAATTTCCAAGATAGAACAAACTGTCGATTCAAAAGAGTTGGGCAAAATTTCGTGGACGCATATTGACGGCGTTCACCGTTTTGTTTTTGAACCGGTTAAACGCGGCGAGGCTTCCAGATTTGTTGAAGTTACATGGAAAGGAAAACCTTTGGGAACAGACACGGATGGGTTTACATCCGTATTGATTCCCGGTATGGATATTTTCCAAATGCTGGATCTTCAATATAGAAATAACACAATCGAAATTTCTTTTTCAAAAAACCTTAAAGCAAATCAGGATTTAAGAGGATTTATTTCCCTATCCGGTAATACGGACATCCGTTATTCAATGGAAGGAAATACCGTTAAAATTTTTGGAAATAATTCCGGCGGTATTCCCGCGGGGGCGGAACTTGTAATTCAGGATTTGGTAGATGTGGACGGTAAACGTTTAACTACTCCGGTTCAGTATACGGTTCCTGACAACTGGGAGTTGCCGGAAATACGTTTTGCCGGAAAAGGCGTTATTCTGCCGACAAGCCAGGGAGCGCAGCTTGTTATCGAGACCAGAAATGTTACGGGTATTCTGGTGGAAGCGTTCCAAATTTACAATCAAAACATGGTTTATTTTTTACAGACTAACGGCCTTGATGATAGAAGTGACCTTGATCGCGTAGGTGAGCCCGTGTGGACAAAAGCTTTTGATTTCCAATGGGTTCCGTCCGACCAAAACCGTTGGATACGCCGTGGGCTTGATATGGCGGAGCTGAGTAAAAAGTTTCCCGGCGGAATGTTCCATGTAAGGATCACTTTCAGGCAAAGGCATGTTAAATATGTTTGTGATAAAAAGCACAATGATTTTTCCGGGTATGAATTTCCCGATGACTCCTTTTCTCCGCGTTATACGCCAAGCGGTGAAAAGTATAATAATTATTATGATAATGAGAATTACGACTGGGATGAATATTATAGATATAAAAATGATCCGTGCCATCCATCCTTCTATTATAACGATATAACAAAGAGCAGGAATGTTCTTGTATCTGATTTAGGGGTTCTTGCAAAGCGTTCCTTTGACGGTTCATTGTTTATTGCGACGACAAATCTTATTACAGCCCGCGCCGCGCCTAATATTGAATACAAGGTTTACAATTACCAGGGACGCGTTCTTAATCAGGGCAAGACAAACTCAAACGGTATTGCCACAGTTCCCGCGTCTTCGGACACGGAAAGCGGTTCGCGTCTTGTTGTGTATGCAGAAAGCAATTTAGGCAGGGCATATCTTAAAGTTAACGATTCTTTGGCTCTTTCGGTAAGCCATTTTGATATTTCAGGAGGCACTCCTTCTTCCGGCATACGCGGACTAATTTACGGAGAGCGCGACGTATGGCGTCCGGGCGATGATATATACCTGACATTTCTTCTTGCCGATCCGTTGGGCAGTCTTCCCCAAAATCACCCTGTTATATTCGAGTTGGAAGATCCAAGAGGCCGCTCTGTTATAAACCGCACTTACACAACTTCGGTGGACGGTTTTTACTCCCTTGCCGCAGTAACCGCATCCGACGCTCCCACAGGGGACTGGACTGCAAGAGTGAGGGTTGGGGGCAAAACATTTAACAAAAATATTAAAATAGAAACCGTTATGCCAAACAGGTTAAAAATAGATCTTGATTTTGGCGAGAATGAATTTATTAAAAGCGGTTCCCAAAAAATTCCTTTGGAATCCCAATGGCTTTACGGGGCTCCGGCTTCCGGTTTAAAAGCTGATATTTCCGCCGTTTATGTGGACAAAGAAACAAAATTCAAAGGTTATGATGATTATTCTTTCCGTGATCCTTCAAGAGGAGTTTCGTCAGAACGTCAGGACATCTGGGAGGGAACTCTTGACAGCAATGGAAAAGCCACGGTAACGATGAATTTTAACCCCGGCTCCGCCGTTCCCGGCAGGGTAACAGCGCGGTTTATGACGAGGGTTTTTGAGCCGTCAGGGGTGTTTTCATCGGAACAAGTCAGCAGGGAATATTCACCTTACAGCCGTTATGTCGGAATAAAACTGCCAAAGGGAGACACAAGGGAAATGCTGCTTACCGATACGGAGCACAAGGCTGAGATAGTGATTGTTGACGAAGATGGAAAATTGCTTCAGGGAAAGGTTGATCTTGATTGCGCGATTTATAAATTAGATTGGCACTGGTGGTGGGAAAAAAGTGACGATGAATCCGCTGAATTTGCTTCAACGCTTTCAAGGAATGCGATTTCACGTCAAACTGTTTCCGCCACAAATGGGAAGGCTGTTTTTAATTTTAATATTAAGTATCCCGATTGGGGACGCTACATTGTCATAGCCAGAGACACTAAAGGCGGACACGCGGCGGCAAAAGTGGCGTACATTGATTGGCCGGGCTGGGCTGGACGCGCTCGCGACGAAGGACAGGGTTCAACGTCAATGCTTACGCTGACCACGGAAAAACCAAAGTATAACACCGGTGAAAAAGTGCAGATAACATTCCCGTCAAATAAAGACGCAGCCGCCCTTGTCGCGCTTGAGAAAGGCGGAAACATAATTAAAAATGAATGGATTACCTGTCTGGACGGAACGACCAAATATGAATTTAACGCGGAACAGTCGATGGTTCCGAATATATATGTTCACATAACACTTGTCCAGCCGCATTTGCAAAAACAAAACGATCTTCCAATCCGTCTTTACGGAATTGTTCCCGTAATGGTAGAAGATACAAGGGTTGTTATTAATCCGCAGATTAAAACGCAGGATAACTGGCAGGCCGAATCCAAGGTTTCATTTACCGTAAGCGAAGCGAACGGAAGGCCTATGGCGTATACCGTCGCGGTTGTAGACGAGGGACTCCTCGGTCTTACCCGTTTTAATTTACCGAATCCAAAAAATACTTTTTACGCAAGGGACGCTTCGTTTATAAAATCGTGGGACCTTTTTCAGGAAGTTATGGGAGCTTTTTCGGGTAAACTGGAAACATTACTCGCCATTGGCGGCGGCGACGATGGTGAGGATAATTCGCAAAAAGAAACACAGCGGTTCAAACCCGTAGTGCGTTTCTTTGGACCCTTTGAACTTGGCAAGAACGGACAAAAAACAGAAACTTTTGATTTGCCCCCGTATATTGGCGCGGTGCGGATAATGGTTCTGGCCGCTTCTTCCACAAGCGAACCTCAAACCGGCAGACTGTTACGCGGTTATGGAACCGCCCAAGCCACGGTAAAAGTAACTTCCGATCTCATGGTTTTTGCTTCCTTACCGCGTATACTTTCCCCCGGCGATGAATTTGAAGTACCTGTTTATGTAAATTCTCAAAAGAGCGGAAAAAGGAGCGTTAAAGTAAATCTCGCCGTGCCGGGCGCGGCAATTCAAGGCGCTTCAACGCAGGACGTATCTTTTGACAAAATCGAAGAAAAATTAATCCGCTTTAAGGTAAAATCCCCCGATAACCCCGGAAGTTTAAAGTTCACCGTAACGGCTGAATCATCGGGATTAAAAACAGCCCAGCATGTTGTAGATATCGAAGTTCGTTCCACGGCAGTTCCCGTAACTAAGACCGTGCAAAGTTTGCTCTCCGCCGGTGAGACATGGAAGGGGAATCTTGATTTTCCGGGAAGGGACGGAACAAACACCCTTGTCGCAAGTTTCTCAAGACTGCCACCGCTCAATCTTGAGTCGCGGTTGAATTATTTAATCAAGTATCCCCACGGTTGCGCGGAACAAACGACAAGCGGCTCATTCCCCCAACTTTATCTTGACAGGGTTCTTTTGCTGGACGATAAACAAAAAGCGGAAATCAGGACAAACGTAAACGGCGGAATAGAACGCGTCTTGGGAATGCAATTGATGTCGGGAGGTTTTTCATACTGGCCGGGTGAATCATCTGTAAATGACTGGTGTTCTTCTTATATTGGACATTTCCTTCTTGAAGCGCGACGAGCAGGTTATGAGGTGCGTACAACAGCTCTAAAAAACTGGATTAGTTATCAGAAAAACGCCTCGGCGCAATGGCAAACTAGCAGTAATAAATTTACCGAGCAAGCGTACAGGCTCTACACTTTGGCATTGGCGGGAGAGGCCGATCTTGGATCGATGAACCGTTTACGAAGCCAAAAACTTCCGTTTCAGGCAAGCTGGCGTCTTGCCGCGGCGTATTGGCTTGCCGGACAGCGCGATACTGCGCGTAACATGATAAAGGGACTGGCTTTACCGGAAAGAGATTATCGAGAGCTTTCCGCGACATTTGGCTCGACCTTAAGGGATAAGGCGATGATTCTTGAAACTCTTATTTTATTGAATTCTCAGGATGAGGTTGGAAGAACCAAACAGCTATTTGAAGAAATAACAAAAGAGCTTTCTCAAGATAAGTGGCTTTCCACTCAGGAGACGGCTTACGCCCTTATCGCCATAGTTCCGTATATGTCAAATAACGCAGGAAGCGGCGCGTTGTCGCTGGATTATTCAGTCGCGGGAAAAACGGGAAATATCGCTTTTAACACTCCTGTCGCGGAACGCTCTTTTGGGATTGTAACCGGAACCAGCGCCGCTTTATCGGTGACTAATAAATCATCTTCTCCCGTTTACATAAGGTACACGGCTAAAGGGCTTCCCGCTGAAGGAAAAGAGCCCGCGCTCTCAGAAGGTCTTTCCCTTACCGTTGAATACCACGACGCCAACTATAGGGTAATTGCCCCCGAGACTTTAAAGTTAGGTGAAGATATGGAAATCTCCGTGCGCGTGCGAAATACTTTTTCCCAGTCCGTGGAAGAAGCCGCTCTTATTATTCCCCTTTCCGCGTCTTGGGAGATTGTCAACACGCGCATTGGAGGCAGCGTGTCTTCATCGAATTACCGTTATCAGGACATAAGGGACGACAGGGTGATGACATACTTTAATCTTAACAGGGGCGAAGAACGCGTGATAAGTTTTAGGGTAAACAAAGCTTATGAAGGCACTTTCTTCAGACCGGCAATACATGTTTACGCGATGTATGATGAGTCAATAAGGGCGTTAATTCCCGGAGTAAGGTAACGCAGACGGCGCGTTGTGAAGATACTGGAATATGTGACCAAAAAGCGCCTGATTATTGGCGGGGGAGCGGTAGCTCTCCTGCTTGCGTTTATTTTTTCTTTACCAAGACCTCTCTTTGACGTTCCCTATTCGCCCGTGCTTTATGACAGTGAAGGGAATCTTCTTGGAGCGCAGGTTGCCTCGGACGGTCAGTGGCGTTTTCCCGGCACGGAAAAAGTAAACGAAAAATTCTCTCTTGCATTAATCGAAACCGAAGACCGCAGATTCCGCAGACACTTAGGCGTTGATCTTCTGGCGATTGCGCGGGCTGCGTATCAGAACATTCGCGGTAAAAGGGTAATATCGGGCGGTTCAACAATCACCATGCAGACAATACGCCTTGCAAGGGGGGCGCGTAAAAGGTCGTTATTTGAAAAGCTTATAGAAGCGTATCTGGCTGTCAGGCTTGAAGCCGGAAGGTCTAAAAATAAAATCCTTGCCCTCTATGCAGCTAACGCTCCCTTTGGGGCGAATGTGGTTGGATTGGAAGCCGCCGCATGGCGCTGGTTTGGCAGAAGTTCAAACGATCTTTCATGGGCGGAAGCGGCAGTGCTCGCGACGCTTCCAAACAGCCCCGCTCTTATTCACCCGGGACGTAACCGCGAGACCTTAAAAGCAAAGAGAGATTCGCTATTAAATAAACTATTTAAAAAAGGATACTTTGACGAGGAAACTCTTGCCCTCAGCGTCGCGGAACCGCTTCCCGGTGAACCGCTCCCCCTGCCGCGCCTTGCCCCTCATTTACTCGATAGGCTTGTTTTGGAAGCGGCAAAAAAATCCTCGTTAAAAAAATCCGCCGCCTTTGTCACTACAATTAATCGCGACATACAGTTGCGTGTAACGGATATTCTAAACCGCGCGTCAGACCGTTTTGCGTTGAATGGAATTTTTAATGGCGCTTGCGTCGTGTTAAATACGCAAACAGGCGAGATCGCCGCTTATGTGGGCAATACGAATACGCTCCATGCCCCCGATGTGGATATCGCGTCTTCACGGCGCAGCTCTGGAAGTTTATTAAAACCTTTTCTATATGCCGCCATGCTTGATTCGGGGGACATACTCCCATCATCTTTGGTAAGCGATATCCCTACCCGAATTGGAAGCTTCAGTCCCGAAAACATGAGCAGAAATTATTTGGGCGTGGTTCCCGCCGATGAAGCATTGGCGCGTTCCCTCAATGTTCCCGCGGCGCGTTCCCTGCGTATTTACGGCGTTGAAAGATTCGCCCAATTTCTTCGTGCATTAGGGCTTACTAGTCTCTTTCGCCCCGGCAGTGAATACGGTCTCCCGTTGATTCTTGGCGGCGCGGAAGTCACTCTTTTTGAAATAACAAAACTTTACGCCAATCTTGGAAAGACAGCCGCCTCTGACTCCACAACTACGTCATTAATTTCTTGCGGCGCTGCATGGCTCACTTTGGAAGCGTTAGTTAACGCGGCACGTCCTGGTGAAGAAGCTATTTGGCGCGAATACGCCGGAGCGCGGCACATCGCATGGAAAACGGGAACAAGTTACGGTTTTCGCGACGCGTGGGCAATTGGCGTAACGCCCGAATGGACGGTAGGAGTCTGGATAGGGAATGCGTCAGGGGAAGGTAGGCCAGAATTAAGAAGCGCCGTTACTTCCGCGCCTGTACTCTTTGAAATTTTTTCCGTTCTTAATTCCCTTGGGGGAAACCGAAATGTGTGGTTTAACAAACCTACAACCGAACTGCGGCAGGTTGAAGTATGCGCCTCCTCAGGTTTTCCGGCTTCTGTAAATTGCGCTAACATAAAATATGTTGACATACCCAAAAACGCCCCCGCCGCCAAACCATGCCGTTTTTGTCAGACGGTAATCTTGGACGATACCCTAACCTATCGCATTGTTCTTAAACCCGGCGTTTCTACTACTGCGGTGGAACGAAAGTGGTTTGTTCTTCCCCCTGCGGAAGAATGGTATTTCCGCCGCTGGAATCTTGATTATAAACCCCTGCCACCATATTTAAATTCAAAAGATTTATCAAATCGCGGAGAAGGGGTGCTTGCCCTTTTTAATCCCGAACCCGACAGTCAGGTATATGTTCCACGGGAATTGGACAACAGGGAGGGCAAAATAGTTTTTTCCGCAGCCCACCGCAATGAAACGGAAATAATTTATTGGCATCTTGATGATACATTTCTTGGCTATACGCAAACTTTTCACGAAATGGAAGCGCGTCCTTTGCCTGGTCCGCGTACGCTAACCCTTGTTGATTCAACCGGTAATATGATAGTTAGGCGCTTTGTAGTGTTGGATAGTAAATAAAGAATAAAGAATTTTAACCACTAACCACACGAACCAATACGAACAACGACAAGCTGCGGAGTAAAAGTTCGTGGTGTTCGTGTGGTTCGTGGTAAAAAAAATTAGGTGACTGGCTCAGTAACACTTTTCTTGGAAAGTCCGAAAAGAGCGTCTATCTTCCCCCCAAGGTACTTGGTAAAAAAGCCCAGACATTTGCCAATCCCGATCATTGAGATGAGCGTTCCTTCCCTTATGCCGACTATTTTATTAATTGTGATGAAAGAAATAATCGCCGCTATCACGACAACCGATGAATCGAAAGCGACTTTGATATTGTGCAGTTTCCAACCGGTCTTTTTTTGAATCGCGAGTATTAGCCCTTCCGCAGGTTGGGGAATAAATTCAGCCCTAAGGTAAAGCATTATGCCAAGACCGATTATGCTTATACCGGCTAACAGGAATAAAAGCCGTATTGGGTATAATTCGGGAGTCGGGAACGCGAGTATGTGGTTACAGAGAAAAACAAACCAGCCGAATATAATGGCGGCTCCCGCCTGCAAAAGGTTATTGATACGGAATTCTTTTCTTAGTATTGCCAATTGAATCAGCACATAACTTGCGTATATGACGCCGGTCATTAAACCGTGATCCAGAGAAAGAACCTTACTTAAAACAAAGGCGATTGAATTAACAGGAGTGATTCCCAAATCGGCTTTAACCGCCATCGCCACACCAAAAGCAAGTACGAAGTTTCCAAGAAGGCAAAGTACCACGCGGCTAATAAACAAGGAATTGAGAAATTTTTCCTTAATCGCAGTCTTAATATTAGTTTTCATAATCATTTTAATTAATTAGTTTATGTTATTTTAGTTATTTCAGCAATAACTTTGTGTTCTTTGTACCTTTGTGATCTTTGTGTGAAATTTTTCGAAAAAATTTTCATTTTCGGTCAAGCGCCACGCATCTGCACGCCATATATAGGTATGTAATTTTAAGCCGTTTTTAACGGCAACCGTCTTGTGACGGTTAATTACAAAACTATTTTGGAGGTACTTTATGGTATCTAATAATCAAAATCCTGCTCAGAACGAGCGGGAACCTTTCCTTTTTGGGGACGGGGCGTGTATCTTGGACATCCGCAATGACCTGGTGTTCAAAGCCGTATTCACCAGAGACACGTCAGCGTCAAGAGCGGCGTTGTCGGACTTAATTTCTACCCTTATCAAACGAAATGTTGCGGTAGAAACCATTGTTGTAAAAGAACCTAGTACAGACTTTCCGAAGCACAAAAAATTCAGGTATGACATTTCCTGCAGGAGCGAAGATGGAAAGCTTGTCAATGTCGAGATGGCATTTCACGCCATTGACGAAGACCTGGGCCTGGCTGAATATTTTGTATCTAAATTATTCTTAGGGGAGGACGCACAGGACATAGATGAATTCTATGCTAATGTGAAAGACACCTATCAGATTTCGATAATGGATCAAAAATCGTACTACCCCGACAAAAGCCTGACACACACCTTCCAGTTATGTGATGCGAAGACCAAAATATCATTGAATGGTAACATACGGATAATCACTCTGGAATTGGAAAAAACTGAAGACATCATTGACAAGCCGGTAGAAGAAATGACAAATATTGAACTATGGGCGGTATATTTTCAGTATTTAACAGACGAATCAAAAAGAGAGAAAATAAAGGGGATAATAAATCGGAAAGAGGGAATAGCGATGGCGACGAAAACATTATGTCAAATTACGGCAGATGAAAAAGAATACGCCCGTCTTACCAGTCTTATGAAAGACGAACTCAAGGTGTGATATTTTAAAACAATTAGCAATGTGCAATGTTATGAATAAACTTTGCACATTGCTAATTTTGATATGTATGCCACGGTATTTTTATGTATGACTCTTCGCTAAATTGTCTAAGAATAATTTTTTACCACGGAGGACACGGAGTTTTTGGTACGAAAATCTTTTCTTCCTCCGTGTAACTCCGTGTACTTCGTGGTTATTTCTTACTTCTTGGACAGCCCTATTGAAATTGGAAACAGGTTTCCATCTCTGGAATTGATTGAAAAAATCGCCAAAGTTTTGAAAATAAGACCACATTTATTGTTTTATACTGAGTCGGATAACGATTCTGACGAACAAGTGTTAAAGAAGAAAAAAGGTACTATTTCAGAAATTAAGAAAGAAGAACTCACTAACCGCCTTACCGACGCAATTCGTAAAATTATCAAAAATATTGATTAGTACCTATCTTCGTTCGTGTTGGTTCGTGAAAGCACCGAAGGTGCTATTCGTGGTAAAAAAATCAAACAACTCCTCCCCCCAAAAACCAATAATTCTCCCTAAAATTCGTAAAAAAATCATGGCAGAAACGGTAATTTCATATTATATTTATAAGATTATCGTTTTAAGGAGCATTGGTGACCAAACATGATTTCCCCAAAATCCACTTTTATGATCAGGATTTTGTCGATATTTATGATAAAACATGGGCATGGATACAGGATTGCTGGATAAATGGCGGTGAAAAGAGCGGACCGGACGGAAAAATCTTCTCTTATCCCGATTCACAGGTAGTTACTCAGACTGACGCTATCTTTTCCTCGTTTTTTCTGGTATATTCCAACAGTATTTTCCAGGCCCATTCAACTTTAGACCTCTTTTATAGCCATCAGGAGCCAAATGGGGCGATCCGCTCCGCTTATGACATCAATTCCGGTGCGCCTGTAATAGAAAAAGACAACCATGAAGGGCTTGGAATGCCCCTTTTCGCTTGGGCGGAGTACAATATCTACCACAAATCGGGCAATAAAAAGCGGGTCAAAGATACTTTGCCCATTTTGTGCAAGTACTCAACATGGATCGATACTGTTTTTAAAAAACAAAACGGTCTGTACAAAGTGCCCCTAGGCGCAACCGGGATGACAAATCTCCCCCGTGGAGACGCATACTATGCCATGGATTTTAACACCATGATAGCGATTAATATGCTCTACATATCCGCTCTTGCGGACATTTTGAACGACAAGGAAACGAGTTTCCAGTACAAGCGTCAGTATTTTTCCCTGAAAACAAGAATCAATTCGTTGATGTATAACCCGACGGACGGTTTTTACTACGACATCAACAAAAGTGAAAAACAAATCCCCATTAAAACAATCGCCGGGTATTGGCCGCTTTTGGCGGAGGTTCCCAATGGGGAGAAAGCCGAGCGCATTATCGAAAAACTTTCAGACCCAAAATATTTTGGCACGGCCCACCCGTTCCCCTCCCTCGCGTTGTCCGAAAAAGAATTTGACGAAACAGGGCGCGGCTTTAGAGGCTCGGTTTTTCCTTACCTGACATTCATGGTTATTAAAGGACTTGAACGTTATCAACGCTGGGACTTGGCGCGGGAATGCGCGATCAGGCACATGTACTTTATGCTCGATTCAATGAGTCCTGACGGTAATCATCACAGGGGAAATTTGTGGGAAGCGTATTTGCCAACAAAGGAAGGACCCGCAAAATGGTCAGGTAAGCCCGCGTTTCCGCGCCCGCAGTATTTAACTTACGACGCTCTTTCTACCATCTGTTTAACAATCGAAAATATCGTAGGGCTTTCAATTTCACTTCCGCGCAAAACCGTGGACTGGGTTATCCCAAATCTGGAAATTATGGGTGTGGAAAATCTTTCCCTTAAAAACAATATGATTACAATTCTTTCCAATAAAAGCGGCAGAGGCTGGGAGATTCACATGGAAAGTGAAAAACTCTATTACTTTACCATTAACATTCTGGGTGTAAAAGAAAAAACACTACCAATTCCCTCTGGAAAATGTTCCATTCTTATTGATAAATTGTAATTATGATTATGTCGGAGAAATCGCCTTTCAATCCTGATGCAGACACAACTTTAACCGCGATCATAGAAATAGGTTCCACTGGTATAAGGCTGAACATCGCTGAGATTCATTCAAACGGAAGCTGGCAGACGCTAGACAGGGCGATGCAACCCGCTTCCCTTGGGCGCGATGTTTTTACTTCAAGACTGCTTTCCCGCGAATCAATCCTTGAGTGTCTTTCAGTCCTTCAAAACTACCGCGAACTTTTATCGGGGTGGGGCATTGCAGACGACAATATTCATGTTATTGCGACAAGCGCACTCCGCGCGGCGCGTAATAGGGATGTTTTCATAGACCGTATATATCAAGAAACGGGATTTAAACTTTCTATTGTGGAAGGTATCGAAGAAAACAGGCTGATGTATCTTGCGGCGCGTTTTGCGTTGAAGGACGATCTTCCCCTTATTTGGCGCGCCAATTCCATGATTATCGAAATTGGCGGCGGCTCCACGGAAATTATGCTTTTGCGGAAGGGACAGATGGTAGCGGCTCACAGTTTAAAAATGGGAACGATAATTATCGATCAGCGTTCACGTCAGGGCTTTGGCACGGGCATTTTTTATGAGCGTTATTTGAATGAGAACCTTAGGAGTACTTTGACGCATTTAAACATGGAAATGGATCTTGCCCGTGTGCGCATGATTGTCGCCGCCAGCGCCGATGCGCGTCTTGCCGCCGACAAGGTTGGAAAAGAGTTAAACGAAAATTGCCGTATTATTAAACGTGAAGATTATATTAAGTTTGTGGAAGAACTCCGTAATTACAGCATAGAAGACTGCATGCATAATTTTGGAATTCCTTACGCCGACGCTGAAGGGCTTGTCCTTGGTCTTTTGGTACTCAAACTTTTTCTAGAGCAGACGGGAGCCGCGAATATCGCAGTTCCGCTTGTCACAATCCGCGACGGCTATCTTGTCGATTTGGCTTCTGGCGTTGATTCTTCCATGCAGGAAGAATTCTTCTCGCAGATTATCGCTTCCGCCGTCAACCTTGGACGCAAATTTCATTTTGATGAACCGCATGCCCTTAATGTCGCCAAACATTGCATGACGTTGTTTGACACGCTTGTAAAAGAACACGGCATGAGCCGCCGCCATCGAGTAATGTTGGAGACCGCCGCTATTCTGCATGATATTGGCGGTTATATAAAAGCGTCCGGTCATCAGAAACACAGTCAGTATATTGTCGCAAACTCCGAGATTTTCGGGCTTCATCAGGATGAACTTGGCATTATTTCAAATGTGGTTAACTACCATCGGGGGGAACCTCCTACGCAGTCGGATTTTGAGTTTATGATACTCCAGCGCGAGGAGCGTGTTGTCGTTCTTAAGATGGCTTCCATTTTAAGGGTTGCGGACGCTTTGGATCGCGGTCATACTCAGCAGATAAAAAAAATTACCGTTGAGAGGCGCTCGGAGACAATCGTTCTTCATACTGATAAGGCTTATGATCTTTCGCTTGAATTAATGGGTCTGGAAGAAAAAGGCGGATTATTTCAGGACGTGTTTGGATATAAGGTAATATTAAGCTAAAAATTGGAAAATTGATTCATTTTATTCGATAATTAAATAAGGGAAGGTTCACATGACATTATTGGATTTTATTATTAGAATCGCGGCATCGGCATTATTTGGATTTTTCATTGGGTTTGAAAGACAGTTGACAGGTCATCCCGCCGGAATCCGTACTAACGTGCTTGTCAGTTTAGGTTCGTGCGTATTTGCCATACTTTCCTTTATTACGAACACGCCAGACGAGACAAGGATAGCGGGACAAATCGTAACCGGCCTGGGTTTCTTGTGCAGCGGAATAATTTTTAAAGATGGCGTGAATGTCCGAGGTTTAAATACGGCGGCTACCATATGGTGTACGGCGGCTATTGGCATTTTAGCAAGCTCAGGATTTATCTTGTTCGCATTCATAGC
>Ga0268262_10002911_pt1 | contig 19189 bp, 16 predicted proteins | sample TergutNc150P3_FD_190354 | JGI IMG/M metagenome (GOLD analysis project Ga0268262, IMG submission 190354) | Nasutitermes corniger P3 segment gut microbial community from laboratory colony in Florida, USA - Nc150 P3 (SPAdes) (version 2) | ecosystem: Host-associated > Arthropoda: Insects >...
GCGGCATACAACCGCCTGGGCATTGTACTGGTACGCGCCGGGCGGGTAGCCGAAGGCAAAACCAATTATGAAAAAGCCGCCGGCATGGGTTCCGTTCCCGCCATGACCAACCGGGGCAACCTTGCCCTGATTGAGAAGGATTACGCCACGGCGGAACGCTGGTTCAAGCTGGCGTTATCAAAGGAAAGCCAAAACAGCGCCGCCCTGCGGGGACTGGAACAGGTAATGGAGAGCAGGTAATTAATTCGGCTGTTAGCTGAAATGTAATATTTTGAGGAGGGTTTTTATGAAAAAGATGGTAATTTTATTTGCCATGATGTGCGCCATGACGGTCTGCGCTTTCGCGCAGAGTTACACCGTGCAGAGCGTAACGGGGCGGGCGCAACAGGAAAAGGGCGGTAGCCGGGTGGAGTTAAAAGTCGGGGATGTCGTGTCCGCTGATACGGTTATCCATACCGGGGTAGGCGCGTCTTTGGTGCTGAAAGACAAAGATAAGACGTTTACGATTACAGCGGCCCGTAGCGGCAAAGTGGCGGAACTGGCCGCCGCGGGTTCGGGAGTACGCATCAGCGGAAATGTCGCGAAAACGGATACCAACGTGGCGAGCCGGACAACGGCTCAGGCATCAACCGCTTCGGCGCGCGCCAGCGACGCCGCCGGGGACGCGGACATAGCGGCTGAGTAGCGATAAACAATGGCAAAAGCCGGTCGAAAAACTTCTTTTATCAGGGTGACTCTTGCCGCCTTTGCGGTTGCTTCGCTGTTGTTCTTTACCTCACTGGACAGCAAGTTTTTCGATCTCTTTCTGCGTCTTCTGCCCTCGCTGACCGAGAACAAACAGGTTTTTGTCCTGACCCTGGACGACGATTCTATCAATTACGCGGGCGGCTTTCCCTTCCGGCGCGAAGTAATGGCCGACGTGGTAATTTTATTGAAAGAACTCGGAGTACAGACGATTGCCTTCGACTTGAGTTATCTTGATGAAAGCCCGCACCGGCTTGATCCCGATTACGCGGCGGATATGTTTGGCCGTACCCTTGATACGAACTTTGCCCTGCTGGATGAAACCGCGGCAGAGATCATTGACGCAATCGGCCCCGCCACCAAACGGAATCAGCGTGATCTGTACAAACAGGACATGAAAAACCTGCACCGTAGCGTAAGGGGTGAACTAGAAACGTCCCTTTCACTTTTAAGCAGGGACGTTGACGAATACTTTGCCCAGGCTTTGGCTTTTTCGGACTGTTCATGGCTTACCCTGACCATGCTTCGGCCCGAAGACATATTCGAAGGCGGCGAGATTGCGGCTAACGTCGAAATCGATCAATACCTTGCGAATTATACCGCCCTTGAAAATGTTATTAACATAGGAGACCATAAAACGCGCGATATGGCCGGTGTAATGCCGGCTATACACAAGCTCCTGAGCCGGGCGAAAGGCGCGGGTTTTGTAAACGCCTCTCCGGATTCTGACGGGCTCAGGCGGCGGATAAACCTTCTGGTAAAGTACAAAGGCGCGTATTACGGCCACCTGGCGCTGGTCGCGTTACGCGAAAAATTGGGGTACACGTTAATGGAAGTCTCCGACAGCGCCGTAACGCTGGTAAAACCGGACGGCGAAAAACTGCGTATACCCCGCGCCCAGGACGGCGCGATGCTCATCAAATGGCCCAAAAAATCATTTTACGATTACCGGATGATGTCGCTGGTACAGCTCATCCAGCATACAAGCCTGGAATCGTATTTTGCGCGTAACATTGCCCTGATGAATGATTCGGGTTTTTTCTTTTATTGGGACAGCGGGAAAAACCCGTGGGAACATTACCTTGAGGCGGAAGAAATCAAGAGCGCGGCTCTTGCCGAAAACAGAGCGGCCGGGGCGGAATGGCTGAAAGCAAGAGAGAATTTTTTCCGTTCCTGCGGCGTGTTTCTCAACGGCTCCTATGAGCAAGCCGTACTCGCCGATGTGAACGGTGATCAGCAGACGGCGGACTTTGTGCGGGAACTGTTTGACGCGAGCCGCAGCCAGTTTAACAGCATGGCGGAAATTCGAAAGGGCGCGGAAGCCTTACAGGACAGTTTTTGCGTTATCGGTTCTGACGCTACCTCAATGACAGATAACGGGCTTATCACCTTTCAGGAAAATTATCCCAATGTAGGCACTTACGCCGTCGCCGCCAATATGATGCTGTCGGGGGAATTTTTAAGCGATACGCCCTGGTACATTCCGGCAATCATCGCGCTTTTATATTCCCTGTTAATCGGATTCCTTTTAAGCCGCTTCGACACTCATCTGTCAATCATAACCGGCGTATCCGGTTTGTTGATACTGAGCGGCGCTTTCGCGGCGTTCTTTATACTCAGTAAAATATACGTTGGTTTTGCCGTGCCGTTAACCGCGGCGTCACTTACTTTTATTTCCATGATGGCGGTCAAATTTCTCACCGCCAGCCGCGAGAAGGCGTTTTTGCACAACGCTTTTTCCCGTTACCTTGCCCCCGAAGTTATTACCGAACTTATCAACGACCCCGACAAACTCAACCTGGGCGGCGAAAAGCGGGAAATGACCGCGATATTTACCGACATTCAGGGCTTCTCCACGATTTCCGAAAAACTTGACCCCGTTCATCTGGTTCAACTGCTTAACCGCTACCTGACCGCGATGAGCAACATCATTATGGAAAACCTGGGGACAATTGACAAATATGAAGGGGACGCGATTATCGCGTTTTTTGGCGCTCCGATATTCCGCGAGAACCATCCCGCCCTCGCCTGCCGCAGCGCCCTCGCGATGAAGGCGGCGGAGTATGAACTGAACAAAACGGTGCTGGAAGAAAAGTTAAGCCCTTCGCCGATTTTTACCCGCATTGGCATAAACACCGGCGAAATGGTGGTGGGGAACATGGGCGCTGAAAATAAAATGGACTACACGATTATGGGCAACGCGGTAAACCTTGCCGCCCGCCTTGAGGGAGTAAACAAGCAGTACCACACCGGCGGCATACTGATAAGCGAATATACCCGGGAAAAGTTAGGCGATGAATTTTTATTGCGCCGTCTTGACAGGGTCAGGGTCGTGGGTATTAACACGCCCCTGCGCCTGTATGAACTGCTGGGAGAGAAAGGGGAAGAAGACGCGGCGCTCAGGGAAGCGATAAAGCGCTGGGAGAAAGCGATTGATCTGTATGAACAGCGGCAATTCAGGGAAGCCGCGAAAATATTTGCCTCCCTGAAGGAACAAAACCCTCATGACAAAGTAGCTGAATTATACGCGGGCCGCTGCATGAAATACGAAACCAATCCGCCGCCCGAACAATGGGACGCGGTTAATAATTTGACGGAAAAGTAAGAATGAAGAAGCTGTTTCTTTTAATTTATTCACTGCTTATCGCTCATTGTCTTTTCGCTGAAAGTGAATTTTTCTTTGCTGTCGCTCCGGCTTATGAAATGCCGTTGGGCGTCAAGTATTTAAAATCCGGCATGGGGGCGGCGGTGTCTGTTGATTGGTTATTTGGGGACTCCGCCTTGTCCTTTGCTAAAAACCTTGATTTCGGCCTGAGCGCCGGGGGCAGTTTTACCAGTATTGCCGTGGAGATAGGCGATCCGCTTGTAATCATGGGAGGCAAACTGGGGCCGTTTGTCCGCTGGATACCTCATACCCCAAACGGTACCTTTGACCGCTGGGCTTTCCGCGCCGGAATGGGCGGCGGCGCCTATCGGTATTCAAGAGGCGATTTAAGCGAAACAAAAGCGTTCGCCGCTTTTAACATGGGCGCGGAATTCCGGCTCCTGCCGTATCTCTCGTTATACGCTGAAGGCGGTTATAATTACCGCGTTTACGATCCGCCGCAGACCCTTTCTTCAATAAACGCGTCATTGGGCGTACGACTCAACCTGTCTGAAATAATGGGCGGCAAGGCGCGGGTGAAAGTGGAAAAAACAGAACAGTACCGCGTGTTTCCGGTTTCATGGGCATGGTATGAAAACAACCCGATAGCGAAAGTAAAATTTACCAATGAGGAACCCAACGCGATCACCGACGTAAACTTTTCGTTTTACATGGACAGCTTCATGGGCCAGCCCTGGACTTTTTCAACCATGCCCCGTATTGGCGCGGGTGAAAGCGTGGAAATTCCGGTAACAGCTTTATTCAACGAAGTTTTAATTAACCTGACTGAAAATACCAACGCCGTGGGATCGATACAAATTCAGTACCGCAGTTTGGGGGCAAAAAAGGAAAATACCACCATAGTACAAATGCCCATATTTCACCGTAACGCCTTCAGTTGGGAAGACGACCGCCGCGCCGCCGCGTTTGTTTCTCCCCGTGACAACTCTGTCCGTATTTTTTCCCGTTATGTGGCAAGCGCGTTACAGGCGCGGGAGTTGTCAGGCGCAAGTTCCGCAAGCGCGCCTAAAAACGTCCGCTATGCCGCCGCCATGTTTGAAGCCCTGCGCCTGTACGGCATAAGCTATGTGGTGGTTCCGGCGACGTCCTACAAAAACCTTTCCGCCAACGAGGCGGCGCTGGATAATGTCAGCTACCCCTATCAGGCTTTATACTATCGCGGCGGCGACTGTACCTACCTTTCGATACTGTATTGCTCCTTACTCGAAGCGTTAAAAATAGAAACCGCTTTTATCACCGTACCCGGACACCTCTACCTCGCTTTTGAAATAGGCGACAATAATTGGCAGAAGGACAGCAAGGACATAATCGAAATCGGCGATAAACGCTGGCTGCCGGTGGAGATAACCATCCCCGACGAAGGCTTTACCCGCGCGTGGCGAACCGGGGCCGGCGAGTGGAGACGCTACGGAACAGACGCCGCCCTGTACCCCATCCGCGAAGCATGGGAATTATACCCGCCGGTAACTGTCCCCGCTTCCGGCGATCACCCTCCCGAAATGCCCGATGCCGCCGACATTGTAAAGGCGATGGAAAAAGAGTTGAGCAAATAGCGGAGAAAAAGCCGCCTTGACAGTCCTTACCATTTTGGCATATTCTAAGCATAATAAGCGGCGGCATAGCTCAGTTGGTAGAGCAAACGGCTCATATCCGTTCGGTCATAGGTTCGAGTCCCATTGCCGCTAATACTATTATGGATAAAACTATAACGCTGGCCCAAACAACGATTGAAACCTGCAGAAAAGAAATGGCAAAACGTATTGTTGGACAGCAGGAAATGATTGACGGACTGCTTGCCGCCCTTATCGCCGGGGGGCATATTCTCCTTGAAGGAGTGCCGGGGCTGGCGAAGACTCTGGCGGTCAAAAGCCTCGCCCAGATAACCGGACTTGAATTCAAACGCATACAATTCACCCCGGATTTACTGCCGGCGGATCTTACCGGAACCCTGATCTGGGAACAGGCGAAGGGAAGTTTTTCCGTGCGGCGGGGTCCGATCTTTGCCAATGTCATTTTGGCGGATGAAATAAACCGCGCGCCGGCAAAGATGCAGTCCGCCCTGCTTGAGGCAATGGAAGAGCGGCAGGTTACTATCGGCGAAACCAGTTACCCCCTGCCGGATCCGTTTTTTGTGCTTGCCACGGAAAACCCCATTGAACATGAGGGAACCTACGCCCTGCCGGAAGCGGAGCTTGACCGCTTTCTGCTGAAACTGCTGGTAACCTACCCGACGCCGCAACAGGAACTCGCCATTGTTGAACGCAGTCCGCCCCTGGCTTCCGGTAGCGTGGACAAGCGGGAAGCGCTGTCCCCGATACTGGATAAAAAAGCCATTACCATGCTGAGGGGCATTGTTGATTCAATTCATCTTGATGAAAAAATCGCCGAATACATTGTGTCGATTGTTACCGCCACCAGGCCCGCTTCTACCAGATCAGGTTCCGCCGTAACGCAGGCGGCAAACGCGGCAAGGTCGGCTGAAGGTTTATATCGTTATGTGTCATTCGGAGCCTCGCCGCGCGCGTCAATCGCCCTGCACCGCTGCGCCCGGATATTTGCCCTTTTCTCCGGCAGGGAATTTGTCGGTCCGGAAGATGTAAAGGCGGCGGCTTATCCTGTCCTGCGGCACCGTATTGTCCTTTCCTACGAGGCTGAGGCGGACGGCCTGGATGCCGACGCGGTCATATCCCGAATACTTTCCCACGTTCCGGTTCCCTAAAACAGGTTCCTATGGATACCCATGAACTGCTGACCAAAATAACCAGCCTTCCCATTGTAGCGGACGGTCTCGCGGAAAATATGCTTGCCGGTAATTTCCGCTCGGTATTCAAAGGTCAGGGCATGGAGTTTGACGAGGCGCGCCATTACCAGTGGGGCGATGACGCGCGAGCGATAGACTGGAATGCCAGCGCCCGCCTGGGCACTCCCTTTGTAAAAATGTTCCGGGAAGAACGTGAATTGACGATTCTGCTGTTACTGGATACTTCGGCTTCCATGCACGGCGGAACTTCAAACCTGTGGGGGAATTTTCAGTTGGGCGCGCGGGGAGAGGAACAATGTCCAAGCCCCTTTGAGCAGGCGTTGATCGCCGCCGCCCTTATCGCTTTTTCCGCGGAACAAAGCGGACAGCGGGTGGGGGCTTTTCTTTTTGACCGCGAGATAGACCGGGTGTTTCCTCCCCGCAAGGGAAGGCGTAATGTACTGGCCTTTGTGTCCGGGGCGCTGCAGCGCCATAAACCGGAAACCTCGGTTTGGCAAAATTTTCTGCCCGCGAACGGGTATACCAGCAACCTCCGTTCCGCCATTACCGGAGCGGGCAGACTGCTCAAGCGGCGGAGTATGGTGGTGCTGTTCTCCGATTTTCACAGCATGGGCTGGGAACAGGAACTGGGCGGCCTCTCCAACAGGCATGATGTAATTGCCGTCAGGATAAGCGATCCGCTGGACGAAGATTTACCCGACCTGGGGCTTATCACCCTGCGGGACCCTGAAACGGGCCTGGAACTGGCGGCCCCTACCGGTTCCGCCGTCTTTCGGGACGCATGGTCGCAATGGCACAAAGACCGCGCCGACTTATGGTTGAATTTTTGCCACAGGGCAGGCGCCGCCCATTTGACGCTTCCCGTCAACGTGGATCCCGCGGCGGTATTAACCCGCTTTTTTGGCGGCAGAGGCGGACGATAGTTATGACAGGGAATAAGGCGCTCTTTTGTTTTATTGTCTGTATATTGTTACACATAACGGCATTTGCCCAGGACTGGCAGCATACCAACAAATATGGCGCGTACATGGTTCCCTCAAAAGTATATGTGGGAGACCTTGCAAGCCTTATGCTGCCCCTTTCGGGCGTTACCGGACATGAAGAAATCAACACGGGGCTTATACCATCTTCCCCGGACATTGATATTCACCATGTCGCGCTTGAACGGCGGCCCGGAGGCAGTTTTCTTAAAATTGAATTTTCCGCGTATACTCCGGGAATTCTGGAACTGCCCCTGTTTGAAACAGGGGGAAAAATTTTCAGCGGCGTCACCGTTGAGATAAGCTCAATACTTGAACCCGATGAATCCGGTATGGTGCTTTCCGGTCCTGCCTTGCCCCTGGCCATTCCCGGAACCAGTTTTCTGATTTACGGAACCATAAGCGCCGGTATTTTATTAATGTTATTGATAATCTGGGTTTCATTCCGGGGACGCGCGCAGTTGAAGGGCTGGCTGTCCGCGTTGAAGCGAAGGTGGATGCTGATCTCAATGCTGGATACGGAAAAACGCCTGCGTAAAGCGCTGGCAAAAGGAACCGCCTGCCGGAAAATTCTTGATACGCTTTCAACCGAATTCCGCGATTTTCTCGCCTACTTTACCGGTGAAAACTGCCGGGCGATGACCGCCGTGGAAATCGGCCGTCTGGGGGGATCAATGCCGGACAGTGAATTTTTGGGGAAATTTTTCAGCCGCTGCGACGGTATCCGCTTTAGCGGCGATAAAATCAGCGGCGATGAAATTCTGGCGATGTTAGGTGATCTGAGGAGCTTTCTTGTAACGCTGGGCCGATCCATGTGGAAAAAAGCCGCGCGGGATAATCCCGCACAGGAGTATCCCGCATGATCCCCGCGCAGATGGGCTTCAGTTTTGAACAGCCCCTGATCGCCGCCGCGGCGCTGGTTGTTATTCCGCTGGCAATGTTTCTTGCCCGGAAGCTGGGAAGCCCGTTTACCGCGTCCGTTCCCCTGGGGCCTCCGGGCGGCATTCCTTTTAAGGCGCCCCTCAATCTGGGGGGAATTGTAAAAACGCTCCGTATACTGGAATACTGCGGGGCGCTGCTGCTCTTTGTAAGCGCCGCCGGCCCGCAGATAAAAATATCGGAAACGGTATGGTTAAACCGGGGCGCGGATATATTGTTTGTGCTGGACATCAGCCCCAGTATGGCGGCGATTGATATGGGCGGGGCGAGCCGCTTTAACATCGCCCGCGAACTGTTGAAAAAATTTGCGGAACACCGCCCTTCAGACAGCGTTGGTCTTGTGGCAGTCGGATACGACGCCGCCCTGCTCGTTCCGCCGACCACAGACCGGGAATTACTTGCCTCGCGGCTGGATGGCCTGCGTCTTGGCGAAATGGGCGACGGAACCGCCCTGGGTATGGGGCTTGCGCTCGCGGCTTACCATCTTGAAAAATCCACCGCGCCCCGCAGGGCGGCAGTCCTTATCAGCGACGGTGAAAATAACGCGGGGGCGATTCATCCGGAAACCGCCGCCGCAATGCTCAAGGATATTGGAGTTTCGCTGTGGGTCATCGGGATTGGTTCCGGCGGGGAAGTTCCCATTGATTATGTCGATCCCTTTACCCGGATACGCCGTACCGGCCTGTTTGACTCCAGCTACGATACGGAGGCGCTCCGTAAAATAAACGCCGCAGGCGGCGGAAACCTGATTTCCGCGCCTTCGGCGGACGCTCTTGCCTCGGCATTTGCCCGTCTTGACGATCAGGAAATGGTCGTACGCAGATCGGGTACGGTAACGCGATTCTATCCCTGTTATCTGACATTTATGATTGCCGCCCTGGGCCTTATTGCTACCGTGCGTTTTGTCAGGCGCTTTTTCCTGGGGGCGTGGCTATGAGCGGAATCCTTGCCTTTGACAATCCCTGGATTCTATTGGGCTGTGTTATTTTCATTCCCCTTGCCCTTTTTAATCATTTCTCCGCGCACGGGAAACAGGCTAAAAAAAACCTGCCGGGAAACCTGCGAAAAAGATTGTTTGCGTCACGGTTTTTCTTCCGGCTTTTTCTTGTCTGTATTCTTATCGCCATGGCGGGCCCGCGCTGGGGAGATGAGCAGGCGCCGGATTCGACAACCCTGCCGACGGGCTTGCCGGGCGAGTACCGCCGTTTATTGGATGTGGTAATTGCCATAGATGTTTCCCGCAGTATGGAGATTACTGACGGGCAGAACGGCGAAGTTTCACGTCTGGAACGGGGCCTGGCGATTGTCAAAGAGGCTTCCGACAGGGTCTATGCCATGACCGCCGGGTCCGCATCGGGAATACGCATGGGCGCGGCGGTCAGCCGGAACAGGGGCATTGTCGCCGTTCCCCTTACCTGGGATTCGGAGGCGGTGTTTGCCTTTATGGACGCCGCCGGTTCATCCATGACCGGCAAGGGAACCAATTTGGAGTCATTGCTTGACGCGGCTTCAAGCGCTTTTCAACCATCCCACCCTTCAAAAAAACTGGTACTTCTGGTTTCAGACGGCGAAGCCCTGTCAGGCTCGTTTAAGGCGGCTGTCAATCGCTGTAAGCAGAATGGTATCGCCGTTACCGCGATCGCCGTGGGCAGTGATGAAGGGAGGAGAATTTCCGCCGAGGGTGAGATTATCAGCCGCAGAGACGCGGGCGCAATGCGTATGGCGGCGGGACAGACGGGCGGCCTCTATATTGACGGGAACCGCCAGGACGCGTCAGGAACGCTCGCCGGCTATTTACGCTCGTTGACACAGGGATTGGAACCCCATGGAAGCAAAAATGAACGAAAAGCCCGCTGGTTCATATTCGCCATGCTGGCTATAATAACCTTCGGAGCGTCAAAAGCTTGTCTGTTGAGAGTAAGCAAGTGAAAAATAATTGCCGGGTAAGAAAAGTCTTTTTTATTCTCACTCTTTCACTGCTTATGTGCGGTTGTTCCCGTATGTCCGGCAAACTGCTGATTATGAAGGCGAATTTTCAAAACGCGCGGGGAATGTATATCAGGGCAATCTCCTCCTATATGAAAGCGCGTGACGATACGGAAGCCGCGCCCTATTCCGAGTTCGGTCTTGGATCGGTTTATTTCGCCCTCGGCGAGGAAAAGGCGGCGCTGGACCGCTTTGCCGAAGCGGAAACCATGCTTGAATCGTCCAGCCCTGACTCCGGCCGGGAACTTCATTACCGTATCCATTACAATACCGGAGTTGTTTTATTTAGTGCGGGAGATTTTTCCGGCGCTATAGATTCCTTCCGTAAAGCGCTTAAAGTAGACGGAGGAAAAAAAGAAGCAAAACGGAATCTTGAGTTAAGTATCCGGTCGTTTGCGCGGGAAAGCGCGTCAGGCGGCGGCAAGAATGACGGCGAAAATGAAAACGAGAGCATGACAGCCCTGTTTCAATATGTCCGGCAGAAAGAATTCAACCAGTGGAAAAGCCGGGAATGGCAAAAAGAAGAAGATACCGATGAACTGGATTATTAGTAAAAGAAACACCCTATTCGCGGTGCTGTTGTTAACGACGGCGGCGCTTTTCGCGCAAAGGGAAACAGGGCCGCGTATACTTGTCCGCAGTTTGCCGGAACGCCCTGTCGCGGGGGCGACATGGACGCTTACCCTGCTTATAGCCCACGATGAGCCGGGCGAGGTAGATGTACTGGCGCCGCATTTTACCGGTTCCCTCTTACTGGAACAGGTGGTCAAGTCGCCGCGTTTTCTTAACCCCCTTACCGGGCAGTTCTCTGCCAATAATCCTGCCAACACAGAAACTGAAAACAACGCCGCCTCATTGATTACGCTTGAACGCTGGACGGCAATGGAGTACCGTTTTGTATTAAACAACCCCGGAACCATAAACTTTGACGCTTTCACCGTCATCACCCCCTTTGGACGGATAAAGACCGATCCCTTTATCGTGAATGTACTGCGTCCGCAGAATACGGTTGAATCGCGTAATTACCGGCTTGCGTGGGAAGGAATACCGTCAAGTCTTAAAGTCGGGGAAAACGCCGTTTTTGCCTTGCGTATCAATGGCTGGAATACCGCGGACGCGCCGCCGGAAGCGAAATTGTTTTTGCCGCCCGTACCGCCAGGGTATATACTCGAATCCCTCCCTCTGCGGTCTGAGGAAAAGTCAGCGGGTATCGCCATCAGACTGCGCCTCATTCCCCTGGACATGGGTACTTTTGTCCTTGAGAGACGCCGGTTTTCAAACGGCGGTAATAGTTTTGAGATACCCGCCCTGCGAATACCGGTAACCGCGCGGACGGCATCCGGGACTGCAAGCAGTCATGCGGCAGGCGGCCGGGCCGCGGCAAACGCTCAGGCGCAAGAGCGGCAGGCGTCGCCGGAAAACAATCCTGTTCCGCCGTTCCCCTCTCTTGAAACGGCAAAAGAGGACAATCTCCGCCTGTATCAAAAGCATCAAACCGAATGTGAAAATATTTACCGTACCGCGAAAGATTTGTGGGAAGACGGGTACTTTGCCGGCGCGCTGGCGACGCTCAGGCGTAGCGAGCGGGATCATCCGGCAGGGGCGCTTTTTGCCGTCATTCGCCGCGGGGCGGAGCAGGCTCTCGGTTTTACCGATACCAATGATGAAAAGCAACGGCATCCCTGGCTGTTCTTTTTGGGGGGAAAATCCCGCTCCGCCATACTCAGGGAAACGGTTATCCGCCGAATCCCCGACGCCGCCGGAGAGGAGATTGCCCGTTTCAGGGAAGGACAGCCGGTTCTGCTGGACGAAAAAACATACCCCCAAACGCAGAAACAGCGTGAAACCTGGCTGAGGGTAATTGTTAATGACGACAACGAAACCTCCGGCTGGGTCCCGAAAGAGAACCTTATTATTTATTGATTGAAGGGAGTTATCATGAATTTCGGCGATATTCTGGACAAGTGGGAAAAACAGCGGCTTTCCGGCGGCTACTCTCCCGATGAGGCTATTCAGGCCAAAGATACAGAAGAAAAAACCAAACAGGCCGGCGCGCAGGAAAAACGCCGCCGCCTGCGCAACAAAAAACCCGACGCGGAACTGGACATACACGGTCAAACCCGTGATGAGGCATGGCTGACATTGGAAACATTTTTTAACAACGCGCGGGAAAAAGAATTTGAAAAAGTTCTTATCATCCACGGCAAGGGGAATCATTCGGCGGACGAACCGGTGCTCAAACGGGTTGTTATGGACTTTATTGAGCGTTGTCCATTCGCGGGGGAAAGCGGCAAGGGAAAAGCCGCCGCGGGCGGGGAAGGCGCTACATGGGTGTTATTAAAGGAATTGAAAAAAGAAATTGCCTAACGCGGATTAACGTTCGCGGTAAATGATCCTGCCGCGGCTTAAATCGTAAGGGGAAAGGGCGATCCTGACCCGGTCGCCGGGAACAATGCGGATATAATGCTTGCGCATTCTGCCGGAAAGATGGGCCAATATTAAATGCCCGTTTTGGTTGTCCAACTCTACCCTGAACATGGTATTGGGAAGAGCCTCACGGACAACGCCTTCTACCTCTATCGCTTCTTCTTTCGCCACGGATACTCCTTTGTCTATGGTATTGATTTACCTTGATTCTGTCAAATGGCTTATAGAGCCGTCAATTCGCAAACTCATACAGCCTCTGCAGAATAGCGACGATTTTTTCGCTGTAGGCCCTGTCCGCCGCCCATGTGCCGGCAAGGCCGTATATCGTGGGAGAAGAGCCGCGTTTCACATAACGGTAGCGCGGATCAATCAAATCCTGATTCAGCGGCCCAACGCTGGCATAGGCCTGAAGGTGCTGAATATGGGCGCGGACGCCGCTACGGGGGTCGGGAAAGACATGGCCGGGCTGTTCGGGGCCGATCGCGCCCAGACCGCAGAAATTGTTCATGTCAGGTGTCACCAGCCCGCCGTAGCGGAGGAAGCCGGTTTCCAGACACATCTGGGCAAAGGCGGTATCATGGTTTACCCCTTCGAGGGCGGCTTCTTCAACATAATAAGCCGAAAGCTGGCGGACAAAATCGTCGTCAGCCTCCGTGTTGGTGTACAGTAAAAAAGCGGCAAGTTGTTCCTCCGGTATTGTTCCCTTCCCCATGATATATTCCGGCGATTCAAGAATAATACTGGTTTCCGAGGGAGGAAGGCCGGCGCAGGAAATAACGAGCAAAATGGCGGCAAGAGCGGCAATGACGGCAAGAAAAATCTTCATATAATGTTTATCGGGGTATTCAAAACATAAAATAAGGGATATGCTGAAATCATGAAACATACTTTCTGGATAATTGCGCTCACCGTCTTGCTCTGTACTTTTTCAGGCTGCAAGGCCAAAAACAAAGCCAATGCTTCTTCCCCGGAAGAAAACTTTAGCAAAGAAGCCAGCTATGCCCTGGGGATGAATGTGGGCACAAGCCTGAAAGCGGATAGTCTTTATCCCAATATGGAAGAATTCACCCAGGGAATAAAAGATGTCCTGAACAATGCCACGCCCCGTTACTCCGATGAAGCGGCGTATCAGATTTTCAGTGACGCATACAGGTCCCTTGCGGAGAAACGCGAAGAGAAAAACAAACAGGCGGAAACTGACTTCCTGGCGGAAAACAGCAAAAAAACCGGCGTCACTGTTACCGGCAGCGGCCTGCAATACGAAGTGATAAGCGAAGGCATGGGCCGCAAACCGGCGGCCAACGATACCGTGCGGGTGCATTATGAGGGAACCCTGACCGACGGCACGGTTTTTGACAGTTCTTATTCCCGCGGGGAACCGATAGAATTCCCGCTTAACGGAGTTATTCCCGGCTGGACAGAGGGTCTGCAATTAATGAACGTGGGCAGCAAGTACCGCCTGATTATACCTTCGAATTTGGGTTACGGTTCCCAGGGAGCCGGGCCGCAAATTCCGCCCTACTCTACGCTGGTATTTCAAGTCGAACTGCTCGACATCGTTCAATAAGGAGACAATCTATGAAACGGTCTGTTTTGGTATTGTGCTTTTTTCTCGCGGCATTGATAGTTCAAGCCAATGGAATACGGGAAGAGGTTGATTATACCGGGGGAAAGGCCCGGACAAGTTACGCATTCGGAATGATGGTCGGGAAAGATCTTAAGCAGGCCGGTCTGGAAATGGATTATACCGCGTTTATGGAAGGGTTGAGGTCCGCAATGGAAGATGGGCCGACGATAATGGACAGAGACGAAGCCCTTGAAATCGTACAAAACGCCTTTGAAGCCGCGATGCAAAAACAATCCGCGGAATTACAGGCAAAAGAAAACGCTTTCCTCGCGGAAACCGCCGCTCTGCAGGGCGTAAACGTCACCGACAGCGGCTTGCTCTACATGGTGCTTGAAGAGGGAAGCGGTTCCAAACCAACGATAAATGACATAGTGCGGGTACATTATGAGGGGGCGCTTGCCAACGGTATGATCTTTGACAGTTCCTATGATCGGAATGAACCGGAAGAAATTCCGCTCAACATGGTAATACCCGGCTGGGCGGAAGGCATCATGTTGATGAATGTGGGTAGCAAGTACCGCCTCTACATTCCCTCCTCCATGGCTTACGGAGAGCGCGGCGCGGGACAGATCATTCCTCCTTTCTCAACGCTGATTTTTACCGTTGAACTTCTTGATATAGTGCCGGAAGATATACCCTACGCCAGAAATGATGAAGAGGAAACCCCTGAAGATTAATAAGGAGTTGACTAAAATGAAAAAAATCATCTCTGTTTGTTTCCTTGTTTCTTTTATAACCGCGTCCGCTTTTGCGCAAACTGCCGTTTCCCTTGATGCGGCGCTGAGAAATTCAACTACTTATTTAAATGGCAGGATTCCGGCCCGAACTAAAGTCGTTGTGTTGAATTTTACTTCTGATTGGGTCAAATTGTCTGACTATATCATTGAAGAACTAATCGGGTATATTGTAAATGAAGGAACATTGACTGTCGTTGATCGTCAAAACCTTGAAACTATTCGTAAAGAAATGGATTTCCAGTTATCGGGAGAGGTAAGCGACGACACGGCTCAATCCATCGGGAAAAAATTAGGCGCGCAAACCATTATTTCAGGATCAATAACGGCAATCGGAAACGCCTACCGTCTGCGAATCAGGGCAATATCGGTAGAAACCGCCCAAATACTTGGAATGCAAAATGTTGATGTGGCGCAGGACAGTCGAATTGCGGCTTTAACGGGAACCGCGTACTCCACAGCCGCCAATACATCTAATAACGCTTCCAATAACACAAAAACGACAAATACGCCCTCAATATTTAGTTATATACCAAATCCAAACGATATGCGTATAGAAACGGATGCCACCAATGATAATGGAAAGTCAACAGGCAATGTGAGTATTGGTAAAGAAGTAATAGACGGCATTGAGAGAAATGTTATTAATTTATCTATTACGCGCAATAAAGGTATTGAATATCCATGGGGGCAATTAAAAATTGTGAATACCCTGATAGAAAGAGCAAAAACAGCGTCAGGAATACGATTTAAAGTATACGGGGACGGTAGAGCCTGGAATTTAGATGTATCTACAGAAGAAGCGGGAATGGATTTTAATTTTTACCGTTATTCATTCAATACAAGTAAAAATAAAGTATCAACGATAGACATACCTTATGCAAAACTTAAACAGCCTGAATGGGTTAAAAGTAAAATAATATTTAATAAAAACTCAATAAATGCTATTCAATTTAACAGCAGTTCCACTAGTGATTCAAAATCAGGAACTTCACAACTTAAAATATTTGATATTGAGTTATATTAAACGCTTTAATTATTTTTGCCGTGTTCCATGCGCAAAAGCGGGGACAGGTTTTCCCAGGGTGAGGTTTCCAGCGCTTCCCGATCTATGCGGATAAATATCTGCGGTTCGTAGTCTGCCTGCGGACGAAGGGCGTTCCGCGTGTTAAGGAAGGGCAAAGGTGTACTGCCGGAACGCATCATAGTGCGGGGATCGCGGGTAAGGGAGTCCCAGGCGCGTGACGATTCGGAGTAATAAGAAATTGCCCGGGTCTGGTAACTGCGGTTGCCGGTCTGGGCGGCAAGCATTTCACAGGCGACGCCGGCGTTGTTACGGGCCATCATCAGACGTTCGGCCAGTTCAAGGTATTCGGGACGGTCATTGGGCAGCAGTACCGGCAGGCGGGAACGCTGATTTTCGAGTATGTCAAGCAAACGGTTATAATAGCCCTGAGCGGCAAAATAATTGCCCCGTTTAAGAGCGGTATTTCCCAGCGCGTATAAAACGCGGCGGTTCAGGGGCAGGTTTGAGGAAGCGGCAAATAAATATTCCATCGCGTTTTTCCAGTCTTCAAGCTGGTAATAAGCGGAACCCATGCGGTACTTCATCTCCGGCGGCGCCCAGCCGTCCTGCTCCGAACGGCGGTAATAACGCAGAGCGGCTTCCATGTCGCCGGTTTTGGTAAAGTATTCAAGGTCGCCCAGCCCGGCGTATAACCTGCCGTATTGGGGAGAGCGGGAAATCAGCCGCCGCGTGACGGCGTCTTCATACAGACTGATTCCCTTTACCAACTGTTCTTCGGCGGGCATAAATTCCCGGTCGTTGATTAAAACATCCGCATAGCGCTGAATGGCGTCAATGTGGTATTTGACGCGGCGGATTGATATTTCAGGAGCCTCTTCAAAAGTTTTGACCGCGATACGCAGGGTGACCCGTTCCTCATGGGTGTTGCCGAGGTGGTGATAATAACGGGCAAGGTGATAGTGCGGTTCCGGCAGTGAAGGATCGGCATCCACCGCTCTCAACAGCAGGCTACGGACATCTTCAATATATTCAACATACTCATTGGGAACGCCCCGGACTTCCTCAAGCTGTTTATCCAAAAGATAGCCGCCCAACTCTCCCAGCGATTCCGCGGAAAGTTCCGCCTTGGGATTATTGTCAAACCAGTCCTTGAGGTTCAGTACTTCTTTGAGGTTGTCGGTGCGGATAAAGTATTTCATCATCCGTTCTACCACCGGGGCTTTCCAGCCGTATTTTTCCAGCAGCCGGGCATAGTAGTAACGGGCGTCTTCATATTTGGAATAGTCAACTTCGCCCCACATCAGGCAGTTATCGCCCGCCGCAAGCAGGGCGTCAGGATCATTCGCGTTATAATCCAAAAGCTGGGTTCGCAGGAGATGATCCGCCTTGGCGTAGTTGCGCAGATAATATGTTTCCAGGTTGGCGTAATCCAGGATTCCCTTTTTGTCACGGAGATAATACTGAAGCAGTTCTTCGTATTTTTGTTCGGCGTATATGTATTGCCGCTCATCGCGGAAAGCCTCGGCATATTTGTAGAACCAGTTCTTTTTCCGGTGTATGCTGAAAGCTTCGCTAAAACGCTGGTTTGCCCGCTGGTACTCTCCGGCAAATATACGCTCGTAGCCAATCTTGTAAATTTCTTCCGCTTTCAGGGGAATGTAAATAAAATTATAGATAAGATAAAAAATCGAGGCCGCGACAATGGCGAGAAACATGAAAAGCCGCAGTACGGGAAGGAAATTGTGAACAAAGATATAGGCAAAACTTGCCTGTTCCGCTTCCAGCGCCGCGCCGGAGCTCTTCTCAAAACCTTTGGGTACGGTGATTGTTTTACCCAGTATGCGGCCCGCCAGTACGGCGGTTTCTTTTGCCGTCGCGCCCCAGACCAGATGTTCAATCAGTTCTGACAGTTGTTTGGGGCTAACGACCTGTTCGGCTATTATTTCTTCACAGGCAATACGCAGGTTCAGGGGATAACGGGACAGTGTTTCCTGCAAGCCTTCAAGTTCATCGTCACTGAGCTGTATTTCTTCCACATCATCAGGCGATGATTCCGTCCTTGCCCTCTTTGCCTTGCCCCGGCGTTTGCCTTTTTTCGCGGATTTTTTATCGGCGTCCGGTGTTTTTTGCTGCGATTTTTTGAGAACATTGTCCAGTTCAAGTTCGGGGAAAGAGAAATCATCAATACCGCCAGACTCGGGAATTCCGTCACTTTCCACCACGGTTGACTCATCCTCTGAAGCCGTTTCATCGGAAGCGCCGAGGTCGCCTAAATCACCAAGGTCAAAGTCGCCGCCTTCATCTGCCGGAGCCGCTTCTTCAGAAGCGCCGAGGTCGCCTAGATTGTCAAAGTCTCCGCCTTCATCTGCCGGAGCCGCTTCTTCAGAAGCGCCGAGGTCGCTTAAATTGTCAAGGTCAAGGTCTCCGCCTTCATCTGCCGGGGCGGCTTCTTCGGGAAGACCCATATCGCCCAAATTATCAAGGTTAAGGTCTCCGCCTTCATCCGCCGGAGCCGCTTCTTCGGAAGCGCCAAGGTCGCCTAAATCACCAAGGTCAAAGTCTCCGCCTTCATCCGCTGGAGCCGCTTCTTCGGAAGCGCCAAGATCACCTAAACTATCAAGGTTAAGGTCTCCGCCTTCATCTGCCGGAGCCGCTTCTTCAGAAGCGCCAAGGTCGCCTAAATCATCAAGGTTAAGGTCTCCGCCTTCATCCGCCGGGGCGGCTTCTTCGGGAAGACCCATATCACCTAAATTGTCAAGATCAAGGTCTCCGCCTTCATCTGCCGGGGCGGCTTCTTCGGGAAGACCCATATCACCCAAATTATCAAGGTTAAAGTCTCCGCCTTCATCTGCCGGAGCCGCTTCTTCGGAAGCGCCGAGGTCGCCTAAATTGTCAAGATCAAGGTCTCCGCCTTCATCAACCGGAGCCGCTTCTTCGGAAGCGCCAAGGTCGCCTAAGTTATCAAGGTTAAAGTCTCCGCCTTCATCAACCGGAGCCGCTTCTTCGGAAGCGCCAAGGTCGCCTAAACTATCAAGGTTAAAGTCTCCGCCTTCATCCGCCGGAGCCGCTTCTTCAGAAGCGCCAAGGTCGCCTAAATTATCAAGGTTAAGGTCTCCGCCCTCATCTGCCGGGGTGGCTTCTTCGGGAAGACCCATATCACCTAAATTGTCAAGGTTAAGGTCTCCGCCTTCATCTGCCGGGGCGGCTTCTTCGGGAAGACCCATATCACCCAAATTATCAAGGTTAAAGTCTCCGCCTTCATCTGCCGGAGCCGCTTCTTCGGAAGCGCCGAGGTCGCC
>Ga0268262_10002912_pt1 | contig 19188 bp, 15 predicted proteins | sample TergutNc150P3_FD_190354 | JGI IMG/M metagenome (GOLD analysis project Ga0268262, IMG submission 190354) | Nasutitermes corniger P3 segment gut microbial community from laboratory colony in Florida, USA - Nc150 P3 (SPAdes) (version 2) | ecosystem: Host-associated > Arthropoda: Insects >...
CCCTGCCGCGCAACTGATAGAGCTGCCCAACACCAAACTGCTGCGCATTCATAATTATTATCGTGTTTGCATTCGGAACATCGAGACCGGATTCTATTAAAACCGTGCAAACCAAAACATCAAATTCCCTGTTTATAAAAGCAGACATAGTCTTTTCCAAACTGCTATCTGACATTTGTGCGTGAGCAATTGCAACTCGCAAATTTGGAACCCAGTCTTCCACTTCTGCTGCCAGCTTTTCAATGTTTTGCACCCTATCATTCACAACAAAGGCCTGCCCCCCCCTCTCTATTTCCTCTTTAACGGCAGTGGCTAAAACATTGTCGTCTCTTTCCATTATTTTTGTCTCTACCGGCAGGCGGTTGAGAGGCGGCGTGTTTATAAAGGAAATATCTCTGACTCCGGTCATTGAAAGTTGCAGGGTTCTTGGAATGGGCGTTGCGCTCATCACCAAGGTATCCAACGAAAGCCGCATTTCTCTAAGCATCTCTTTTTGCTTAACACCGAATTTCTGTTCTTCGTCAATAATCAGTAAACCTATGTCTTTGAATTTAACGTGGTCTGCAAGCAGTGCGTGTGTGCCAACCACCAAATCTATTGTTCCTGCTTCCAATTCCCTGTAAATTGCCTTTTTCTCAATAATTGATTTGTAGCGATTCACAAGAGCTATTTTTATGGGCCAATCCGCAAACCTCTCCGTAAAAGACTGAAAGTGCTGCGCTGCAAGCACTGTTGTTGGAACTAAAACCGCGACCTGTTTTTTTGCGCTTATGCACTTGAACATCGCTCGCATCGCGACTTCTGTTTTTCCAAAGCCAACATCGCCGCACAAAAGCCTGTCCATTGGGCGTGCTTTTTCCATATCGCTCTTTATCTCTTTGGAACTGCGAATTTGGTCTGGCGTTGGCGAAAAGGGAAAATCATTTTCAAATTCTTCTTGTATATTGGAATCCACAGGAAAGGCAAAGCCTTTTGCCACTTCTCTTTTTGCGTATAAATCCACAAGGACTTTGGCGATTTGAGCTATGCGTTTTTTGGCTCTTTCCTTGGCGTTTTCCCAGTTTTTTGTACCGAGCTTGTTTAATCTCGGCGGTCCATCGTCTTCGTTCCAAACGAGTTTTTCCAATTTGTGCAAATCACCAACAGGAAAAGAAAGTCTGGCTTTGTCTGAGTACTCTATCATCACGCAATCCACTTGCGCACCCAGTGCCTCTATGCGGGCAAGCCCCAAAAATTTTCCCACTCCACAGTCTTCGTGCACAACATAATCGCCATTTGTGAGTGAATCTGCAAAAATTGCATTGTGCAAACTGGAAGATTTATGTTTCTTTTTTGTCAAATGTCCAAAGCGGTTGAAAATTTGATTTTCGCACAAAATGGCAAAGGAATTATCGCAGCACCAAAAGCCTTCTGTTATGTGCCCAACCAAAATTTCTTTTACGGCAGAACCCTGCGACAAGTGATAGAGCCTAAGTGCTTGCCCTTGCGAAGGAGCAAGTAAATAAACATCGCCACCCTTTGCGTTGTACTGTGCAATTTCTTTTTCCACACCTTCAAAACCCGAACTTGAGCGAGCTTGGGGAGTTATTTGATTTGAATATTTGGCATTGTTCAAAACAGAAAAATTCACTATTGAGTGTTTAGATAATTCTTCCGAAAATTCCAGCGGCAGGCTGTAATAATCTTCTGTTGCTATGGAATAATCTGATAAAAAATCAAAAGCAAGGCTATCGTTTTCCTCGCTTAAATTCATTGGGAAAATCTCTATGCTCTCCAACTTTTCCAAAGACCTCTGCGTGAATATATCAAAGGTTCTTATGGATTCCAGAGTATTGCCCCAAAGTTCCATGCGAATTGGGTGCTCGTGCAAAAGCGGGTTTATGTCTATGATGCAGCCTCTTATGGAAAAATCCCCAACACCTTCCACAACGGGCTGCTCCTTAAAGCCCCTTGATATAAAAATTTCCTGCAAATTTTCTTCGCTTAAAATATCGCCCACTTTCAAATTCAAGGATTTCTCTTTTAAACGTTTTGCAGATGGCAGTTTTGTTTTGAGTGCCTCCGCGCTTGCAACAACAATTTTAGAACTCGCCGCCGCATTTTGAATGAATTTCAATTTTTCTTCCAAAATCCCGCTGAAAACTCTCGTTTTATCGGTCTCTTTTGTTAGAGGCAATGAGAGCAAATCGCACTCGTCAATTTGCAAGCATAGGTTTTCGTGCCATAAATCCACGGATTTTTGTTCTTTTGTTATTATTAAAATCGGTTTTGAGTTCTTTAAAAATTTTGCGCTTACCCACAAAGCCTGTGCAGAAATGCCCAGATTGCCTGAATGACAAACCTCCCCCTTTGCCGGAAAATTCAAGTTATCCAATAAACCCAAACTTTCGCTTTGCAAAAAATCAGAAAGCGTACGGAAACGCAATTAACCCTTTTTCTCCAAATTTCATAGGGGTTAATGTAGAAAAAAATCTCGTGCCTGTAAAGGCATAAATAGAACCCTGCCCACGAAGTGAAGCTGGCAGGGTGAGTAAATTTTGTCAACAACTGTATGCTAAATGCAGGGATTTTGCTTTATTTTGCCCTTTTTTACAAAATATTTAGTATATTTTTATAGTGAAACTTTAAAAGAGGTTTATTTATGAAAACAAAAAAAGGAAAAAGGCGTATGCCTCCGACAGATGGAAGCATAAAATTGTCAAAAGCTGCTTTGTGGTGTTTAAAGCATCCAAACGGGTTAAAGGGGGAAATATTGGATATACGGGCGGTTATGAGGTAATATGCGTTTTTATGGGGATCAGGGTCTAAGGTTTGTTTGGAATAGGGTGTAGGATTTTCTATCTTTAATATAGGTATTTTATGCAAGTAAAAGATTCAGCAACAATAGCGTATTCAGCAGAGCCACAACTGCTTACTATCAGTATTTTGAAAAATGAGGTTATAGATATTTTGAAATGCTTGGCTAATATGAAGTTGATTAAATTGGAAACCGATCTTGGCAATGAGCCTAATGATGAAACAAAAAAAATAATTGAAGAAACCGATGCTGGAATAGGTGTTGCCAAATTTAAAGATGTTAAAAGTTTTATGGAAGATTTAAGGAAATAGAATGTTTGATATTGCTCGTTCATCTGCTTTTAAAAAAGAATTTAAAAAAATCAAAGATGATGATGTTTTTGCAGAATTAAAAAATGTTATTACTTTATTGGTGAACAATTTACCATTGCCAGAAAAATACAAGTTGCACCCTTTGCATGGTAATTATAAAAATTATATGGAATGTCATTTAAAACCCAATGTTTTATTGGTTTTTAGAATCACAAAGACCGAATTGTATTTGTATAGGATAGGTTCTCATAGCAAATTATTTAAATAATTTTTTTTGTCAGAACCCCGATAAACAGAACAGCAAGAACGCCCATCTATAAAATCTTTACCAAGTGTCTGTTATTCTTATTTACCAGAACAATAAAAAACGCCCATCTACAAAATCTTTACCAAGTGTCTGTTATTCTTATTTACCAGAACAATAAAAAACGCCCATCTACAAAATCTTTACCAAGTGTCTGTTATTCTTATTTACCAGAACAATAAAAAACGCCCATCTACAAAATCTTTACCAAGTGTCTGTTATTCTTATTTGGTCAGGATTCAAGGATTTTCAAGATTGCTGGATATTTTATTTGCGTTTTTATGGGAATCAGGGGTTGAGGATTAATTACTATTTCTTTGCCCCTGCTTTTCTTTGGCGTACTTCTTCAAGAAATTGTTTGGTACTGATATCATTTGGGTCAATTTTTAATGCCGCTTCTAAGTCTTTGATAGCCTTGTCAAAATTGCCTTTTTTACTATACGCAATGCCTCGCTCAAACAAGGTTTCGAATAAATCTGGCTTAATTTTTAGGGCAGCGGTATAGTCCTCAATAGCCTGGTCATAGTTGCCCTTTTTGCCATACGCATCACCACGATTATTAAGAGCTTCGAAGCAATCAGGCTTAACCTTAATAGCGATATTAAAGTCCCCAATAGCCTGGTCATAATTGCCTTTGTAGTAATACACGCAGCCTCGGTAGACTAGAACTTCGTAGTAATCAGGCTTAATCTTAAGAGCGGTATTAAAGTCCTCAATAGCTCGGTCATGGTTACCTTTGGCGGTATACGCATTGCCTCGATGGTACAGGGCTTCGTGAAAATCGGGTTTAATCTTTAGGGCAGCGTTATAGTCCTCAATAGCCATGTCATAATTGCCTTTACAGTAGTGATACGCAATGCCTCTGTTATACAGAGCATCGAATAAATCAGGCTTAATCTTAAGAGCGGTATTAAAGTCCTCAATAGCTCGGTCATGGTTACCTTTGGCGGCGGCATACACGTAGCCTCGCTCATAAAAGGCTTCGTGAAAATCAGGCCTAATCTTTAGGGCAGCGTTATAATCCTCAATAGCTTTGTCGTAGTCGCCTTTTTCGGCATACGCTTTGCCTCGCTTAAACAAGGCTTCGTGAAAATCTGGCTTAATCTTAATGGCGGTATTAAAGTCCTCAATAGCTTGGTCATAGTTGTCTTTGTCGCCATACACTCTGCCTCGGTAGTATAGAGCATCGTAATTATTAGGGTTAATTTTAATAACAGCGTTATAGTCCTCAATAGCCCGATTATAATCACCTTTGTAGTAATATATAAGTCCTCGGAGATACAACGCATCTAGGTCATCCGGCTTAATTTTGAGTATTGCTGAAAAGTCATCAATAGCCTGGTCATAGTTGCCTTTGTAGGCATGCGCTTTGCCTCGGTTGTACAGGGCTTCGTGAAAATCGGGTTTAATCTTAATAGCGGTATTAAAGTCCTCAATAGCCTGGTCATAGTTGCCCTTTTTGCCATATTCAATGCCACGATTATTAAGAACTTCGTAGTCATTCATTGTTTTGCCATTTCCCTCTCCGCTAGTTTTTTTACCATTGCCAAATCTCCGCAGAGAAATGAAACTTGGCAAATTCTTTTTGTCAGAACCCCGATTACCAGAACATTAAAAAACGCCCATATATAAAATCTTTACCAAATGTCTGTTATCCTTATTTCTCCTGATTAGAGGATTTTCAGGATTGTATATCCTAACCAATCGAATATCATAAATCCATTTTCTCCCATTTTTTTACGCCAAAGGATTTTCTGATTTTTTACATTTAATTTTATCTAATCCCTTGTATTTTAACATACTTTTAAATAATTCAAAATCTTTGGCTTTTGGACCAAAGTAAATTTTATCAATATACATTGGTACTGCGAATGGATATTCAAAATACAGTTGTTTAAATTCACTATCTTTAATCTTTTCTTTATCTTTAGATAGATTAAGTATCTTAACAATTCTACATTCCTGTTCTTCTTTAAATGCTATGTGCTTTACAAGGTAGCGCAGATTAAGAAGTAATCGTCCTACAATTGTAATTTCAAGTTTTTCATTTTCAATATGTTTTTTTAATTCTGTCATTTCTTTTCTAACATCTTCAATAATTATATTCCTTTCTTTATTATAATCTCCAAATTTCTTCCAAATACCCTCTCTAGAAAAAAGATACTCTTCTTTTTGTCCTACCGTTGCTATAGGTTGTTCTGGTTTGGACTGAGGATCAATATAAATACAACGGAAAAGTGATGATTTATTTTCCTTTATATTTGAATTTGTTTTTTTAATTATTGGTGAATTTATTTCGGTTGGTTCATTATCCATTTCCATTATTGATGACTTTGCTTCGTCTGATTCATAAGCCATTCTTGCTTCCTTGTTGAAAAAACTATCCTTAAAAACAAGCGATAATCCTGTTCCTTCTTTTCCATATTCCTTGCCATAAAGACGAAATTGGTTCAAACTATCATAGTTGAATGTAAAACAACCAGCAAAGGCTTCATATCCTGTATTTAATTCTTCATCGGTTGGTCGATTTTTTTCTCCGTATAAAAAATCAAGCAGGGTTTTTCCTTCTGTTGGGTCGTTAGAATAATTTATGGCATTTAGCCTGAATTTAGAATTACTATCAAAGAGTAATTTTTGTGAAATGTCTTTTTCACGGTAATATGCTACAGTTTTTTCATTTTCATTGTTTATATGCAATTGACTGATAATAAAAATAGATCTAAGATAAACATCTTTGTATTCATTCAATTTTGTCTTATCTTTTTCAATGCTTTTTAAAAAGAATTCATTATTATCTAATAATTTGTAAAAATATTTTGTTTGAAATATTCGTTTTTTATTATCATTATATAAAGAAACGAAAATTCTTAAAATATCTTGTTTTGATTTTATAAAGCATTCTTCGGCTTTTTCATATAAATTTTCATCTTGTTTGATTTCAGCTATATCATGAAGTGCAATTCCCCAATTATAATAAGCAAATGATTTGTCTATGTCTGTTTCAGATAACTTTATAGCTTCTTTATATTTTTCTAATGCACTATTAAGTAAATCTTCTCTCTCTTTGTCTTTTTTATTTTCTGCTAACTTGTAAAATGTAATTCCCAAATTATTAAAAACAGAAGAATTTTTTGAGTCTAATCTTATAGCTTCTTTATATTTTTCTAATGCACAATTAAGTAAATCTTCTCTTTCTTTGTCCTTTTTATTTTCTGCTAATTTGGAAAAGGCAACTCCCAAATTATAATAAACAGATGCTTTATCTATGTTTGTCACATATAATTTTACAGCTTCTCTATATTTTTCGGATGCACTTTTAAATAAATCTTCGTCTTCATTGATTTCTGCTAGATTATAAAGTGCAACTCCCCAATTATGAAAAGCAGTGGCATTTTTTTCGTCTAATTGTGTGGCTTCTTCATATTTTTCAAATGCTTCTTGGAATAAAGCATAATCTTGTTTGATTTCAGCTAAATTAGAAAGTGCAAGTCCCCAATTATTAAAAACAATGGCCTTGTATTTGTTCATTTTGTATAATCGTATAGCTTCTTTATATTTTTCAAATACGTTTTCAAATAAAATATAATCTTGTTTGATTTTAGCTAATTCAAAAAGTGTAACTCCCAAATTATGAAAAGTAGTGGCATTTTGGGGGTTTAATTGACTAGCTTTATCATATTTTTCAAATGCACTATTAAGTAAATCTTCTCTCTCTTTGTCTTTTTTATTTTCTGCTAATTTGTAGAGTGCATTGCCCCAATTATGAAAAGCAATGGATTTTTTTGTGTCTGCCTGCTCTAACTCTGTAGCTTTTTCATATTTTTCAAATGCTCTTTCAAGTAAAACATAATTTTGTTTGATTTCGGCTAATTTGCAAAGTGCATTTCCCCAGTTATTAAAAATAGAAGCCTCCATTGTTACCATAGGATCTAATCGAGCAGCTTTGTCATAACATTTAATGACTTCTTCATAATTTTTATCCTTGTAATACTCCATTCCCTTGCTAACCCAATATTTCGTATCTTCCTTTTCCATCTTCTCATCTCCCTAGGCAAAGCCCATTTTGTTCTCTCTTCTTTTACACCATCGCCAAATTTAGAAACATAAAGTTTAACAAGGTTCTTCGCCACTATGGCGCAAGTTCTTTTTCAATCCTTTATGCAACGAACACTGAGCAAGTCGTTGAATTTGCCGCCAGTAACACTGTAGCCAGCGAATTCGCCACTATTCATTATAAATCGGGAGCAACTGCTAGAACTGCTACACCACCAGGAGCCTTCAGTTCCTTCGAACGCGAATGGATCTTTACTTATGTGGATGTGGATAAAGCTACCGCCAGGCAGAGCTGAAAATCCGTAAGCATCTGTGCCGTTACCAGATTTTCCGTTATAGTTATCCCAAATCCAGCCACTTGTAGCCTTCAAGAATTTTCCTGCCGTGAAGCTCTGATATGGGCTACTCGTGCCTATAGTACCATCTACGTAGCGGTACAGAGCATCCCATTCCGCATTACTTGGCAAATGCCAACTTCTGGGGCAAGCCTTCATAGCCGTGTTCCAAGAATACAATCGCCCGTATTTGTTGCAGTTAGTTTGTATTTCAGCGTTTGATAAGGTTACATACTTCTTGCTATTAAAGTCATATACAAATGGATGACCTTCACCATAGCACTTTCCACCTTTTACATTGTAATTAAGGTTCTCTGCCATCCAAGTTTGTTTACCTATTTTAACAATCCTATATTCCTTGCCATCACGTTTATCAGTAAAATAACCATCACCCACGTCACTGTTCCCCTCTACCGTATACTCAACCCTCCCATTATGCTCCAACTCAACATCCACCTTTTCCTTGCTTTTCCCAATCTCCACCACCGCACACAACGGCACAGAACCGCTAAAAGGCGTTTTGCCAACTTGCTTGCCATTCACAAAAACAGGTTCGCCACTCTTTTCAGCCTTCAAAACCAAACCGCCCTTTTTCAACTTCACCTGCTTCGCCATATCAAAAACTTGCCGCTTGCCTTTGCCCACACCAATATTAAAACTTATATCCTCATAGCACCTATGGCTGAGTTCCCCCTTGTATTTATCGGCAGGCAACTTATTTTCCAAAGAATAAAAAGATTGCCCGTTTAAAGTCAAATTCCACTGCTCATCCTTGCCTATATCGCCCGAATAAGCAGGCTTTACCTCTAAAAAACCGAAATTCGGCTTCATTCTAATGAGTATGCTCTGATTATTCTGTTTTATAGAAATAGTAGTATCTGTTGTTTCGTATTCCTCTAAATCCCCAGTTATGCGAACATTGCCAGCAGGAAGTTCAACTTTGCACGGTGTAGTGCAACTGGACTGAGAATCTCCGTCAAAACTCAAATTGGCACCTGAAGGTTCGGTGCTTAACTTCACAGAGTAAAGACGCTTATCCAATTTTTTGAACAAAATCGGTGCTTTCTCGTTTATGATAGCAAGTAGGCCAGACAAATTCTTTGATTCCCCAGTGAACGAATTTATCAGATTCCCTTTCTTGACACTGTAAAGCTCAGTTTTAATTGTCAGATTTTTGTTGAATCTCCCTATACGTGCCTGCGCCACATAATCCGCACTCACCTTTCTACCCAATTCCGCGAGACAACTAGCCTCCCTGCATACTTTTGCAGCACGTTCTTGGGAACCCAAAAAAGCAACTATGCTTTCGGTGGTCATAATCAAGTAGTGCGATTCAGGCAAAACATTAACCGCTGTCTCGCGTAGCCTGTCGGTTAGGTAAGACAAATCGTTAAAGCCTATGGAATCGTTGTTATCCAATGTTTGGATTATAGCCACTCTCTCCTGTTGCTGCCCGTAAGCGGCAATAGCAAAAAACAGCAAAATGAAAAATATTTTTGCCATATTCACAACCCCCTGCCAACGGAGCCGAGAAAATAGGCGTTTAGAAGTTCGGCTAAACAGGTTTTTGGATTAGGGAACATAGCTAGGGATAAATATAATAAATTTTGCCAACAACTGTATGCCAAATGAATGTGTTTCACACTTTCTTGCCAATTTTTCTAAATTTATAGCTATATTTATATGGTAAAACCCTAAACGAGGATATTTATGACCGATCAGGAATTAAAGGATTTAGTTGCCAGCCTTGCTGTGGAAAATAGGAAAACCGAGCTTATGATGCAAGAAACCACTCGCAAAATGCAGGAAACTGATAGAATGATAAAAGAACTATCCAGGCGAATGGGTGGCATAGATGAAAATCAAGGTCATCACGCGGAGCAGTTTTTTCAAAGCGTATTCAAAGATAAGCTGGAATTTGGCAGGATAAAATATGATGAAATGATTTCCAATTTGATACATAAAGACAAAGGCGTAAAAATAGAGTTTGATATTGCGTTGCTCAATGGGAATTCCATAGCCTTGATAGAAGTAAAAAACCGAATACATCCGAATTTTGTGCAGGAACTTGCGGAAGAGCGAGTTGATAAATTTAGGAAATACTTCCCCGAATATAGCGATTATGATGTTTATCTTGGCATAGCGGGTTTTTCTTTTAGCGATGAAGTTTTGGATAGAGCAAGCATATATGGCATAGGCATAGTGAAGCAGGTAGGCGAGGGCGTGGAAGTAGAGGCGAATAATTTAAAAGTTTATTAACCTCTACCTAATTCGGGTATAGGCGCAAATTTTTTTCTATATTACCCCCAAACACTTATATAGAGGATTTTGCTATGAAACCGGATTTGAGTTCGCTAGACTTTAAAGCAGGCACCGATAAGAGCTTTGAAGATTGGAAAAAAGAAGTCATAGATTCAGGCAAGCTGCCAAATTTTGACGCATTGCAAACAATGACGTCCGAGCAAATACCAGTACTACCGGTTTACAGCAAAGAAACCCTTAGCGGAATGGAACACCTAAACTATGCCGCAGGCAAGGCTCCATTCCTGCGCGGGCCATATTCCACGATGTATGTTATGAAACCCTGGACAATTCGCCAATATGCTGGTTTTTCAACCGCTGCCGAATCCAACGCATTTTACCGCCGCAACCTTGCAAGCGGGCAAAAAGGTCTCTCCGTTGCTTTTGACCTTGCCACCCATAGAGGCTACGATGCCGATAATCCAAGAGTGGTTGGCGATGTGGGCAAGGCAGGCGTTAGTATATGCTCAATAGAAGATATGAAGGTTTTATTTGACCAAATTCCGCTTGGCGAAATGTCTGTTTCAATGACCATGAACGGCGCAGTGCTTCCGGTGCTGGCTTTCTACATAGTAGCTGCCGAGGAACAGGGCGTGGCTCAAGCCAAGCTCACAGGCACCATTCAAAACGATATTCTAAAAGAATTTATGGTGCGCAACACCTACATTTACCCACCCAAACCCTCAATGAAAATAATAGGCGATATATTCAGCTTCACCACGCAGAATATGCCAAAATTCAACAGCATTTCAATCTCTGGCTATCACATGCAAGAAGCTGGTGCAACCAACGACATAGAACTCGCATACACACTTGCAGACGGCTGGGAATATATCCGCACAGGCATAGAAGCGGGTATGCACGTTGACGATTTTGCGCCCCGCCTCTCTTTCTTCTGGGCTATTGGCATGAACCACTTTATGGAAATCGCCAAAATGCGCACAGGCCGCTTGCTGTGGTCAAAAATTGTAAAAACATTCAACCCAAAAAAAGAAAAATCAATGGCTCTCCGCACACACAGCCAAACAAGCGGCTGGTCTCTAACCGAGCAAGACCCATTCAACAACGTGGCTCGCACCTGCATAGAAGCTATGGCTGCTGGCCTTGGACACACGCAGAGCCTGCACACCAACGCCCTAGACGAAGCCATCGCCTTGCCAACGGATTTTTCGGCGCGCATAGCTCGCAACACCCAGCTTTACATTCAAGAAGAAACAGGAATAACAAAATCTGTTGACCCGTGGGCTGGTTCTTATTATGTTGAATATTTAACAAGGGAACTCGCAAACCGCACTTGGAGGCTAATCCAAGAAGTTGAAGCCGAAGGCGGAATGGCAAGCGCAATAGAAAAAGGCATTCCAAAAACACGCATTGAAGAAGCCGCAGCCCGCAAGCAAGCTCGCATAGATGGCGGAACAGATGCCATAATAGGCGTTAATAAATATCGCCTTGCACAAGAAGATGCTCTTGATATTTTGGAAGTGGACAACACAGCTGTTCGCAACAGCCAAGTTGCCAGATTAGAAGAACTCCGCAAAAAAAGAAATCAAGCCGATGTTGACAGCGCGCTTACTGCCATAACAAATTGCTTTGAAGAATGGAAAAACGGAAAAAAGAGCCAAGCCAATTTGTTGGACTTAGCGGTAAAAGCAGCGAGAGTTCGCACAACTCTTGGCGAAATTTCAAATGCAGTGGAAAAAGTTGTTGGTCGCTACAATGCGGTAATTCACAGAATAAATGGTGTGTATAGCGCAGAGATAGGTAACAACGCAGAGTTCAAAGAAGTTCAGTCCATGACCGATGCCTTTGAGAAAAAGAATGGCCGCCGCCCGCGCATAATGGTTGCGAAAATGGGTCAAGATGGTCACGATAGAGGTGCAAAAGTTGTTTCCACAGGTTACGCCGACATGGGTTTCACTGTGGATATCGGTCCTCTTTTCCAAACTCCAGAAGAAGCCGCTCGCATGGCAATTGAAAACGATGATGATATTCTAGGCGTGAGCAGCCTTGCCGCTGGCCACAAAACTCTTATACCCGCTGTGATTGCAGAGTTGAAAAAACAGGGTCGCGAAGACATCATGGTTGTCGCTGGCGGAGTTATTCCCGCACAGGATTACGACTTCTTGTACAAGTCTGGAGTTGCTGGTGTGTTTGGTCCCGGAACTCCCATTGCCACTGCTGGCAAAAAGATGATGGAAGTGCTGCTGTCGGAGTAGGAAGGAATTTTCTATATTTCTCGCATGGCTGTAAAAACAAATAATAGAATACTGATAATGGACGATTCCCAGGCTCTGCTCAAGGTTATGAGCCAAACGCTCACCGAGCACGGCTATGAAGTAGAAACAGCCCTAAACGGCGTGCTAGGGTTGCAAAAAATGGAAACCTTCCGCCCCGGGCTTGCCATAATAGATATAATGATGCCAGAAATGGATGGTTATGTGGCAACCAGAAAAATCAGAACTGCCTACCCAGACGTGAATATTGTGATGTTCTCTGCCCAGCCAGCCGCAGTGGTTGAAAAACAGGCTTTTTCTGCTGGAGCAGATATATTCTTGCAAAAGCCAATCAGAGAGCCTGTATTGCTGGGCCTAGCAAAAAAATACACATCCACTGAAATTGCTCCAGACGAAGAAGAACACGAAACAGTTTTGCACTACGATTCAGACCAACCTTATACCATACACATTAGAACCTGTTATTTTTGCGGCTGCGACCACGTAAACTTTTTTGTGCCTCGCCCAGAAGCTTACGAAGAACTATGGGATTATGGCTTATTCCCGAGATACGTTCCCAAAGAAGGCTTCCCAAAATGGGACTTTATGCGCACAATGGTTGCCGTTTGCCCAAGCTGCCTATTTGCCTCTTACGATATAAACGATTTTGCAGTGGATGCCAGACACACAAATTTCCCTTATAGCGGAGATGCCAAGCGAATTCTCTCAAGAGGCATAGCTTCCCGCAAAAAAATGATCGGTGCAGAAAACACAGAAACCATATTCTCTAATCCGAACCGAACTTTTCAAAGAGTTGTGGAATCTTTCCTCTTAGCCGAAAAGGGCGGAAACGGGCTTGTGATTGGCGATAAAGAAGGAGTTTATTGCGATATCGGTTATTATTCAACTATGTCTGCAGTGCTTGAACATTCTAGAACCCAAGACAAAATTGAATTTCAAAACAACCTGAGAAAATCCCTTGACTTATTTTTAAACCAGTTGAAGATTCACAACACATCGAGAATCACAAGGGCAAAAACATACTATTTCATAATAACCCTCAACATGGCAACCGGAGCTTCCATTCGCGCAAACGAAATGAAATTGGAATTGGAGAATTATTACCGCAAAATAGGCGGTGCAGATGATGCCACCCAAGAAGAGAGAATGTGGAACGAAAGGTTGCTGTATATCTGGAAAGAGGGTGTTAATGCAGATGTTGTAAGGGACGTTTCTTGGTAAGTTCAAAAACCTGGCATGCCCGGAATTTTTAAGCCTTTGGTTATGGCTCCCACGCTTTCTTGGTAAGCACTGTCTTTTTTTGCAATAGCCTCATTGAATGCCGCCATGATAAGGTCTTCCAAAGCCTCCACATCGCTTGCATCCACTGCAACCGGAGCAATTTTCAGTTCGGTTACCTCGCCGTTTCCATTTATGGTGATTTTAACCGCACCGCCGCCCGCTTCGGCGTTAAAGCTCTGACTCTGCAAATTCTCCTGAGTTTTCTTCATTTGAGTTTGCATTTTCTGCATTGAGCGAATCATCTGCTGCATATCCATTTTGATTCTCCTTCACGTTTTGTTTTTCGTTTATGCCAATAGGTTTTATACCTGCAAGTTTCAATTCCATATATTTTACAAAATCTGCAAAATAAAAATTCTCCTTTAAGTCTTTTTCATATATTGAGCCTGACGGAGCTGGCGGCGGCGGCGCTGGAGTTGGTACCGGCACTGGAGCTGGTACTGCTGGTGCCACTACCGGAGCTGGCAAAACCACCGATTTTTTTTTGGTTTTCCTTGTTCAAGGGAACATTTGAAACACTTGAAATATTTTTCAACGCTTCGTTTATGTTCATCACTCTATCCAGCCAAGCAATTTTTGAAAATTCAGCCTCTGCAATCAAGCGCGGATTCAAGCCGTGCTTTGCGGAGCACTTTTCGCTTAATTCCATTATCATTTTTGAAATTCGCAAAATATCACCCTGCTCAAATTCAGGAGTGAGTTTTTTCAAATCGTCTAAACTCTCCTGCGATATTTCAAGTTGTTCTGCGGAAACACCGAGACGCGCATAGAGAAAGTTTCGCAAAAATCTTATGAAGCCATCCAAAAACACCTGTATTTCTGCACCAGCGAGTGTTGCTTTTTCCAAAATGGCAAAGCTGCCTTTTGCATCGTGGGCTTCAAATGCCTTGATGAGTTCAACATAGAGAGCATCGGGCGGTATTCCAAGTGCCTTTTGAGCGGATTCCGCTGTTATGGAACTTCCGCTGTATGCAAAAACCTCGTCAAAAATTGTTAGAGCATCGCGCATTGAGCCATCTGCTTTTTCAGATATTATGGAAAGTGCCTCTGGTGCAACCTTTATGCCCTCTTGTTCGCATATAAAAGCGAGTCGCTTTGAAATTTGCAACCCAGAAAGCCTTTTAAAATCAAAGCAAAGCACTCTGGATAAAATTGTCGCGGGGATTTTGTTTGGGTCTGTGGTGGCAAATATAAAAACCAAATATGAAGGCGGCTCTTCCAGTGTTTTTAGCATGGAATACCAAGCAGGTTTTGAAAGAGCGTGAACTTCGTCTATTATCAAAACCCTGTATTTGCTATTCATAGGCGGATACTGAGTGCCTTCAAGAACTTCGCGCATATCGTCAACGCCGTTGTTGCTTGCCGCATCCATTTCCATAACATCCATAGACAAGCCTGCTGTTATGGCTTTGCAGCTTTCGCACTGCCCGCAGGGTTTTTGCTCGCTTGCCGCTGTGCAATTCAGCATTGCTGCCAAAATTCGCGCCGAAGTTGTTTTGCCAACTCCCCTTGTTCCAGAAAACAAAAAAGCGTGATGTATATTGCCCGTAGTTATAGCATTTTTGAGCGTTTGCGCAATATGCTCTTGCCCCACCATCTCGCTAAACGAGCGTGGCCGCCATTTTCTTGCCATTGCTATGTAAGGCATAATGGACGATACAAGATTTGAACTTGTGACCCCTACCATGTCAAGGTAATACTCTAACCAACTGAGCTAATCGTCCGAGCTTGGATAAAATATAGAATTTTCTACCTTACACGCAAATGAATTTTGGCGACCTAGACACCATTGCTGTTTTGGATTTTGGTGGGCAATATGCGCATTTAATTGCGAACCGAATTAGAAGGCTCGGGGTTTTTGCCCGTATTTTCTCGCCAAATTCGCCTGTGGAGCATTTAAATTCCGCAAAAGGCATTGTGTTTAGCGGTGGCCCAATGAGCGTTTACGAAAAAAACGCCCCAGCGTTCAACAAGGATATTCTAGGCATAAACACTCCAAAACTTGGGATTTGCTACGGTCACCAGCTCATAGCGCAGAACTTGGGCGGCAAAGTTAGCCCAGGAAAAGTCAAGGAATACGGAATATCTAACCTGCAAATAACAAAAAGCGATTCCCCTTTGTTCAAAAACATTCCCGAAAACAGCCTTGCTTGGATGAGCCACGGAGACAGCGTTTCAAAACTGCCAGCAGGGTTTAGCGCAATAGCCTGTACCAGCGACTGCGAATTTGCCGGAGCAGAAAACACAGAAAAGAAAATTTACGGAATTCAATTCCACCCAGAAGTTAGGCACACCGAATTTGGCGACAAATTTTTGGAAAATTTTATTCTTGATATATGCGGTTGCAAAAAATCTTGGAGCATAAAAAGTTATGTACCGCAGATAAGCGAAAAAATAACAAAGGCGGCAGCGGGCAAAAAAGTATTTTTGCTAGTTTCCGGCGGTGTGGACTCCACCGTAGCATTTGTGCTTTTGAACAAGGTTTTGGGTCAAGAAAAGGTTTTGGGTTTGCATATAGACAACGGTTTGATGAGGCTAAACGAAAGTCAGCAGGTGATGAATTTTTTGCAAAAAGAAGGTATGAACAATTTGCAAATTTGCGATGCCGGAGAAGATTTTTTGCGTGAATTGCAAGGCGTTTCTGAGCCGGAAAAAAAACGAAACATCATAGGCGAAACTTTTTTAAAAATTAAAGATAGCGAAATGGCAAGGCTATCGCTAAACGCAAACGATTGGATAATTGCTCAAGGCACCATTTATCCCGATACCATTGAGAGCGGTGGCACAGAAAATGCGGATTCCATTAAAACGCACCACAACCGTGTGCAAGGCGTTTTGGATTTGCAAGAAAAAGGTTTGCTTTTGGAACCGCTTGCGGATTTATATAAAGACGAGGTGCGAATTTTAGGCGAGGAACTCGGCATTCCAAAGGAGCTAATTTGGCGGCATCCATTTCCGGGTCCTGGTCTTGGCGTTAGGCTTTTGTGCAGCGATGGCAAAGCCTCTGGAAAATCCGAGATTCCCGAATTGAAAAAAGCCATAGACGAACTTTCAATAAAAGCAAGGCTTTTGCCGATAAAAAGCGTTGGTGTTCAGGGCGATGCGAGGACTTATGCGCAGCCTTTGTTGATAGAGGGGGAACTTTCGTGGGAAAAATTGGAGAATATCAGCACTTCTTTGATTAACCGTTTCAAGGCTATAAACCGTTCTGTATGGTTGGTGGGTAGCATTTCAGAAACCGCCTTTGAAACCGCAGAGCAATATTGCACAAAAGAGGCTCTTGATACGCTCCGGCTTTTTGATTCTATTTGCTTTAACTTTTTGATTGAGAATAATTTATACGATAAAATTTGGCAAATGCCGGTTGTGCTTTTGCCGCTTAAAATCTCCGGCAAGCCCTGTATTGTTATGCGTCCTGTGAATAGCGCAGAGGCAATGACTGCGAACTTTGCGAAAATAGAGCAGAGTTTGTTGAGGGATTCGCTTTGGCCTAAATTGAAGGAAGCTGGTTTGGGTGCTTTGCTTTACGATGTTACTCACAAACCGCCTGCAACTATTGAGTGGGAGTGATTTTTTCTATATTCGGCTTTAAATAGGAGTTTATTATGAAAAAATCCAACTTTGCCGTTTTGTTAATCCTTTTAATGGTGATTTTAACATTTGTTTCTTGTTCGTCTGGTGATAACACCACTAAATACGACTATTGTGTTTATATGGAAAAGGAGATTTGTTTGTCGGGTTCTTATGAAACTTGCCCTAATGGCGGAACACCTAGTAATACTTGTCCTAGTGGTTATGATAAAGGTTCTCCAACAGAAAATAATTCGTCTAGTAGTAAAAATATATTTGGTGGTTCAAGTAGCTCTTACAGTAGTTCTAGTATAGGTTCAAATAATAATTCCTCTTCGTCAATAAGTGGTGGTTATAAAGGTGAATATGGTTCTGTTCAATATTGTAATCAAACCTATAAAACGGTTGTGATAGGAACACAGACTTGGTTTGCCGAAAATGTAAATTGTCCTACTACCTCTGGTAGTAAGTGTTATCGTAATGAGCTTACAAACTGTTCCAAGTTTGGCAGGTTATATGATTTGGAAACGGCAATTACTGTTTGTCCTACAGGTTGGCATTTACCTGATTCTACTGAATGGAAAACACTAATAAATTATGCTGGCGGTAAAGAAATAGCTGGTAAAAAATTGAGAGCGAATAACGGGTGGAATGATCGTGATGATGGAATGTCTGGCAATGGCACGAACGATTTTGGTTTTTCGGCTTTGCCTGGCGGTAGCGGATATATTTCCAGTAAAGACGCTTCCGAAGGTAGTTTCAGCAATGTTGGCAACCGTGGCAATTGGTGGAGTGCTTCGTGGAATGCTTCGGACTACGCCACCTACTATTATTATATATCTATTCGCCTTGACACCGATGCCGTTAGGGAAAGCGACGACAGCAAAAATGAGAAGGGGGAAGATTCTTTTTATAGTGTTCGTTGTGTAAAGAACTAGGCTTTGTTAAAAACTACCGCTGTTTTTGTTACGCACAAACCGCCTGCGACTATTGAATGGGAGTGATTAGTCTAAGTGCAGGATTTCTCTATGTAATAAATTATCTGTGCCAAAGACAAAAAATCGGCAAGCCTATCGGGTTTGTCATTTATTACTGATGGCTTTGATTCGGCTAGTTTCAGTTTAAGATTATTAAACAGAATTATGAGCCATATCTTTTCATTTTCAGTTATTTCAAGGATTTTTTTGTCACCACTCCAACTAGAAATCAATTCTTGCATAATTTCCAATGAGAATAGTTCATTCGCAGTTTCCAAACGCCTGTCAATACTTTGCTTTTTTGGATTTACTCTCAAAGAAAAAGGCTCTTTTGTCAAAAAAGACAAGATATATAAGGAAATAATCTTATGCCTATCAATATGTTCCTCTTTCGCTTTTTTGCCGTAAGCGTGGATTTTCAAACGCAGCCAGCTTTGCTCATACATTTCCAGAGCGGATTTTAGCTTATCCATATCTAGTTGTATAAAAGCAGCCTCTCCTTCTCCTATGTCAATTAATTCTTTTTCAAAATTTTCAGCAATTTCTTTTATAGTAGCCCACCATTCTCTTGAGTTGCATAAATTATCTTCATTTTTAGGCATTAACTTAGCACTCCGGAAAATTTGCTGGCTATCCTATTCTTGGCAATTTTTTTGAATTTAGGAGTAACTTCCTTGACTAGCTTTATTGGCTCTTTGTTAGCTGGAAGTAGCATCAAGCGACCGTCTTTGGTCCTTTTGGCGGGAATATTGTTTAGCCAGTCCATTTATGAATCTCCTGTTTATTTATAATATACAAATTTTGCTCTTCGGGTGGAAGCCTTCTTGTGTCAATTTTGTGTCAGTTGAACTATAAAAAGTGTTTTGATTATTGTTATATAACTGCATTTAAACGAAATAAAGAGCGGGAAAGGAGACTCGAACCCCCGACCCTAACCTTGGCAAGGTTATGCTCTACCAACTGAGCTATTCCCGCTTGAGTTCGGTTTGTAAAGATAGAAATTTAAGCTGCCTTTGTCAAGGGTA
>Ga0268262_10002913_pt1 | contig 19185 bp, 18 predicted proteins | sample TergutNc150P3_FD_190354 | JGI IMG/M metagenome (GOLD analysis project Ga0268262, IMG submission 190354) | Nasutitermes corniger P3 segment gut microbial community from laboratory colony in Florida, USA - Nc150 P3 (SPAdes) (version 2) | ecosystem: Host-associated > Arthropoda: Insects >...
TCGTTAAGTTTCATGCCGGCAATGGCAATTAACGCTTTTGCGATGTCATTGCCGCGGCCGCCGGCCCGCCGTACCAGCAGGGAAACAAGCGAAAGATCAAAATTACTGTAATGTTCAACCAGAAGCAGGCAGGCTTTGCCTGATTCCGCTTTTGCCAAAAGTTCCTCAAGGTTTTCCATGCCGTCTACGCCGGAACCGGGAAGCATCAGCGGCGTGGCCATCTGATCAAGAATCGGAAGAATGTCGTTATTGCCCTCCTGGTATACATTTTCTTCGGTAATAACCGTGGATACCTTTGTCAGGGACATAGCTTTTTTTATTTCTTCCCGAAACGCTGTCGCTAAAGTATCCACCATCTTTATTCTCCCCACAGTCTGATTAACTCTATAACAACTTTGCAGGCGGCGCACATTTCGCTGACGCTTACCCACTCCAGCCGGCTGTGAAAATTCCTTCCGCCGGTAAAAATATTCGGGGTAGGAATTCCCATTTCTGTCAGGCGCGAACCATCGGTTCCGCCCCGTATGGGTTTAAGCCGCCATTCAATACCCATATTGTCCAGCGCTGTTTTCAGACGCTTAAGCGCCCGCGGCTGTCCGTCAATCTTTTCTTTCATATTATAGTATTGAGGGCTTGATTTAACAATAACCTGCCCACCGGGAAATTGCGCCTCCACGGTTTTGGCTATAGCCTCTAACGCGGCCAGCCGCCGCTTAATGCCGTCGCTTTCAAAATCCCGCAGAAAAATTTCCAGACGGGCATTTTCCAGATCGCCGGATAGTTCCATGAGACAGTAGTAGCCGTAATAGCCGTCAGTGGCTTCCGGGCTTTCCGAGCGGGGCAGCATTGCCGCGCAAGAGGCGGCCATAAGCGCGGCATTTGCCAGAATACCCCGCGCCGCGCCGATATGGATGACCTTGCCTTTACACTCAACATCGGCTTTCCATGCGTTAAAACATTCAGTTTCAATTTCTCCCATCGGGCCGCCGTCCAGCGTGTAACACACGGCGGACTTGATTTTTTCCAAAGGAAATTCGGGCAGCCCCTTGCCGGTTTCCTCATCGGGCGAAAAAATTATTTCTATGGGGCCGCGCGGTATTTCAGGGTGAGCCAAAAGATATTCAATCGCCGCCATGATTTCCGCAATGCCCGCCTTGTCATCAGCGCCCAGCAGGGTATCGCCATTCGAGTGAATGATGGTATCGCCTTTCTGCGCCGCCAAATCCGGATCCCGCGCCGGATCAAGCGACAAGCCGCCTGAAAGTTCAACCTTCTCTCCGTTATAATCCCTGACCAACTGCGGCTTAACATCTTTACCGGAAACATCGCTTGCCGTATCAATATGGGCAAGAAACCCAACAGAAGGAATATTCTCTTTGCCTTTACTCGGCGGAATGCGGGCAATTACATAGCAGTGAGGAGTCAATTCAACTTCTTTAACGCCCAGCCCCTCCAGTTCATCCCGCAGCGCCCGCGCCAAATCCCACTGTCCCAGCGTAGAGGGCGTTGTCTCAACATGGCGGTCGCTTTCGGTCCAATAACGGACATAGTTCATAAACCGGGGAACCAGCAGCGCTTCAAGTTCCTGGTCGGTAATTTTCCTTATCGGGCTTTCCATGATGACAGTATGGCGTGAAAGGGGGATTTTTTCAATGAAGAATATAACCACGGAGGTCACGGAGTAACACGGAGGTTTAAGATGTTAGCATCTTAATTCTTCTTCCTCCGCCGCGCGCCCGGCTGGATAAATCCAGCCGGCATTATTGTTTACAGTGGCTCTTTTTGTGCGCGGTAACGTGTCGCATTTATTCAGTCTACGCCCCTCATCGGGGCGCAGTTATTTGGTTACCGTGAAACTCCGTGGTAAAAAATCTTCTACGAATCCGTTTTGGCTGTTCCCTTGCTTACCGGGAAAATCAGGTTGAGAACTATTCCTACAACAGTGGCAAGGGCAACACCGATAAGCTGAAAGCGAAGGTCTTGCGTAATACTGAAGGCAAGTTTGCCGCCGCCAATACCAATGACCAGAATAACCGAAGAAATGGTCAGGTTGCGCTTGTCCTTGTAATCCACGCCGCTTTCAACAATGGTACGCAGGCCGCTTGAGGCGATTATACCGAAGAGCAGCATGGATATGCCGCCGAGAACCGGCGTGGGAATGGTCTGAATCAGGGCGCCGAATTTTTTGAAAAACGAAAGCAGTACGGCAATAACCGCCGCGCCGCCAATGACCCATACCGAATAAACACGGGTAATCGCCATAACGCCGATATTTTCACCGTAGGTGGTGTTGGGCGGCCCGCCCCAGAAAGCGGCCCAGGCTGTAGCAAGGCCGTCGCCGGCAAGGGTGCGGTGAAGGCCGGGGTTTTTGTAAAAATCCTGCCCGACAATTTTACTGGTTACCAGCGTGTCGCCCAGATGTTCGCAAATTGTCGCAAGGGAAACAATCACAAAGGTCAGTATTGGCACAAAACTGAAACTGGGAACGCTAAAAGTCGGCAGTCCGAACCAGGAGGCGTTCTCCACTACCTGAAAATCAATGAGCGCGTAGTCGGGAAAAAAGAAGCCCATAATAAGCGTAAAAAGATACCCTCCCACCAGGCCAAATAAAATCGGAATGGTGCTGAAAAAACCTTTAAACAAAATATTGGTGGCGACAGTTATGCCCAGCGTTACTACGGCAATGGAAAGGCATACCAGGCTGTAATCCCCGTCGATATTATTCATTGCCATATTCATGGCAGTCGGCGCCAGATTAAGGCCGATAACAATGATTACCGAGCCGATGACCACCGGCGGCAGGGCTCTGTCCAGCCACTTTGTTCCGGCAAAGCGGATGATAAGCCCGACAAGGCAGTAAAATAAACCTGCTACCACCGCGCCGCCCAGGGCGTAGGAAGATCCGTAGATTGCCGAAATACTGATTAAAGGCGGAATAAAGGCAAAGGAAGAGCCCAGGAAAGCGGGAACTTTGGCGCCGGTACAAAGAATGTAGATTAAAGTTCCGGTTCCTGCGGTAAAAAGCGCGGTTGCCGGGTTTAACCCGGTCAAAATGGGAACCAAAATAGTCGCCCCGAACATCGCAAATACATGCTGAAAGGAAAGGGGTATCCAATGCCCCAGATCGGGCCTGTCATGCGGACGAAGAATCTCTCGATAAGCCATAATTACCTCCGGTCTTTCAGTATATACCAGAAAGGCAATTTATGGAACACTGACCCGGCACCTGAATTCCTGGGTGCCGGGAAGTGTTGGGGTTATTTCTTTTTCGGTACTAACTGTGAGAGGTATTCGCTCAAAAGCTCTGTGTATTCCTCGTTGATTTTTCGTTCCGCCGCCGCGTAAGCGCGGTTATCAGCTTCCGATTGAGTAGTATGCCCTTCCCGGCTGTTGAAATTGAAGGGAAACAGCACCGTATTGAGGCTGGTGTCATTGAGGTTGGCGGTTACTTCAATCCGGGTAAACTTGTTTTTTTGATTGGCAAGCTCAACCGGCGAAGTGGTTATTTCCACCGTAAGCACATAGCGTGAATTGGTTCCGCCGCTTCTGAAACCCAAATCGGCAAAGGCTTTGGCAAACGCGCCCTGAATTCTTCCTGCCTTATCGTTCTTTACCGTTATGCCAACCGGGATGGTTTTGGCGATATTTTGCGCCTCGAGCCGGTAATCATCGCCTTTTTTAAGCCCCTGGGCAAACGAGGGCGCGCCGATACTTGAAAGCAAATTCCCATAACTGAATGTTATGTCGGCAATCAGCGCCGCAAACTGATAACGGGCGAATCCATCCAGGCTGTTTCTGTCCGCCGCCGGCATATTAACCAGATTATCAATCATCGCCTGATTTACTTTTATCAGATTTGAATAAGTCTGGAGCGCCTTGGTCTTGTTCAGAACGGCTGCCGCATAATAATTAGTCTTGCCATCAAACCATGTTTCGCCGATTTCCGCCCCTACCAGAGAATCCATGCCGGCGGAAGTTGCGATTGAGTTATCAATAGCGGTATTCTCCGACCAACTGGCGGCAGCGCCGCTTTGTACCGCTTCCCGGTATGATGTGGATATTCTTTCATCAACCTGTATACTTTGGCCGAATATGGCGACCAGTTTACCCAGAGCGTCTTTTTCAGCCGCCTGACGGGAGTTACCGACGCCAACCGCGGCGACATTTGTCTTCTCGTCAAATTTTTTGTATGGATCTCGAATCCAGTCCGGCGCGCCTTTGGAACTGCCTTTATTCTGAGCATTGATAGTTGTACAGGCGGATAACGCCAGCAACAAACAGAAAACCCTCAACCGGCATGAAATTACCGTTCTCTTAATTGTGTACATATACCATTCCTTTCAAAACAGCTTACTTGCCTTGTTTGGCAATGGCAAGCGTATAAACATATCCTGTTTTTGGATCAATCCAAAATTCAATTATTTGGAAGTTGTCCAACTTTCCTTCACTTTTGGTTCGGATTTGACCGGAAGCCCCTTTCCCGGTTCCGGATTTATCACTTGATATAATCTGAGTAGACATATTCTCGATCATGCGCGCAGCCGCCGCTTCAAATGATTTTCTGATTGTATCTTTAAGCCTGACCTGGTTTCGGGCGAATCCTACCGTTGTCATATAACCGTTAATCTGCGGTACATCCCGGCTATAAGTCCAATTCGGGCGGCCCTCATCATTTATGGAAGCTATATAATCAACAGGGTCCGCCGCCGCTGCGTATTTAAACCGTACAAATACCGCGTCATTGGTTGTAACCACATCATGTTCCGGGTCAAATGTCAGACGGTCGATATATTTCGCGTAATCGGTATCGTAATCAAGTTCAATTTTTGAGTCAGCCGCAAAATCAAAATAATTCACGCCGCTGCTGTGATAAGATTCGATTCTTCCCCGAATGCCATGATACATTGCCGCTTTTCGGGCGGCGTCTTCTTTCGCGGCGGCAATTTCAGAATCCCGTTTTACCTGTAGATTGGATATCCCGATAATAATTAAGGTGTTTTCCGATGGCCAGGTAATCCAATATCCCGATGTACCTTGTTCACTCACGGAGGGTATCTTGTTTTTTTCAGTATTAACAACAGATGGATTCGAATCCGAAGATGAAAGATTTTGTTCTGGCTTCCCGGCTCCTGATGACGCACAAGAAAAAAACAAAAATACAATCCCCCCAAGAGCGATTGTTTTTTTCATATTGCCGCTTCCCCAAAAAACAAACAGGATGAGAACCGCGCTTCGACAAGCACAGTGACCTCATCCTGTTGATTTAACCACTACCGATCGCCAACGCCGAGTTCTAATCCGTATGCCCGATCAAAAGCCGCGTTCATCCGGTCTTCAGCATTAAAGGAAGCCATTGCGGGAACAGCCAGCCGGGCGGCAGCCTGAGCCTGATTGATCTCTTTGACTGTATTTACTTTGCTCAGCATAACCACTACCCAATAGTTACCGTTATCATCCTGATCCTCATCGACAATAGAGGAACCGGTAAGGGTGGACTTGGAAAGCGCAACCGTCATATTTTCCTGGAATGAAAGCGCCGCTTTTGTATCAACTTCACTGCCGGCTGAATAATCCCGTACCATGTCCTGAATCATGGTGTTCATTTGGCGGGAAATTTCCGCCCGAGCCCGTGTTGACGCGGTAGTGCGCGCCAGGCTGAGGGATGCCGCCTTTGCGGTTCCGATGCCTACGAGCGCGTCTTCCGGAGCTTTCTTAATCGCGTCTTTAACAAACTGCGGAACAGTGCCGCCAATTCTCCGTTCAGGTAATTTCGTCTCTGCAGGTGTGGTGGTAGTTGTAGTAGTAGTTGTTGTGCCCGCGGTTTTGGGACTGGAACCACAACTCACAAAACCCAGCGCAAAACACAGCGCTGCCGCAACTCCGATAATCTTTTTCATAACCATACTCCTCATCATTTTATTAAAAGACATACGTCTTTATTGAAACAATATACCACGGACTTACGATTTTTTCAAGTTATTGAAACAACTATTGCCCGGCACCCTGCCGGATGGGGCGGACGTAATATTTACCGTAAAATACTTGAAATTTTCAAAAAAGAGTGTATAAATAAATACTATGCGGCGATTTTTATTTTTATTGATAATGGTGTTTTGTACGGGTACCGTGATTTTTTCCCAGAGCGGGGGAAGTACGCGCTATGTGGCGGTACAAACTGTGGTTTTGAAAGATTCTACCGGCTTTTTTGCCAAAGAAGTGGGGAAGCTTCCGCTGGGAACGGCGGTAACACTGCTCCGTGATGACGGTAAATGGGCTGAGGTTCGGTCGGAAAACCTTACCGGTTGGGTGTCGTCCGCGAGTTTAAGCGCGCGGCGGGTTACGGTGTCAAATTCTTCTGTTACTGCCAGCGAGGTTGCTCTGGCCGGAAAAGGGTTTTCTCCCGATACGGAAATAGAATACAAGAAAAACGGGCTGAACTATTCCATGGTTGATTCTATGGAAAAAATAACAGTACCCACGGATGATCTGCTGCTTTTTATCGATGAAGGCCGCCTGGCCAGGGGAGAATAATTTGAAAAAGCCTCAAACGCGGAAATGGGCGATGTTTCTCTGTGCGGCTGCGTGTTTTTTTATTCAGGCGGTTAATCTTGAAGGGCAATCCCGAACCGGAGCCGGAAGTAAAAGTTTTGACGATGCTTTCTCCGATATGGATAAAGCTTTTAGCAGCATGGACGCGGAATTTTCTCAGGAAGACGCGTATTATCTGGGTCGCGCGGTCGCGGCGAATATTCTGGCTGTCTATAAGCCCTATACCCAGAATCCCACGTTGACCCAATATTTGAATCGTATCTGCCAGACACTGGTTATCAATGTTCCTCAAGCCGTGTCGTTTAACGGCTATCATGTAATTATTCTTGACAGTTCCGAATATAACGCGTTTGCCACTCCCGGCGGCCATATATTTTTAACCAAAAAACTGGTGGAAGCGGCTTCTTCCGAAGATATGCTGGCGGCGATAATCGCCCATGAGCTTGCCCATATATTATTGAAACATGGCATCGCCATTATCAACGATATGAAATTTACCGATGAGATGACGGCGGCGGCAAACCGCGCGGCGGATTTTGCCGGTAAAGATAATGCCGGCGCCAAACGGCTCATGCTTTTCCGTGATTCGGTAGCAAAAACAATGGATACCATGTTGAAAAACGGTTATTCCCAGTCCCAGGAATTTGAGGCGGATCGGGAAGCGGTAACGCTTCTTCAAAGGGCGGGTTATGATCCCGCGGCGCTTCTGGATATGCTCAAAGTATTACAGCAGGTGCAGAAATCCCAACAAGGCGGATTTAATACAACCCACCCCAGTCCCGCGGCCCGTATTTCAAACGTGGAGAGTATACGCTACCGGACTCAGGATACCCGTAAATACCGCGTACCCCGGTTCAAAAACAAGTAAGCTACTCAATATACGTTACTTTAGCCTCATCAAAGAAACCGCGTGAAACGGGAGTTTCGTCAGGGATTCCCAGCGCTATAACATTGAAGGGTATTTTCGGTTCCGGTACGCGCAGTAACGCGCGGATTTTGGTTATTAACTCTGTTTTGGGATAAACGCCGCACCAGCAGGATCCAAGCCCCATAGAGGCGGCTTCCAGGAGAATGTTTTGCGTTGCCGCGGCGCAGTCCTGGGGGAAGTAATCCGCGGGTTTGCCTTCCTGGGGAATCGCTGTTACCACAATGGCGGCTGTTGCCGTTGCGCACATGGCGGCAAACGGATGAATCCGCGCAATTTCATCAAGTATTTCCCGTTTGGTGATGGCGATAAATTCCCAGGGACGTGAATTACAAGCCGAGGGAGCAAACATGGCCGCTTCCAGCAGCAACCTGATTTGCTCCCTCGTAACTGATTTATCACACCGGTATTTTCTGATACTATGGCGTTTCTCAATCAGTTCATTCATTGATTACAGTTTGTTTTTAGCCTGTACGATAATTTTTTTGATATCGCTGTTCTGCCCTATCCACATCCGCTGATTGTTTTCAATATTTGTCATTTCAGCGGTAACAAAATACGTTCTGACAGTCTGATTTCCCGCTTTGTCAACCATTGCCTTTACCGACCCGGTAAGCATGAAATCCGCTCCGGTTTCATTGGCCAATGCCTTGGCGGTGGCTTCGCTGGCGTTGGATTGCTGATCCTGCCGTTCCTTGCGAAGTTCATCCCGTGTGCTGCCTCCGGCGACAAAATCCAGTTTGCCGCTGTTGAAAATCGTCTGCTCCATGATGGTTGAAATGATTGTCGTGTCGATGTGCTCGCTGGAATCGTTTTTGAATCTGCCGACAATTACCATCGGTGTTTTGCGTTTTGCTTTTATCGCCGCGTCAACTCTCGGCGAGTTAAGGCAATCATCAAGCAATGACTTGCAGACGATTCTTACGTCTGTGTCATTCCAGTAACCGCTTAAATCGGTTTGGGTACTTGCATCTACCCTCTGAACCTTCGGCGCTCCTCCTCCTGAAGCACAGGACGCGAATACAAAAAGAACCACTCCAACAATACCCAGTAATTTTTTCATCGTAATCTCTCCTTAAAAAATAATAATATATAAAATAATGGCTTTTTCAAGCCTTATTTCAAATTTATGGTCTCTACCAAATTAAGCGCATTGGCTTTGACATTGACATTCTGATACTCTTTCCTGGCAATCACATTCCCCTGAGAATAAAAATTTACCGTTATGTTGTAGGTTCCCGGATTAAGATTGATGCCGCCAATATAAGCCTTGTCCGGAAGATAGCGCGACATACGGATATCGGCGAGTTCGGTCGCGTCCGCCGCTTTCTTTGCGGCCAGGGCGGATAAATTTGCAGCAAGCGCGCCTTTCTTTTCGTCGAGTATCCTCGCCCCAACATAAGCAGAAGTGTATTTCAGCAGGACACGGAGATAGGTTTTGAAAAACAAATTGCCAAAACGGGCGTTATAGGTTTCTTCCATGACCGCCCCCATATCCTCAAGCAACTCAAGGTCAAACGTGTCTCCGCCCTCAATGGCAACCCGAATCCGGTCTATCTTGCTGGGCCGTTTAACGAATTTGGGGAGTTTAAATTCGGCTTTCTGCAGCGCCAAATAGTTGAAGAACGGGAAAGCCGATGTAAATACTCCCTCTTCTTTTACCGGGGACAATCCGGTAAAGCCGATAACATTGAGCCGCGCTTTCCCTTTCGGAACATTTTGTATATCCGCGGCGGATTTGGGCAAAGGATTGGTATATATATTGGGATTGGAGGCAAAGGCCGCGCGAAGCTGATCAAATTCTATGCGGGCGTCGTCTGTTTTTCCCTCGCCCAGATAAAAAAGAACGCTTAAATACCGGGCAAGCGCCGAATTGGAAAAATTGACCGATTTTCCCTGAGGTAACTGCGGGTTAACCGAAATACCGATTTTTCTGAGTTGTCCCAGCACATGCTCTCCGGCATCGGGGCGCTTCCCTTCATATTTCTGCCCCAGCATACTCAGTTTTCCGCTGGACTCGGTTAATCTGCGAATTTCAACCAACGCCCCTTCAAGATCTCCCGCCCGGTAGTAATTCAGCGCGTTAAACACATTGATATAAATATCTTCAAAATCTTCGCCGGGATACTCTTTGGTATTGTCATTGGCTATATATGACGCCACATCGGCAGTGATGCTTTTGGTATAGGCTTCCGCTATCAGGCGTTCAGCTTCCTGCAAATCCTGCGAGGAATCACGGTAACTTCCCGCATAATGCTCAAGAAGCCCCTTGTCCAGGAACAGTAAAACAGCGTTTTTTTCAGGGTATATGGGTTTTTTGCTGTCTTGCTTTTTTACGAGCGTTTCAATTCCTGTCTCAAACTCGTTTTGGTACACCGCGTCATCAATGCTTTTGTAAGCGGTCGGTTTTGTTGCGCAGGAAAGAGTCAAAAAGCCCAAACATACCAACAGCGCCAAACATATGTTACTTTGTTTTTTCATTATAAAATCTTCCTTAATGTTATCAGGATTTTGTAGTTTTATATGATTTATGTTATTTTGTCAAGGGAGTACATACCTCCTCGCAAACAATCAATTAATCCGTAATCACCTGTTTTCCCTGCCATTTGCCGCCGGCCCAGCGCGAACAATAGAAAGTGCCCCGTACCGCAAAATCGATGCCCATGGCGAGCCAGACGCCCAAAGGACCTATGCCCAGAACAAAAGTGAGCAGATACGCGGCGATTACCCGGACGGTCCACATGGAGATGGTGGCGGCGATCATGACAAAGCGGGCGTCGCCCGCGGCCCGTAAAGCGTTGGGGAGGGCAAAACTGACCGGCCAGCCCAGCGCCATGGAGACGCAGTGAACCTTCAAAAAAGTTTTTGCCATATTATGAGCTTCGGGACTGAGCTTAAACAGGCTGACCAGCGGTTCCACGAAGATAAAAACAAAAACGCTTATGATAAACATGGTAATATAGGCAAGCTTCATGATCTTGAAAGTTTGTTTTTTCGCCTGAACGGTATCTTTCGCGCCGACGCATTGTCCGACTATGGTAAGCAGCGCCATGCCATAGGCGTTACCTGTCATAAATGAAAATGAATTGATAACGCTGGTAACGGCGTTGCCGGCAATGGCGGCGGTGCCAAAGGAAGTAAAAATCCGCTGGGTAAGGAGCCGCCCGATCTGAAACATGGAAGCTTCCAGCCCGGTGGGAATCCCCACATTGAGAATATTTCTAATCATGGAGCGGACGATGCGGAAGTCAAACAGGCCCGCAAGGGAAATGGGGCTGCCTATGCTGCGGTTAAGCATACGGGTGGTAATGAGCGCCGCGATCATTCTGCACGTCAGCGTAGACAGGGCCGCCCCCACTACCCCCAGCTTTAACCCAAAAATTAAAAAACAGTTGCCGCCGATATTCAGAACGTTTACCAGACAGGCTATTTGCATGGTAACTTTGCTGTTCCCCACGGCGCGGAACAGGGCGGCGTTGGCGTTGTACATCGCCAAAAAGGGATAGGACATTCCGGTAATGAAAAAATAAATGGCGGCGGCAGCCATTACATCATTTTCTATTTTGCCGTAAAACAGGCGGATTATCGGGCGGCAGAACAGCAGGGCCGTCGCCGTCATGAGCAGGGAGATGAGGGTAACGCTGTATAATAACTGCTTTGCGGCAAGGCTGGAATTTTTATAATCCCGCCTGCCTATGTACTGGCTTACCACTACCGCCCCGCCGGTGGACATGGCGGTAAAGGCGATAATCAAAAGGTTGTTGATATTGTCGATTATGTTGACCGCGGAAACGGCGTGTTCCCCCACGGAGCTTACCATAATGGTATCGACCGCGCCCATAGTAACGGCGAGTATCTGTTCTATCATTAACGGCCATAAAAGGCCGAAGAGGGCACGGTTATTCCAGCGCTCCGCTATTGTTGGTTCAGTATTCAATGTACAACTTTAGCCGAATTTATATGAAGCTTCAATAATACATATTGAGCAGAATCTGCCGATAATACGATCATGGTACAAGTGGCCTTCTTCCTCCGGTTTAAGCGCCAACTGCAGCGTACACGGCCTGAGCTTATCCCCCGTTTGGAGGATATGACCGTCCGCGCGATTGAGGAAGCAGGAGGGAAAATAACCAGGGATCGCAGCCTTATACGGGCTGTTTTTGACGAAAATTCCCTGGGATTCTGGCTCGATATACTCCTGTTCATCGAAACATTAACGCAAACGCTGGAAGAATCCGTCCTTGACCTGCATGGATACTCGCTGTTGCTGGGAACGACGTTACCCGATATGGTCAGCCCCCTGTGCCGTCTCCTGGCGGGCGAAAACGGCGGGATTTTTCTCGATAAAACCACCGCCGAGGCAATGCGCCCTTACCTCACCGTTGAAGAAGAGGGGAAATGGACGACATCCGCGCGCAAATACGGCATGGGGCCCCTTGTCCGTCTCAATACGATAAAGATCTTTGTCCCTACAGCCAAGTCTGATGAGTTTTCCCTGAAAAAAACAAACATTGAATTATCCGATCTGTCTCAGCGGCCCACCGTTCTGGTCGCCGGTCAGTCTTTTGAGGGAAAACGCGACAAACTTTACCTGAGGATTGCCGCTTTTGCCAATTCCGGCGATAACGGGGATTTTTCCCCCCTGTTTATCCGCTTTGGCGGCGGAGGGCTCAACGCGCTGATCGATTCATGGGCGGAATGGATGCATCCCCTGTCAACAGAAGAAGAAATAGGCTCCGCGGGGGAATACCTTTTCCGGCAGCGGCTCAAAGACAAGCCGTCGCCCTTTGCTGTCCGCAAAGCGCGCCGTTTTTGTAAATTACTGCTTACCATGTACCGCCGGCTTGCCCATGCCGAGGGGAAGATTCCGATCATCTTTCTTGAAAATCTTCAGGACGCGGAACAGACAGTAACGGACATAATTATGGAATCCCTGCGCGGCTGGCATAACTTTCTGCTGTTGGGAACCTGCACCGGAGAAATTAACGATGAACACATGGCAAAGTGGAAACCGCTGTTTCCCCAGTTGACCAAAATCACCGCTGAGGAAGAAGAGCATATAGAGTCGCCGGATCTTCCCCTTGATCTGTGGGAAATTGGTTATGCCTGTTTATTGCTGGGACGGTATTTTCCGCCCGGCCTGATCCCGCAGCTGCTTGAAGAAGCGGGCAAGAGTCCTTTGATGATTTCCCGCGCCCTTTCCATGCTGTATGCCCGCCAGATATTCGACACGCCGCTGGACCCGCGTCCCTGGAGCCGGCATTTTCAATGCCAGGCGGAAGCCGCGCTGGGAGAACGAAAAGACCGTATACGGGCGCTGGTTCGCAGCCGTCTGCTTGCCTGGGTAACCCAGAAAAAAATCGACCCCTGTCTTCACCTGCTGGAAATATTAAAAGAACTTAACGGCGCGGAAGAAATAGACGACAACCTTATCCTGCAGTCTATTCATGGCGAGTTGATTGGCGCGGACGAGGCGGCTCTTGAGCATATTCGTCAGCGCGGAATACCGGCGGACATAACCGGCCCCGGCCGCGTTCCCCTGCTGCGTTCCATACTGGAAACATTGCTCGCGCTTCATTCCGGCAATCTGAATCAGATACACGCCGCTTTTGCCGAAGACGGCCCCGATTGTTCCGCTTTTCCGCCGCTTAAAGCCCAGGCGCTTCTTAACCAGTCCCTGTATTTTATGGGCGTGCGTAACAACAATTCCGCCGTGGAAGCGGTAAAGGAAGCCTCCCTGCTCTGTCAGAAAAACGGCGGCGGCAAGGCCGGCGGCGCCCTCGCCCAGGCATACCGTCTCTTTGCGCTGGCAAGTCTTCTAAAGGGACGCGCCGGCGAAACCATTGACTATCTGGGATTTGCCCTGGAAAACGCCGCAAAGTCCGGCATCTTACAGGATATAGGAATGTCGGCATATTACGCCGCTTCGGTGCAGCTGCTTCACGGTAATTTGTCCCGGTCAAGAACTCTGGCGGAAAAAGCCCAACGGCATTTTCTGAAAGCGGGAAACCCCGAATGGGCTGACCGTTCCCGTTTCCTTTTGGGAAGGCTTGCTTTTGAGATTGGCTCCTACCAGCAGGCTATTGATATTTTTGAAGACATTCGTCAAAACCCCGAAGGCGTCCGCTTCCCGGAAAAAAATAATTTGCTTGAGGTATGGGCCTGCCGCGCGAAAGCATATTGCCGGCCATCCCAAAGTTACCGGCTGCAAAGCGGCGGACTTGACGCGCAGTTGTTTGAAATTGAAGATATGTGCATTGCCGGAGATTATGCCGGAGCGGTAAACCTTTCCGCTTCCCCATCCCGCGCCCTTTCCCCTGAGGATAATTTTTTATATATTGAACAACCGGATTGGCGCAGCGGTTTTGCCCAGTGCGAGTTATTACATTTTTCATGGGACGATTTGCGGAACCGTATGCTAAGTACTTATCATTCCCTTGCCCAGAGCTGCCTTTCTCCCGCACAGACCGAAGAAGCCATGAATACCATGCAGGGTATACTGCGCGGCGGGCAGCTCACGGAAATCGATCCTTATGATGTTTTTTGTCATTACGCCTGGTATCGCGTTCTTAAACAAAGCGGTTCAAGTCCGGTGAACATAAGCACCGCGGTAAGCGTCGCCTTCAAGCGGCTGCAAAGCCGCGCCGGCCGCATAGACGACATGGAAACCCGCCGCCAGTACCTGACGCAGCCCCGCTGGAACAGGGCGCTGGATCAGGCGGCGAGAGATTTTAAACTTATCTAATACCCGTCATTCCATGATCTTGCCGCGTTGCCGTTAGAGAATGTAATAGATGAAAATGTACGACTAACTCCAATTTGGTTTCCTGGGTCTCTATCCCAGATACTCAGTTCACAATTAAGAGTGTCATTGCCGGAATATCTTTTGGTAAATCCTCCGTATTGCTGAGTACTTACCCACAAAGGAAAACTTGCCTTTCCATTTGCAATAGGAGAAAGCTGTAAACCACCAGCACCTGGCTTATTTCGAAAGCCTTGTATTGTGATAGATCCATTTTCTCCCCCAAAGGCTATATACATTCCATTATAATCCGCCGGAATATCCGTTAGGGTGAATGTCCCGCCGCTTCCTCCGCCACCACCACCTCCGCCGCCACCGTCACTGCAAGCGGCGAAAGAAAACCCTAATATTGCAACTAACGTAATAATTCCTAAAAGTTTAAAAATATTTTTCATAGAATTCTCCTTGTTTTGTTTATTTGAATAAATGTGTTAATCATCTTGTACTGGTGATTGATTTCGTTGCGCCTACCAATAATAATGATCTTCAGTCCATTCGGTATCATTCCACGTTTTTCTTGCGCCGCCGTTTGAAAAAGTAACATTATAAAACATTCCGCTTCCTATTCTGGAATTGACATCGAAGTTGTTAATGTCGAAGGTCTGTGTATTGTGTATCTCAAAAGTAACAGTACCGTTGCCGGAATACGAGGTATAGGACCGTAAAGGCAGGCTTACACTTCCGTTAGAAATTTTGATACCGACTACTGTTCTTGTATAGTCAGAAGAACCTTTTTGATAAGGATCGGTAATGCTTTGACAGCCATATATATAACCATAAAGTAGAAGAGATTTCACACCATGCGTACATTCCCTCATACTTTGATGGAATACCCGTCAAGGCGAACCCTTTGCCACCGCCGCCAGAGCCACCACCACCACCGCTGCCACCTCCGCCGTCACCGTCACCGCAGGCGGCGAAAGAAAACCCGATTACTACTGCAAGGGCGATAATTCTAAACAGTGGCGCGATACGCGCCTTGGAAAAGTTCTTCATAGAGAACTCCTTTGTTGTGACACCTGCCCCTATGACAGGTTAATCACCGGCTTCTGCGAAGCCTAAGATTTACCTGTCGCATGGACAGAAGTTACTCCAACGGAGTATATATAAAGACGGAATATACCGCCTAATATCAAAAAATAATTATAAAAAAGAGGAAGAGTTAGAGAAAAATATGCTATTGGATAATTGACACGACTAGTTAAAGAGTGAGTATAATTGCCTGTTGCCTGTTGCGATCAGAGCTTAAAATTGCCTGCGGCAATTTTAAGCTGGCATTTTGAGAAATTAAATTATAATGGGCGGAATCTCGAAACATTGGAATTATTCTTGCCCTCGGCCTGAAACATTTTTCCATAACCGGGGCTTTTATTGGGCCTCTCACCATGCCGCATTTGTCCGTGAACGCCCTCACCGGTTCGGGCGCGGTTGTTGGGGTGTGCCTGTTGCCTGGATCAGTGCTTAAGATTGCCTGCGGCAATTTTAAGCTGGGATTTTGAGAATTCTGATTACAATGGGCTAAATTTCGAATCATTGGATTATTTTACCATACTCACAGCGACAGTTGCAAGTGAAATAATAAGAACTTTTGAACGTAAACCTTATAAAGACGGTTGTTTGTATTGGGTGGCGAGAGGGGGGTATACAGGGATTTTCTAAATGCTGCTACCGTGATATAGTTATAACAAGGGGTTGCCTATGGAACTGGATTATACTTATTGGGAAGCGGATGACGGTTTGTTTGTGGGATACTTGAACAGCTACCCTGACCACCTCACCCAGGGGCATAATCTTGCCGAACTGGAAGAAATGCTTGCCGATGTTTATCAAATCCGGCAGGAAGAAGAGAAACGGCTGGCGCAAAAGCGCAAAAGCGGTGTTTTGCGAATAAAGGTTCCCGCGTGAAGCGGCACAAACTGCTTAAAGAAATCGTCAAGCGTGGAGCCGTTTTCGTGCGGCATGGAGCAAACCATGATATTTATGAAAATCCGCGAACAAATACATCTACCCAAGTTCCCCGTCATACCGACATTAACGAACTGGTCGCAAAAGCGATTATAAAGTTTTTCTCAAACTAACTAAAATAAAACTTCACCCCTGCACAATATGAACATCGCGCTGGGGAAACGGAATGTGCAAACCGGCGGCTTCAATTTTTGTTTTGATAGATTTAGTCATATCCCAATAAATATTCCAGTAATCCTGATTTGCGGCCCAGGCGCGGATGGTGATTTTTACCGAGCTGTCCTCAAGCGCCTGAAGGATAACCTGAGGGGCGGGATTTTTCAAAAACCGCGCTTCCGCCGCGATAATGTTGTGCATTACCTGAAAGGCGGCGTCAACAGAATCTGAATAGGCAATGCCGACGGAAAGCTCCATGCGGCGCTTTCCGTTGCGGGAAAAATTTTTAAGAGGGCTGCCCCAGATGCTGGAATTGGGGGCGGAAATATAAATGCCGTCCGGGGTTTCCAGAATCGTGGTAAACAAATTTATCTCTTTAACCGTCCCGTTAAATAAGCCGAATTCAATGTACTCCCCTTTGCGGAAACTTCCCAGAAAAAGGAGGACTATCCCCGACGCGATATTTCCCAGGGTATCTTTCAGCGCAAGCCCGACCGCCACGCCTGCCGCCCCCAGCACGGCGATAAGGCTTGCCGTGCTTACCCCAAAAATGTTGAGGATCATAATGGCGCAGATAATGATAATGCCATAGCGGACAACCGCCTGTAACAGGGGAACCGCTGTTCCGTCACTCTGCAGCCGCTTTAAGTCGGCTTTGCGTATCAGTTTCCGCGCCCCTTTGGAAAGGCTCAGGCCGAATATGAGAATGATTGCTGCTTCCACCAGATTTTTGGCAAGCGGCAGGATAATGACGGAATAAACTTCCCAAAAGTTTGCAACTTGTTCCATTAATCTGTCCCCAATGCAGATGTACCATAAACGGCAATGGTTTTCAACCGCTTTTTGACATAAGGCGCATAATACCGTAAGGTATAGTTATGGAAGAAAAGCATGAACAGTCGGCGGTTGATCAACCGGCGGCGGCTTCACTGATTCGCCACGGTTCGGCGCTGTCGCTCCTTACCCTGCTTTCCCGCATTCTCGGCCTGCTGCGCGAAATGGTCAAGGCAAGCCTGCTGGGAACCAGCGCCTTATCGGACGCTTTTTCCGTGGCGTTCATGCTGCCCAATTTGTTCCGCCGCCTCTTTGCCGAAGGTTCTATAGCCGTCGCTTTTATTCCCACGTTCAAGGAATACCTGCTGGAAAATGACCGCGCCAAAAACCGCGAGTTTCTTTCCTGCATTTTTACCTTCCTTACTTTTTTTGTGACGCTGGCGGTCATGGCGGGAATACTCGCCGCGCCGTTTATCATTCATTTTTTTGGCATGGAAGAATTTGACGAAACGGTACTGCTCACCAGAATCATGTTTCCTTTTTTGGGCTTTATCTCCCTTGCCGCCCTGTTTCAGGGAATCCTCAACAGCCTGCACATTTTTACGCCTTCCGGCCTTGCCCCGATTCTGCTGAATATTGTTACCATACTGTGCGCTTACGGGTTGAGTCCCTTCACCAAAAATCCCGCGCGGGCAATGGCCTGTGGTATTTTGATCGGCGGATTTCTGGAAGCGGCGATCCAATTTCCCTTTGTGCTGAAAAACGGCCAGCGCTTTTTTTTCACCGGGCTTAAGCGGGCCATTACCAATCCCGGCACCCGCAAGGTACTCAGGCTCATTGGGCCGACCGTTATCGGGATGGCGGCCTATCAGCTTAACGACCTGGTGTCCACCGCGCTGGCGGGCAATGCCGGCGAAGGCGTAGTCTCAAGCCTGCAATTTTCGCTGAGGCTCCAGGAGTTGATACTCGGCGTTTTTGCCGTTTCCATCGGAACCGTGCTGCTGCCCAATCTGGCCGGTTACGCGAAATCTTCCCGTTGGAATCTGTTTAACGAACAGTTGATTTCCGCAATGGACATCATTGCCCTTATTACCATTCCGATAACTTTTTTTTCACTTGCCCAGGGAGAAATTTTAATCCGCCTGCTGTTTCAAAACCGCAGTTTTAATGAAAACTCGGTGGCTCTTACCCTCGCGGCTTTCACGTTTCACATGCCCGGTCTTTTTTTCATCGCCCTGAACCGTATCCTGGCTTTTTTTCATCGCCCTGAACCGTATCCTGGCCCCGGCCTTTTACGCGCAAAGCAATTCCAAATCGCCGACGCTGGCGGGTATTATTTCCTTTGCGGTGAATATGCTCCTCGCGGCGATTCTGGTGCGTCCCTTTCGCGGCGCGGGCATCGCTCTGGCGCTCAGCATTGCCAGCGCGGTCAACACGATCCTGCTCCTTGCCTTTCTCAAGAGTAATCCCCATATCACCGTTGGCCGCGCCCTGGGTTCCGCCTTTATTTATATGTTAAAATTATCGTTGTTATCCGCCATCGCCGTTATTCCCCTGCTGCTGTTTACTCCCCATCTGCGGGAAATTTTTGCCGGCAGGGGACGCCTTATCGCCTACGGCGTTCCGCTGGCGATAAATGTTATCGCCTTTGCCGCGCTGGGAATTGCGCTGCTGTTTATTACACGGGATAAGCAGTTAAAAAAAGTGATTCGTATGATTAGGAAATAGCGTATTACTGTATACTCTCAAGCGGTACAAAATCTTCGGGGTGTTCCTTGTAATGTTTGCGGCCTTCCTGTATTATCTTTTTTTCTTCGTCGGTTAGATCGGTTTCTATGACCGGCTCATCGGCGAAGTTTGATAAAAGCGGCTCTACGGATGAAAGATAATTGTCCGGTATTTTGTCAATAAATGCGTGTAATTTTTTTCTTACTGCTACTGCTTCCATAATTTACTTCCTTTTGTATATTTGTCCACGAGGGCCAATTTCATGCACTATTATCTCTGTTTCAAC